>Ga0209874_1000472_pt1 | contig 11828 bp, 10 predicted proteins | sample GWRWN1_20_30_FD_187216 | JGI IMG/M metagenome (GOLD analysis project Ga0209874, IMG submission 187216) | Riverbed sediment microbial communities from areas with no vegetation in Columbia River, Washington, USA - GW-RW N1_20_30 (SPAdes)... | ecosystem: Environmental > Aquatic > Freshwater > River... | reverse complement strand
TAGCGTCGTCGCTCTCGCCATGAACCCGGACCCAGGCCTCGACAAACGGACCGATGAGCCAGGGCCAGACGGTTCCTTGGTGGTAAACGCTGTCGCGCTCCCGCACACCGCCTTCATACCGGGGCGCATATCCGGGCTCTTCGGGTGCCAGCGAGCGGAGACCGAGGGGAGTCCACAGCCGCTGAGTCACGGCCTCGACGACTCTCTTTGCGCGTTCGCCTGCAATGAGTGGGATGGGGAGCCCGCCGAGTGCGAGAATCTGATTCGGCCTGAACAAGCCATCGACCTTGCCGGGTTGGCGGTCGACATCGACGACATCGTACAGGAAACCGCTTTGTTCGTTCCAGAAGCGCGCGCCAAAACTTTCTCGGCCGCGCGCAAAAGGCTCTTTCCAGCGCTCCGAGAATTGGCTGGCGATCCAGAGGGCATTTAACCAGAGCGCCTGGACCTCGACCGGTTTTCCTGTTCTTGGCGTCACTACCCAGTCGCCGATTTTCGAGTCCATCCAAGTAAGTTGAACACCGGGAACACCGGCGGCGAGAAGGCCATCCTGGTCCATGTGAATTCCAAAACGCGTGCCCTGCGAGTAGCCGGTGAGGATGGCTTCGACCGCTTGCTGCAGCGTTTTTTTCAGCCGTTGCAAAACCATTCCTGCACGATCTTGCATCGCTTGCAGGAAGTCATGGACTGCGATGATGTACCAAAGCGAGGCATCGACGGAGTTGTACTCGGGTTGGTCGCCCTGGTCAGGAAAACGGTTGGGAAGCATCCCTTCCGACACGACACCAGCCCACTCCAGAAGAATATCCCGGGCATCATCGAACCGCTCCGTGGCAAGACACAGACCGCGCAACGAAATGAACGTGTCGCGTCCCCAATCGGTGAACCAGGGATAACCCGCGACAATGGTTTTGCCTCTCCCGCGTTTGACCAAGTAAACATCCGCCGAGCGATCCAGAGCTAAGGAGAATTTCTGCCGCCGCCGAAGCTCCGCGCGACGCAGATCCGCCGCCAGCTTTTCCGGAGGATCGTTCACTGTTAACAAGCCGTTTTCAAACCCCTCAGCCGCTAGGATGCAGACTGCCTCCTCGCGGGCGAGATCCCAGCTGAATACTCCTGGCGCGGCGAGATCTTCGGTAAAATCGAGACCCCGGGCGCGCTCTTGCTCATAGAGAAAGTTACGGTACCAGTCGGGTTGATGGAGATATTCACCGTTGGAAAGGACGATGATTCCGGGAAGACCGGAGTAGGGGTGCCACACGATACGTTTTCCCTGGATCTCGGGCTCGAACTGAAAAGCGCCATTCTCGTGATGCATGGAGTGGTAATCCCGGCCGGAGAGAAAAGGCCTGAATGAAAGAATCGGTTTCCTTTTCGAAGTGATAAGATGCCACGCGAGTACTGTGACCGAAGCGCCGTTGCGGGCGAAAAGCTCAAACTGAATTTTTGTCCCGTCTTCCAGCGAGTAGATCCACTGCGGCCAAGGGTCGGCTTTGAATTGCTCTATTCTTCGAGCGCCGTCCGGGTGCATGACATCCGGGTTGTATAGCTGAGACGAGAGGGAAAAAGTTCCGCCTTCTGTGTCGAGCCACGCGTCGAATCCATTGACGAGAACAACCCGCCCCGAGGGAGGCTTCGTCGCGGTAAGGAGAAGGGCGTGATAGCGCCTCGTTCTAATGCCGGAAACAGTGCCGGAGGTGAAGCCGCCGAGCCCGTCCGCTTCGAGCCATTCGTCATTTTTCATCTTGGCCAAATCATTAATCATAAGCCTTCCTTCGCCGAGCCCGAGCTATTTCTCGATCAACTGGAGCGCGTGACCGTCAGGATCGCGCACTAGAAATCCTTTGTTGATTCCCAGGGCTCGGTCTGGAATTGTCGTGACGCCGGGCGAAACGAAACGGGCGCGTCCGGCCTTTAGCTTCTCGGCCGCCGCGTCGGCGCGGCCAACCCTCATCGCCGTTTGCCAGTGCCACAAGTCGTTCGCGCGCGTATCCGGCGGCGTGGGGCGGCCGTCGCGTGGCGTCAAGTAGTCCAGAAACTCGACTCCGGGACCAGACTGGGCCCTGAGCCCGCTGATTCGCACCCTCGATCCAAACACATTATTGAGATGTTCCTGTTCGGTACCGTAGTTTTCGCTCTCGCCGGCAAGATTCATTCCCAGAATATCGCGGTAGAACTGTAAGCTGCGTTCCGTGTCCGATACCGCGATCGCCGTGTGATCGATGCCCAAAAAAAGACGCCCGTTTGTTTGTTGCCACTTTGGATTGCCTTTGCCCGGGGGAAAGTAGATGAGCTCCAGATTGTGGCCGTCCGGATCCTTGAAGTAGAAAGCCTTGATGCCGGCCGCCGCCTTGTTCCAATCGGGAATACGCTGCGGGCCGGTGGAGGTGTGCTGTACTTTATGAGCGCGCAGCTGCTGGTAGGCCTTATCCATGTCGCTCACGACAATGGCGATGTGTTGGAACCATTGATCGTTGCTGCGCGAGTCTACGGGAATCGGCCTGCCTTTGGGCGCGAGATATTCGGTTAATTCGATGATTTCACCGCCTAGCTTCATGCGGACGATTTGCATTCTTGCCCCGAAGACTCCCTGAAGCCGCTCGTACTCGCTGCCCGCCACTTCGATGTCTGACACTTTTTCAAACGACAACACTTTTGAGAAAAATTCCACCGAACGGTCCATGTCCGAGACCGTCATTCCCACCGCATCGACGGACTTGACGAGTGCTTGCGCCCACGCCGCTGGTAAAAATTGGGCCAGCCCGAGCACAAGCACGAGCATGAACACGATCGTTGTATCGCCCGTTGCTTTTCGCCTCGCGCCTGTTTTCATCTTTTCGCCTTTCTACTTCATCCTTTGAATCAGATGGTCTCCCACCCGCAGCGCATTGGCCATGATGGTGAGAGCCGGATTCACCGCGCCGCTGGAACAGAAAATGCTGCCGTCGACGACGTAGAGATTGTCCACATCGTGCGCCTTGCAGTTGGCGTCGAGGGCGCTGGTCCTAGGATCGTTGCCGAAGCGAACCGTGCCCACCTGATGCGCCACACCTGCCAGGGGAATTCGCTGACCGACGTACAGGTTCCGAGCGAACAGTCCCTCGTGGCACTCGTGGCCGTGAACCTTGCACTTGGTCTGCTGTTGCATCAGATCTTTTAGCCTTGCTATGAGCCGCTTGTGGCCTTCCTCGTTGTTGGGTTGGTAACTCAGGACGATACCGCCATTGGAGTCTAGCGTGACGCGGTTGTTGGGATCGGGCAGGTCCTCTGAGGTCAGCCAAAAGTCGAGCGAGTGCTTTGCCATTAGGTCGAGCGTCCAACCGGGCGTGAGGGCCGGGGCGCCGCTCTTCAGCGTCTCGCCGTCGAGTTTGCCGACAAAAGAAATATGGCCCATCGGATAGGTCCAGTCTGCGCTGCCGAAGTAGAAATCGTTCACGGAAAGCGATTTCTGAAAAATGGTCGGATTGGGACATTTCGACAGCGCCATGAGGACGGAGTTGACGTGGCCCATGTAGTGGCGCCCGACGACGTCTGAGCTGTTGGCCAAACCGTTGGGATGTTTGTCATTGGCGGAGCGGAGCAGCAAGGCCGCAGAATTGATGGCGCCGCAAGACGCGACGACGATGTCAGCCGAAACTTCCTCGCGACTGCCATTGTTCTTGATGATCACTTTGCTGATCTCGCGGCCGGATGGATTGGTTTCAAGCCGTTCGACGTAAGAGTTAGTCTGGAGCGTCATGTTGGCATGTTCAAGTGCCGGATCGACGGCACACACCTGTGCATCGGATTTAGCACTGACGAGGCAGGGGAATCCATCGCAAGTCTCGCAGCGGATGCAGCGGCTGGCGTGCGGGTCTTTTTCGTTGAGCATCACGCCCAGCGGCGTGTGAAATGGGCGCAGGCCGAGCCGTGCGAAGTCATCAGATAGTTGTTGGATGCGTGGCTCGTGGCTGACCGCCGGGTGAGGGTAGGGAGCGCCTGCGGGCGGTTCAGCGGGATCTTCACCGCGTTTGCCGTGCACGTGATAGAGCCGCTCCGCCTCAGTATAATAAGGTTCTATGTCTTCGTAACGAATCGGCCAGGCCAGAGAGAGGCCGCCGTGATGGTGAATCTCACCGAAGTCTTCTTTCCTGAGACGGAACAGCGCGGCGCCGTAGAATTTCGTATTGCCGCCGACGTAGTAATTGGTATGCGGATGGAGCTCTTTGCCGTCCTTGTCGTGCCACATCTCTTTGGTCTGGTACTTTCCCTCAAGGTTTACGGCACGGGGATTCCAGTTGTCTTTCTCGCGCGGAACGTAGCCGCCGCGTTCCAGGAGCAAGATGCGCTTGCCGGTGGGAGCCAGCTTATGAGCCAAGGTGCCGCCGCCGGCGCCGGTGCCGATAATGATCACATCGAAATGGTTTTGCGTGGCCATCTTGATACTCCTTTCTCAGGCAGCGAATGGTTGTTTTGTCGCGCTTACGCGGGGAGCGGTTACCGCCTCGTTAGTCTTGAACTGAACGAGGTCCTTGGAAAAGAACAGATCGAGGGTCCAGCCCAAAGCCACTCGCACTTTCTTCTCCAGGCGTGGCAGCTTGCTCAGGTAAATAGTGCGCCACAGCCACCAGGCAATGAATCCGGAGAAGTTGACGCCCATGATGTTCGCCACTCCGGTTCGCCTGCCGATGGCGGCAAGCTGGCCGATGGTGGAGAAAACGAAGGGGTGTTTTGCCGTCCCTCGAAGGGTCGCGACGATGTTGCGTGCCAGCACCTTTCCTTGGCGCAGCGCGTGTTGAGCCGTCGGTGGATAAAGCTTGCCGGATTTCGGATCGCGAATCGCCGCGCAATCTCCCAGCGCCCACACGCCAGGCCAGCCGGGAATTTCCAGGGTCCCGTCGACGATCAGCTTTCCTTTTTCCTTTGGACACGGCAGCGCCGCCAGCAAGGGGTTCGGCGCGCTGCCGGCCGTCCAGATGAGCGTGTTTGTTTTAATGAGCGTTCCGTCGCTTAGTGTTACACCGCTCTCCGACGTGGAAGCCACGGCCGTTTTGAGCCGAATCTCAACTCCGCGCTTGGCAAGCTTTTCATGGGCGTAACCGCCTAAGCTGCCGTCGAGTTCCGGCAAAACGGCAGGTCCGTATTCAACCAGGACGACGCGGATCATCTCTTCAGTGAGGTTCGGGTAAAACTTTACGGCCTCGCGCAAGAAATCATTTACCCCCGCGACCGTTTCCACGCCGGCAAAACCCGCTCCCGCGACGACGATGGTTAGAAGGGATTCGCGGAGCGCCGGACAGCATTCGAAATCGGCTTCGTCCAGGTGCTCGATGAGCCGGCTCCGCAGCGCAACGGCATCGTTGAGCGATTTCATCGTCAGGGCGCGCTCTTCAACTCCGGGGAGGTTCAAGAAATTGGCGACCGAGCCGAGAGCGATAACCAGATGGTCGTAGGGCAACTCATGTGCGTGCTGCCCCTCACCGTGGGAGACGACGACTTTCTTTGCGTTAAGATCAATGTTTTCGACATTGCCGACGAAGAACTGAGTTTGCCTTAAGAGCTTACGGATCGGGTTCACGATGTCCGTCGGATCGAGATCGCTGGCGGCCACTTCATGCAGCATCGGAGTGAAGAGAAAAAAGTTATCGCGGTTCACCAGCGTGATCTCGACACCGGAATTCGCGCTGAGACTTTTTTCCAATTCGAGGGCCGTATAGAGACCACCGAAGCCGCCCCCCAGGATCACAATGTGCTGTTTCATTAAATATCCCTTTGCGGCGTGCTGGATTTAGCTCTTCAGTGAGCCAAGGGTAGCCGCGCCGAAGTTAACGCCGAAACGGGCGCACCAGATGCTGACCGACTTGTATTTGTTCAGGTCGGCGTCCGCCGGCACTTCGTAGTTCTGATCACCCTTGTTTCCCTTCAGTGAACCGAGATCGATGAAGCCGGCCTGCTTCACTGTGGCATTGTCCTTGGCCACTTCTGCGGCTACCAGGTAGACATGCACGTCGGGACCGTTGGAAGTCTCGAAGTTGCTGAGACGGAGAAGACGCTTGCCATCAGGAAGTTGATAGACGGCCGCCAGACCTTTCGTTTCGTGGGCGAGCCCGCGAAAGTCACCCTGCGATAGAACCGTCGGACCAGTCGGTGCCATGGCGAGCGTAGCGGCGCCGAAGTTGACGCCGAAGCGGGCGCACCAGATGCTGACCGACTTGTATTTGTTCAGGTCAGCGTTCGCCGGCACTTCGTAGTTCTGATCGCCCTTGTTTCCTTTCAGGGAGCCGAGGTCAATAAAGCCGGCCTGCTTTACCGTCGCGTTGTCTTTGGCCACTTCTGCAGCGACCAGGTAGACATGGACGTCGGGACCATTAGAAGTTTCGAAGTTGGTGAGACGGAGTATTCGCTTGCCGTCCGCGAGCTGATGAACCGTCGCCGCGCCTTTAGTCTCGTGGGCGAGGCCGCGGAAGTCGCCCTTCCCTAGAGCCATGGGCTCGGTCCCTTTTGACATCGCCATCGAGGTTGGTTGGGCGGTTGGCAGCTCCTCGTTGACCGTCTTGTTGATGAAGAGCAATTCGGGCCGGAACGCGTACCAAGCGATCGCCAGCACGATAATACCTATACCGATAAAAAGATTACGCTTACTCATAACTAATCCTCCGTTAATTTTGTTTGCCATCATGATCGGGAAAATTCTAGTTGATTAGATGTCGGGGAAGGGTGAAAAGATGCAGAGAGACGCAAGGAGGGCGGAGTGTCATGTAATAAAGTCGTACCATTCTCCTTAGCTCGACTTAGACGTCCCGCTCAAAACTGATCCGCCGGTGCGCGCGAGGCGCGCCGGCGGAATTCAGAACTCTTCGGTCCTGGCAATCTGGTGTCTTAATTAGCGCCTGGCCCTTTCGATGGCGTGATGGTTACCTTCATTACGCTGGCGGTCTTCGGATATGTGAAGCCGTCTTTGACGTTTTTGATATTCTTCACGACGCCGCTCTCGTCTTTGCCGGTATTGGGGGCTTTCTGTCTAGGCGCCTGGTTCGGACCGATTCCGGGTTCCTCGTTTATTTCCGTGCCGGCGTCCCACAGGATAATTTTGGCGGTGATATCACCGCTCATGGGTTTGCCGTTGTTGAAGAGGGCAATTCCGGATTCATTCGGCGCGTAGAAGAGATCGTTCGACTGCGCGAACATGGAAGTGATCGTCAGCTTCGAGCCAGGAGCGGCTTCGACGCTGCACTCGTAGGCTGCGCCTGGGCCGCTCGGTCCCGGCGACTTCTGTCCCACAGGCGTATTGAAAACCACGACAGACTTTACACCCTGGTCGGCTTCGAGAGACTTGGCCAGGGTGGCGGGATTACCGTCCTCCGCTTGCGCCTCAAGTCCTTTGCCGCGATCTTTCTTGCCGGACGAAAAGATTGGAGCGCTGTTCGTATGGACGATACAGAGACCAGGGGACATGGCGAAGGGCCAGTTCGTGCCGTCCGACGCCTTCATTCCGTTCGGGCTCGAGATGTTCTCGATCAGGACCGTGAACTTAGCCATCCCGCCCTTCATCATTTCACCCTTCATCGTCTCGCCTTTCATCATATCCTGGGCCTGCCCGCAGACTGCCGTTGCAAACATCAGGGCCGCCCACATAACTAAAGTTTTTCGCAACATGTTCCTATCCTCCTTACGGTTGTCTTTCGTATATTGATTTCTGGTCTTCTGTTAGATGCATCACGGAAGCCGTGCGCTCGGTTTCAACGATTTTATCGACGACTGTTTGAAGATTCACTATTCTCGTTAATATTGCTTTTCAACGCTCACTGATCTCGAATCTCGTATCTCGCATCCCACCTCATATTTATTCTAGAATCCGGCGCCTTTGGTCGTGAGCTTCAACCGATAGACGGTTCTGTTGGAGGTAATGAAAAGAGTCGATCCGTCTTCGCCCCACGCGAGATTCCCCGTCGGCACGCCGGTCTCGATACTGCCCAGGTGCGTGCCATCAGGGGCGATGACGTAGATTCCTCCGGGACCGGCAGCAAAAAGATTGCCGTCTTTGTCGACCTTCATACCGTCGGGGACGCCTTTTTTTGTCTTCGTCCAAGGCGTAGCGTTGAACAAAACTTTACCGTTCGCGATGTTTCCATCCGGCTTCACTTCGTAAACCATCCATACGGCTTTGTTCGTATCGGCGTTGCTGACGTAAAGCTTCTGCTCATCCGGCGAGAACGCGATGCCATTGGGGGCTTTGATATCCTTCGTGAGGAGCGTGAGTTTGCCATCTTTGGAGAATTTGTAGACGCCCTGGAATGGGAGTTCTTTGTGCGGATCATCGAAGGATTTAGGTAAGCCAAAGGGCGGGTCTGTAAAATAGAGGTCACCGTTCGACTTGAAGACCAGATCATTCGGGCTGTTGATTCGCTTCCCCTCGTAGCGGTCGACGAGCGTGGTCTTGCGGCCGTTTTTCTCGAGGCGGGCGATGCGGCGGTCGCCATGCTCGGCGAGCACGAGCCGGCCTTCCGGATCGTACGTGAGACCGTTCGATCCCGGTTCTAGCCCCTCAAATGGTGCGTTGCCCGTGTAGCCGCTGGGTTTTAAGAACAGGCTCGCGCCTTTGCCTTCCTGCCATTTGTAAACTGCGTTGTTGGGTATGTCGGAAAAGAGAAGGTATCCTTCTTTGCGGTTCCAGACCGGTCCTTCGACCCATTTGTGGCCGCTGGCGATCTTCTCGATCTTGACGTTCAACGGTACGAGCTTATCGAATCGTGGATCCAACCGGATGACGTCAATCTTGACCAACGGATCTTGCTGCGCGTTGGAATCCGCTCTGTACGATGCCAAAGTTATGACGGTAGCCAGTAAGCTCACAAAGGTCCGAAGCATCATTCTTTTCCCAATGCAGATTTTGTCAGCACCGCTTTGATCTCCTAGGAGGCCGGCTTGAGATCTTGAGGTTTGGCGGCTGCAAACGTTCCCGGAAGCATATACAGAGGCAGGAGCAAGAGATAGATCGCTAGGCTGATCCCAACGCTCCAAAAACAAATGAACACGGTCAGCGTTGTCGCCACGGGAATGATGAGCATCCGGGATCTTACCGTCTTGCGATATTCGGCGCTGACAAAATCAGCCAACATGTCCGGTTGTGAGTTCGCATACTGCCACTGGAAAAACAGGATCCAACCAATAACGGACAGGTTCGCCCCGAAAAAGAGCGGCGCAATGAAAGCCTCTGAAAAGGCATTCAGAACGCTGGTCGAGAACGGGAGCAGGGAAACGAACATAAAAAAGAAGATGTTGAGCCAGAGGAGCGTCCGGTCGGCGCGTCGGATAGCGTGGTACATGATATGGTGACCGACCCAGAAGAATCCCAGGCTTACAAAGGTTACTATGTAGCTTACGAACTTCGGCCATAAGGCGAGCAGCGCCGGCGCGACCTCGACATTGGGCGCGTTTAGCGGGAGATTGGGGACGTGAAATTCCAGGATGAGAAGGGTCATGACGATGGCGAATATACCGTCGCTGAGTGCCTCGATCCGATTTTTACCTATCTCAAAGGTTCTCGTGTCGGTGCTCATTGGAAGATACCCGTTGGGATTTCCTACTCGCCGGTGCGGCGCGACTCAACTACCCCGCACCCCGGGCAACAATGGGTTTCCTCGATAACGCCGCCCAATGCAGGATTCATTTTCTTGGCTTCCTCCCGTGAGGCTGGATAGACCAGCTTGTCGGCGTGGTGATTCATCTCATCGCCGCACTTCGGGCAAATCATCTTGTTTTTTTGGTTGGCCATTTCGTCCTCCTGCTAACTGTCTAGAGCGATGTTGTCTCGGCCGTGGCGCAAGGTTTTGGCCATCCAGATAAGTTCGTTCAAGAATTTATCAGCGCGCCCGACAAAGGCTCGGTCGAGGAGCGCGCCTGATTCGTCAAAGAGCGTGTTCACGTTGCCGAAATTGACGTCCCAGAAAATATTGACCAGGCCTAATTCGCGGATGACCGGGATAAGATCCTGGATGGCGCGAACGCCACCGAAGGGTCCGGCCGATACGCCCACGATTCCCGCCGCCTTGTGAATGTATTCCTTCAGGCAACTGTCCAAAACGTGCTTCAGCAGACCAGGAAAACTGTGATTGTATTCCGGCGTCACAATCACCAGCGCATCAGCCATCGCCATCTTTTCGGAAAACACCGGATCTTTAATGCCTTCGCCGGCGTCATCCACAGGCATGGGCAACTCCGAAATGTCAATCAGCTCCGTTGTAATGCCAGCGTGCCTTTTGATCTGGCTCACCATGAACCGTGCTGCATGCGCGCTCATGCGTCCTTTGCGCGTCGTTCCCAGGATGACCGGAATGCTTAGTGGCCGGCTGTTCATGATTGATAACTCCCTTTCTCCATTTGGATGCCTTTGCTGGCACCGTCAACGCTGCGAGGCTAGTTTATGGTCGTCGCCGCTGGGCCGGATGCCCGGTATGTTCAAGGGCATGCGGTAAAGAGTTCCTTGCGCGGTCATATAGAGCGTCTTGCTATCGTTGCCGCCCCAAGCAAGATTGTGCGGATGCTTAGGAGCGATGATCGTTCCCAGATGTTTGCCGCTTGATGAAATGATCCACAACCCGCCAGGCCCGGAAACATACAGGGTACCCTGCTGATCCACCTTGATCCCGTCGATGGCGTCTTCGCCCGGTGCTTTGGTCATGTCGAAGAAGACTTTGCCGTTAGACAGAGTCGCATCGGCGTTCACGTCATAGCGCATCACGACTTTTTTCTCCGGGTCCCAGTTGCCGACATATAAATATTTTTCATCGGGCGAGAAAGCGATGCCGTTCGGCCCTTTCAAATCGGCGCTTGCGAGCTTGAGTTGCCCTTTATAGAGGGCAAACACGCCGCTAAATGGAAGCTCTTTACGCGGGGCGTCGGAGAATTTCGGCAATCCGAAGGGAGGATCGGTAATAAACAGCGTGCCATCCGATCGGTAAACGAGATCGTTCGGGCTGTTAAGACGCTTTCCCTCAAAACGATCCACGAGAACCGTCAGCTTTCCATCTTTCTCCACACGTGTGACGCGCCTGTTGCCGTGCTCATTGATGGTCAGTCTTCCTTGCGGATCGAGCGTCAGACCATTGGAGCCCGGTTGAAAGTATTCAGCGATGTCCTTGCCGGAGTAGCCGCTGTTCTTCTTAAACACCGAGAGCGTTCCATTAGCTGCATACTTGTAAATCTTATTGGCGTTCGGGTCGCTGAAGAGAAAATCGCCATTTTTCATCCAGATGGGCCCTTCGGTGAATTGAAAGCCTTCGGCGAGCTTAAAAATCTTCGGGTTGAGCGGAACGATGGCGTCGATTGCCGGATCGAGCCGCACCACTTCCACGTTGACTTCATGCGGTGTGACTGCGACTGGGCCCCCCGGCACCTTGTGAAATTCCAGCTTCGCATACCGCATATAAATGTAGTTTGTGGGCGGATTGGAGATCGGGCCATTGATGCCGAATATTGCAAGCTGGATCGTCTGCCCGGGCTTGACACCGCGGCCGATGACTAATCGGTTTTCAGCGTTCCAGCCTTTGATAACTGAACCGCCGCTTTGTCCTGCCGCGCGGGGAATTTCGCCATCGACCCAAATCTCCGCGTAGTCATCTAGAGAGGTCGTAAAGACGATTGTCGAGCCTTTCGTATCAAAACTGCCGACGCGCTCGGGAACGGTGATCTTGATCCGGTACCAGTTGAAGGCGAGTCTTCCCGCGGACCGGCGCTTATCGAGAGTTGCCGGGTCGATAACTTCCCACTTGGAGTCGTCGAAATCGGCCCCGCCCGCGTGGGGCATAAAATCACAGGCTCTATTTTGAGTGTTCGATGGCTGACCATCT
>Ga0209874_1000471_pt1 | contig 11862 bp, 13 predicted proteins | sample GWRWN1_20_30_FD_187216 | JGI IMG/M metagenome (GOLD analysis project Ga0209874, IMG submission 187216) | Riverbed sediment microbial communities from areas with no vegetation in Columbia River, Washington, USA - GW-RW N1_20_30 (SPAdes)... | ecosystem: Environmental > Aquatic > Freshwater > River... | reverse complement strand
GGCCGCCGTACATGACGGCGACCCGGTCGGCGAGGGTCGCCACGACGGCCAGGTCATGGCTCACGTAGAGAGCGGCGACGCCGTGTGCTGCGCACAGGTCGCGCACCGTCTCGAGGATGCGGAGGTTGGCCTGGTGGTACAGGAACAGGTCGACATCGGCTATGCGCAGCCCAGCCTGGGCCACCGCCGCCTGCGTGGAGTCCGCCAGCTGGCGGGTGGCGTATCGGTAGACCTCCTTGCCGGCCATCCGCATGTAGTGGAGCCGCCCGGCGACCGTCTCGGCCGTGGCCGGATGGGCGGTGCCCCCGCCGGGAATGATGATGCCCTCGGCCCCGGTCCCGTCACTGAATAGCTGGAGCCCGAGCATCCCACCGGGGCCCTCCGAGGCGGACAGCACCACCGCGCCGGCCCCGTCGCCAAACAGGACGCATGTATTCCGATCGGTCCAGTCCAGGTACCGGCTCAACAGGTCCACGCCGACCATGAGCACGTTGCGGTACATCCCGCTGTCGATGAAGCTGGCCCCGGTCGCCAGGCCGAACAGGAAGCCGGAGCAGGCGGCGTTCACGTCAAACCCCGCGGCTCGCGTAGCCCCGAGGTCGCGGGCCACCAGGACCCCCGTGGCCGGCATCAGGTAGTCGGGGCTGGAGGTCGCAACCACCACCAGGTCGAGATCGGCCGGATCGAGGCCGGCCACCGCCAGCGCGTCGCGGCCGGCGTGGGTGGCCAGGGTGGCGGTCGTCTCGTCGTCCGCGGCGATGCGCCGCTCGCGGATCCCGGTCCGGCTGGCGATCCACTCGTCCGAGGTGTCAACTATTTGAGACAGGTCGGCGTTGGTGAGCACCCGGGACGGCGCGTACATCCCCCACCCGGTGATGACGGTCTGGGTCGGCCTCATGCCAATCGGACCTCGAACAGTGGCTGTTGGCGTTTCACCAGTGTCCCATTGTCGGCCAGGATGCGGCTCACCGTGCCCGCCACGTCGGACTTGATCTCGTTGAACAGCTTCATGGCCTCGATCAGTCCCACCACTTGGCCAACCGAGACTTCACCCTCGAGCACCAGGTACGGGCGTGCCCCCGGTGAGGGGGCGGGATACCAGACCCCGGTCAGGGGGGCGGTAATGAACCGATGGCCGGGCGCAGCTTCGCCGAACGGAGTGCTGGGCATGGCCGCCGGCGCCGGCGCGGCGGGCGGCCTGGGACGCGCCAGGCGGACCGTGATCCCGCCAACCTCGACCTCCATCTCGGCCAGCCCGCTGTCCAGGAACGGACCGGTCAGGGCGTCGACCGCGTCCAGGATCGGATCCTTGGCCATCGGTCAGTCCCCATCCCAGCGCCGGAAGACGAGGGTGGCGTTGTGTCCGCCGAATCCGAATGCATTGCTCATGGCGGTGGCGATGGGCACCTGGCGAGCGACGTTCGGCACGTAATCGAGGTCGCACTCGGGGTCCGGCGTTTCGAGGTTGATGGTGGGTGGAACGGTCCCCGTCTCCAGGGCCCGGACGCAGGCAACGGCCTCGATGCCGCCTCCCGCGCCCATCAAGTGCCCGGTCATGGACTTGGTGCTGCTGATCGGGACCCGATATGCATCGTCGCCGAAGACGGTCTTGATGGCCGCCGTCTCGGCCGGGTCGTTGGGTGGGGTCGACGTCCCGTGGGCGTTGATGTACCCCAGCTCCTTAGGCGCCAGTCCGGCGTCGGCCAGGGCAATCCGCATGCTGGCCGCGGCGCCGCGTCCGCCAGGGGCGGGGAGGGTCACGTGGGAGGCATCGTCCGACGCGCCGTACCCGATGAACTCGGCCCGGATCCGCGCCCCACGCGCCTTCGCGTGCTCCAGGTCCTCGAGGACGAGCATCCCGGCGCCGTCGGCGATCACGAACCCATCGCGGTCGACGTCGAACGGCCGCGACGCGTGGGGCGGGTCGTCGTTGCGCTTGGTGGACAGGGCGCGCATGGCACAGAACGCGGCCACCACCATCTCGCAGATGGCAGCCTCCGAACCGCCGGCCAGCATGACGTCCGCGTCGCCGCGGCGAATGATGCCCGCCGCCTCGCCCAGCGCGTGGTTGCTCGAGGCACAGGCACTGACGGTCGCATAGTTCGGACCACGAGCATTGGCGCTGATGGCCACGTGGCCGGCGGCCGTGTCGGTGAGCATGTTCAGCAGGGTGAACGGACCCACTCGCTCGATGCCGGACGTCATCGCCTCCTGGATGTCGCGGACCATGGAGCCGATGCCGCCGATCCCGGTGGCCACGATCGCGCCGGTCCGGTCTGCCTCGGCCTCGTCCACGATCGGAATCGGGATCCCGGCATCATTCAGGGCTTCCACCGTGGCCGCCCAGGCGAAGTGGACGACACGGTCATGCCGCCGCACGTCCTTGCGGTCCATGACCGTGGTCGGATCGAAGTCGCGAACCTCACCCCCCACCCGGGACGGAACGCGACCGGGATCGAAGCCCGCGATGCGTTGAATGCCGCTCCGACCGTTGATCAGGCCGTCCCAGTAGGTGGCGACGTCATTGCCGAGGGGCGTCACGGCGCCCAGACCGGTGACGACGACTCGTCGCTCGCCGCGCTCCTCGGAGCTGGGCTGCGGCGCGCGATCAGCCACCGGCCAGTCGCCCGCCGGCGATGTCCTGATCACGGGGCATGATGAACGACAGGGTGGCCTCGACCGCGACCTCACCATCGACCGTCGCGACGGCCCGGGCCCGCCCCGACACGCGGCCTAGCTTCTCGACCGTGATCTCCAGACGCAGCGTGTCGCCCGGGACGACGATGCGGCGGAAGCGGCACTCGTCGATGCCCGCGAACAAGACAAGCTTGCCGCGGTTGGCAGGGAAGGACAGGACCGCCACCGCGCCGGCCTGGGCCAGGGATTCGACCAGCAGCACGCCGGGCATGATCGGGCGACCCGGGAAGTGGCCGGTGAACTGTGGCTCGTTGGCCGTAACGTTCCGCATCGCCACGACCCGCTGACCCGGCTCGATCTCGACCACGCGGTCGATGAGGAGGAATGGGTAGCGGTGGGGCAGGATGGTCATGATGTCCGCCGCCTCCCAGGGCAGCGGAGGCAGCGCGGGGTCCGGGAGCGCTGGTGCGCGGTCGGTCGACATCGGCTTTTCTCAGGCAGGCTCGCCGACGAAGGCGGCGGGGCCGACGCGGTCCAGCAGGTTGGTGCTGACCTCGGCGTTCACGAAGGCTGCATTGTCGATGATCCCGCGATGGAAGGGGAGATTGGTCTTGACGCCCTCGACACGGCATTCGTCCAGGGCACCCCGGGCCTGGGCCAGGGCCTCGGTGCGGGTCTCGCCCCACACGATCAGCTTGGCCAGCAGCGAGTCGTAGAACGGCGGGATCTCGTAGCCGACGTACAGGTGGGTGTCCACGCGCACGTTCGGGCCGGCCGGTAGCTGGAGCTCGGTGATGACTCCGGTCTGGGGCGAAAAGTTGTCGTGCGGGTCCTCGGCCGTGATTCGAAACTCGAAAGCGTGCCCGCGCAGCGCGACCTGCTCCTGGGTCAGCCGCAGCTCCTCGCCGGCCGCAATCCGGATCTGCTCCGCGATGAGGTCGACCCCGGTCAGCATCTCGGTCACCGGATGCTCGACCTGGATCCGGCAGTTGATCTCGATGAAATAGAAGTTCCCTTCGCGGTCGAGCAGGAACTCGAGCGTGCCGGCGTTCTCGTAGCCGGCGGCTGCCGCCGCACGGATGGCCAGGTCGCGCAGGCGCTCGCGGGCCGGCTCGGTCATGGCTGGCGAAGGCCCCTCTTCGATGATCTTCTGGTGCCGGCGCTGGACTGAGCAGTCGCGCTCGCCAAGATGAATCCCGTTGCCGAGGCTGTCGATCAGGACCTGGACCTCGACGTGTCGGTTTTCCTCGATCCAGCTCTCGAAGTACATCGAGTCATCGCCAAACGCGGCGCGAGCCTCGGAGCGCGCGAGCGGCAGCGAGGTTTCCATCTCGCGAGGCGAGCGCACGAGACGCATGCCGCGACCGCCGCCGCCGGCCGATGGCTTGAGGAGGACCGGGTAGCCAGCCTCCTCGGCCTGCGCCAGGGCGTCGCTGAGGTCGGCCACGATGCCACGGCTGCCGGGCACCGTGGGCAGCCCGTTGGCGGCCAGCATGCGGCGGACGGCGTACTTCGACGCGAATCGCTCGATGACCGCAGCCCGGGGGCCGATGAAGGTTAGGTCGTGCACGGCGCAAGCCTCGGCGAACGACGCGTCCTCCGACAGGAAGCCGTACCCCGGATGGATCGCGTCGCAGCCGGTGATCATGGCGGCGCTGATCAGCGCGGGCTGGTTGAGGTACGACCGCCGCGCTTCAGCTGGACCGATGCAGATCGCCTCGTCCGCCATCCGCACCGCCATGGACTCTCGGTCCGGCTCGCTGAAGGCGACCACGGCCGGGATCCCCAGCTCACGGCAGGTGCGGAGGATGCGGACCGCAATCTCGCCGCGGTTTCCGATCAGGATCTTGGCGAACATCAGCCCGAAACAGCCCGGTCGACTTCGACTAGCAGCTGGCCATACTCCACCGGCTCCCCGCTCTCGGCCACCAGATGCCGCACCACGCCGTCGATGGGGGCACGCACCTCGTGACGGACGCCGAGCATCTCCACGAAGCCGATCTCGGCGCCGGCGGTCACCTCAAGCCCGGGCCCCAGTCCGTCGGCGTATACGAAGTGGCCGACCGCCGGCGAGGTGACCGGTTCGAGGCGACGGACGGCCGCGCCGCCCGTCGAGGGCGTAACGCCGACCGCCGGCCGGGCCACGCTGATGTCCACGCCGGCGCCGGGAGCGGACTCGTCGGCCGCGGCAACCCGAACCCGCAGGTCACCGTGCCGGATCTCGATCTCGCCCAGTCCCAGGCGGTTCAAGCGCTCGGTGAGCGCCGGGACGAGTTCTGCGGCGGCACGGGCGATGGCCTTGGCCGAGTCCTTGTCGGTCACGCACCCTCCTGGTCGAGCTCGTCATCCTCGAGGCGCGCCGGCGCGCCGGCGGGAAGCCCCAGCAGCCTGCCGAGGCGGGACCCGAGCGAGGGCGACGCCGCGCGCAGTGTGGAGACCTCGACTTCGATCACGGTCCCGATGCCCCGCAGCCGAGCATAGCGAGTTGCCACTAGGTCCTCTGGAGCCAGTCGATCCAGGCGCGCCAGCGAGCCGAGGATGGCCTGCTTGATGGCCGCGGCCGTGCCCGGCAGATCGGTATGCGCCCCGTCGGCTGGTTCACGGATCACGGCGTCGACGATGCCCAGCTGATGCTGCTCGGCGGCGGTCATCTTCATGGCTGCGGCGGCCAACGGCGCGGCGTCCGCCGATCGCCACAGAATCGCGGCACAGCCCTCGGGCGAGATGACCGAGTACACCGCGTTCTCGAGAGCCAGGACCTCGTCCCCGACGCCAATCGCCAGCGCGCCGCCCGATCCGCCTTCCCCGGTGATGACCACGATGATCGGCACCCGAAGCCCGGTCATGAGCCGGATTGAGCTAGCAATCGCCTCGGCCTGGCCCCGTTCCTCGGCGGCGGGCCCCGGAAAGGCCCCAGCCGTATCGAGGAAGGTCACCAGCGGCAGCCCGATCCGCTCGGCGATCCGCATCAGCCGCTGCGCCTTGCGGAAGCCCTCCGGCAGCGGCGAGCCGAAATTGCGAAAGATGTTCGACTCGGTGTCGGTCCCCTTCTGATGGCCGATGACCATGACCGCCCGACCGTCAAGGCGGGCTGGCCCGCCGACGATGGCCGGGTCGTCACGGAACGTGCGATCGCCGTGGAGCTCGACGAACTCGTCGAAGATCTGGGCCACCAGGGACAGGGTGCGGGGACGCTGCGGATGGCGGGCCAGCTGGACCCGCCGCCAGGCCTCCTCGGCCGCTTCGGCACTGATGGCCGGGGGAATCTGATCCAGGGTCGTATCGGTCATTTGGTCGACCCCGGAGTGGGCTCGGTCTCGATGCCCGCGGTCTCGCTCACCGCTCCCCCGACGCGCTTGGCGAGGCCCTGCAGGACACCGATGGGCCGGATGCCCCGTCGCCCGTTCCCGGCTTCGACCCCTCCGGCCACCGGAAGCAGGCGGACCAGACGCGCCACGGTCACGCGCAACTGGCTGCGCGGCACGACCGCATCCACGAATCCGTGGTCGAGGAGACGCTCGGCACTCTGGAACCCCTCCGGCAAGTCCTCGCCGACCGTCCCGCTCGCCACCCGCGCGCCGGCGAACCCGATCAGGGCGCGCGGCTCGGCCAGGATGACGTCGCCCAGCGACGCGAAGCTGGCCAGCACGCCGCCGGTGGTGGGATCGGTCAGGATGCTGATGAACGGGATGCCGGCCTCATTCAGCCGCTGGAGCGCGGCGGTGGTCTTCGCCAACTGGAGGAGGGAGACGGTGCCTTCCTGCATCCGGGCTCCCCCAGACGCGCTCACCACGATGGCCGGGATGCGTTCGGCCAGGGCACCCTCGAAGCAGCGCGCGATCTTCTCTCCCACCACGCTGCCCATCGAGCCGCCCATGAACCGGAAGTCGAACAGGCCGATCGCTACTGGCTGCCCCTCGATCCGGCCGATCCCCCAGATCGCCGCTTCGGGGAGCCCGGAGCGGAGCCGGGATGCCTCCAGCCGATCGGGATACGGCTTGCTGTCCACGAACCCCAGCGGGTCGCCGCTGATGAGGCCTGCGTCCCGTTCCTTGAACGATCCGCCGTCGAGCAGGAGTTCGAGCCGTTCGGTGGCCGTAAGCCGGAAGTGGTGGTCGCAGGTGGGACACACCCGATGGTTTCGCTCCAGCGCGCGGTTGAATACCTGAGCCTCGCAGCTTGGGCACTTCGTCCAGGCGTCGGTCGGGCCGCTGCGGCGGCTGAACGGGAACTTGATCTTCATGGCCGATGCGCCAGGCGCCAGGCGACGACCGCCGCGCCGGCGGTGCTCACCAGGACCGATCCCACCGCCCCGGTCAGCACCAGTCGATGATGGCGGCGGGCGAAATCGCTGACCCAGCTGCCGGCGTCGTACGTGTGACCGTCGCTCAGGCGGAGGGCGAGGGCCTCTTCGAACGCGTCGCCCGGCGGCACCAGGGGTAGATCGGAGCGCAGGGCGCGGGCGGCAGAAAGCTCATCGGCGAGTGGAGGCGGCAGGGCGACCGCGCGACCTTCCAAGACCGCGCTCACAGCGCGGTCGATCCGCTGGGCATCGGTCGGACGACGGCTCATCTATGGGGGCTAACACCGCCACCCCGGATTCGTTACGCGTCGCCTCGATCCAGCTCGGCGGCCAAGTCGCGCAGGGCGCGATGCAGCAGGACCCGCGCGGCGCCGTCACTCCGGTCCAGGACAGCCCCGATCTCCCGAGCCGACAGTCCGTCGACGAAGCGCAGCAGGATGGCGTGGCGCCGCTCGGCGGGGATGCGGGCCAGGGCCGCCCGAATCTCCCGCTGCTGGTCGGCGCGAGCCACCACGCTCGCCGGGTCGGCGCCCGGGGCTGCCTGCTGGCGGGCATCGGCAATGGGCTGCGTGCGACGCCGGCGACGGGCCCGATGCGAGTTGGCGATCGCATTGTGCGCGATCCGGAACAGCCAGGCCCGGAAGGTGGAACCCTCGTTGTGGAAGCGGTCGATGGCGGCCAACGCAGCGAGGAAGGTTCGCTCGGTGGCGTCCTCCGCGTCGTGGTGGTCGCCCAGCTGGTAGAACGCATAGCTGTAGACCCGATCCAGGTAGCGTCGATAGAGCCGGTCAAAGGCATGGTGGTCGCGCTGGGCGGCCCGCACGTCGGCCAGGTCGGGATCGCCCGGCGCGTTGGTTTCGGGCGCCAGTCCGTCGGCGGGGCGTTGAAGCGGCTGCGGTTCGGGCATCAGGCGCTCGCTGCCTGCGGGTGCACGCGGATCACCTCGCCCACGCTGACCGTCGTGCGCAGGGTCGGCCCGTCCAGGATCAATCCCCCGTTGTCCGCGATCTCGCCTGCCACCCCGATCAGGCGCCCGGCGGGCGTCTCGACCTCGATGGCCCGTCCGGTCAGCCACGAGGCGGCCTGGAATCGCTCCTGCGGGGACACGCCCGCCTCCACCTGGCGAATCTCGCCGTCCAGCGCCGCGAGCAGGTTGGTGAGCAGGTCCAGCCGATCCACCGGCTCGCCCGCCAGATCGGCGAGCGACGTCGCGCCAGGCGCGATGTCGGGCGGCATGGCGGAGCGGCGCCAATTGACGTTGATGCCGATCCCGATCACGGCGCCGACCACGCGTTCTTTCTCGACCTGGGTCTCGGTGAGTAGGCCGGCGACCTTGAGCCCATCGGAAGTGACCATGTCGTTCGGCCAGCGCACGGCCAACTGGGCGGCCGAGGCGGTCGCCTCCCGGACAGCCAGCGCGGCCGCGGCCGCCAGCCACCAGGCCCGGTCAATAGGCAGGTCCAGGCGCAGACCCACACTCAGCAGGAGGTTGGTGCCGGCCGGGGAAAGCCAGGAACGGCCCATCCGTCCCCGCCCCGCCAGCTGCCGATCGGCCACGACGGCCATGCCATCGCCGCCGGGGCCGGCAAGCGCGGCCCGGGCCTGATCATTAGTAGAACCGATCTCGGCATGATGCTCGACCGTGTGCCCCACGCGAGCCCCCGGGCGCGCGGCGACGGCCCACTCGGGAATCGGCTGACGGACCTCGTCGGAGCGTGGTTCGGACACGGGCGGCGATTCTAGCAGCCGCCTAAATCGGGTCCGGTACACTCGGCCGACGATGTCCGACGCTGCCGCCTCGCCCGCCGGTCGGGAGCGCGTGCTGTCCGGCATCCAGCCCAGCGGCGCCAGCCACCTGGGCAACTACCTGGGCGCCCAGCGGAACTATGTGGCGCTCCAGGACCAGTACGAGGCGATCTACGTGATCGTCGATTACCACGCCCTGACGACGGTACATGACGGCGCTGAACTGCGGCGGCTGACCCGCGAGATGGCGCTCGACCTGCTGGCGGTGGGGCTCGACCCGGATCGCTGCGCCCTCATTCGGCAGTCCGACTTCCCCGAGGTCACCGAGCTGTGCTGGATCTTCAGCAGTGTGGTGCCGGTGAGCTGGCTCCAGCGCAACCCCACCTACAAGGAGGGACTGAACGAAGGTAAGGAGAACAGCAACGGGCTGCTCAGCTACCCGGTCCTCCAGGCAGCCGACATCGTCATCTACAAGGCCAGCAAGGTGCCGGTCGGCAAGGACCAGGCACCTCACCTGGAGCTGTCACGCGAGATCGTGCGCGCCTTCAACGCCCGGTACGGCCCGATCTTCCCCGAGCCGACCGCGGTCTATACCGATGCTCCGCTGGTGATGGGCACCGATGGGGAGCGCAAGATGAGCAAATCGGCCGGCAACACGATCCCGATCTTTGCGGAGCCCGATGAGATCCGGCGCATCGTCATGAGCATGGTCACCGATCCGCTGCGCATCAAACGCACCGATCCGGGGCGTCCGGAGGTCTGCAACGTGTGCCAGCTGCATCGGTTCTTCGGAGAGGACTACCTCCAGATCCAGGACGGCGAACGGACCGCCCGCACCGGCTGCGTCGACACCAAGCAGCTGCTCGCCGACCGGCTGGTGGAGTTCTTCCGCCCGATGCGCGAAAGGCGGGCGCAGATGGCGGCTGAACCGGAGCTGGTGGAGGCGGTACTCTCGGCTGGAGCCGAGAAAGTGCGGCCCATCCTGGAGGCCACCCGAGCCGAGGTGCTCGAGGCGGTCGGGATAGGCCGGCCGGGTGGGAGGTCGCGGTGATTGAACTGTTCCAGGGGGCATGGGTGCGCGAACGCCGCCTGCTCGCCGTATTCCTGATCACAGGCACGTTCTACTTCGGCCTCCTGGCTCTGCAGTCGATCATTGAGTTCTTGGGCGGATTCCAGGACATCATCGTGGCCCTGTTCCTGGCCTGGCTGCTGGCCTTCCTGATCTCGCCCCTGGTCCACCGGGTTGAGAGCCGGCTGCAGGTCGGTCGCGGCGCCGCGGTCGGAGTCGCGTTCGGGGTCACGGTGATCGCCCTCGCGACGTTCCTGTTGGTCGTGGCCGCGGTCATGGTTGTCGACCTCGCCGATTTCATCAGCACCTGGCCGGCCCGCGAGGATCAGATCGCGAGGCAGATCCGCGACCTGCAGCAGACGATCGGGTTTGAGGAGCCAGACCTGGCGGTCGTCTTCATCGGCTTCACCGACCAGATCGCGAGCCTGGGTGGCGACCTGGCGGGCTCGGCCGGCACCATTGCAAGTGGAGCGTTCAGCGCTATCGGCACCCTGTTCCTGGTGGTGCTGCTGGCGTTCTTCATGGTCCTGGACAGCCACAAGATCATGGTCTGGCTGAGCCGCCTGGTCCCTAACCGCTTCCGAGATCAATCAATCCTGCTCCAGGAGGGCGTGGCACGTTCGTTCGGTGGGTTCATCCGTGCTCAGACGGTGTTTGCGCTGCTGATGTTCGCCGTGGTCATGGTCGTCGGCCTGGTGGCGCAGGAGCTGGGCGGGATGGAGTACTTCTTCGTGACCGCCGTCGTGTCGGGCCTGTTCATGTTCATTCCCATGATCGGCCCGGCCCTGGCCCTGGTCCCCCCCATCTTCATCGCGTTCCTGACGAGCGAGAACTGGTTGGTGGCCCTGGCCGCGGTCGCGGTCATCGTCATCGTCCAGTCGGTCATGGTGAATGTGCTCCAGCCAAAGATCATGCAGGAGTCGTTGGGGCTCCACCCCATCCTCCTGTTCGTCGGATTGCTGGTCGGGGTCCAGATCGCCGGTCTGTGGGGCGCGCTGTTCGGGATCCCGATCCTGGCGGTGGTCGTGATCTTCGTGAATCACTGGGTCGACATCTACAGCCCACCCGAGCCGGAGACGGAGCCGGCGGCGGCGGCCGTGAGCGAGGGGTCGAGACCGGCAGGCTAAGTCCCCTGCGTCGACCCGCCCGACAGGGCCAAGGCGGTCGGCACCGAGATGTCGAACACGCGCGCCAACAGGGCAGGGCGCAGGACCTCCGCCGCCGAGCCGTCTGCCACCACGCGTCCCGCGCTGAGGAGGACGACGCGCGGGTCGGCCAGGGCGGTCAGGGCCGGATCATGGAGGACCGCGACCACGGCCAGCCCACGCGTCCGCCGTAGCCGATCCAGGGTCGCCAGCAACGCCACCTGGTGAGCCAGGTCCAGGTGCTGGGTCGGCTCGTCGAGGAGCAGCAGTCGCGGCTCCTGGGCCAGGGTCATGGCCACCAGCACCCGCTGGCGCTCACCGCCTGACAGCTCGTCCACGCGGCGCCCGACGAGGTCGACGGCGTCTGCGTCGATGAGCGCCCGTTCTACTGCCTCGGCGTCCTCGGCGCTGGCCCCGAAGCGCGATCGGGCATGCGGTGCCCGGCCCATCTCGACCAGCTCTTCGACACGGAACCCGTCGGGTACGGTGGGCAGCTGCGGCAGGATGGCGATCCGTTGCGCGACCTCGCGTCGGGTCCAGTCCATGACCGGGCGACCATCCAGCCGAACGCTCCCACTGGCCGCCGCCAACAGGCCCACTGCCACGCGGAACAACGTGGTCTTGCCACTGCCATTGGGGCCGAGCATGGCCACCAGCTCCCCTGGCGTCACGCTCAGGCTGACCCCGCGCAGGACCTCGCGATCGGGGCGTCCCCGACGGTGGTAGCCAAATCCGACCTCCTTCAGCTCGAGGATCGGCGAGCTGTTCGGGCTGGGCTGACGGAGGTGGCTCATGGCGTGGTCGTCGCCCCGGCCGCCCGGTGGAGCAGCCACAGGAAGAACGGGGCGCCGATCAGTGCGGTCACGACCCCCACCGGCACCCCGCCCACCAGCCGAGCCACCATGTCAGCCAGGACCAGCAGTGCGGCGCCGCCCAGGCAGCTCACCGGGAGAAGGAGCCGA
>Ga0209874_1000468_pt1 | contig 11877 bp, 10 predicted proteins | sample GWRWN1_20_30_FD_187216 | JGI IMG/M metagenome (GOLD analysis project Ga0209874, IMG submission 187216) | Riverbed sediment microbial communities from areas with no vegetation in Columbia River, Washington, USA - GW-RW N1_20_30 (SPAdes)... | ecosystem: Environmental > Aquatic > Freshwater > River... | reverse complement strand
CGAGATGTTCGGACGGGCAAGGTCCGGGTCGGCGTAATTCTGGCAGGCCTACCAGAATTACGCCGACCCGGACCTTGCCCGTCCGAACATCTCGTACTACGGGACCAACTACGCGCGGCTGCGGAGGGTCAAGCGTCGCTACGACCCGAAGAACGTGTTCCGATTTCTGCGGAGCGTGGTTCCGGCGCCGCCCCTCGCCTGAGTCGCGTCCAGATGAGGTCCGCGTTCGCGAGGAGGAAGCCGAGCGCCAGGAGCGGCAGCGCCGGGAGGCCGCTGAGGTCGGCCCAGACCGCGATCGCGAGCGTCGCGCCGAACGAGAGGGTCATCAAGAGCCAGGTCGGGCCCGGGCGCAGGCGGAAGCGCGCCGCAGCGGCCAGGAACAGCGCAAAGAAGAGGAGGTCCGGTAGACCGAGGTTGGCGGCGTTCGGCTCGCCCGGGATGGGAAACGCGAACGAGAAGTTCGTGAACACGTGGCGATGCTCGGTCACGATCGTCTTCGTCGGGCCGCGCCACACCGAGTAGGCGTCGACCCAGGGAATGATCAAGGAGACGAGGACGACCCAGCCCAGCGTCTCGAAGTACCCGAGGAACCAGAAGCCGAGGGCGGAGACGCCGAACAGCTTGCAGAAGTTCTCGGGCGTGTTCCAGCCCGCGAGGTGAAATGCCAGCGCCAGCAATCCAAACGCGATCGCAACCGGGAACAACCCGCGGCGGAGGCGCAGCGGCAGCAGGAGCCAGACGAGCGCGAAGCACGCCGGAATCAGGACGAGCGAGACGAAGGCGATGTCCCACCACGTCGACGCGTCCCACAGGCGATCGTGGAACGCGTAGTAGAGCCCGAGCGCTACCCCGAGAGCTAGTGCCCCTAGTAGGGCGGTAGCTCGGCCCACCATTGGCCGAGTGGCTTGAAGGCGTTCCAAAACCGGGTCTTGGCGGGAGCTTCGTCGAGCGACGCGTCGATGTCGGGGACGACCAGCACCTGCACGGTAGCCGTGAAACGCTGGAGCTCGCCCGGCTTGTACTCCACGCTATCGGCGAGAGGGAACTCGATCGAGTTCAGGAACTCGACGGCAGTCTCGCCCATGGCCACGATGAGCTTCGGCTGGACGATGTGGAGCTCGCGTGTGAGGAACGGACGCGACTCGTCGTCGGCGCCGTCCGCGAACTTGACGCAGTTCGTGCCGTACACGGCCATCGGATCGACATGGAGGCGCTGGAGCGACTTGAGGATGGCCTTGCCGGCGCGGCCGAAGAAGGCGACGCCCTCCTGCACTTCCGACGGCTGCGGCCGGTGCTTCAGGAGCATCACGTCAGCCAGGGGATGGCCCGACCCGGCCACGGGAACCCGGGCGCCGCCGACCTGAGCGACCTCGTGGGCCAGGTCATTGATCTCGACGATCGCCTTCTGGAGGTACTTCTCGTAGATCTCGTCGGTCGCTGGCACTGCCGTAGTGGACTTCTGGATTACCGGACCCGTTCCTTGGCCTGGGCCATCCACTTCAGCGATTGGAGGTACATGAGCGACCTTGGGCGCCTCAGAACCTGGGCCGAGCGGAGGCTGAGGAGGAATTCTTCCGGGTCCTCGAAGGCCCGCATCCGGACCGCGCCGGTGCCGACCCCCTGGAGAACGTGGGCGTCCGAGCCGGCGCCCATGGTCAGGTTGTACTTGCGAGCGAATCGCAGCGCCTCCTCGTTGTAGCCCTCGAAGAGGAGCCGCGCGTTGTAGACCTCGAAGACGTCGATGTCGGCCAGATGGTGCTGCAGCGTCGCCGGATCGGGGATCGAGTGCATGCGATCGAACGGATGCGGCAGGTAGACCAGGCCGCCCTGCTCCTTGATGGCGGCGACCGTCTCCGCGAACGACATGCCACGCGGGATCTCGTGCTTCAAGAAGAGGCCGATCACCTCCCCTTGGCCGTCCGTCTTGACCTCCTCGCCGGGAATCACGATCAGCTCGTGGTCCCGGGCGAGCTCCGCCGTCTCGAGCGCGCCGCCGAAGACATTGTGGTCGGTCACCGCGATCGCACCGAGCCCGCTGCCCTCGGCGTACATGATCAGGTCGGCCGGGTCGATGGCGCAGTCGTGCGACCAGCTCGTGTGCATGTGGAGGTCGCAGAGAATCCATGGCCGATCCGCCAGCGGATCGGCGACCTGCTGAGGTGCGTGACGTCGCTTCGTGAGTGAGCGATACAGCTCGTCGAGCTCCCGGGCGACTTCCGCAAAGCTCTGGCTCTGGGCCTCCGTGCGGGCACGGTCGGCTTTCCGCGCGCGGAAGTCGGCGTCCTCGGCAAGTCGGGCGACCTCTGCGCCCGCTAGCTCCGGCTGCTCGCGTGTCCTGGGCGGGGAGGCGATCGCACAACCCGCAGCCGCCGCCTCGAGCCGCACGCGCTGCAAACCTGCGAGCGCCGGAACGTATACCGAGGCTTCTCCCAGCAGCGGCGCTCGTGTTGCGCCGTCTCGCGCCGTGCGTACGTGCACACGGTTCCGCAACGTGCGGGGGATCGTCGGCCGCCCGGTCAGCGGCTTCGTCCGCAGCAAGACGAGCTCCCAATCCGGAAGCTCCGCTAACGCGCGAAAGACACCGCGTAGGAGCGGGCGTTCGTTCGGACGCCACTCGAGCACGATCAGATTCCGCTTGCGCCCAGGAGTGAAGAGGTCGAGGTCGACCCCCTCGGGGACGACCGTGTACTGCCCCGGAAACCGCGCGGCCGCGGCTTCAGCCGTCTCTTCGCTCGTCGCAACGAGCGCGTCGAGTCGCCCGAGCAGGCGGTCTCTCTGGGCTCGTCCCGGTGGGTATCCGAGCCGCTCGGGCGAGTGGAAGGAGGCAACCGTCAGTGCCTGCGCGTCCCGCAGCGCTAGGTAGGACAGCGACGGCAGTCCCGGCTCGAAGCCGTGGACGACGTCGAAGCGGCCGAGCGCCAGGGCAAGCGAGAGGTTCGCCCGCGCGCCGACGGGAACGCCGATTCGACTGCGCCGCGAGACCGGCACGGCGGGGCCGAGCGCGACGACTTCCGCGTCGAGCCCGTCCAGCAACGCCCGTCTTCCCGCCGCAAGGTCGCGGGCCCGGTTCGAGGAGGCGAGGACGGTCACGGAATGGCCGAGCGCACGCAGCTCCCGAGCGATTCCCTCCACGTGCTCGTTGACGTCGTGCGACTGCGACCAGGCGAAGGGCGTGACGAGGCAGATCCTCAAACCCATCGCTCCGAGTGTAGTGAGGAGGGCCCGGCCGTTACGGGCCGGGCCCTCCGAAGGCAGGGCTAAGCCCCGGGATCGCGGAACAGCAGAAGCTGTCCGGCCTCACGCATGAGGGTAACTCCCGGGAACGGACTGGGCGCCGTCTGGATCTCCCAGCCGTGCGCCTGCACGTCGACGAGGAACGCGCCGTCGCCGAAGGCGGCGGACGCGTCGATGATCCCGCTCGACTCCCAGTTCCCGATCGGCAGGTCCGGCCGCTGCGACTGATCGACCTGCGCGACCGGGACGAGCGGGCCCGCGGGCAGCGTGTAGCGCCAGATCTTCGCGTACCCGATGGCAGCACCCTGGTTATGGCTTCCGGGATCCTCCTGGAACAGGAGGCTCTTCGCCGTCGTCTCGACGTTGTCCGGCTGGTGCGGAACAGCGGGGTTGTTGTACCCGCCTGCGTCGAAATCGGCGAGCAGGCTGAGGCTCGTCACCGCGAGCTCATTGTTCGGATCGAGCACCATCTTGAAGATCCGGCCGTTGGGATACAGGTCCCTCGTTCCCGATGGCCCGCGCCGAAGCCGGCCGGCTCCGTCGGAAGTCGCGCGCGGCTCGCCGGTGTCGGCGAAGTAGATGATGTGCGAGTCGTTGCGGTCGTAGGCGATGTCCTCGATGCGGATGAACTGGAATGCCTTGACGACGTTGTGGCTCCAGTGCTCCAGCACCCACTGCGGCCCATCCGGGACGCCGGTGGGCGGCGCCGGATAGCCGAAGTCGGTGGACTTCACATCGGTGCCGTCCGCCTTCTTTCCGGTCGCGATCATGCGGGGGACCTCGACGAAGCTTCCGGAGACGCTTCCGGCCGCCGGGAAGTCGCCGTAGTCGTTGACCGCTGGATTGTTGGAGACGAACGCGTACAGCTTGCCCTCGTCGTTCCAGAGGGCGGAGCCGCTCGCCGCCGAGTACAGGTACATCTGCGAGGCCGGCGCGTCGAAGGTGTCGTCGCCCGAGAGCACGACAGGGTGTTCGTATCCCGGTACGCCGACATCGTTCTCGTGGTTGTGCCGCCCCATCCCATAGATCGAGCGGTACGCGCCGCTCTTCACGTCCATCGCGACGACGACGCCCGCCTGCTCCGCGCTCGTCTCCGACAGAGAGACGGAGGGCGGATGCCACGCATAGCCGTTCCGAAGGACGATGTCACGCGCCTCCTCGTTCGTCAGCAACAGCTCACGCTCGAAGCCCTGCGCCGGGCCGACGAGGAAGTTCGAGCAGAAGCGCTGATAGTTCGCGCTCGACGGTATGACGATGTCACCCTTGAGCACGCCGGCGCTGTGCTGGTTGAGCCGCAGTTTGCTCACCATCGAGTTCGTGAAGTCGCTCCGCGTGGCGGGGAACGCCACGAGTGAGGTCTCGTGGTTCACGTAGACATCCATCGTCCCGCGGCCGTTCGTCGTGAACGAGATCCCGTCGGGGATCGATTCGAACATGTAGCCCCGTACGCTCTCGCCGACGTTGATGATCGGCTTGACGCTGCCCTCCGAAGTGAGTGGCTTCAGCATCGCCGGCTGGTTGGTCGTGTAGCCGGAGTCGTTCTCACCTGCCCCAGCGCTGCCGGTTGCCACCGCTAGCCCGAGCAGCACGAATAGGACCGCAAGTGCTCCCTTCATCAATGCCCTCCCCCTTCTCCCCAGGTTGGCTCCCGGCGCATTGTGACACACCTCGTCTAGCCGAAACGGTGGCGTGGCCGCGCCGCGGCAACGGCAAGCCGACCGTCTAGCGCGTCGTCGTGCCTTCTTTGACCTCGGCCGGCTTCTGGGTATGGTCGCGGATGAACCTCTCCGTCGCGTCAGACGCTTCGTCGTCCTGAATCTGCTTCGGCGGCGACTTCATCAGGTACGAGCTCGGCCCCTCGAGCGCCCCCGCGACGCCGTCGTTCAACGCCAGCTTGGCGAGCCGCACCGCGTCGATCACGATGCCGGCGGAGTTGGGCGAGTCCCACACCTCGAGCTTGAGCTCGATGTTGAGCGGGACGTCCCCGAAGGACGAGCCCTCCATGCGGATGTACGCCCACTTGCGGTCGGTCAGCCACGGCACGTAGTCGGACGGCCCGACGTGGACGTTCTCCGCGCCGAGGTCGTAATCGAGCATCGACGTGACGGCGTTCGTCTTCGAGATCTTCTTCGACTCGAGCCGCTCGCGCTCCAGCATGTTGAGGAAGTCGGAGTTCCCGCCGACGTTCAGCTGCATCGTCTTGTCCAGCCGGACGCCGCGCTCCCGGAAGAGCGACGTGAGCACGCGGTGCGTGATCGTCGCGCCGACCTGCGACTTGATGTCATCGCCGATGATCGGCAGGCCCCGCTCCTCGAAGCGGCGCTGCCAGTACGCCTCGCGCGCGATGAACACCGGCATGCAGTTCACCATCGCGCACCCGGCCTCGAGCACCTGCTCCGTGTACCACTTCGTCGCTGCTTCGGAGCCGACCGGGAGGTAGTTGACGACGACGTCCGTCTTGGTGTCGCGCAGGATCCCGACGACGTCTGCGGTTTCGCCCGGAGCCTTCGTGACGACCTGGGAGATGTACTTGCCTAGGCCGTCATGCGTCATGCCGCGAGAGACCTTGATGCCGGTCTTCGGAACTTCCGCGAACTTGATCGTGTCGTTCGGGTGTGCCCAGATCGCCTCGGACAGGTCCTTGCCGACCTTGTCCTTGGTGACATCGAACGCGGCCGTGAACTCGATGTCGCTGACGTGGTAGCCGCCGAGGTTCACGTGCATGAGCCCCGGGACGAACTGGTCGTCCGGTGCGTCCTTGTAGTACTCCACTCCCTGCAGCAACGAATTGGCGCAGTTGCCGACGCCGACGAGCGCCACACGAACGCGATCGTCCACGCGTGCCTTTCCGTTCTGCTTACCGTTCTGCTGAGCCATTCGATGAGCCTCCACGCTGGATGAGTTGTCTGCGGACGTGCAGGATGCGCTGGACGACGGTCAGCCAGGCCGTTGCGGTGAGGAGGTAGATCGCCCACTGCAAAGCGCCCCACGGCGCAAGCACCAGGCTCGCGGTGATCACGACGACCCGCTCGGCGCGTGAGCCGAGACCCACGGCGCCGCGCAGGCCGAGTGCTTCCGCCTTGGCGCGCGTGTAGCTGACCAGGAACGAGCCGGCGATCGCGGCGATGGTCGCAGCGAGCGCGACCTCGTTGCCATGCCTCGAGAAGATCAATGCGATCGCACCGAGCATCGCTCCCTCTCCCACCCGGTCGGTGGTCGAGTCGAGGAACGAGCCGAACGGCGTCGTCTTGCCGCCCGCGCGGGCCAGTGCTCCATCGAGGATGTCCAGCACCGAGCCGACCACGAAGACGAGCGCGCCGAGCCAGTAGAACAGCAGCTCGTGGCGGTACTCGAAGTAGACGAGCACGGCCGCCGCGAGGCAGAGCGAGACACCCGCGGTGGTGAGCGCGTTCGGAGTCACGCGCGTGCGTGCCAGGCCCACGATCGACCGGGACGCGAGTGTACGCGCCCCTGTCGTGTAGCCCTGCTTGACGCGGTGGAGAACGGCGGTTTCCCTCATGTCCTTGCCCATCGCATTCCTGCTATGGGGAGGACTATAGCAGGTTTGCGATAAAGCTCTTGACCCTGGCGCGGTAGACGACCGCCATCGTCGCAGCCGCCAGCACGATCCCGGCCAGGACGTCGAGCCAGAAGTGGTTGCCGGTCGCCATCACGGCGAACCAGACCCAGGCGGGCCAGAGCAGCCACAGCACCTTGAAGACCGGTCGCCGGACGAGCGCTGCCAGGACGATTCCAACGATGAGCGCGTCGGCCGCGTGGAGGCTCGGCATCGCCGCGTAGGGGTTCGAGGCCAACTCGACGAGGCCGCTGCCGTGGTTGATTCCTCCGAACTGTCCCACCGTGTCTTCGAACCCGATCGTCGTGAAGAAGCGCGGAGGCGCGGTCGGCACGAAGACGTAGCCGATCAGGCCGATCACGTTCGCGATCAGAATGGTGTTGCGGAAGCGGGTGAAGGCCTCGTTGCGCCGGAGGTAGACCCACAGCAGCGCGAGGCCGATGACCGTGAACTCCGAGTTCCAGTACGTCCACGAGACCAGCGCCTCGAGAAATTGTGAGGACTGGGTCCAGCCCTGCAGCGTCAGCTCGCCGAGCCCAGTGAGGCGCTGCTCGATGTCGATAACCGTCCAGCCGTTCGCGAACGCCTTCGTCGGATCTCGGTCGGCCACGCCGCGAGCGATCTGGTACGCGCCGAGGAATCCGAACCAGATCAGGAACTGAAGTCCCAGATCTGCATATCCACGCGGCAAAAAGCGCCGTCCGGCGGCGATGGCGGCGGTCATGACCTGATGATTCTAAACGTCGGCTCTGTCGCCCATCTTCCCCCGCTGCAGGCGTTAGCCGCCGATCTGTGACATCGATCGCTGAGGCGCCGCTTGCGGTGCCGTGAGGAGGGGCGGCGGGCTTTGCCCGCCGCCCCGTTTAACTAATAGTCGCCTTGCCCCTTCAGCCGCCGATCTGAGACATCGATCGGCTCGCTCGGACGAAGCCGGGGTCGTTGATTCTGTGTTTCAACTCTTTGTGACGCACCGCGAAACGGATCAGATCAACGAGCTCGGCGTCAGTCGCGCCTTCTCGGAGCGGCGTCTTCAGATCCCATTCCTTACGTGAGAAAAGGCACGTACGTAGCTGCCCATCGGCCGTGAGCCGGATGCGGTCGCAGCTCGAGCAAAACGGCTCCGATACGGGGTTCACGAAGCCGACCTCACCGATTCCGTCCGCGAAGCGGAACCGGCGTGCCGTGGAGGACGCTTTCGCCGGCAGCTCCACGAGGGGGCCGTGCTGGTCCTCGATGATGGCGCGGATCTCGCCGCCTGCGAGCACGTCGTCCTCGCGCCAGGCCTCGTCTGCGTCGAGCGGCATGAACTCGATGAAGCGGACGACGTAGGGCTTGCGCCGCGCGAGCTCGGCGAGGGCCGGCACCTCAGTCTCGGTGAACCCCTTCACGGCGACGCAATTGATCTTGATCGGCCGGAGCTCCGGAAACCGCTCCGCCTCTTCGAGACCGCGAAGAACCGCGTCGAGTGCGTCGCGGCGCGTGATCTCGGCGAAGCGCACATGGCTGAGCGAGTCGAGCGAGACGTTGATCCGGCGCAGGCCGGCGTCGACGAGCGGCTTCGCGAGGCGATCGAGGAGCACCCCGTTCGTGGTCAGCGAGAGGTCGCGGACTCCGTCGATCCGCGCCAGCATCTTCACGAGGAGGGGTAGATCGCGGCGGACAAGGGGCTCGCCGCCGGTCAGCCGCACCTCGTCGACGCCGAGTCCCGCCAGCAGGTCGACGAGTCGCGAGATCTCCTCGAAGCTCAGGATCTCCTGGCGGCCGAGCCACTGGAGACCTTCCGCCGGCATGCAGTACGTGCAACGGAAGTTGCACTTGTCCGTGACCGAGATGCGCACGGACTTGATCTCTCGGCCCCACGAGTCACGCAGCGGATCCACGACACGAGCTTAGCCCACGTTCGCGAGTCGCCCTTGTTCGTGAACAATCGCGCGGTGCCGGCCCTCCTCGCATTGGTCGCAGTCACCGCCGTCTGGGGCGTGACCTTCGTCCAGGTGAAGGACGCGGTCGCGATCTATCCCCTGTTCGCCTTCCTCGCCGTGCGGTTCGCGATCGCCACGGCAACGCTCGCCGTGCCCGCGGTGCCGCGGGTTCGCGGGCTCGGGAGTAGCGGCATCGGCGCAGGCGCGCTGCTCGGCCTTTTGCTCGCCTCGGGCTACGCGCTCCAGACGGCCGGGCTCGAGCGGACGACGGTCTCGAGCACCGGGTTCATCACCGGCATGTACGTGGTGCTCACGCCGCTAATCGCGTTGCTCCTCTTCCGTACCGGAATCGGGGCCGCCGCCTGGGGAGGGGTCGCGCTCTCCACCGCTGGGCTGGCGATGCTCTCGGGCATTCATGCAGGCTCCGCGACAGGCGACCTGCTCGTACTCGCTGGTGCGGGCGTGTACTCGCTGCAGATCGTCCTGATGGAGCGGTACGCGCCCCGCTACGACGCGCTGGCGTTCACGTTCGTCGAGATGGCCGCCGCCTTCCTCGGCCTTCTCGTGGTCGCGCTCGCCCTCGGCGATCTGAGCGTGCCGCGCGGCTGGACGGTCTGGGGCGCGCTGCTCGTCACCGGTGTGTTCGCCAGCGCGCTCGCGTTCCTCGTGCAGACATGGGCTCAGCGGCGGACCTCGGCGACGCGCACTGCGTTGGCGTTCACGATGGAGCCCGTCTGGGCGGCCCTGTTCGGCTACACGCTCGACGGGGACCGGCTCGGCGCGCTCGGGTGGGGAGGCTGCGCCGCGATCATGGCGGGCATCGTGCTTGCCGAGCCGGCGGCCGCGGCTGCGTTGCGCCGGCTGGCTCCAGCTATGGCAGTGTCAGCGAGAACGCGTAGGTCGCCTCGTTGAAGCTGCCGTCCACCCGCGGGCGCGCCTGGACGTGGACGCTGACGACGCGCCTGCCCGAGAACACGGTCCCCGTGTAATCCCCGACCATCCGCCCGCTGTTCGTCTGCGCGAGCCAGGTCAGGTGCATGCGCCGCGGGTTGAGCCGGCGCGGCCGCGCCCAGCGGTTGGCGGCAGTTCTCGAGGTGACGAGGTAGACGTCCAGCAGGCAGGTGTTTTCCGTGCAGTCAGCCGAGTTGAGTGTGTAATAGGTCAGCGCCAGGCGTGTCCGCGCGCCGCGTGAGGCTGGATCGGCGGCCAGTTCTGGGAGCGTGAACTGCCGCGCACCGAGCGGCCCAAGCGGGACGCGCCTCGGTCTTGTCCACCGTCCTGGCGCGGGCGAGCGCGACCACACGATGTCGTCCGCCCGGCAGCGCGCGCGGAAGCGGCAATCCGGCCACGCGGCATAGACCGTGCCTGCGGCGTCGACCGTCGCGGTCGGGAGGCTGAATCCCCGCAAGCGCGTCGGTCCTGCCGGCCGCTGGTGGAATGTGAGCCCCGACACGCGCTCGCGCGAGGCGAACGTGGCGCCGCCGTCCGTCGAGCGAATTGCTTGCACGACGCCGTCCTCGAAGAAGACGATCACGAGCTCGCCGTTCGGGCGAACAACCGGCTGCACGCCCGGTGACACGAAGTCCGCGGCGACGGGCAGAAGGACGGGCGTCGACCACGTTCGACCTCCATCGGTGGAGCTCTGGATGCCGATGTTGTTGGCGGGATTGCGCGGATCCGGCCCGTGTGCGAGGTCGGTGTACGCGAGGTAGCAGCGGCCGTAGAACGGGCTCCTGGGCGTGTTGTCGCAGGTGATCCACTCTTTGTCGAGCGCCGTGCCGAGGTTCGGATTGCGCGGATACGCGATCGCGTTCACATGCGGGTCCCAGGCCAGACCGTCAGCCGAGCCGCTGACGGTCACCGTGCTCTGTGCTCCCACACTCGCGACCAGGGTCGCGATCAGCCAGCGTTGATGAAGAGCGTCCCAGGCCACGACCGGATCGCTCGCGGCGAGCGCGGCGCCGGGCAGGGTTGACGCCTGGGTGAGCCCCGGAAGCAGCCCGGATGTCCAGGTGCGGCCGGCGTCCGTCGAGGTGGCATAGCCGATCGCTGCGGCACTGCCGCCGAAGTTGCGGCCGACCTGGAACGTGGCGACGACCGTTGACCCGGCGGCGGCCGCATCCGGCTCGACCTGGGTCGCGTGTTGCGAGCCGGGCGTGGTCGTCGTGTCGGTCGAGATCCGGACGAGCCTCGGCTGGCCCTGGTCCCCCGCGGCCGCCGCCGCTCCCGTCAGGGCGAGAGCGCCCGCGACGACGAGGCCGGCGTTGCGCTTCCAGCCTAAGTTGATACGATGAGGCTTAGATTTTCTCAGTAGACCCACTACGAAAGGCGAATTCAGGTATGGCAAAGACTATCGGCATCGATCTCGGCACGACCAACAGCTGTATGGCCGTGCTCGAGGGCGGCGAGCCGACCGTCATTCCGAACGCCGAAGGCGGCCGCACGACGCCGTCCGTCGTCGCGTTCACGAAGGACGGCCAGCGGCTCGTCGGGGCGCCCGCGCGGCGCCAGCAGGTGACGAACCCCGAGAGCACGATCTTCTCGATCAAGCGGTTCATGGGGCGTAAGTGGGACGAGGTCTCGGAGGAGATGACGATCGTCCCGTACGAGGTCGTGAAGGGCACGAACGGGGATGCGCGCGTGAAGGCGGCGGGCAAGGAGTACGCGCCGCCGGAGATCAGCGCGATGATCCTCCAGAAGCTGAAGGCGGACGCCGAGGCGTACCTCGGCGAGCCGGTGGCCGATGCCGTCGTCACCGTTCCCGCGTACTTCAACAACGCCCAGCGCGAGGCGACGAAGGACGCCGGCAAGATCGCCGGCCTCAACGTCGTCCGCATCATCAACGAGCCGACCGCGGCCGCGCTCGCGTACGGACTCGACAAGGAGAACACCGACCAGACGATCCTCGTCTTCGACCTCGGCGGCGGTACCTTCGACGTGTCGATCCTCGAGCTCGGCGAGGGCGTCTTCGAGGTGAAGGCCACGAACGGCGACAACCACCTCGGCGGCGACAACTTCGACAAGGCGATCGTCGACTGGATGGTGGCGGAGTTCAAGAAGGACCAGGGCATCGACCTGTCGCAGGACCGCATGGCGCTTCAGCGCCTGTACGAGGCGGCGGAGAAGGCGAAGATCGAGCTGTCG
>Ga0209874_1000467_pt1 | contig 11878 bp, 15 predicted proteins | sample GWRWN1_20_30_FD_187216 | JGI IMG/M metagenome (GOLD analysis project Ga0209874, IMG submission 187216) | Riverbed sediment microbial communities from areas with no vegetation in Columbia River, Washington, USA - GW-RW N1_20_30 (SPAdes)... | ecosystem: Environmental > Aquatic > Freshwater > River... | reverse complement strand
ATCACAAACCGGCCTCTCGCCGGCCGCTTCATCGTGCCCTCTTTCCACGACTTGTCGGAAAGCTCGGTCGCCCGGCAGGTTGACAGTGGGAGTCTGCCGGGTCCACTTCATGCGCAACGTGCTCTCGGTCGTGCCCAAGCAGGCCCAAGACGCGGTGGCCGCGATCGTCCGCACCATCTTCGCCCAGCCCGATCACGCATCGGCGATGGCGCAGCTGAACCAGGTCGCCCGGATGCTCGGTGCAAAGTTCCCTTCGGTCGCCGAGCTCCTGGAGGACGCCGCCGAGGACGTGCTCGCCCATCTGCACTTCCCCATGGAGCACCGCCGTCGCCTGCACTCGACGAACCCGCTCGAGCGCCTGCACAAGGAGATCAAGCGTCGCACTCGCGTCGTCGGGATCTTCCCGACCCGGGACTCGCTGATGCGGATGGTCGGCACGCTGCTCGCCGAGCAAGACGACGAATGGCAGGTCTCAGACCGTCGCTACTTCAGCGCCGAGTCCATGGCCAAGGTGGACGCCGTCGAAGGAGGTGAGGATCCCAAGGAGCTGCTCGCTCAGATCGCATGAGGAGCGAGGTTGGCGGTGATCAAAGTCCACCACTTGACGGGACGTGACCGGAGAATTTGGTCTGAGGCTCTGGTCTGACGCGCCGAGTCGAGGACCATCTCGGCCATTGTGAAGTACCAAAGGAGGCTAAGCGGAGCGATCATCCCCACCAATGCGGGCACCACACCTCGTTCAAGAGATCCGACTCCCAGCGAGACTGCACCCAGGCAAGCGCTGATAGCGAGTGCTCGAGGCGTCCACCATCTGCTGCCATGCCACACGAGGAGACCGACGAAGAGTACGTCGATTGACACCAGAAGCGCGAGCGCTAGTCCGGACAATAGGGCTCCCAAGTGGCGCCGAGTACCGCGCAAAGTGTTCCGGCGCCTGCGAAGGTGGAGCCAGAGAAGAGCAATCTGCCTGACTTTGATGCTTCGGCCGCCATCGCCTCGGGGGCTGATAGTCCTACTGACACTACGTCGGTGATGTCCCATCAGGAGACGCGATGTCGACAGCAATGTCCAAGGTCTTGTAGACGCCTCCGTATTGAATCGCTGTCGCCACCTTCGCGCTTTCGCGGAAGTCGTGCCCGTTCGGCGGTCATACCAGGGGAGAAGCGGCCACTGGCGTGAGTCACGATCGTACGGGGCCGCTGGAAGCGACCCGCCGGAAGAGCCCCGAACCCTAGTGAGGCGTGAGCGAGAAGTCCGAAGGACCCTGGACGCACCCAACGCTCCCGCGACAGTGACTTGTTGTAACTGCGGAACCAGTCCTGAACGCGAGCCGTTGAGACCGTGAAACGAGTGAGGGCGTATGAGGCCGACCATTCAGGGAGATCCGGTCGGCGTTCGAGAATCCAATCCCATGCTTCGCTCATCCAAACGCGGCGGTCCTGCTCGTCGCGTTGTGGGGCTTCGGGGTTAGTTGGGTCGAGATACAAACCGAGCCCGTGCTCGGAGCGGTCCACGAGATCTTCGACCTCTAGCGTGAGCCGCGGCTCATCTGGCGCGTCGTCGGCTTCCTCGCTTGCGTCGACCACATGCAGAAGCCGATTGTCTCGAATCAGGGCGTAGCGCTTGGCGCTGATCGCGAAGCACGTGGTCGTCACCCCGGATCTGGATACTGATGTTGGAGTCCCGCAGCCCAGTCATCTCGATGTTGAATGTTCCACTTCCACTGCGCAAGCCGGGCTTCGAAAGGAGGCGTTGGGACACGGACTCCGATTCCTGAGCGGCCTATGGCCTATCCCAGCAAGCGTTTGACCGCGCCTCCTCGCCCAAACAGACGACCGTCCACGAAACGGCCACGCGAGCACGGGCGCCCCACCCAGCCCGTCCTCCAGGTGAGGGGAGAACAGATAGCGAGCAAGAAACGCCGCAACCCGTGGTCAAGCGTCGCCGAATGACCCGGTCACGAATCGGGGCTCGCCCCATACCTGCGCTACATACCGCCAGTCATCGACGATCCATACCCTCTGCAGAGATTCGGCCGTCTCAGCGACTCTCAATATCTCCATGGCATCAACATCAAAGAGGACAATTGCGCCTGAGGAGGCTAGCGCCATCGCGCCTCGACGTTGCGACGGATCGAGTGCGAAGTCGATCACCTGATCCTCCCGGAGACGGTCGACAGGTAGACGCTGGATGTCCCCCGACTCCAAATCGATCCGTAAAACAGCATCCCACGCCGCGACCCAGAGCGTGTCGTTCGTTACGATCGGGCCTGGTCGTGAAAGCAGTGAACCTGGCGTTTCGAGAACCTGCTGCACCTCTCCGGTAGTCGCCGAAATTCGTGTGACATACCGGCCTCCGCCCGTACACACGACAATCGACTCAGCGTCTGGGAGCTGGACAGCGAACGGAACTCCTTCGGCCTCCGCCTCCCCGGGATTGAGTGGTAGTCGTATGCGGCGTGTGGCCTTGACGTCCTTTCCGAGCAAGAACACCGTCCTGTCGCGCCCGTTGACATTCGTCGCGTATACGGCGGGCAACGCTCGCCACGATTCCGTCCCGCCATCCCAAGTCGGTGTTGGGGCGAGCTCCAGCCGCCCCATGATTTCGAATCGTGGGGCGAGGCGGATCACCAGGAGAACCGGGTGACTCGTCACGGCGTCTTGCCCCTCCATGATTCCGGAGCGCTCCGCCACATGCAGAACGTCGGTCCACAACACGCCCACGATGTGGTACCTCAGAACGTCCTTAGAGTCTGCATCGAACAGCAGGAGATCATTGTGATGTCGTGAAACGATCCTTCTGCCGAACAGCGTCAAATTTGCCATTACGCTGTAGATCCCCTCACGGGCAGCCATTCGGTGGTCGCCCGCCATATGGGGGATTCAAGGGCCCAAGGACATTGATGATCACTATCTTGCCGCTCGCGATGGCCGCTGCCGCGTTCGGAATCTCATACTCCCACACCCCCTTTCTGAGGAATAGTCCCACCGCAACCGGCCCAAACAGGATCTTCTAGGGCGCCCCGACGTTGCTTGCGAGAATCCCGTATCGCCCAAAGACTCGCGAGCATTCCCAACACGCCCAAGATTCGATTCGCTGTCCGCGTGTTCATCGCTCCAACCCCAAACACTTCTTCGGCTGAGCCACTTCAGGCGGAGGACACCTCGGCCTGAGAAATATGGCGGACGTCCACAGCCCAACTTGAATACCCGAAACGCGACCCATCGGCATTCAGGTCGCCCAGGCAGCCGACGCAGCACGCGCAGCCCGGAGACAGCCTTCGAGGTCGGTGGGTCCTCGCCAGGGGTGTCTGCTGACGTCAAAGCCGGGGGCGCCGGGCGGACCATGCTGCCGCAACGAAGATTGCGGCCACCGAATCCCTTCTTCCGGCGGCGAGCGAGGCACGAGCAGGGCTCTTACCAGGGTCTTCTCGGTGGAGACGAGCGCACTCGAACCGCCGACCCCTTGCTTGCAAAGCAACCCGGTCCGTGCGCTGTGCAGGTGACTGTTTCCCCAGGTCCCCGACGAGCGAGACCCGCATAGTTATCGGCTCTGTTCACTTCGGCCGACCGTCTGTTTTGCGGACGATCACTTAGGCCGCCCGAACGCGGTGAGCGTCCTTGCTCAAGCCCGAAACGCCTCGCGCGACGACCTGGACAGCCATCCGAGCGATCGAACGGTTGCCATGCCGACCGTTCGACGCAACGATCCGCTTCCCGACCGTGCCCTTACCGCGTTCAAGCTAACAGCGTTCACGTCGCCCATGAGGCGAGCGATCGTGCACAAACTTCGTGTCTACGCTCCACCCCTCCTCTCGATCCGCCGACCCAATGTCAAACCGTCTGCTGGTTCAGGAAGTGATCCTCAGCTAGGACTCAGGCTTCCCTCCCAAAAGACGAACCCAGTCTCATCAAATGCCTCGCCGATGATGAATCGAACATGGTCAGCCACATTGGGCAGTACTTCCGATTCCCAGTCCACAACGGACAGGTCGCGGTCATCGATACCCCCAACACCGAGAGCGCTTACATTGGCTCGGTCTTTGGCGGCGTAAAGGAAGTCCTCGGCGTCACTTGAATCTATCGGGTCTACCAGGTAATAGATTCCGCGATCGCCAACCTTCGCAAGGTGGACCCGCGTACTACGTCCTTCGTTCGGACCGCCAAAATACCGGCCGAGACCCGAACCGTACCGATCCTCGCTCAGCGCCCAACCTCGTCCCCTCGCGGCCGCGAAGTGCCCCATGACCTTGCTGACGGCTGCGCGGGCAATCAGCTTGGCATCGCTGGCGGATAAGTCACCGCCTTCTTGCAGCTTCGTTGGCGGGACCTGGTGCCGGTTGGGCAACAACGTCACCGCTCTCCCGACGCTCAGGTCGATGTGACGCAACACTTGGGCAAGAGGTCCGCCAGTGCTGAGCTGCCAATGTATGTAGTCGATTCCATCCTCGCCGAGTGCTTCTCGAACCGTCATGTCCGACTCCATGAGGAGCTTCCTACCACATCCCAGGCGGATACATCCTGAGCTCCGTGTCGTCGTCCAACAGGACCCCGCCCATCACGTCCATCTGCCACAGCTGCATCGGGCGCTCGCGTTCCCAGCGACGGAACTCGTTGCGACGCTTGCGGCGGCGTCGCAGCTCGATCAGACCGTGGCGGCGCAGGCACCGGTAGATCGCCGATCGAGACGGAACGGGCTGGAGGCCGAGGCGCCGGAGGTGATGCTCGATCCGGCGTGGCCCCCATCCCGGGTGCTCGCGCCGGAGCTCGCAGATCTGGGCCTCGATCTCTGCAGGGGTCTGGTGGGGGCAGGTACCCGGTCGATGCGAGCGATCGGCGAGCGCGGGGAGCCCGCCCCGCTCGTACCGGACGAGCCAGGCGTGGACGCTTTGGCGTGAGACCCCGAGCCGCCGGGCCACTTCGCTCACCTGCCAGCCGTCCTGAACCACCGCGAGGACGGCTTGATAGCGCTGCTCCATGACGCTGAGCTCCACCAACACGGGGCCACCTCCTGCCCGGATCGAGTTCGAGCAGAGGATGACCGGTGTCAAGGATCAGCCGGAGCCACCGTCAAGGATCACCCGGATCAGGTGTCAAGGATCAGCCGGATACGTGACAACCATCAGGTGACGCCGGAACGTCCAGCATCACCCGGAACACGACATTCTGTTGTGGAGACGAGCGGACTCGAACCGCCGACCCCCTGCTTGCAAAGCAGAGCAGGAATAGCCCCATCTACCTGCGGAAACGCAGCAACCCAGGCATAAGCTCCATACAACAGCAGCAACTCGTCTACCTGGCTTACGCTCGCGTGATCTCGCGTCTGCTACCTCAGCGCTACTTCCGGATCAAGTCCGAGAAGGGGCCGTCATCTCCTTTAGCAGGCCGTAAACGTCCTTGTCAGAACAGGTGGGCATGTTGGGAATCACCCGCAGCTACGCAAGTTTCCAGCTCAGCTCTATCGAGTCCCCAGTCTTGGAAGACGAGGCATTGTCAGGCAGACGCGGAACGTCATCCGAACTTGCTCTCGCTCTCCTTCCGTGCAAACCCGGCCAGCTTGTCAGCAGCCTTGTTGTGCTTGCGGTCGACGTGGACGAACGTAACAGTGCCGTCGAACCGTTCGACCCGCCGATTCAACCTCTTATGCGGCCGAATCAGCTGCGGCGCGACCACGGAGGCCCGCTTGTTCATCTGGTCGACTAGAAGTCGTGAGTCTGTCCCCAGAACGACCGAGGTTGCCCCGAGCTGGGCAGCACGAGTGAGTGCCAGTATTGCCGCTTCGTACTCGGCTTCATGGTGGGTGACCGGCCGCAGCGGGACGGCGCCAACGATCGTGTCCCAGCCCTCGGCACCCCGATACAAGATCACGTAGCCCGCGCCTGCCGGACCAGGTTCCGGGCGGACGGCGGAGCCATCGGTGTTGACGTATGCCTTAGTCATCGTCTGACGTCCCGTTACCAAACCTCCTTACCCCTTCCCCGTAGTGGTTCCGAATCGCATCGATGACTTGGAGGAAGCTGACCGTCTGGAGCCAGGAGAAGCAAAGCGGTGCGCCGCAGATGTCGAGGACCAATTGAAGATGCTCTGCGCTCGCACTGGATTCTGCGAATGCGAAGGTAAGCGGATCATCGTTGAACCGATCGTGGTCCAGCGAAAGGAGAATGGATCCGAAATTGGGATGGCAAGCGTCACTCAGCAGCGCGTACCAGCGCTCTACCTGATCCCGATCCTCAGCTGGCAGCTTCGAAATGAGCGATAGCACGTTCGTCTGCTTCACCTCCTCGCGCACGGCCTTCCACTCCGGGCCGAAAGGGTCATCCCAGTTGATGCGTGCTGCCCGAGCCTGTCGCAGCAGAAGGTCTCTCGTCTCCCATTGGTAAGCAATTGCTTCGCTCGGTGCGGCGCTCCGAGCTTTCTCGTCTAAGTTGTAGATCCTCCGGTATGTGTCAAATGTGTAGAGGAAGAGCTCAAGGAGCGCTCGCGTCGCGAATGGGATTCTGGCGTAGGACGCTTCATTGAATCCGCTGACCACCTCATCAGTCCAAAGGCTCGCTCGTGCAACAACTGACTCATGGAAGAATCTCAGCCACGCCAAGGAGTCCCTTAGCAGCACCACAATGAAGGCCCTGTCCCGCTTTCCTGATAGTGCAGCCTCTAGGTCGAGTGTTGGGCGTATGGGTATGCGTCGTTGCTGAGCGGAGATGTAGTGAGCCAAGACGTCTAGCGCGTCGGGAATTGAGTGATCGCTCGCCTTGGCCCTGGGCTCGAAGCGGGAGATAGTGTCTGCGACTTCAGGGTTAAGTCGCTTCATCGGGGACGTGCCTTCGTTGAACTCGAGTCAGTCCACGGACTGCTGCGAACACCTTAGGTGTGATCCTGATCAAGAAATGGCGAGTCCGCGATGCGCCGAGCACCGTTCCCGATGTCGCGGAGCGCGTGAGACGCAACCGCACGTACGCGATCCCAGGCCTCACCCCACCGCCCATCGAGCGAGACAGCAAGCGTGTCAGCGGCGCGAGCGCGGTCACCCTGCGCGCCTGAGTGCTGCCCGCCGACGCGGAGCCTGTTGATGCTGCGAAGCGTCGCGATTGCTTTCACCACCTCGACTCGGTCCTCGTCGGCGAGCCGGGACGTGAATAGCAGCTCGAGTCGGACGAGCGTTTGCGACTTCGCCGGGAGCTTGTCGGCAGCTGGCAGAAGCTCGTCCGGGATGTCCAGGAGCTTGATGATGTCCGCGAGGCTGGACAGACGCCGCTCGAACTCGTCTCGAGTGCTGCACGGAAGTGCGAGGGAGCTGATCTCGCGGACGCTGATCCGGACGGTACTCCCGTCGCGGCTTTTGACCGTTCGGAGGTACGACTCGGCGGCAGTCTCATCCTGGTAGTGCGAGAGGACCTCGACGACGTATGCGAACAACTCGAGGAGCGTGATCCCGGGATCGTGCTGTGGTGTCTCGGTCCAGCTGCCCGCCAGCGCAGCGATCGCAAGGTCCTCGCCCGGTGCAGCTTCCGACGACTTGGCGATCCGCATCCCAGTGGGACTCATATCCGCATTCCCTCGGCCTCAGCAGTTCCGCGAGACTAATCTCACCACGCTCCGAGCCATCGCGGAAAGTCCTTCGCCGCATGGACTGCATCGGACGCTCCGGGCAGTGCTGGTCGGCATGCTGCGGGAGGGCGACCGGAACGCCTAGTGCGTCACATGGCCGCGACGAGGAGTCGCTTCCACAGAGATGGCCTCTTGTGGCCCTGTTGAGGCTTGTCGCCACGGCTTCGTTCGCGTCTGATGTGAAACATGTCTTGCTGCGAAAGATCGGATGGCAACACAGCAGGCCCCGGCCAGGGCAACAGGTCTTCCCGCAGCGGATCAGGGAACTCAGTCGGTCCGCGATCGCCACTCACACCGTGGTCTGAAACACGACTACCAGACGGCGCCTCAGGGAAGCACGCGCCGGGGCCGATTCAATGGTGGATGATGCTGGCCTCTGCCGCCCCCGCCACGACCGCGCACTTCCAACGTGCGCCCCGTCTTCGTTCTTGTGCTCGCGCTCATCGCGCTCCCAATCCTGGTCCTGTTCGGTGCGGATATGGTCACCGAAATGGAGATTGACGCATCCACACGGCTCATCACGGCACTCACCTTCGCCATCGCAGTATGCGTCGCACCCCTTCTCCTGTGGCGTCGTGTCCGCGGCCGGGGCGTGCCCCCCAGCGACGCAATGGCGGCCGCGATCGGATTCGCGGTGCTCGGCTTCGGACTGATTCTGCTTCTGAGCGTGAGCACGGCATGGGGAAATCTGCCTCTGGTGGCGATGGCGGCGGTCGTGCTGGTAGTCCTCGCCTCGCGTAGTCCCTTTCCTCTGCGGTGATCTGAACGACACCGTTCAGGCGGCGACTACACAGCTACTACTCGGACCGCCCGGCTCGGAGATTGATACCCGAGGTTTCAAGACGCCCGACAAGGGAGACGCTCAGCGACTGTGGAACCTCGCGCCGCTCATGCCGGCAGGCAGGAACTACTCGCGGATCAACCAGGGGCGGCCAGAGCTCATCGATCACATCCTCGTCTCCGAGCTGCTCGTGAGAAAGGTCGATATCAAGTCCGTTGGTGCTGTGATCCCTGAGCCTCTCCCGTCCATCACGCCGGTGCCGACGGCCCGCCTGAACGAGCCGAGCTCAGATCATGCGCCGGTCGTGGCGACGTTCCACGTCTGACCCGCTCAAACGAGGGATATGCGCGCCGTGTAGCCATTCCGTCCGACTTTCAAACCTTACGAGCAGGTACTTAGATGGCCTTGCGGGAAGGGAGGACGACGCCGATGGCCGACGTGTTGGAGTTCCCATGGACCTCGCCTATTGAGACTAGCGATGATGGCCCTGCCCTAGCCGTCCTGGGGGATGGCCTCTACATCGCTTGGATCGGAAGCGGTAACCAGCACCTCAATATCATGCCTTCGGTCGACGTAGGTGGCGGCGTTGTCGGCTTCGACAGCAATGCGAAGATCGTCGTTGATAGGGGACAATCGCAGGAGCTGAATAGCTTGGGCGGCCCTGCTCTTGCGAGCACACAGGATGGTCTGCTGCTCCTCGCTTGGACGCACGATGGCGGAGGTTTCCTGGGCCCAGGCTCCGCTAGGAGCATGTTCGGAATCTTCTTTGATCCCGCTTTCAATCGGCGCGGGTTCGTCGCGTCACTCGATACGAGTGACGATGGGCCAGCGATCGTCAACTGGCCGCAGGGCAACGGCATCAACATCGGGTGGCGTGGGTCAGGCAACCGAAACCTGAATGTGATGCAAGGGATGGATCCTAATACTGTGGAGACCTCGCCAGAGAGCAGTCCCTTCCGACCGGCGCTCTGCACAAGCGAATGGCCCGACTTTGCGATCCACTTGGCCTGGACAGGTGAGGGCGACGGTGAGCTCAACATCATGCGAATGGTCAACTCCAACCCGTTCCTTGGCGCTCCACCATTCAAGACGAAGTTCGATAGCGCATCAAAGGTCAGCATCCCAAACGAGACGAGTCCATCCGCGCCCGCGATCGCGTCACTGGGAAAGGCCCTATACCTGTGTTGGAGGGGAAAAGGGAACGATCAGATCAACATCATGGGTATGCACCAGGGAACAGGGGAGCGAAGCAAGAAGCCGCCGTCAAGTCGTACCACTGAGCACCACCCTGCTATCGCCCAATACCGTGGACGACTGTTCGTGGCCTGGACGGGGACGGATGATCACCTCAACGTTGCGCAGGTGGCTCCGATGTACGACCCACACATCTAGGTCTGCTCCGGCTGGCGAGCCCCTCCAAGCCGTGGGTTTGGGACCAGGTCTCGATCGAGCCACGCAGCCCGCAGCGGGGTACGGATGGCGGCCTATTTGTCGAGCCTTGCCAGGTCCGGCGGAGAAGGGCTCCGCCATTCGTCCGACTTCACTCCTTCATTGGAGCGCGGAATCCTTACCCGAGTTCCTGGCAACGGAGGGTGGCATGGGAGACCGAACGCCCGAATGGGCAGCGTTCCAAACCGACGATAGATCGTCCTACTTGTGCGCCGAAGGCGGCGGCGGTCACGAAGTGGTGGCGGACAGACCTGCGCTTGGCACATGGGAGACCTTCCGTCTGAAGTGGCTGTCCCAGAACACACTCGGGCTGAGGGCCTTCAACGGTCAGTACGTCTGTGCCGAAGGCGGGGGTGGGCACGAGGTGGTTGCCAATCGTGACGCGCTAGCCGAATGGGAGACGTTCGTCTGGCGGTTAGTCAGCCTCGGAGGGGGAGGCGAGGAAACGAAACAGGTCGCGTTGCAGGCTGCGAACGGTCAGTACGTCTGTGCCGAAGGCGGGGGTGGGGGCGAGGTGAACGCCAACCGCGACGAGATCGGCTCCTGGGAGACATTCTGGGTTGTGATACCGCCCGAGAACCTGCCACGGGAGGGGGGGTGGGGCATCCCATAGATCAGGAGCGCCCCGTGCGGCGCTGGTCAAGGGCAGGAGCCTCCCTGGAATAGGCGCAATGCTGCTTCCCGACGATGGGTTGCTTGCGGATGCCGTGGTGGAGACTCCGAAGGCCAGAGTCTTGAACCCGGACTCGTGAACGGCCACCACAAGGACTCGTGTCGATTGATCTGGAGCGTTCTTGTCTCCCGATCTGCCCTCTGGAGTAAGCAGAGGATCCCGTGCATTGACCCGAATCTCGCTACCGATCGAGCCTTGCGCCGAACTCCCGCCAGCTTGCTCCCAGCGCCTTCAGGATCCGCGCCAAGCTCTTGAACGAAGGATTTCGTTCGCCTCGCTCGATGCCACCGATGTAGGTGCGGTGAAGATCCGAGCTCCGGCTCGTTGTCGAACATCGACCGGCACGTTCGTTCGGACAATTCAACCGGCGACTCCACTTGCCCCTTCTATCGCCCAACGTCGGTCTGCCGAGGCGGCAACGGAGTCGGCGGCCGTAAAGGCTCGGTCTTCCTGACTTCGTCCTCTCCGCTCGATTGGTCTCTCGGGGATCGTGAACCCGGGAGGTGGGAGATCGTTTGGCCATCGTCGGTAGCCAGGGAGTGTCGTTCAAGTCAAGAGTTGATCGGACCCCGGGGAGTCGCAGCCAAGAGAAGTCAATTGGCTGCGCAAGTCGATCGCCAATGCGACTCGACAGCCTCGGGAACGATGCGACCGTTCGTGGCAGCTCTCACTGGGTGCCTCCAGTACGAGTCGCCGGTCTGCAGATCTTTGACCCGCACTCCTCTACGGGCATCGGTTCACGTACGCGGAGGATCAGGTCCTGGTCCACAACGTGGATCGTCCGATCCTCTGTGACCGTAGCCTCATCTTACCGCTCGTGTTACCGGCCACCACGTCGCTCGCGCTGTCCGAGCAGATCCGCGCGCTCGCCGCCGCAGAGCACACGCGCCTGGACTCCCTATTCCTCGACGAGGGGTTCGGAACACTCGATCGTGAGTCACTCGAGGTCGTAATCGAGGCAATCGAGCAGCTCGGCGGTGACGGGCGCGTGGCCGGTGTGGCGCGCCTCGACTCCGTTGGGTGACCCGGCCGACGAGGAATCGTGATCTCCGGTGTGCGAACGGGAAGGACGTGAAGGCCAGGATGTCCGGCCCAGCCTCCCCGAGCAGCTCGGCGGCTGCCACGAACCGCTCGGCGAGCTGGTCCAGGACCCGGTCGAACTGGGTGTGCACTGCCGCTGCCTCGGGCTGGGCGAAGACCGAGCGCACGAGCGTGGCGACGAACGGACCGGCCGACTTGGGCACCTGGGTGAGCAGGTTGCGGAGGAAATGGGTCCTGCAGACTCCCACTGTCAACCTGCCGGGCGACCGAGCTTTCCGACAAGTCGTGGAAAGAGGGCACGATGAAGCGGCCGGCGAGAGGCCGGTT
>Ga0209874_1000466_pt1 | contig 11884 bp, 12 predicted proteins | sample GWRWN1_20_30_FD_187216 | JGI IMG/M metagenome (GOLD analysis project Ga0209874, IMG submission 187216) | Riverbed sediment microbial communities from areas with no vegetation in Columbia River, Washington, USA - GW-RW N1_20_30 (SPAdes)... | ecosystem: Environmental > Aquatic > Freshwater > River... | reverse complement strand
CTCTCCGAGGAGGGCCAGATGCTGCTCTTCAGCCCCGAGATCGGCCGGCTGCCGGTGATGCCCGACCTCTACGTCAAGGGTCCGAAGAACTACCCGAATCCGTTCGCGATGAAGCTGGGTGGCGTCAGCTTCGATTCGAAGCTCTCGTCGGCCCGGCGGAACGTCGTCAACGCGCTGTACGACCAGGTGATCACCTTCCGCCACGCGGAGCTCAAGGCCGCGTGGGGGGCGATCCACGCCGCCGAGGCGGCGCTCGCCCGGGCCAAGAGCGCCGGCAAGGCGGTCGGGCCGGTGGAGCCGCGGTTGCGCGAAGCGCGGGCTCTCGCCTCCACGGTGCCGATCGATGCGAAGCGGGCGACGGACCAGGAGACGAACGCGGCGTTCAAGGACAAGCCGGAGTTGAAGGCGAAGCTGGAGACCGAGTGGGATACGGCGGCGAAGGCGAACTACACGAAGGCGCGCGAGCTGGCGGAGCAGGCCCTCGCAGCTCTGAAGTAGCCTGGGCGCGGGCGTCGTGAGACGTCCGGCCAACGGACTCCACCCAGGGTGACAGCATGAGCCGGATCCCGCCGATCGATCCCGAGGCCGCGCCCGCGGAACTCCGCGAGATCTTCGCGCAGCAGACGGCGCTCTACGGCGCTCCGTTGACCCCTACGCTCGTCATGGCGCATTGCCCCCCGCTCGTACGCGGCGCGCGGGGGCTCGGGGTCGCGCTCGAGAAGTCGGGCTGGCTCGCGCCCGAGCTCCGGGACCTGGTGTCCCTCCGCGTCGCCCAGCTCATCGGCTGTCCGTTCTGAATGGACATCAACTCATCCCGGGGGATGAGCCACGGCGCCCCGTTCGAGAAGCTCCAGGCCGTCGAGAAGTTCCGCGAGAGCCCGCTCTTCACCGCGGCCGAGCGCGCCGCGCTCGCCTTCGCGGAGGCCGTGACGGCGACACCCACGGCGGTCACCGACAGTCTGTTCGAGCCGCTCCGCGTCCACTTCACTGTTCCGCAGATCGTGGAGCTGGCGGTCACGATCGCCACCGAGCATTTTCGCGCCAAGTTCAACACCGCGCTGGGGATCCAGGCCCAGGGCCTCTGCCTGCTGCCGCCTCCCTAGGCCCCGATCCGGATCCGCCTCATGGCGGTGGTTCACGCGGCCGGGCGCGTCCCGCTGCGCCAGCGGGTCGACCCCGCTCAGACCGGCCTCATCCTCGCGTTGCTCGCGCTGCTCGGCGTCTTCATCATCTACCCGCTTGGCCGCGTTCTCTGGGTGGCCGTCGTCGCCGACGGCCGGCCCACGGCGGCGCATCTGCTCGCGTTCCTCCAGCGACCGCTCTTCCGCGAGGCGCTGCTCAACTCCCTGGTCTCGGGGCTCGCGGCGGTGGTGGGTGGCAGCCTGATCGCGCTTCCTCTCGCGGTCCTCACGACCCGGTTCGCGTTTCCCGGCCGGGGGCTCGTCGAGACGCTCGCCGTGCTGCCGCTCGTCATCCCCCCGTTCGTCGGCGCGGTCGCGTTCCAGCAGATCCTGGGCCGGAGCGGGGTGGTGAACCTGTGGCTGCTGGACACATTCAGGGTCGCGGTGCCGTTCATGGAGGGACTCCCCGGCGTCGTGCTCGTGCAGACCCTCCACTACTTCCCCTTCATCTACCTCAATACGGCCGCCGCGCTCGCGGGGCTCGACCCGGCTCTGGAAGAGGCGGCCCAGAACCTCGGCAGTCGCGGGTGGCGGCTTTTCCGACGCGTCATCCTGCCGCTGGCAATCCCCGGGTATGCCGCGGGGGCCCTGCTCTGCTTCATCCGCGTGATCGACGACCTGGGCACGCCGCTCTTGCTCAACTACACGAAGCTCCTGGCGCCGCAGGCGTATCTGCGGGTGACGACCGTCGGGATCAACGACGTGGACGGCTACGTCATCTGCGTGATCCTGGTGGTCCTCTCGCTCCTCGCCTTGTGGGGCGCGAAGCGGGGGCTGGGGCTCGGCGAGTACGCGCAGCAGGCGCGGGGACCCGAAGCCGAGGCCCGCCCCCTCGCAGGTCGCGGGCGGCTCCTGGCCTGGCTCGTGTCGCTCGCGCTCCTGGGCCTGGCGCTCCTGCCGCACCTGGGGATCCTCATCCTCTCGTTCGCCAAGGTCTGGTCGTTCTCCTACATCCCGACGCGCTGGACGCTCGGGAACTACGCCGAGATCCTGATCCGGACGCCCCACTTCGTCTGGAACACGCTCCGCTACGCGGCGCTCGCGGCCGGACTCGACGTGATCCTCGGCGCGACGATCGCGTGGCTCCTCGTCCGAGGCCGCGTCGCCGGCACAGGCCTTCTGGACACGATCGCGACGCTGCCCCTGGCGATCCCGGGCGTCGTCCTCGCCATCGGCTACCTTCGGGTGTTCCACGGCTGGGACGTGCCGGGGCTCGGGCAGCCGCTGACCGCGTCCTGGCTCATCCTCGTCATCGCCTATGCCGTGCGCCGGCTCCCGTATACGGTTCGCGCCGCGTACGCCGCACTCCAGCAGCTGCATGTCTCGCTCGAGGAAGCGGCGGAGACCCTGGGCGCCACGCGGTTCCGCACCGTTCGACGGATCACGCTCCCGCTCATGGCGCGCGGCCTCGTGGCGGGCGGGCTCATCGCCTTCATTACCTCGGCCGTCGAGCTCTCCTCGACAATCATGCTCGTCCCGCGCATCGAGCTCGGGCCGATCGCCTACGGGATCTACATCTACATGCAGTCGGCCGTCGGTCGGGGCCCGGGTGCGGCCCTCGGCGTCGTGGCGATCCTACTCGTGGCCGTAGGGACGGCTCTGACGAATGTGATCGCGCGCCGGAGCCTCGGCACCACCTTCCGGCTGTAGCAGGGGTTGGGAACCTACGATCGAGCCCGACGACCGGGTGTTCATTGCGCTGCGGGTCCAGCACGGCGGGAACCCCCTGGTGTTGCGTTCGATGATGTGTTCGATTGACAAGCAGGCCCGCAGCCCCTAGTATCGCCGCCAGGCATTTCTCGGGCTTCCGGGAAGGACGACCATGATCCCTGCCCCGTTCGAGTACCACGCCCCGACCTCGATCGGCGAAGCCACCACCCTGCTCGCCCGGCATGGGGACGACGCGAAGGTTCTCTCGGGAGGACAGAGCCTCATCCCGCTGATGAAGCTGAGGCTCGCCACGCCGCGGCATCTCATCGACATCAACCGGATCCCGGGGCTTGGGCATATCCGGGAGGCCGATGGGGTCCTGAGGATCGGCGCGCTGGCCCGGGAGTCGGATCTCGAGGAGTCCGACCTCATTCGAACCCGCTATCCAATCCTCCTCGACACCAGCAAGGTCATCGCCGATCCGCTGGTCCGCAACTTGGCCACGGTCTGCGGCAACCTGGCTCACGGGGACCCCGCCAACGACCATCCCGCGACCATGCTGGCCCTCGGGGCCGAGGTCATGGCGATCGGGGTACGCGGGGAACGACAAATCTCGGTCGCCTCGTTTTTCACCGGGCCCTTCGCGACCGCGCTCCGTCCGGACGAGATCCTGACCGAGATCCGGATTCCCATTCCGCCGCCGAGCAGTGGCGGGGCGTATCTGAAGCTCGAGCGGAAGGTCGGCGATTTTGCGACCGCTGCGGTGGCGGCCCAGGTCACCCTAGGCGAAAGCGGGACCTGCGAGCGGGCGGGAATCGGCCTGACCAACGTCGGGCCGGCGCCGATCAGGCCCGGAAGAGCCGAAGCGTTCCTTCAGGGCAAGCGGCTGGACGAGGAAGCCATCAAGCAGGCCGCGCGGCTCGCGGCCGAGGAGTCCCAACCTATCGCGGACCTCCGAGGGCCGGCCGAGTACAAGCGGGATCTGGTCAGGGTGTTGACGGCGCGAGCGCTCAGGCGGGCGCTCGAGCGGGCCGGCGCGGGAAGGTGAGGGCCATGCGCATCCAGGTCGCGATCAACGGGGAGAAGCACGAGGCCGAGGTGGAGCCTCGGCTCCTCCTCGTGCACCTGATCCGGGAAATGCTCCGGCTCACCGGCACCCACATCGGCTGCGACACGACCCACTGCGGGGCCTGCACCGTCATCCTCGAGGGGCGGCCCGTCAAGTCGTGCACGCTCTTTGCCGTCCAGGCTCACGGGAAGGAGATCATGACCGTGGAGGGCCTGGAGCAGGATGGGAAGCTCCATCCCCTCCAGGAAGGCTTCATGCAGGAGCACGGCCTCCAGTGCGGGTACTGCACCCCGGGGATGCTGATGACCAGCTACGCGCTCCTGAAGAAGCACCCGCGACCGACGGAGGACGAGATCCGTTGGGCCATCTCCGGTAACCTCTGCCGGTGCACGGGCTATGTGAACATCGTCAAGGCGATTCAGTACGCGGCCGCCAAGTTCGCGCAGGGAGGGGCATGATGGCGCCGAAGACGTCGCCCGAGGTCGGCGGGATGGGGCACTCGCTGAAGCGCAAGGAGGATCCGCGCTTCATCCGCGGGAAGGGGACCTACGTAGACGACATCCAGCTGCCCGGGATGCTCTACCTCGACATCGTCCGGAGCCCCTTCGCCCACGCCAAGATCACGAAGATCGACACCGCCCGGGCCTTGGCGATCCCCGGGGTGCTCGCCGTCATCACCGGCCAGGACCTGGCCAAGTACAACCTTCACTGGATGCCGACTCTCATGTCGGACACGCAGATGGTGCTGCCCGTCGAGAAGGTGATGTACCAGGCCCAGGAGGTGGCGGCGGTCCTCGCCACGGACCGGTACACTGCGGCCGACGGCGTCGACGCGGTGGAGGTGGAGTACGAGCCGCTCCCGGTGGTCGTGGATCCCCGGAAGGCGCTGGAGCCGGGCGCTCCCGTGCTGCGGACGGACAAGAAGGACAAGACGGACAACCACATCTGGCACTGGGAGTGGGGCGATCGGGCTGCGACCGACCGTGCGTTCCTGGAGGCCGAGGTCACGGTCAAGGAAGACATCTACCTGCCGCGGATCCACGTAGCCTCCATCGAGACCTGCGGTTGCATCGCCCACTTCGACAAGGTGTCGGGAAAGCTGACCGTCTGGATGACGACCCAGGCGCCCCACGCGATCCGGACGGTCTTCGCCCTCGTGGCGGGGCATGTGGGCCTGGAAGAGCACAAGATCCGGATCATCTCCCCGGACATCGGCGGCGGCTTCGGGGGCAAGGTGCCGGTCTATCCCGGCTACGTGATCGCGGTGGCGGCCTCGGTGCTGACGGGCAAGCCGGTCAAGTGGATCGAGGACCGGATGGAGAACCTCCAGGCCGACTCCTTCGCCCGTGACTACCACATCGCCGCGGAGCTCGCGGCGACGCGGGACGGCCGGCTCACGGCGCTTCGGATCAAGACGCTCGCCGATCACGGCTACACGGACGCGGCCGCCAACCCGTCCAAGTTTCCGGCGGGGCTGTTCCACATCTGCACCGGCTCGTACGACTTCCAGGCGGCCCACGTGGAAGTGGACGGGGTCTACACGAACAAGCCGCCGGGAGGGATCGCCTACCGGTGCTCGTTCCGCGTGACCGAGGCGGTCCACACCATTGAGCGGATGGCGGATCTGATGGCCCATCAGCTCGGGATGGACCCGGCGGAGTTCCGGCTGAAGAACTTCATCAAGCCCGAGCAGTTCCCGTACCGATCGGCGCTCGGGTGGGAGTACGACAGCGGGGACTATACCGCCGCGCTCCGGAAGGCCATGGACCGGATCGGCTACGCCGCGCTCCGGCGGGAGCAGGCGGACAAGCGCGCGCGGGGGGAACTGATGGGGATCGGGATCTCGAGCTTCACGGAGATCGTCGGGGCGGGCCCCTCCAAGCACTTCGACATCCTGGGCCTCAAGATGTTCGACAGTTGCGAGATCCGGATCCATCCCACGGGGAAGGCCATCGCCCGCTTCGGCACCAAGTCCCAGGGCCAGGGGCACGAGACCACGTACGCCCAGATCCTCGCCGAGGAGCTGGGGATCCCGGCGGCCCACATCCAGGTGGAGGAGGGGGACACCGACACCGCCCCTTACGGCCTCGGGACCTACGCGAGCCGCTCCACGCCGGTGGCTGGGGCGGCCGCGGCCATGGCCGCGCGGAAGATCCGGGACAAGGCGCGGAAGCTCGCCGCGCATCTCCTGGAAGCGGCCGAGCAGGACCTGGTCTGGGAGCCGGGCAAGTTCTCCGTGAAGGGCGCCCCGGGCCGGGCCAGGACGATCCAGGAGATCGCCTTCGCGGCCTACACGAACCACCCGCCGGGAATGGAGGCCGGGCTCGAGGCGGTGTCGTACTACGACCCGCCGAACCTGACGTACCCATTCGGGAGCTACATCTGCGTCGTGGACATCGACCGGGGGACGGGAGAGGTGAAGATCCGGCGCTTCGTGGCGGTGGATGACTGCGGGAACATCATCAACCCGATGATCGTGGAGGGGCAGATCCACGGGGGGCTGACGATGGGGCTGGCCCCGGCGCTCTACGAGGAGATCTCCTACGACGAGCAGGGGAACATCCGGGGCGGGAGCTTCATGGACTACCTCCTGCCCACGGCGGTGGAGACGCCCAAGTGGGAGACCGACAAGACGGTCACCCCGTCGCCGCATCATCCCCTTGGGGCGAAGGGCGTGGGGGAGTCAGCCACGGTGGGGGCTCCCGCGGCCATCGCCAACGCCGTGGTGGATGCCCTCTGGCACCTCGGGGTGCGGCACGTCGATATCCCGATCACCCCGGCCAAGGTCTGGAAGCTCCTCCGGGACCACGGCGTGACGGAGTAGGGACGGGGTGCATCGAGTGGGAAGGAAACCGGGCTTGTGAGGTTCGGAACGCCTCAGGATCAAGACAGCGAGCCCGTCGCTCGCGGAGGGGATCGGGCTAGGCGAGCGGGAATCGGGCAGGCTCGAGGACTCTCCTGACGGGATCTACGGCCAGACCCAGTCCCTCGAGTGCGTGGGCTCCGAGGAGTGCCAGGCCATTCTCCCCGCCGAAGAGGACCAGAGTGAAGGCCGTAAGATTGCCGTGGTGAATCTCGATCCAGGCCGCGGGCTGGTCTCTTCTGCTGCCGTCAGCCAGAATCACCGGGACCTGTCGGTCCGGGGTGATCCCAAGGCTGGCCAGCAGAGGGGTGGGAAACTGGCAGAATGCGGCTCCGGTGTCCACCAGGCACTTGACAGGAGTCGGGGTCTGATTGGACATTCCGGCCCGGCGGATCTGAACCTCGACCGAGAAGGTCCCCATGACACGGCCAGTGTACCACTGGGCCGGCGAGGAGCTGGTGATCGTGGGAGGCAGCGACCGGGTTAGGTGAGGAGGACTCCGTGGGATTGCGGATCGAGCAGACGATAGCGCTGGACGCCCCGCCTGACCGGGTCTGGGCGTTCCTGACGGACCCCTACGAGGTCGCGAGCTGCCTCCCGGGCGCCGCGATCACCGAGCAGGTGGACGACCGCACCTATCGGGGCACGATCACCGTGAAGGTGGGGCCGGTCACCGCGGGTTATAGAGGGACGATCCGCTTCGCGCGGCTGGACCGGGCGACGTGGGAGGCGGAGCTGGTGGGCCAGGGCCAAGACGTCAAAGGCAAGGGCGGGGCCGAGATGCGGATGCAGAGCCGCCTCCGTCCGACGGACGGCGGCACCGAAGTGACGGTCGCCTCCGAGGTGAGCATCAGCGGGATCCTCGCCCAGCTGGGCCGGGGGATGATTGAGAGCGTCTCGGCCCAGATCTTCAAACAGTTCGCCGCCGCGATGCAGCGGAAGCTGGCGGCCCCTTCTGGAGCTGGCCCGGAGAGTACGCCCGCGCCGCCCCCGGAGGACAAGCCGCTGGACGCCCTCTCGCTGGGGGCCAAGGCCGTGGGGGAGACGATGGGGCGAGCCGTGAAGCGCCTGCTGGGCGAGGAGGGAGAGCGTCGGTGAGGCTCGCGGGGAGAGAGCGTCTGTGACAACCACGGTCTCGCTTCCCGAGGTGGATCGGGTCGAGATCCTCACCCTCCTGGACCTGTCGCTGGACCTCCTGATGGCGGGGAGCGACACCGTGCGACGGGTGGACATCGCCGGGACCATCGGCGAGGGGCGTTCGACCCTCCGAGCCGAGCACGGCTTCTCCAGTAGGGTGACGGTCGTCAGAGGTGACCGCAGGGCGTCTTTTCTCTTTGACGCCGGACTGACGAAGGACGGGCTGCTCCACAACATGGACGTCCTGGAGGTGCGGACCGCAGATCTTCACGCGATCGTCTTGAGCCACGGCCACACCGATCACGTGGCGGGGCTGATGGGACTCCTCTCGCGAACCGGGCGCCGTCGTCTCCCGCTCGTTCTTCATCCCGACGCGTTCCTGCGCCGGAAGGTCGTGCTTCCCGACGGCCGGGAGGTCCTTCTCCCGCCGCCGGACCGCCGCGGGATCGAGCAGGAGGGGGTGGAGATTCTCGAGGAGCGGGGCGCGTCGTTGCTGCTCGGAGACCTCGCTCTGGTCACGGGTCAGATCGCGCGCACGACGGACTTCGAGAAGGGGTTTCCCATCCATCACGCGGAGGTCAACGGCGAATGGAGGCCCGATCCGCTGATCCACGACGACCAGGCCGTCGTGATGAACCTCAGGAACAAAGGGTTGGTCGTCCTCTCGGGCTGTGGCCACGCAGGGATCATCAACGTGTTGCGCCATTCCATGGCCGTGACCGGCGTCAAACGAGTTCATGCGGTCCTGGGGGGATTCCACCTGACGGGGCGCCTCTTCGAGCCCTTGATCGCGCCGACGGTCGAAGGGCTCCAGGCCATCGGCCCCAAGCTGATCGTGCCGTCCCACTGCACCGGCTGGAAGGCGGTACACGACATCGCGCGGGTCATGCCCGATGCCTTCGTTCCGAATAGCGTCGGCACGACGTTCCGGATCGGAGACCAGTGACTCTGGGGCGGTGTGGCGATGGCCCGTGATCTGCTCTCACTGGCGTACGAGCTCGCCCAGCGGGGGGAGCCTTTCGCGCTCGCCACGGTGGTGCGGTGCGAGCGGCCCACCTCCGCCAAGCCGGGGGCCAAGGCCCTCATCCGGCAGGACGGCACGGTGTCGGGGTGGATCGGGGGAAGCTGCGCCGAGCCCTTCGCCGTCAAGGAGGCGCTGGAGGCGCTTCGGGACGGACAGCCGCGGTTCCTCGTCCTGATAGGGGAGGGCGGCGCCAGCCCCCCGAGGCGGCAGGGCGTACGGGGGTATGCGATGACCTGTCACAGCGGCGGGACCCTGGAGATCTACATCGAGCCGGTGCTTCCGAAGCCACAGCTCGTGCTGGTCGGGAGCGGGCCGGTCGTGGAGACCTTGGCCACGCTCGCCACGGCCCTGACCTTCGCCGTGACCGTCGTGGAGCACGAGGCCAGCGGGAAGCCAGTTCCCGCGGCGACCGCGGTCGCGCACGACCTGGCCCGCGTCGACGTCACGCCCGAGACCGCTATCGTCGTCGCAACCCACGGACGCTTCGACGAGGACGCCCTGGAGCAGGCTCTCCGGAGTGAGGCCGGCTACGTCAGCCTCGTGGCCAGTCCGAAGCGGGCCGGCGCCGTCCTCGAGGCCCTGCAAGCGCGAGGGGTGTCGGCCGACGGCCTGAGCCGCCTGAGGGCCCCAGCGGGGCTGGATCTCGGCGCGGTCACCCCCGAGGAGATCGCGGTCAGCATACTGGCCGAGATCATCCGGGTGCGTCGGAGCCGCCCGCCGGGCACGCGGACAGACGAGGCCGATGGAGAACTCGTCGTCGACCGCGATGCCCACGACCCGATCTGCGGGATGACTGTGGAGATCGCCAAGGCCCCGTATAGCTCGGAGGTCGGGGGCCGATGGTTCTACTTCTGCGGCGCCGGCTGTCGCACCCGCTTCGAGGCCGACCCGGCGCGCTATCTCGCGACCGCGTGAAGCTCGAGAACTCCTTCGAGGTGACCGCCTCGCCCGAGGCGGCGTGGGAGCTGCTCATGGACGTGCCGCGCGTGATCCCGTGCATGCCGGGCGCGGAGCTGATCGAGACGGTCGACGAGACGCACTGGAAGTCGAGGATGCGCGTAAAAATGGGGCCGATCTCGCTCTCGTTCCTCACCGATGTCTCGCAACAAGAGGTCGATGAGAGAGAACGCCGAGTCGTCCTCGCGACGAAAGCGCGCGAGGAACGCGGACGCGGCGCCGCGAGCGCGACGGTCGAGTCGTCGCTCACGTCGGCGGAGAACGGGAGGACGCAGGTGACGATCGTCACCGACCTCGCGCTGACCGGGATGGCTGCGCAGTTCGGCCGCGGCCTGATCCAGGACGTCACCGCTCAGCTCCTCGACAAGTTCGCGTCTTGCCTCGAGCAGCAGCTCGTCACGGAGCCGGGCATGCCCGCCGCCGCGCCCGAACCGCCGCGTCCGGTGTCCGGCCTCGCGCTTGGCGCCTCCGCGATGCAGAGCTGGCTGGCGCGGCACAAAGGTCTCACGTCGTCCGTGTGGGCCTTCGTCTTCTTTCTCTGGGTGTGGCTCGGGCTGCAGGCGGTCGACGTCCCGCGCGCGACCGCGTTCATCTTCGGCGCGCTCGTCGGCTTCGCGAGCTTCTTCTTCATCCGGATCTGCAGCGAAGAGGACCCGGACCTGAGGAGGCTCTGGGTTCGCGCGCGCTGACCGTCCGGCTAGGTCGGTGAGGCGACGACCTGCTTGCGGCGTGAGGGACTGAAGGTCGCGACGATCTCCGCCGCGACGGCGACGGCCACCTCGCTGGGTGTCCGAGAACCGATGTCGAGCCCGATCGGCGCCTTCACGCGGGCGAGCTGCTCCTCGTCGACGCCCTCCGCCCTGAGCCGCTCCGCGCGCTCCTCGTTCGTGCGCCGGCTGCCCATCGCGCCGATGTAGCCGGCGGGCGTGCCGAGCGCGACTCTGAGCAGCGGAACGTCGAACTTGTGGTCGTGGGTCAAGACGCAGATCGCCGTGCGCTCGTCGACCGCGGCCTGCGCGAGGAAGCGGTCCGGCCACTCGACGACGAGCTCGTCGACGTTGGGAAACCGCTCGGGGGTGACGAATCTCGCGCGTGCATCGCAGATCGTGACGCGGAAGCCGAGGAAACGACCGATCTCGGCGACGGCGGCCGCGTGGTCGACGGCGCCGAAGACGTACATGTTCGGCCGGGGCGCGAAGGAGCTCACGAAGAGCTCGCCGTCGTCGGTTTCCACGATCCCGTTCTCCCCGCGTGCAAGCAGCTCGCCGTCGGAGACGAGCCGCTTCGTCCCGATTCCCGGGCCGGAGATCGCCGTTTCGATCGCGATCGGGCGCTCCTCACGGATCGCCTTCGCGAGCGGCGCGACCAGCTCCGGGTCGAGCGTGTCGACGAAGATGTGCACCGTTCCGCCGCAAGGGAGCCCGACTTCGAACGCTTCCTCGTCCGCGATCCCGTATGTCCGTAGCCGCGGCGCGCCACCGGAAAGGACTTCGCGTGCCTCCTCGTACACGGCGGGTTCGACGCAGCCCCCCGTGACTGAGCCGGCGACGTCGCCCCGTTCGGAGACCGCGAGCACGGCGCCGGGATCGCGCGGCGCCGAGCGCTCGGTCCTGACGACCGTCGCCGTCGCGACGCGGAGGCCTTCGGCCGTCCAGCGTTCCAGCGTGTCGAGGATCTCCTTCATCGCGCTGCTCGTCGAAACGTAACCATTTCTCCCTCCCATACGATTCGCCGGTGGCGTTCGGATCGGTCGACGACGTCGAAGGCGCGCTGACCCGCGAGTCGTACCTTCCCGACCGGGGACTCGCGACGGCCGTGTTCCTCGCCCTGGCGATGAAGCGACCGCTGCTGCTCGAGGGCGAGGCCGGGGTCGGCAAGACTGAGGTCGGCAAGACGCTCGCGCGGATTCTCGACGCCGAGCTGATCCGACTGCAGTGCTACGAGGGGATCGACGCCTCGCAGGCCCTGTACGAGTGGGATTACGCCCGCCAGCTGCTCTACGC
>Ga0209874_1000465_pt1 | contig 11891 bp, 8 predicted proteins | sample GWRWN1_20_30_FD_187216 | JGI IMG/M metagenome (GOLD analysis project Ga0209874, IMG submission 187216) | Riverbed sediment microbial communities from areas with no vegetation in Columbia River, Washington, USA - GW-RW N1_20_30 (SPAdes)... | ecosystem: Environmental > Aquatic > Freshwater > River... | reverse complement strand
CGAGCAGGCGACGCACCTGGGTCGGCGTCCGACGCAGATCGACGAAGCTGTAGTGCTTCGGCAAGGCGACGACCTTGAGGGGGCCAGCCAGGTAATGCTTGCCCCACAGCGTCATCTCGGCGATCAGCGGATGCTGGACGTCCGTGGTCCCGTAGACCTGCTGGGCCTCGGTGTCGAAGTCCCAGCAATACCGCTCCTCGATGGTCATCACCGCGAGCAAGTCGTTCTTGGGGCTGCGGAGGGCGATCTCGTCCCCGACGCGCACCGGCAACTCTTCGGGGACCGGGAGGGTGACCGGGATGGGGAACACGGTGCCGCCGGCCAAGCGAAGGTCGGAGAGCACGTGCTGATAGTCAGCCTCTCCCATGAACCGATCCAGCGGCGAAAACCCGCCGGTTGCCAGAAGCTCCAGATCGCACAGCGAGCGGGGTGATAGCTGGATCGAGGGTATGTGCCCCGCGCGTGCCACCCAGTCCCCGCGCTCAGCTTCATCGGTGATGAGCAGGTCCACCAGCGCGCCCCCGTACGGCGTGATCAACCCCATCCGCTCACCTCCTGACCCATCTCGCAACCAAGTCCGGAAAGATCGCCCGAAGGAAACGATACCCGGAGCGCGTTGCGTGCATTCTTCTCCACCAGCGGCGCGCGCCGCCTTAGCATTGCCGCAACTCTGGTGATGGCCGTGACGGGCTGGCGACGCGGCTACGCCCGAGCATTCGACTCCGTGGCCTTGCGCCGCCGACTCACCCACCGGCGGACCGACCAATACATGGCTTCGCGTTTCGATCCCTGAGGAATCAGACGTACTCGAATGCCGAGATACGCTCGCCACAGCGGATGAGCGTTCATCCACGCGGCATGCGCCCGACACTCCTGCAGGGCGACTCGAAGTTGCGCCAGCGCCGGCTCGTGCGCGGCTACCTGGACCTCGCGCCTCTCGAGATCCGCCCGTAGCGCTTCCAGATCGGCCTGAGTCTTTTCTAGATACGCTTGGGTCGCCTCCGACCATCGGCCGAGGGTATCCAAGGCCTGCTCTATCTCGTCCTCCGCCGCCAAGCCGGCCCCCTGCGTCGAGCGGACATGCAGCCGCAAGACCATGTACAACGCCTTCGCGGCGAACGGCAGCCCGGGGTTGTCTGCGGCATCCACGATGGAGCTGCGATGGTGCCGCAGCCCGTCATCGATGAATTCCCGAACCGCATCGGCCACATCGGCCTGCCCTGCGGCGTCGCGCCTCCCGAGGAACCCGGCTAGACGCTGCGTCTGCCCTCGCCAGTCGCCGAGGAAGTCCTCGAAAAAGGTGAACAGTCGGGGTTGGCCGGCCGTATGCGCCAGCGCAGACGTGACGTGTGTCAGCCAGAGTCTCGCGCTCTTCTGCGGGGGGAAGCCGTCACGCAGCTCCAACGAGCGTGCCACATCTACCGGATTCCGCAGGCAGATCACATACCGCATCGGCCCGACGAGTGGGCGCCAGAACGGCAACGTCAAGCAGGTCCGCGGATCCTTCCAACCCCAGAGACCCGCGGCCGCGAAGTCGTCTCGAATAACGGCCCTCGCGCGGGCCCGCAAATCCGCGAGTTCAGCGGCACTCTCCCAACCAGGCGCAAAGATCGGCGGCTCGTGCCAACTGCCTCCAAGCCTCGACAGGATCGTCTCGCTGATATCCGAGAAGACCGCATGCTCCCAGTAGCCCTTCAGGTTAGTGGGGCTCGGCCTCAGCAGGTGCTCTTCCGATCCGAGGCAGAGTCCGAGCAGGTTCAGGATCCGCGTCACGACCGAGGTGCCACTGCGATGCATGCCGAGCACGCACACCACCTGAGGCCGAGTCATCGCGTCCAGGTTGACTAGACCTCCTCTCGATCTGTTCTCGAGGGCCTGCCGCGAGCCGCCGTGCGGGCGGCCCAAGGCTCCTTTCACCGTACGCTACCACGAAAGCGCCGCCAATCCCTCCCGGGTTGCGTACAACACCTCCAAGCGGGGTGCCGCGGTCTGCACGAACGACGTGCAGATCACGGCAGGAGGTACTCGATCGATCAGGCACTCCTGGACGCGATCAACCGGGCACTGGAGGAGCGGCTCTTGGAAGCCGCGGTTGGGCGCTCATATCGCCTGCACGGCCGGTCGCGATCCTGAGCCACTTCCAGCAGTCCGCACGCAATGAAGCGGTTCGACCGTGTAAATGGGCGGGTTGACGGTTGCGGCCCGCTTGATACTGACCCGCCTTAGCCCATAACTCGGAAAAAGGGACGCCACCATCCGAGCCTTCGCTTCTTGCCAAGCCTGGATTGCGATGATTTAGAGGCTGTTATGAGCCCAACATCAGTCCGGCTCTCAGGTATACCAACCACTGTCTCGCAACTATCGAGCTGAAACCCCTGAGTTGTAAGCTCTGAAACTACGTCATCCAGATCTCCATGGTCGCTTGCGGCCTCGACTACCTGTCCTTCGAAAAGATTCCACAATTGCCGCGTCCCTGGGATCAAATCGAGTGTCAAAAGGAGGCGGCCCTTTGGCCGCAGTAAGCTTGAGATTTTCGTGAAGATCGCCCGCCGCCTTTGGGCACGAACATGCTCAAGGACGCTGATCGAGTAAACGAGATCGAACGGCCCTTGGATATGGGCATCCGCAATGTCAGCGTGTACCGATATGATGTTTGCATCAAGCGTTGCGTAATCAAAGAAGCCCCACTCGTTCCAACTCTGACGGTCCGGCATAGTGCGGATAAGAGAATGGTTGTCAACTGTTACCATCGCTGCGCCGCGAGAGGCGAACCAAAGAGGTAAAGGGTTAGTTCCAGCTCCTACGTCTAAGAGGCGCAGGCCCTGAACTTCGCCGGATTCTGCAATTGCCCAGGGATACTCGTGCATCCTGGCTGAGGTGCTCGGAAAGAAGCCCAGTTTCTCAAAGGCGAAGTCAACCACTTGCCTCAAGAGGTCTGGGTATGACGAACGGCTCAAGCCTTGAGCCAGGAGTTCAAGGGGTATGTGCCAGGTATTTTCGGGAAGCGCCTCAACACGACGCGCCAAGACGACGTGAACTGAACTGTATGATCCTATGACCTTGATTTGTCCGATGCGTGGGTCCCTGCTCAGAGTTTCAGACACGGGCTCATGGTAAAAGGTGATCTCCGAAGTCAGAGTGGGCGGTCCGTTGTAAGCCTCAATGATGAGCGTGTCGCGACATGCGTCGACCAATCGTCGAACCGTATTCTCGTATACTTCCCGCTCTGGCATGTGGATAAGCACACAGCCGCACATAACAAGATCGAAAACCTGTCCGTGGATTGCAGAGACATCCCCAACGAGGAGTCTCCAGTCCGGTCGTTTCGTCCGAGCCAGGGAGATGGCCGCAGGACTTATATCGAGACCGGTGTATCGGTCGGCTTCGGCCTCAGCCATAACCTCAAGATCACCGCAACCGACGTCCAGAATCTCCTTTCGGGCGAAAAGAAAGACAATCGGATAAAGGAGGTCTCTCCTATAGGCCAATGAGTCAGCACGCGAGCCTACGCCGGAGCCGAGTTCGGCATGGCAAGCATATCGATAATCCCAGAAAGACTGGTTGTCGAAATGTGTGTGACGGGAGTTTCGGATAACTTCATTGACATTAGCTATGGACGAATCAGCCTGCACGAGGCCAAGCGGTAGGAGGCAGCCGCTTTGGTCCAGACGCCAGTGGTAATGAAGTACGAGCGGCTTGACTCCGTTGAGAGCGGCACAAATCTCAGGGGAGAGGTGCGTAGGAAAGTTAAGGGCTTCGGGCAAAGGCTCGAAGGGGAGGCTAAGCTCAAGCATCGCAAAACAAAAGCCGATCTGATCGGCATGCTTTCGGTAGGGACCGAGTATGTCGTTCTTTTCAAATACGAACCTTGCCCACTTGATCCATGCCTTTGCCAGGGGCCGAAGCCACTGCGTCGGGATGACGTAGAGTCCTCCATTGCAATTGGTTTCGTAGGTTACCGCCGCAGCAAAGGACGTATTGGCTATTCGAGGTTCGGCGCTCAATCCTGTTGTGGCATAAAGCCTGTCGAGCATTTCGAGGGGAGGACTGGGCAAGTCCACGACCTTGGCTCGAACGGCCTTTGTAGTCATCCACGGTCGAATATCGCCGGCAAAAGCAAGGTCGGCGTCACACAACACAGCACAGTCGACATTGTGAAGCTGAGGACACTCAAGCTGCATAAGCTTATTGCAGTAGGCCGCGTCACCAGTGCCGAAAGGCTCGACCCACTGAACAGTTACCCCGAATCGCCCTAGAACACTTTCGAACGCGGGGTCCGTGCCTTGGACCAAATTAACCAGGATCTCTGTGGGATGCGCCGACCCACTCCCAATAATTGTGGATAGCCAGTTAAAGGCCTGCATCTTGAAGAGCGGGCTGTTATCAACCACACAGGAGAAACGGGCTGTGATCATGACGTGCTATTATGGGCGACACTCAGATTCGTTTCGGGGGTATATCATAGAGCGCAACTCAATTCAACAAGGGAATTGCGGTGCTGCTCCGACTAGACTGAGGACCGATCCATGGGTAGGAGCGGTGTTCTTCCAGGAAGAAAAATGGCAAAGACCTTGCGGCCACGGAAGGTCATCCGAACGGGGCGGGCGCCCGCCCGAAGCCGGTCCTCTGTGACAGTTCGGCTCGAGCTGGTGACAGTTCTTGTCAGCCTCCGGTACCCCGGGGGTCGTGAGCGGCCCCCAGTGAGGCCCGCCGAGCTCCTTGCCAACCCCCTGCCCGAAGACTGCCTTGTTCGGCCTACGCCCGCGCAAATTGTCAGCTGGCGGGATAGTCGCCGGGTCGCGGTCGTAATGGTGCTGCGAGAAAGGGGCCCTACGAGCGTTCCGAAGGGTCTCGCGGAGCGCACCGGTCTGGCACTCGCTTTGCTACCCTAGGCCGTCGTGCCGACCCAGCAGAGGGCGATGCGATGGACGTTCCTGATCGGGCTCGCCTTGTGGGCCGGGCTCCTGAGCCCTGCGGAGGCGGGGCCCATGGTCGCTGGCTGTCCGATGCTCCCGCCGGACAACATCTGGAACACGCGCGTCGACGCCCTGCCCGTCCACCCGCGCTCGAGCGACTACATCGCTTCGATCGGCGCGAGCACCGGGCTCCACCCCGACTTCGGCTCGGGCACCTGGAACGGTGGGCCGATCGGCATCCCATACGTCGGCGTCCCGGGCACCCAGCCGCGGGTACCCGTGTCGTTCTTCTACGCCAGCGAGAGCGACCCCGGACCCTATCCGATCCCGCCCGATGCCCCAATCGAAGGCGGGCCCGACAGCAGCGGAGACCGACACGTCCTCGTCGTCGACCGTGGCCAGTGCAAGCTCTATGAGCTCTACCGCGCCTTCCCCTTGGGCGGTGGCACGAGCTGGCGTGCGGACTCCGGGGCCGTGTTCGACCTCCGCTCGCACGCGCTCCGGCCCGAGACCTGGACGTCCGCCGACGCGGCGGGCCTGCCCATCCTCCCGGGGCTGGTGCGCTACGAGGAGGTGGCGGCCGGCGAGATCGGCCACGCTATCCGGTTCTACGGAAACGGCTCCAGCGACATCGACCGCGTCAAGACGGACACCCCGTTCGTGGTGCCGGTTCCCGGCCTCGGGCTCCAGCTCGTCGCCTCCGGGCTTGCCAGCCCCGTCACCCTCGCGAACGCGGGCGACGGCTCGAAGCGCCTGTTCATCGTCGAGCAGACGGGCCGCGTCGGGATCCACAACGGCGCCGTCGTCCTGCCGGCGCCATTCCTCGACATCACCAACCGCGTCCTCTCCGGCGGCGAGCGCGGCCTGCTTGGGCTGGCCTTCCACCCAAGCTATGCCGCGAACGGTTTCTTCTACGTCTACTACACGAGCCAGCCGAATGGCGACATCGTTATCGCGCGCTACCGCGTGTCGGCCGATCCGGACCTCGCCGAGCCCGGCTCAGAGCTCGTCCTGCTGATAATCCCGCACCCGAGCTTCAGCAACCACAACGGCGGCGCCCTCGTCTTCGGGCCTGACGGCTGCCTCTACGCCGGCGTTGGGGACGGCGGGGGGGCCGGCGATCCCGGCAGTAACGCCCAGAACCTGGGCACCCTCCTCGGCAAGATCATCCGGATCGACGCTGCGAGCGGCGCGCCGTGCCCGGCGCCGCCCGGCAACCCCTTCGTCAGCACACCGGGCGCGCGTTCCGAGATCTGGGCGCTCGGGCTCCGGAACCCCTGGCGGATCACCTTCGATCTCCAGACTGGGGACCTTCTGATCGGCGACGTCGGCCAGGGGAGCCGCGAGGAGGTCGACTTCCAGCTGGCCAGCAGCGCCGGCGGCCAGAACTACTGCTGGAAGCGCAAGGAAGGCACACTGCTCTTCGATCCAAGCGTCCCCTGCACGACCGGCACGCCAACCGACCCCGTGCTCGAGTACGCCCACACAGACGGCAACTGCTCGATCACCGGCGGCCACCGCTACCGCGGGGTCCAGTCCCCGACCCTCGTCGGCACGTACTTCTACGGCGACTTGTGCTCCGGGCGCATCTGGGGGGGCACGCGGCAGGGCGATGGCACGTGGACGACCGCGGAGCTCCTCAACACGGCGCTCACCATCAGCACGTTCGGCGAGGACGAAGACGGCGAGGTTTACGTCGCCCACTACGCGGCGAGCGCCGGGGCGGTCTACGGGCTCGTGGTGAACGACGTGCTCGCGGCGGCCGTGCTCCCGGCGAGCCGCTCGGTGCAGGTGGACGCGGCGGCGACCGCCTTCGCGACAATCATCAACGCCGGGCCAAGCACGGCGACGGCGTGCGGGCTCGCGGGCCGGACCCTGGTGTCGGGGAGCTTCCTCTACCAGACGACGGACCCGGCGACAAATCTCCCGACTGGGAATCCGAACACGCCGGTCGACATCCCGGCCGGGGGGCTCCAGACGTACGTCTTCGCGTTCACCCCTTCGGCCCCGGTCGCCCCGACCGAGGTGGGCCTGGCCTTCGATTGCACGAGCACGGCGCCGGCGGCCGTCATCGCCGGCGTCAACACGCTGCTCCTGTCGGCATCGTCGTCGCCCGGGCCAGATGTGATCGCGCTCGCGGCGACCCTGAGCGGGGACGGGATTGTCAACGTTCCGGGCGCCACGGGCACCGGCCTCTTCGCGGTGGGGACCTCGAACGTCGGGGCCACGGGCACGATCACCGTGAGCGCGGACACGGGCGGCGTGACGCTCCCTCTGACCCTCACGGTGTGCGAGACGAACACGGCGACCGGAGCCTGTCTCGTCCCGCCGACCCCGACCGTGACCGTCGCCTACGTGGGCCCCTCAAACCGGAGCTTCGCCGTGTTCGCTCAGGGGAACGGAATCGTCCCATTCAGCCCCGGGGTGAACCGGGTGTTCGTCCGGTTCCGGGACGGCGGCGGCCAAACGCGGGGCGCGACGAGCGTGGCGGTCCGCACCCAGTAGGCGCCGCGCAACGCGTCTCCTTGCGGCCTCGCCGCGACTCGGCGCCGGCCGCGCACGCGGAAACAGCGGGTCGTAGGAATCCAGACCGGTCTGGTGGCGGCGGGACATGGTCTGCGTCAGGAAGCAGGCCATCTTGCGCGCCGCGCTGGCGGCGACCGGCGCCTCGAAGAACCAGACTCCGCGCACCCACTCGTTCGCGCAGGCCGGAGCGTATCCGGTGCGGCCCGTAGTGGTATTGGTCCACAGCCTCGAGCGGACGTCGTCGCAACCCCGGAACAGCGCACGGAACAAGGCGACCTTCTCGGCGGCAGTGTCCGGCGCCGTGGGAGTCGGAGGCCTCAGAAGGAGAGGGGCGGTCTCCGAAGAGAGACGCTAGAGGGAGCCTGTAAGCCGGGCTCCGGGACAGCCTCGGATTCACCCGGTTACACGCGGGGTTACAGGGACTCTCTTCTAGGAAATGGCCTTGCGTACAGAACCCGCGAACCTTTCCGGGACTCGGCTCTCAAGCACGTCGCCGTCAGGTGATGGCCCTCGGAGTGCCCGCGCGGCCCTTGCTACCTCGGCGGTCCTGAACCCCGACGGCCACGGCGTTCGTCCTCGGAGAGCCAGCCACGTCGGCGGAATGCAGGGCTTCCCTCCACGCTTGTCTGGCTCGATCGTGATCAGATGCCGGTAATCCACGCGCCGAGCACGGCGGCACGGCACGCCGTCAATGCGATGGTGCGCTCCCGCGACGGTGTGCTCGGCCCCTGGGAGAGTACCGAGTTGACGGCGCTTCCGGAAGACCGTCGAGCGTTTACCGTTGTCGCTTCCCGTGTCCCAGGGAGGGGTCAGGCTTTCCTGTGTCGACGTTCGGCCTGCTGGCCGGGTCGCGCGCACGTTGTGCGCTCCGCGGAGCGCGACCTGCAGGGGAGCTGCGGGGCGCCGTGCCTTGCATGGCACGGCGGCTTGCACGACACTGGGCCCGTGCCCCTGCATCCTGGCGACCGGTTCGAGCTCCCTGTCACCCGCGAGACCTGGGAGGCAGGGCACGTCCCCCTGACGGGGGGATTCTGCCACCTGGTATCGCCCACCGGGGAACCGATCGTGGTTACGTTCCGCGGGGAGTCCGGGCGCGTCGCCACGGGCGTCTGGCATGGAGGGCGCGGCGTACTCGAGGTCTCGAGCCCGGGGAACCTCGGCCCGATGGCCGGCGCGTCACGGCGACTGGAGCTGCACGTCGAGACAGCGGATCCCCCGTGCTTCCGCGTGGGGCCGCTGGGCCAGCGGTCCCTGGACCTTGCTTGGGGGACCGCCTCGCGCGAGATCGCGGCGGTCCCCGTCCGCTTCGATCCTGCCGACGCCGAGGTGTTGACGGCGTTCGCCGAGGGGATGGAGGCGCCGCTGCCCGCCTACCAGCTCAACCGTTGGGCTCACTCGATCGCTCTGACCCCGGGGTTCGACGAGCTGGTGTCGCTGCCATTCCTTCGGGACGTGATCCCGTACGACCACCAGGTCGCCGCGGTCAAGACGGTGCTGAATCGGATGCGGGGGCGCGCGCTGCTGGCCGACGAGGTCGGGCTGGGCAAGACTGTGGAGGCGGGGATCATTTTGTCGGAACTCTGGCGGCGGCGGCTCGTGCGACGCGTGCTGGTCCTGGCGCCGCCCGGGCTCGTGACGCAGTGGAGGAGGAGCTGCGGCGGAAGGTCTGCCTCGACTTCGTGACTCACGATGCGGAGCCCTTCCGGCAAGCAGGGCAGGAGGCCTGGCGGCGCTTCGAGCGCGTGGTCGCCTCGTTTCACACCGCCAAGCGGCCGGAGCATGCCGGCGTGATCGAGGAGATCCCGTACGACCTGGTGATCGTCGACGAGGCCCATCACCTGCGCAACGCCCGCACGGCCCTCTGGCAGTTCGTCAACCGGCTCCGGCGGACGTACCTCCTGCTCCTCACCGCGACGCCGGTCCAAAACGATCTCGAGGAGCTGTTCAACCTGGTGACGCTACTCCAACCGGGTCAGCTCAGGACCCTCCGGGCGTTCCGCCGCGATCATGTCATGCGGGGAGACAGGCGACAGCCCCGGGACCCGGAAGATCTGCGCCGCCTGCTCGCCGAGGTCATGGTACGGAACCGTCGAGCGACCACCGGCGTGGCGCTGCCGCGCCGGGTCGCCCGGACCGTGACCGTGGAGCCGAGCCCGCCCGAGCAAGCGCTGTACGCCGAGCTATCAGAGTTCCTCCGCCAGGGCTGCCGGCAGGGTGCGGAGGTCACCCGAATGATGGCGCAGACGCTCCAGATGGAGCTGGGCTCGAGTCCCCGGGCCGCCGCCGTGACGCTCGAGCGCCTTCTCACTGGGACGCGGCGGGGACCATCCCTCCGCGACAGTCTGTGCCGGTTTCACGAACAGGCTCGCGCGGTCGTCGACGACGCCAAGAGCCGAGCCCTGCTGAGCCTGGTGCGCGCGTGGCCGGACAAGCTTCTGGTCTTCACCCGGTTCCGAGCGACCCAGGAGCACTTGGCCGGCGTGCTGCGCGAGGCCGGCGAGTCGTTCGCCCTCTACCACGGCGCACTACGCCGCGACGAGAAGGAGGCCGCCGTCCAGGCCTTCGAAGGCCCCGTGCGGATCCTGGTCTCGACGGAAGCGGGGGGCGAGGGGCGCAACCTCCAGTTCGCCCACGGTCTCGTGAACTACGACATCCCCTGGAACCCGATGCGGATCGAGCAGCGGATCGGGCGGCTGTCGCGGGTCGGCCAGACGCGGGACGTCCACGTGTTCAACCTGGTCGCCCGGGGGACCATCGAGGAGACGCTCCTGGAGGTACTCGATGTCAAGATCAATATGTTCGAGCTGGTGATCGGCGAGATCGACATGATTCTCGGCCAGCTTGCCACGGATGAGGACTTCGAGGAGCTCGTCACCGACCTGTGGCTCGCGGCCGAGGATCGGCAGGCCTTCCGGGCGCAGATGCAGGCCCTCGGCGATCAGCTCCTCGCGGCCAAGCTCGCCTACCTCGAGACCAAGGCACTGGATGACCGGCTCTTCGGTGATGCGCTAGCGCCCGGGGCCAGACCGTGAGGGGGCACGGCGGGGTCGAGGCGTTCACTGTCGCGGCGCTTGAGCTCGAGGGCAGCGTCGTGGAGCCGCGCGCTGATGGGCTCTACACGGTTCTGTGGCCGGATCCGGGGTCCGGAGACCTGGTAATGCGCCAGCTCGCCTTCGACCCGGAGCTGGTCGACGAGGTGCCCGACGCCGAGCTCGTCTCGTTCGCTAGCCCGATACTGGACCGCTTGCTCCGAGAGGCCACGGCGTCGGGGCTGGTGGCCCGCGCGTTTCTGGACACGGTCGCGAGCGCCTCGCGGACCACCGCCGACCGGCTCGGGCGCTCGTATCGCTTCCTGGAAGGCACCTGGGCGCCGCAGGGTGGACGACCGTGGTGGATCCCGGTGGGCGTCTTCCTCTTCCGGGTGCGTTATCTTTCGGACGCACGGGAAGAGGACCTGCTGGAGGTCGCGGTGAACCTCACCGACGGCCGCCTCCTGCGGCGCCTCGGGGAAGCGCTCGACCACCACGGTCTCGTCGCCGATCCCCTCGAGGTGTGGCCAATGATGGCGGAGCGGCCGGTCGGCGAGGTCTACGCCGTGGCGCGGCACGAGATCGAGCGAAGGCTGCTCGCCCCGCTAGGGCTACGGCGCCGGGAGCTCGAATTGCGGCTCACCCGGGAGAGCGAGCGGGCTCAGATCTACTACGCCGAGCTGGTCCGAGAGCTCGAGGAGCGGCGGGCCGGCCCTCCTCCCGAAAGCCCCGAACACGCTCGGCTTGATTCGAAGCTCCTGGCGATCGGGCGCGAGCGCGAGGGCCGGCTCGCCGAGTTGCGTGCGAAGTACCGGTTGTCGGCGGAGGTCTCGCTGCTGAGCGTCCTGCGTCTCTACCTGCCGCGAATCGTGTTCGCCGGGACGCTGGCCGGCAAACGCCGTGAAGCGGCGCTCACGCTTACCTGGGATCCGGTCGAGCGCACGGGGGAGCCAGTCCGCTGCTCGCGCTGCAATGGCCTCACGTACGAGGTGGGCCTCCACCGTGGCGGCGGCGTCGCCTGTCCGCGGTGCCTCGACGCCGGAGGTCGGTCACCGGGCCGCCCGTGAGCGGGTCATGGCACGGAAACCCGGAACACGAGGGGGGCGCCGGGCACGTCCGTCGGGTTGCGTCCATGCTGGCAAACCTCCTTCGCATCGTGCCTTCCCGCGTGCAAACGTTCAGCCGGTGATCGAAGGGCCGACGGGCGGCCTGGCTCCACCGCGAAGCCGAACTGGCGTGCCAGGTGGGCTTCCACGCGTGCGATCTCCTCGCGGAAGGACTGCTCGCGGGGCCGAGTCATGCCGCCGGCTCCTGATTCCTCCCCGGCGCCGCCCGACTAGATGGCGATCTTCAGGGCAATCTCGTCGAACGGGGCCTCGGGAACCTTGACCCGTCCCTTTCCGACACGGCCGGACGTCAT
>Ga0209874_1000464_pt1 | contig 11934 bp, 12 predicted proteins | sample GWRWN1_20_30_FD_187216 | JGI IMG/M metagenome (GOLD analysis project Ga0209874, IMG submission 187216) | Riverbed sediment microbial communities from areas with no vegetation in Columbia River, Washington, USA - GW-RW N1_20_30 (SPAdes)... | ecosystem: Environmental > Aquatic > Freshwater > River... | reverse complement strand
CGTCGCGCGCGCTGGCGGCGTCCGGCATCACCGAGCGATCGGTCAGGGCGCGATCGCTCTGCTCATCGCCGCGATCATCGTCGGCGTCAAGGCGCTACTCTCCGGACCGTGAGCTGATCGACCGCTTGCTAGACTGCGGCGGGCCTCTAGCTCAATCTGGCAGAGCAACGGACTCTTAATCCGCAGGTTCGGGGTTCGAGTCCCCGGGGGCCCACCAGCGAAACCGCAGGTAGATGGGCCATTTCCGATTCGGTAGCAACGCCGTAGCAGCGGTCATCCCCCGTCCTGGACGGCGTTCACGCGACTTGCGGATTCCGGGTTCGTTGCGTCCAGCTTGCGTCGGTGGCCGTTCACTCGCGAATCACCAGGTAGATCGGCCAATGCGACCGCGTCAGTTCGGGTCGCAGAGCGTCTCGGGCACACCCCGCCATAACGAGCATGCCTGAATGCTGCTATCACATATGACAATCCACGGTCGCCTGACCGTGGGCAGGAGCCTCATGAACGACCACGTCCTCTTCGATCCGCGCACGCTCAAGTACCTCAAGAGCGCCGATCGTGCACACGCCCGAGGTGCCGGCTGAGCGACCATCCCCCGGTCGTCGATCCTCGGATCGCAACTACTTCACCTCGACGCGCTCCCCCACGACGGTCCCGCTTGCCGAGAATAGCGCTTGGCCATCGGTGCCCTTGATCGTCGACGAGAAGTTCCCCGTCATGACGCCCGTCCTCGATTTAATCTCGAGCTGCAGAGTCACGTCGTCCATCCCCACGGGCGCGCCATCTGATGGAGGAGCCTGCTGGAGGAGGAATCGGAAGAAGGCGTCGTAGCTTCCGACGCCGGTCCGCTTCCAGGCGCCATGCCCTCCGGTTTCGAGCAGAGGGCCGAACGGGGAGTCAGCCAGGAACAGGCGGCGGGACTCGGTGAGGGTCCCATCATCGTGGAAGCTCAGTAACGAGGCGAACGACCCGAGTGGAGGGTCCGTTGCGGTGACGGTGGCGAACCACGAGCCCACGATCTCCTGGGTCCCATCGGCCCGTGCAGAACCGGCGGTCGCGACCAGCACGCCGGCCGCCGCAGCACCAGCCGCTGAGAGGGCCTGCCTCCTGGTGAAACTTCTCTGTCCGACCATGTTTGCCCCCTCGCCTCTTGTTGAAACGTCCCATGCTTCTCATTAGCCTCGCTCCACCACGCTCTTGTCTCCCTCTGGACAGACGTGCGCGAAGGAGGACGGCGCGGTGAGGATCAGTGTCTCCGCCAGCGAGAACACGATCGCAAGACTTACGGCGAGCTGTCTCATACCAGGTCTCCTTCCTCTCAGGCCTCCGCACGACCCTCGCTATCCACGACCTCAGATCGAGTGCGGCCTCGACAGGGTTCCAGTCAGGGTCTGCCTGTACTCGAGCGTGAACAGGTTGGCCACGCCGGCAACTTGGAGCGTGCCCGTCGCGCCTGCGAAGCGCCCCGTGCCGCCGGTCAGCTCGAACTCCTCCTGGTAGGCGATGACGTTGGGATCGGCGGTCTCGGACACCTGGCCCTCGTAGGTGCCCGTGATCGCGTCTCCGTTCGCCGCGGTGAGCGTCGAGGATCCGGCAAAGGCTCCGCTCACCGGGTCAAAGCACTCGGTGGCCGCGTACGTGTACGCGCCCAGCTGCGTCGCCTGGCCGGTCCCGTTGATCACTACCTCCTCCAGGCTGCCGCCTGGACACGCCCCCGGGAGCTGGAAACCGCCCTGGTCGGATCCTCTAAACGGCACCTCGTCGGCCCCGAACGCCAGGTTGGCTAGAGCCGCCTGGCCGATGATCAACGCCAGGACGACGATCGAGATCCTCCACTTCGGCAAGGTTTGACCTCCTTCCTCCGCGATGACTCGCGGTGCTCGCCCCCAGGTCGGACGACTTCTCCGCAGCAGACTCACGCCCGGACCTCCTCGGCGGCGTAGGCCGCGAGCAGTTCGGCCGGCTCGAGGGGCGACGGATCGTTCAGATCCACTCCGGTGCACGCGGCGAACCGCTCCTTGAACCACACGTCGAACGGCTCACGCGAGCCGATGAAGCCTCCCAGCGATTCCGCGAGCGACGCCCCTTCCAGGTACATCACGAGGAGGTCGTGGTCGCCACCGTCGGCGAGGAAGAACACCTCACGGGTGACGCCGATCCTTCGCTCCGTGGCGGCGAGCTCGCCGTGCCGGGGTCCGTCGACGTCGCGCATGAACTCCACGAGCTCGTCTCGGCGCCCCGGTCTGACGGAGATGGTGAGGCACATCCGCTCCATGGCTTACTCCTCTCGTGGTCCGACTCGTCGTCGACGCTTTCGATGGGAACCTCGCCGACCGTACCGGCGCGATCCACCGAGGCCATCGGTGAAACCCGCACGTTTCACCCCGCGCCGGTGAGGCGTAGGGTTCACGCAGCGGCCGACCCTTCACGTCCCGGTGCGGCCGCCACCGCAGGAGGTTCGGATGGTCGCAGCCAGCGCCTCGATCGAGCGGTCGCTCGTCGGACGTGACGATGAGCTCGCCATGGTCGAGGCGGCGCTCGGCCAGGGGCGAAGCGGCGCACTCCTCGAAGGCGAGCCGGGGATCGGCAAGACCGCGCTGTGGATCGCGGGCACGGAGATGGCTCGCGATCGAGGAGCCTGCGTCCTCGAGTCACGGCCGGGGGAAGCCGAGCGGCGGTTGTCGTTCTCGGCCCTGGACGATCTGCTCTCGGACGAGCTCGACGAGGTCCTGCCGCACATCCCCTCACCACGGCGACGCGCGCTCGAGATCGCCTTGCTCCGAACCGACGATCCCGACGCCTCCCCCGACCCGCGCGGGGTATCGACGGCCGTCCTCGAGGTCGTGCGGCGGCTCGCACGAGATCGCCCCGTCGTGTTGGCGATCGACGACGTGCAGTGGTTGGATCCGGGGTCCGCCCGCGTCCTGACCTTCGCCCTCCGCCGACTCGAGCCGGGCGAGATCGCGGTGCTTGGGACGCGAAGGGCCGGCCCAGACCCGACGCCGGCGCCTCTCGTGCGGGCGTTCGACGAGCGAGGGATCACCCGGCTGACGCTGCAGCCGCTCGAGATCTCGGCGATCGAGGCGATCATCCGGCGGCAGCTCGAGGTGAGGCTCTCCCGACCGGCTCGGAGAGATGTCTACGAGCTGAGCGGGGGTAACCCGCTGTTCGCGGTCGAGCTGGCGAGGGCGCACGGTGCCGAGCCGCCGTGGTCGGCGGGTGCGGAGCTGCCGGACCGGCTGGCGTCGGCGATCCGCCGTCGCGTCGGAGCCTTCGAGCCGACCGTGCGCGAGGTCCTCTGTGCCGCCGCGCTCACGCAGCAGCCGTCGGTCCGGATCCTCGCGTCGGTGACCGGCCGGCCCGACCCGGAGGTGCTCGATGCCGCCGTCGCCGCCGAACGCGCGGGCGTCGCGCTGATCGGCGACGACGCGAGGGCGCAGGGCGCGCAGATGGTCGGGTTCCGTCACCCGCTGTTCCGGTCGGCAGCGACCGAGCTCCTCCCGCCGACACGCGTCCGCGCGTTGCATCAGGCGTATGCACGGGTGGTCGACGACCCCGAGGAGCTGGCGCGCCACCTCGCTGCATCGGCGTCCGTCCCCGACGATGACGTGGCGGCCGCGCTCGACCGGGCATCGAGGCACGCACGCAGCCGAGGCGCTCTCGACGCGGCCGCCGAGCTGTATGAACAAGCAGCTCGGTTCACCCTGGATGGCGAGGACGAGCGTCGGGCGCGTCGGACGATCGCCGCGGCCGCCTCCCTGTTCGATGCGGGCGACCGATGCGCCGCAGAGGAGCATCTGCTTTCGCGGCTCGATGCGATCCCTGCTGGGGTCCAGCGGGCGAATGCTCTCATCGCACTCGCGATCATGTGTTGGAACGATCTCGCGCGCAGCGATGACTTCCTCGATCGCGCCGAGGACGAGGCAGACGACGTGCCTAGGATCCGCGCGAAGATCCTCGCGGCGAGGGCCTGGATCGAGGCGTACGGAGGCTCGCTCGAGCGGGCGGCGGGGTGCGCCGGCGAGGCGGTGCAACTCGCGGATCGACATCGGATCCCGGTCGTCCGGGCGGCCCTCGCCGTCTGGGCATGGGCCCGACTCCTGCAGGGCCTAGACGGGACCGAAGCGCTCGCACGCGGCTTGGCGCTCGGCGAGAGCTACGTGCGCGCGGATCCCTGCACACCGCGGCTGTCGGCGGCGATGGGCCGCCGGTGGGTCGGTGACCTCATCACGGCGCGAGAGCTCTTGGAGGCAGATGCGGAGACCATCTCCGCGACCGGCGCGGAGACGTCGCTGCTGGAGGTTCTCGGACCGCTGGCCGAGATCCTCTGGCGGTTGGGAGACTGGCCGGCTGCTGCGAGGAACCTGCGAGCGGCCGAGGACCTCGCGGACGACGTCGGTGTCACACCATCCCGCGCGGCCCAGTGGTCGCACGTCGATGCGCTGCTCGCCGCCGGGCAGGGCCGTGTCGAGGAGAGTGTCGAGATCGCTCGCCGAGGGGCGGCGGCCGCGGGATCGGTGGGCGACCGTTTCTCGGAAGCCCACAATCATGCCGCGCTCGTGCTGGGACTGTTGGTTGCGGGCGACGCGCCAGGCGCCGTCGTCTCCTTCACACGAGCCCGGACGCTCCTGGACGAGCTCGGCGTGCGAGAGGTAAGTGTCCTCGGCGCGATGGGAGATGGCCTCGAGGCACTCGCCGCCTCGGGGGATCGTGGAGAACTCGCAGCGGTGGTCGCGGAACTGGAAGCGGCGTCGGCAAGCGGGCGGCGCCCGTGGGCAGCAGCGGACGCCGCGCGAGGACGCGCGTTCCTCCTCAAAGGTGAGGCCGCGGAGATCGAGATGGCCGAGGCGGCCACCGCCTACGCCGGCCTCGGGATGCCGCTCGAGGCGGCGCGGTGTCAGCTCTGGTTGGGGACGTGGCTACGACATCGCCGACGGCAACGGCGAGCCCGCGACACGCTCGCTCACGCGCGGGCGACGTTCGAGCGACTCGGCGCCGTGCCGTGGCAGGCACGTGCCGCCGTCGAGCTCGCCCGGGTCGGTGGCCGACCCCCGGCACCGATGGGACTGACCGATGCGGAACGGGAGGTGTCCGACTTCGTCGCCGAAGGGCTCACGAACTCGGACATCGCTGCTCGGCTCCACCTGTCCGTCCGCACCGTGGAGGCCCATCTGTCGCACGCGTACATGAAGCTCGGCGTCCATTCCCGGACGGCCCTCGTCGCGAAGCTCCGCCCGAGGTAAGCGGCAACGACGATCCTGGCGATGGCGCGAGGAAGTCGATCACCGCCGTCCCCGTCCACGCTTTCAGGTCACCGCCGCAAGGAAGCCCCGGAACACATCGAGATACCGACTGACATCGTCCGGCGTATGCGCGACGGAGACGGTCGGCCCGAGCCACCAGCCCGACTCCCAGACGCCGCGATTGGCCATCCAGATCCGCATCAGCGCGCGGAGGCCGGGGTGGTCCGCCGCCCGATACTCGATCGCGTTGCGCGAGGGACCTGGTGCGAATGTGTAATAGGCATGTGCCCCTAAGCGAGAAACGCTCCAGGGCAGGCCGAAGTCCGAGAACGCCTCCTCGATCCCGTCCGCCAAGGCTGCCCCGAGGGATCCTGTACGTTCGAACGCTTCCTCGGTGAGGACCTCAACGAGCGCAGCCCGGCCGGCTGCCATCGAGAGGGCGTTGGCGAACAGCGTGCCACCGAGCGCCACCTCGGCGACCTGGACGCCGCCCACCAGCCAATGCTCGTCGGGCGTCGCGATCAGCGCGGCGATGTCGTCGATCATGCCGTAGGCGCCGAGCGGCACGCCGGCGGCGATCGACTTGCCAAGCGTGAGGAAGTCTGGCTGGAGACCGAGCTCGGTCGTGAGGCCACCGTACGCGGCCACCAGCGTGTGGGTCTCATCGATCGCCAAGAGTGTTCCGGTATCACGCGTGAGTCGTCGGAGCGCCTCGTGGAACCCGGGTTCGGGCGTAACGATGCCGATGTTCGTCATCGCGGGCTCCGTGAGGACGAGCGCCACGTCCCGGAGGGCGAGTGCGCGCTCGAGAGCGTCGATGTCGTTGAACTGCACGATGCGCGCATGATCCGTCACCGATCGCGGCAAGCCTTGCTGCTCGGGAAGGACCGTTCTGTCTTGGAGCACGACGAGCGTCGCGTCGCCGTGGCCGTGGTACTTCCCGTCGAACATGAGGATGACCTCGCGGCCGGTCGCGCGCCTTGCGAGGCGGATCACCTCGGTATTCGCCTGAGTCGCCGACAATGTGAACTGCCACTTCGGCATGCCGTACCGCGATGCCAGGTGCTCCGCAACGGCGCTAGCGTCGATGCTCGGGAGGAGGAACTGGTTGCCTATGGTGATCCGGCGTTTCACGGCTTCGACCACAGGCCGAGGCGCATGACCGCAGAACCCGCTCATATCGGCGATGTACATGTCGAGGTAGGTGTGGCCGTCGACATCGGTGAACGTGGCACCCTGGCCGCGCTCCACCACGAGGGGGGCGTGCTCGTAGAGGTCGTCCATCCAGACCATCGGTACGCCCCGTGGCATCGAGCGGCGCGCCCGCTCGAGCAGCTCCCTCGAACGAGGGCGCTCCGCGACGAACCGAGCATTCTCCTCAGCCTCGAGCTCCGGGATCAGCTCGACGCGGATGCCCGTCAGGGCCGCCATGCCACACATGCTGCCATGGCGCCAGATCGCGAGAGTGCGGCTCGATTCGAGTCCGTCCCCCATGCTGTGAAATGGTTGGGTTCGTTCAGTCTCGCTGGGCCGGCTCGGAGGACCCTTCGAAGCCATACGCCCGCCTTGCCGCGAACCGGGAGGCGGTCGACGAGACCCGCCGCCAGCGAGGTGAAAGTTGTGGGTTTCACGGATGCTGGTCCTGTATCGCATCGGTACGGTGCCCGACCCGAATCCTCCCTCAACGCGGATGGAGGAGACACTGCCCCACCCGACGAGCCGTGGAAGGAGGCAAGGATGATCATCTCGCTCTTCGGGGAAGTCGTTGTCAAGCATGGCAAAGAGGCTGAAGAGGCTCGGTTGACCGACAAGCTCTCCCCGATCCTGCGTTCGATACCCGGTTTCGTCTCCTCCAAGAACTACCGGGCCGACGACGGCGAGGAGATCGGCATCATCCGGATGGCCTGGCGGGAAGCGTTCGACGCCTGGGTCAACGAGGGATCGCACGGCTCGGCCCAAGCGATCGCGGACCAGATCTACGAGCGCTTCTGGGTCCAGAGCGCCGAAACGTTCCGCGAGTACACATGGGAGAACGGCAAACGGATTGATGACGACCTAACGAGTCTGTTTATCGAGCGTCAGCCCTAGATCCCTACATGTTGTTAGTAGATGTGACGATCCTTGGCGGACATCCGTCCCCGTCCCATCCCCGTGAAGGAACGGGAAACGACGGGAAATGAGGGGTAGCCCTGAGACGCAAGCTGCCTGCTCACAGGCAGTCTCGATGCTCTGACCTGCACCTTCGCATCAGACTCTCAATCCGCAGGTTCCGGGTTCGAGTCCCGGGGGCCACCAAACCTCGTCAGCTCTGGGTGATCCTGGTCATTCCGGCGTCGCCTGATCCTTGACGGAGTTTCGGCTGATCCTTGGACACCGGCGCCGATTGCGGACCTCACCTATGCCTAGCCGGTGATCCGCTCACGTCATCGCTGTTGGTCGGGCTGCGGGTGAGAGTTCGTGGCGGCCGTCGCGAATCATGCTCTCGCGAGTGACCCGAGCATCCCGGGCCGACCAAAGGGAGTACGTTCCGGGTGGCGCATCGGATCGGGTCCCTGCTCCTACGTCAGTCGGCAATGACGGCAAGCTCCGGAGAATCGAGCAGCTTGCCGATCGTCGGATTGTCGATCTGCGCGGCGAGCGAGCGGGCCACAGAGAGAGCTCCGGGTTCTCCGATACGGGCTCGGTAGACGGCGGCCCTCAGGACAAGCTCGCGAATCCCCCGGCGCGCCGCGATCGACTCAAGCTCGTCGATCCACCGCCCCGTGGACTCCACCCGGTGCTCGACGGCGACGGCACAGAGAGCGTCGAGCCCGTACGCCTCGATCCAGAGATACGTATCGGGCAGGCGGCGGCACAGCTTCGGCGCCTCCACGAGCAATTCGAGAGCACGAGCAAGGTCACCGCGCTCCGCTGCCACGAGTCCGAGCCCCCGCAACGAGATGCTCTCCCAGCACGGGTCGCCGACCTGGCAGCCGAGGGCGAACGCGTGCTCGAACCGGGCTTCTGCCGAAGCGACGTCGCCGAGGACGAGGTCGAGCTCGCCGCGAAACGACTCCGGCCAGGGCAAGAAAGCGGTCATGCTGCGTGCTTCGACCTCTTCGATGGCTTGATCCAGAAGGTGGAGCGCGTCCTCGATCTCGCCGCGCATGAGGTGGAAGCGGCCGAGCAGGGTGAGAGCCTGACCGAGGGGCTGGCCCAGGGTCAGCCCTCTCGCGCGTGCGAGGGCCGAGCGCAGAAGCTCGCCGGCTGCGGGGTAGTCACCGACATCGTGCCGGCAGGCACCGCGAATCAGCTCGGCCCATGCGAGCTCCTCGTCGTTCCCCGCGAAGAACGCGGATGTACGGGTCAGCGACTCCTCCGCTCGCTCGTAGTGCCCACGGAGGAACTGGACCCAGCTGATCTCGCGCCAGCCCGTCGCCGCGATGTCGTGGCTTCCCGCCTGCTCCGCGAGCGTCGTTCCCTCGTGTAATGCCGCGGCGCCTTCCTCGTCCGTGCCGCGAGCGGAGTGGACGAGCGCGCCGCCCAGCGCAACGAGCGATCCTGCGAGAAGCTCGCGGTCGTCGACTCTTCGAGCGGCCGCGACAGCGCCGCGCATCCGGTGCAGACCGGCCTCGACGGCGCCGGCGGCGAGCGCCGCCTCACCGGCCTCGACTTGCGCCAGCACCTCCGCCCGCTCCGAGATGCGACTCGCAACAACCACCTCGGAAGCGGCAGCTGCAGTGCGAAGCGCAGGAGTTGGCTCGATGCCAAGGTCGCGCTTGAAGAGCTCGGTGCATGCCTCCACGTGACGCATCGCAGCGACGGGATCGCCCGCCACACGCAGGCAGCGAACAAGCAGGACGTGGGGGTTCTCGTCGTATGGGTTGAGGCGGACGAGCTCCGCGGCGTGATGCGCCGCCTCGGCGGCCCGGCCTCGCGCGAGCAGGGCGAGCGCTGCCTCATGGAGTACGGCGCTCGTCGTCCCGGCGACATGGCGGCGCTCGTTCTCGAGCCACAGCTCGAAGCCGGGACTGGAGCGAAAGACCACCCCGCCCAGCAACTCGTGGCCGAGACCAGGAAGCGCGATGGCCTCCATCCAGGAGGCCTTGCTGAGGACGTGGACGTCGACGAAGGTTCCCGGCGGCAGCGCCAGGCTGAGTGGATCCCCGCCGAGCTTGGCGTGCTCGCCCAGCGCGCGGCGCAGAACCGAGAGCGTCCAGCGGAGGGTTCCCAGGGGATCGTCGGCTTCCGGGAACAGAAGGCTGGCCACCTGCTCGCGGGACGGGAGAACCCGGCTGAGGACGAGGTACGCGAGCAACCCCCACGCCTTGTGACCGCGGATGGGTTCCGCGGTGGTGCCGGCCCGCTCCATCCTCGGCGCCCCCAAGAGGTGGATGCTCAGCCCCACTTCGCACATCCCACTGTCAAACGCGCCGTCACACGCCCGACTGTGACCCTCTCGCTCGCGGAGTTCAACACGAAAAGGGGGAGGATGCGACCGCACCGGGCGACACGCCACCGCTTGGGAGCACAGGTCGCGGATGGCGTACGAGGGAAGCGCGTGGATCACACTGTCGTTCGCGGTCGCGATCGTTGGCGTTGGGTCGGCGACAGAGGTGGCCCAGTCGATCCACGTCTCGGCGTGGCACCGCCCCGAAGCGCGACAAAATCGTGGGCAACAGCTCGTCGCTCTTCCTGTACGTGCATACGCCGTGACCGGGATCGAGTCGTGGGCATGACTGGAATCGAGCGAGGAGCATTCGTGTGAAGGAGAAGGGAGGGGACCATGTTCAGGGAGCGCCTTAGGTGGGTCCTCGGCGCATCGATCATCGCGGCGTCGATGGCACTCGCAAGCGTGGCAGTCGCGACGGGGCCGACCGGGTCGGTGGCGTCCGAGGTGATCGGGGCGGGTTCGATGCCGAACGGAGTCGGCTTCGCCGCCACGCCAGGAACGAACACCGTCGTGGCCGACTTCACGTTCGGACCGAACTCGTCCACCGGCTGGCACACGCATCCTGGCAAGACGCTCGTGACGGTGAAGTCCGGGACGTTCACGGTCTACCACGCCCGGGACTGCGCGCCGGCAGTCTACGAGCCCGGCGACGCGTTCGTCGAGCTGCCGTCGACCGTCCACATTGGTCGGAACGAGACCGGTGGCACCGTCGAGCTCGGCGTGGTGTTCTTCGGGGTGCCGATCGGCGGAAGCCCTCGGATCGATCAACCGCAGCCGGAGCGCTGCGACGTCACGTAGTCTCGCCGCGACAGACCCAACGTCTGGCGGCACAGGCAGTGCTTGGACGGCCGCCGGGGCGCTCGCAGAGAGTGCCTCGGCGGCTCGTCAGGTGACGCCGGACGTCTCCCAGTCACGCGAAGAGAACGTTCGGTGGTGGGCCCCCTCTCGGCCGGACTCTCAATTCGCAGGTCCGCGGTTCGAGTCCCCACGTGCCATCAGCGACGTAGCTGCCGGTAAACAGCCAAGTCTGAACTCACTGACAACACCCACGCGGTCATTGTCCCCGTCTCATCCCCGTGCAGGAACAGGACACGACGGGATTTCGTCCATAGATGGCCGAAAATGACAGCGCCAGCCGGAGTCCGGTCCCGTCTCATCCCCGTGAAGGAACGGGAAACGACGGGAAACGATGGGTATCACTGAGACGTAAACGCGCACCTCCGAGGCCGTGCAGCCCTCTGACCTGCACCCTTGAATCAGACTCTTAATCCGCAGGTTCGAGGTTCGAGTCCCCCGGGGCCCACCAGCGAATGTCGTGTTCCGATGTGAAGCTCCGGCACGTCTGTCCCACATCGGATCCAGCACGTGTGTCCCACTTCGCGGCCCGGCTCCGGCTGATAGGCGACGGTGGCTCCGGCACCTGCGTCCCACCCGTTCCACGTCCCGCTCCGGCCTGATCTTCACTTGCACCCAACCGGGCCAAGGGGGATCTGGGGATGCTGCAGGAGCTGTCCGTGGTTGAGCAGCGCTACCTAGCGGTCAGAGAGGTGCTCGACGGTGGCAAGGTGACCGAGGTCGCCACCTGCTACGGGGTCGACCGGCGTACCGTGCACCGCTGGCTGGTCCGCTACGCCACCGAGGGCCTGGCTGCCCTTTCAGACCGCAGCTCCCGTCCGGACCGCTGCCCTCACCAGGCCAGCGCGATCGCGCCCAGGCCGATCCACTCGCGGCGACCCGCCCGAGGGGGTGCCACGTCCGGGTTCTCGGTCCGCTGCACCATCTGCGACCTCCGTGCTCGATCAACCAGGAAGACTGACGACGGGTCGCGAACTCATCGTTCCAACCGCATGCACCCTCGGGCCGATTCCGCTGTCCTTCGATTTCCGGCCGTCACCGGTCGGATTCGAGTCCCCGGGCACCCACCTACCGATGTGCACTTGGACATCAGGCTCGAGCTCATCGCCTCGACCACGAGGTCACCGAGCGGGCCCGTACCGTATGGGAGGTCGGCGTTCTTATCCCCGGGCGGCGATAACCGCCACCTGACTGGTCATTGCTTGTCCTGGACGGTGAATCCCATCTCTCTGAGCACCGCCACCGCGCCGCTCTTCCCGCCCTCGAAATCAGCGGAGCCAAGGCGCGTGCCGGTGGCGAACTCAAACGCCGTGCCCAAGACCGCCTTGTGCGGGTAACGCCGTTCGTCCCAGATCAGCTCGTAACTTCTGCTAGGGCCAAAACCATGCTGAGAGAAGAACCTGT
>Ga0209874_1000463_pt1 | contig 11937 bp, 8 predicted proteins | sample GWRWN1_20_30_FD_187216 | JGI IMG/M metagenome (GOLD analysis project Ga0209874, IMG submission 187216) | Riverbed sediment microbial communities from areas with no vegetation in Columbia River, Washington, USA - GW-RW N1_20_30 (SPAdes)... | ecosystem: Environmental > Aquatic > Freshwater > River... | reverse complement strand
GGCCCGCGCCAGCCACCGCCCGAAGAGGGCGTCCAGGGGCAGGGACGCGGCCGTGACCGCAGCTAGTCCCGTCAGGGCGAGCGGGCGCGGGAGGCGCGCGTGCCAGGGCAGGAACATGACCTTGAACGGCGCCGGATCCACGCCCCGCACGCCCACACAGGAAAGGCCGGCCCGGGCAAAGGCGGCCTGGTAGACGGCTGTCTCCCGAGCGAGAAACACCGCGCTATTGCAGCTCGATACCGGGCGCGACGGCGCCGCTTCCAACAGGACGATGCGGCCGCCCGGGGCGAGGTGCGCGGCCAGGCGCCCGACGGCGCGCTCGAACCGGTCCGGATCGAGGATGTGCTGCAAGACGGTGACGCCGAGGATCTGCTCAAAGCGCTCGGAGAGGTCCAGGTCGGCCAGGTCGGCCACGAGAAACCGGCACCGCCCACCGACGCCGGCGCGCGCCGCTCGACGGCGCGCCTCCTCCACCATGGTAGGGGCCAGGTCGATGCCCGTGACCCGGGCTCCGGCGCGCGCGAGGCGCCGACTCCAACGACCCACCCCACAGCCGACGTCGAGCACCGAGGCCCCCGCGGGGACAGAGAGCCAGGGCCTGAGGGCCAGCCACTGCGTCAGATAGATGTAGCCGTTGTAGAACAACGGCATCGAGTACGAACAGACGGCGCCGAGTCCCGCCCCCTCGACCCCGAACCGCCGCGCCCGCGCCTCCCAGTAGGCGCCGGCCTCGGCGTCCCCGTCGATGCGCGGGCTCACGACGCTCACGCGGCCCGCGCCTTGAACCGGCGTCGGAGCGTCGCGGCCTCTCGCTGGCTGAGGCCCGGCAGATGCGCCAGGAGCCGCTCCACGGCCTGGTCCCAGGGCGGCATCACGCACCCCGCCTGCTCCAGGGTCGGGATGGCGCAGACGACCCACAGCTGGGAGCGCACCCGCGAGGGCAGATGGGGGACCAGCGGAGCCAGCTCAGCCATCCAGGCCTCGAAATCGGCTTCGATCGCGAGGATCGCGTCGCGCACCGCGCTGTCCAGCGGCAGGATCTTGGCCGGCTGATCCCAGGCCACCTCGGTCCCCGCCACCTCCTGCCGCCTGTAAACGGTGTGCGGGCGCAGCGTGGCGTCGGCGGCCATGGCAGCTCCCGAGAAGGGGATCACGTAGGGGTACATTCCCACTTCGCAGCCGGCCAGGATCCAGTGGCTGGCCTGGCGGATGTTCTCGGCGAGGTCCTCCAGGGTACAGCGGGGCGAAGTCAGGATCATGTCGAGGAACGGCGTGATGCCCTGCCGCAACGCCGCTTCGAGCACGGGCACGATGAACGGATGGATCTGGGACTTGTTGAACTCTTTGAGGACTCCGAGGGCGAAGTTCTCCACTCCGAAGCCGAGCACGCGAAAACCCGCGCGACGCATGGCCGCCAGGCGCTCGTCGGTCATGGAGTCGATGCGGTTCGTGCTGATGAACTGCAGATCGCGGGGCAGGTCGCCCTTCGCCTTGGCGCTCACGATCGCGTCGCACAGGGGCAAGATCCGCTTGTCCTGTCTGAACACGAAGATGTCGTCCTGGAAGATGATCGTCCGCACGCCGGGCTGGGCGCTTACGATGCGCCGCAACATGGTCATGACCTCGTCGGGGTCCAGGCGGGCGACCTTCGCGGTGCTGCCGCCCTGCGCCTCGTGGAGGAAGTTAGTCGACGAGCAGAAGGTACAGCCCAGAGGACAGTAGTTCAGGGTGATCAGGCGCACGGAGCGGATCTCCGCCAGGCGCGCCTCCCGTTCCGCCTTCACCGGCAAGCCACGGACGCGGTAGGTCCGCTCCAGCTTCTGCCAGTACGCGGCGTACGGCATGCGCTCGTACGGCGTGCAGAAGATAGCGTCGCGCAGCTCGTCGCGGCTCAAGGCGCCCTGCGTCAGGCGCGTTACCCGCCCATTCGACTCGGGCAGGGCCGTGCCAGTGATGCCGACCGGGCTGGCCCCGGCGCGGAGCCGTGCCGCCAGCTCGAGGAGCGGCCGCTCCCCCTCGCCGAGCACCACTAGGTGGAACGGACCCAGCCGGAACATCGCGTCCGGGTTGAAGGTTGCCTCCATGCCGCCCGCGACCAGCAGGGCGCCCGGGGCCGCCCGGCGCGCCAGATGGGCGAGGGCCAAGTCGTGCGGCAACGTCATCCCGGTCGTGGAGAACCCGACCACGTCCCACGACTCTGCCGCCAGTGCGGCTTCCAGCCCCGCGAACGGCGCGCCCTCACAGCAGTTGGGATCGAACACGCGCGCGTGGTATCCCGCCGACGTCAGAACCCCCATCAGGCGCCAGACACCGAGGGGCGGGGCGAGGAACGTGTACTCCCCTCCCATTGGATCGTAGGGTCCAACGAGCAGGAAGCGCGGTTCGGGCACGGGGCCCGCCGCACGCGCTTGGGAGGGATCAGACGCGGAGAGGGTTACCACTGCGGTCGGCCGGAGATCAGCCGTTCCAGGGCTCCGGCGTCCACCGGCTTGGAGAAGAAGTAGCCCTGTCCGTATCCGCATCCCGTCTCGCGCAGACGCGCGAGGTGTTCCGCGGTCTCGACCCCTTCGGCGATGACGTCCATCCCGAGACTGTGGGCCAGCCTCACGATGGTCCGCACGATCTCACGGTTCTTCTCCTGGAGATGCATGTCCTTGACAAAGGCCCGATCGATCTTCACGCCGTGGAAGGGGAACCGTTCGAGGTAGCTCAGAGAGGAATACCCGGTCCCGAAGTCGTCGACCAGCAGGCGCACGCCCATGTCCCGGAGGCGACGGAGAATCTCCAACGCTGCCTCGGCGTTCTCCATCACGACGCTCTCAGTGACCTCCAGCTTCAGGCTAGCCGCATCGAGCTGCGCGTCCCGCAGGGTTTGAGCCACGTAGTCGACCAGGTGAGGTTGCCCTAACTGTCTCCCCGACACGTTTACGCTGACGGTGAGCCACAACTCCGGGAACTGAGCCCGCCAGGCGCGCATCTGGCGGCATGCCTCCCCGAGCACCCAGCGGTCGATCCAGACGATCAAGCCGGTCTCTTCGGCGAGGGGAATGAACTCCATGGGCGAGATGAAGCCTCGGGTCGGATGCTGCCAGCGGACGAGCGCCTCGCTGCCGCTGATCTCGCCCTTCTCGAGCGCGACGATCGGCTGGTAGAGGACCCGGAACTCCTCGCGCTCGATAGCGTGCCGGAGGTCGGTTTCCAGCTCGAGGACCCGGACGACGCGGGTCCGCATTGCCTCATCGAACACCTGGTGCCGCGCCCGGCCCTGCGATTTCGCCCGGTGGGTCGCCGTGTCGGCGTCGCGCAAAAGCTCCTCGGCCCGCCGGTAGGCGGGGGAGCTGATGGCGATGCCGATGCTGGCGGTGGTGAATACCTCCTGGGCACCCAGCTTGAAGGGCAGCGTCAACTCCTTGAGCAGCCGGTCCGCCACGAGCTTGGCCGTCTCCATCTCCTGGATGTCGCCGAGCAGGACCGCGAACTCGTCGCCGCCCACTCGCGCGATCACATCGCCTGGCCGTAGGCACTCCTTTAACCGCTGGGCGACCCCGACGAGGAGCTCGTCCCCGAGGGTGTGCCCGAGGCTGTCGTTCACGTACTTGAACCGGTCGAGGTCGAGGAAGAGCACGGCGATGCTGACGCCCGGCGAAGTGTGAGTGAAGTCGAGGGCAGCCTGGACCTGGCTCAGGAAGGACGGTCGGTTCGGGAGGGCAGTCAGGGTATCGTGGGCGGCTTCGTGACGGAGGCGTTCCTCGATCTGTCGGCGCTGGGTCACCTCTGCCTGAAGCCGCTGGTGCGTGTCCGAGAGCCGGCGCCTCCGCACCTCCACCTGCTGCCGGAGGACCTCCGGCTCCTGGAGGAGGCGATGGGTCGAGAACCCCACCACCACCGCGGCCACAAGGACCAGGATGAGCTCCGTCGCCAGCAGTGACGAGGAGCGCCAGCCGGCCCGCGGGGTGATGGACAAGGTCCACGCCGCGTCGTTCGGCAGCGCAATCTCGCTGTGGATCGGGTTGGGCAGATCCACCTCCGTGGACCGGGCGAGGACGAGCCGCCGCCGGCTCGTCGCGCTGGGGGTCGAGAGCTGATAGTGATAGCCGCGCTCTAGGAGGCCGTCGAGCTGGCTCGCCCGGAGGAGATCCGGGAGCTTGATCGAGACGAGCACGAAGCCCCAGAAGCGCTCCCCCGTCTCGGCGGGCACGAAAACGGGCAAGTGACCCAGGATGCCTGTTCCCCCTTGGGGCAGCGGGACAGGGGCCAGAATGCCCAGGCGCCTCGACTGGACGGCTTCCGAAGCGGAGGACCGCGTAGCGGGGTCATTGAAGAGGTCACGGCCCGCGGTCGCCCCGGCCGCGCCCGGCGGGTAGACGCGTGTCACGACGCCTTTCGGCGCCAGCTGCAGGCTGCCAATCGGCTGATGCACGCCCAGAAGGGCAGCAGCCAGGGCGTCGAGGTTCTCGAGCTTCGCGGTTTGGCTGACCTGGGCGGTTTGGCGCAAGGCCGCCGCCAAGACCTCGGCCGCAGAGAGTGATCCCCGGAGCTCCCTCTCGAGCCGGTGCGCATGGGTCGTGGCAGTATCCGCGGCGGCCTCGCGCGTCGCGTCGGCTCGACGGGTCTCGACGACGTTGATGAACGCCCCGCCCACCGCGAGAGCGAAGAGGGCCGCCACGCCTCCGAACACCCGCGCCCGGTACCGGGTCCTTGCCATGCTCACGCCTTACCCGCGGCCGGTCTCCGCAGCCTCACGCGAGAGCCGCAGAATACTCAGCGCCTCGGCCTCATCGGAGGCCCTGGTGACGACACCGTTCACGTCATAGACGGCGTTTCCGATCCCGAGGCGACGCGCCGAGGGCGGGGACGCGCCAGCACTCCACCAACGCTCCGGCAGCCCGGAGCCTTTGAGAGCCGCCGACGCGTCCATCCCGAAGTAGAGCTCGCCGAACACCTCCTCCGCCGCGCGGTTGGCATAGCGTAGGCGATCATCCGACCCGATCACGAGCAACGGCTCGTCGATGGCTTGGAAGGCGGCCTGGAGATAAAAGAGGTCGGTCCGATCTCGGAAGCTCACCCAGGCATAGCTCGCGCCCTGGTAGCGGAAGGCGTAGACGTTGAGGTGGGCCACCCGAGCCTCCCGGCCGACGAGGTAGCGGCAAAACGGCAGGTCCCCGTCCCCGGCCTGAAGCAGCCCACGGACCCGGCCCGGCTCGGCGAACCGGAGGAGGTCGAACAACTCTTGGCCGGCGAGGTCCTCGCCGTGGAGGATCATGCGCTCGACAAAGCCATCGCTCGCCAGCACGACTTGTCCGTTCTCGGGGAGGACCAGCACGGCGGGCGCCGGCGCAGCCTTCAACGCCGCCTGGAAGAGCCCCTGGGCACCGCCCGTCTCCCCGGTCGAGGACGCCAGGCGGCTGTGCCACTGCCGGAGGGTCCGTGCAAGAGACTCCGTGAGCAGGGCGCAGACCACCTGGAGCACCGCGAAGACATCGAGCATGACGATGAGATAGGCGGGTCGGGTCGCGAGACCCGGAAAGGGCTCGGGGCCGCCCGGGGCGGCGGCCAGGGATCGTAGGACCCAATCGATGGGAGCCCCGAGCTGGAAGAGGTACCAGCGCAGCTCGGGCGACTCCGCCAGGGTGACCAGGCCCACGACCGTCACCGACAGGAGCGCGGTAACAAGCGCCTGCCACCGCCAGAGGACGATCCCGCTCGCCATCACCGGCAGGAAGAACGCGAGGAGGAACATCGGGGTCTGAACGCCTCCCACCAGATGCCAGAGGAGTCCGAGGAAGGCGATCCCGGAGGCCTGGAGGAGGAGCAACGCGAGCACGAGGGCGCGCGGCCGGCGCAGTCGGTCCGTGAGCGCCGCCGTACCGACGTACAGGAGGGTGTACCCGAGGGCGGCCCGCGCCGCCAAAGTCAGGTCGATGGGCAGGACGCGCAGGAACCACGGGACGGCGACGGCGAGGGACGCGCCGACGAGGATCGAGACCGTGACCCCGTCGAGAATGCGTTTCCGCTCCCGCAGGGACAGGAGTACCTGGGCGCGGAGAGTGGCGGCGCCGTCGGATGCCATCACCGGCTCTCCTGCCGCACCCGTGGCTCGCGATACTCGCCCCGGATCGGCGCGTCGCTGCCGTTCTCCTGGAAGACATTATCTTGCAGGAGGGGATCCCCGGTGACGCGTGGCCCCCGGAGCGGGACGTAGTCCAGTACCCGGAGCCCGGCCCCGCGGTTCCGCAGGGCGCGGTTACCTCGCAAGACCGGCGCTCCACCCACCACGTACAGGCCGTCCTCGCGTTGGCTGAGCACCAGGTTCTCAGCTACGACGTTGGGGCCCCCCCGGTCCCCGAACACCACGGCGATGCCGTATCCGTTCTCGTACACCCGATTCCGTAGGACCCCCGCGCCGCGCCCCTGCCGGAGGAGGACGCCCACCGCGAGGTTGTGGTCAAACTCGTTGTCCTCGATCTGGGCCCCATCGGCCGCGTCCGCGTACATGCCCACCCTCGAGCCCGCTTGGATGCGGTTCCGGCGCACCACGCCGGGGCCCGAAAGGTAGACGGCAGCCTCGCCGGCGCGCGCGAACCGATTCTCTTCCACCTGTGCCGGAACGTTGATCAGGACCACCGAGATGCGATCGTCCTCGAACCGGTTCTGACGCAGGACCAGGGCCGGAGCGGTCGGCCGCAGCGGCGGGGACGGAGCCACGGCCCACACGGCGGCCTGGTCGTGCTTCCGGAAGCCGTTCTGGCTCACGCTGACGCCTGAAGTGCCCGCCGCCAGGCGCACGCCGGTGCCGTTCTCCTCGAAGCTCGACTCCTCCACCACGAGGTCGTCCACGCCCTCGGCCAACTGGACCCCCACTCCGCAATCGAGGAGCGCCACCTTTGTGAGCCGCGCCCCTGGGGCGCGCACCAGGATCCCCGAGCCGGCGGCGCCGCGGATCCTTAGGCCATGCACGACGCTACGGGGCGCCGCCAGGTCGAGCACTGGTCCGTCGGGGAGAGCGCGGGCGTCGATCTCGGTGTCCGGATCCGGAGCGTCGATCACGACGCCCTCCGGGTTGATCAGCGGAGGCAGGGGCGTCTCCAGGACGATGCGACGAGCGCGGATCCGGACGCGCGCCCGCGTCTGCGCCCGATCCGCCGCAAAGATCGCCTCGCGGAGGCTGCCCGGCCCCGCATCGTTCGGGCTCGTGACCACGAACTCCGCCCCGGCCCTCAGCTCCGGAGGCGTAGGTCGCCGCTCGGCGAGCGGCTTTTCGAAGACGGCGAGGAACCCGAGCCAGACGACCGCCACTAGGACCAGGGGATAGCGCCGTCCCCGAGCCACCTCAGGCGTCTCCGGGGTGAGTCAGAGGTCGGACCCCGCACTTGCGCAGCGTGTGCGCTGCCTCCCGCAGAGGGTCACTTGCTCCCGCGACGCTGCTGCTCGCGTAGGGACTCCTCGCTCTCGTAATGGTCGCGATACACCCGGCCTCCCCCGAGGCTCAGGGAAAGCCAGTTCAGGTATCCCACGGTAACCGGCAGGATGTGGAAAAGCGCATAGAAAAAGTAGATCGGCACCGTCGGCAGCAGGCGCAGCCACTCCCGCGGCCCGGCCGCCACAAGGGCGGACGCCACGAGGGAGATAGCGGTGTACTTGAGATAGGCGAAGAGAAACAGGGCCGGCGCGCTTGCGGCCACATCTGGCACCCAGTCGAGGCCCAGGAGGAAATCGACGCCGTTGACCGTGCTCAATGCGAGCAGCCCAAGACCCAGCAGCCGGAAGGGATGGAGAAGCACTGTAAAGAGGCCCATGTAAACGACGAACTGATAGGAGAAGAAGAGCCGCCCGCGGGCGCTGCGCCCCACGTCGCCGAGGTGCCCCGCGTAGACCCTGAGAAGGCCGTAGTACCATCCCACTCGCTGCGAGAACCAGGCGCGCCAGGTACGCTTCCCCTCGGTCTGAACGACGAGCCGCCCGTCATAATAGATGGCCTCCCCCTGGCCCAGGAGGATGAGCGCGTTCCGGAGATCCTCGGCGTACACCGACAGACTGTGCCGGTCGAGCGCCTTCGCCAGGGCGTCGCGCCGGTAGATGGCGACGCCCGAGGTAATGCTGCGGTCGGCGAGGCTCCGGCGGCCCAGGGAGCACGCCATGGCGTACTCGAAGGCCTGCAGCCGGGCCAGCCAACCGTCGGGCCTCACGGCGACGCGCGGGGTCACCGCGGCCATCCGGCTCAACTGGAAGTCGAAGATCACCCGCTCGAGATCCGAGAGGTCCCGCCTGGCGTTGTCGAGGATCTTGACGTCGGGATCGAGAACCACGACCGTGGCGATCTCCGGCGGCAGGTAGGTCAGCAGCTCCTTGATGGCTCCCGGCTTGCGGCGATTCGTCGACGCACGAACACAGCGGACACCCGACTGCTGGAGCCGGAACCAGGTGTCGTCCGTCGACGCATCGTCGATGACCCACAAGCGATCGCGATGGGGCTCCATCGCCTCCAGGAAATCGTCCAGCTCGTCGGCGGCGTTGTGGACGGAGACGGCCAACGCGTAGGGACGCAGGTGCAGGCCCACCTGGTAGGGCGTGAAGGTTCCGACATCGAGGGGCACCGAAATCGGTGGGGCCCCGCGCGGGACCGTTCGGGTGTGCCATCGCCGGAAGAACACCCGCAGGAGCAGATCAAGGGCGTCCGTGAATACCATCAGGTTGGCGAGCAGGTACACGGTGGCACCGAGACCCGGCGAGAGCGACCACCCAGACGCAAGGGCGACCCAGGCCCCGAGGACCAGGGCCGGCAAGCTCGCGACGATTAGGAAAGCCGGAAGCCGCAGCCTCATCCTAGCGACCGGCCGGAGAAGCTACGCATCAGAGCCGTGCGCCGGGCCGCGTCGATGGTGCGGTAGAGCACGACCTGAGGCGGCAACACCAGCCCCGGCGTGACGATGCACTCCGGGGCACAGCGTGATCGACACGCCGAACTCTACGCGGTCCCCGACGAGCGCTCTGAGATGGCTGCGGCGCGAGTCCAGTTTGACGCCACGGTGCTTGAGGCTCACCGTTCGGCCTTTCGGCTTCGCCGTGTTCGCGAAGATCGCGTTGCGAGTGAACCGGCGCTCCGCTCGGCCGGGCCAGGAACACCGTCTGCTCGAGGAGCAGCTCGAGCCAGTGCTCGCGGGGGAAAGGCCCGGAAGAAGGTCCACTTCGTGTCCAAGCGCTGCGAGCCGGGACGGCACGTCGGCGTGCTCGGGGCTCAGGAGGTTGTAGTAGAAGCTGTTCGGTAGCAGGAAGTAGGTAGCGTAGACGCCGCGCTCGGCTTCGAGCCGCGCTAGCCGGAGCGCCGCGGCCGTCGAGTAGTCGACGTCGTGACGGAGGATGAAGAACGGCTCCGCCGGGAATCCCTCCCGCAGGTCGATGAACCGGACCGCCCGGTGAGTCCGTGAGAGTCGGTCCAGGAGCCACCAGTACGTCTCGTAATCAAAGCGGTCGCGTATCACGTTCCAGGGTCTCGCGAGTCCCTCCCCGCACCGATCCCGCTGGATCAAAGCTCGCGACGCCGTGGGCGTCCGCCTTCGCGGATACTCTACCGGACACCACCCCCGCAACGAAAAGGAAACTTTACTTTTTGGCGCCGCCTCCCGAGGGACGTCGGAGAGCCAGCGATGCGGCTCAGCTGTGGAACCCAGCGCTTGGTTCGCCTATCCGCTGAGAGCGGCGCCATCCCGGGCGCGGCCGCCATCGCGCCAGTAGGGTAGGGTGGGATTCAGGGGACACGGCTCCAGCGCGCCGCGAGAATAGAGACAGCTCTACCCCTGTCGCCCATCGCGATCCTGGGCGTTGGCGGAATGGACAAAGGGAAGAACGTCTTGATAGCGGTGCCGGAGTCGTGCGGTTGGCCGGGGCCGGATCAACGAGTGACAGAATCGACCGGAGTGACATTTTCGTCAGGCAGGGGGAGCGTTGGAGAGGCGCCGGGTCCGAGCAAGAAGGACGAACCGAACCCACGAATGCTAAACGATATCCCAGACATTCCCGAAGGCGCCTCACGAGCCCCAGTCTGCTGGCACAGTAGTTGCATTAATTAGGGGCGAGTTCGAGGGGGCACCGCCACCACCCCTCCCGCCTCCAACTCAGGGCGCCGCTGCTAGGCTGTGAGGTGCACCATTGCCGACACGAGAGTTAGTGCACGTCAGCACGACCGCGCGACCGCCGATCCGACTCGGTCTGGTGGGAACTGCCTCGGACCTCGTTCGCGCGATTGAGGCACTGGCCCATCTGCCCGCCGTCGAGGTCGCTGCCCTCAGCGAACCAACCGGGGATCCCTCCGCGGCGGACCTTGCCCGGGACCTCAAGCTTCCGCTGCTGCAGACGCCGATGGATGTCTTCCGCACCGAGGCCAACGTCGTCCTCGAGCTCACCGGCGACAGCCGGCAGTACGAGCGGCTCCTTGCCGTCAAGCCGTCCCGCGTGGAGGTCATCAGCACTCGCGGAGCTCGCCTGATGCTCGAAGTCCTGCAGCAGGCTCGGAACCTTGCCGGGGACCCAGTGGTGCGCGAGGTTGTTAAGGAAGTCGTGAGGGAAGTGCCCGTCGAGGTCATCCGGGAGGTCGTGCGCGAGGTGGAGAGTACCACGGAAATCGTTCCCGCTAAGCGGAGTGAAGGTTACGGGGATCTGCGAGGGCTTGTGGACGGGGTCCGGAAGGCCGCCGCCGAGTGGGAGGCGTTCCTCGGGGTCGCGGAGGCGACTGCCCGCGAACGCGAGCACCTCCGGGCCCGCTGCGCGGAGCTTGAGCGCGGGCACGAGGAGATCCGCACCACCCACGAGGGACTCCTACGCGAGTACCACGGCACGGTGGAGGCTCTCGGAGAGATCCGGGCGGAGCAGCGGGCCCGCTGTGAGGAGCACGAGGCGACCGCGCGGGCGCTGCGGGAACTCCGCGACGAATGCCAGGCTCTTGGGCGGGCCCGCCAGAACACCGCCGAGGAGCTGGAGGCCGTCCTCCGCCGCCTGCGAGGCTGACCCCAAGCGCAGACCACGGCCTCGGGGCCCGAGGGCCAGGCCGGGGCGGCGCCTCGCCCTGGTACCCGCGTGCCGCGACAGGCCCTTCGGGTTCCTCGCCCGCGTTCCTAGATCCCGGCGAGAGAGACCGCTTCCCGTCCCTCCAAGTACCCCCGCCGGTACATCCCGTGCATCTGAGCGGGGTTGAAGTCGTACCACCGCGCCGCCTCAGCAATCTCGTCCCGGCCCAGAAAGGCAAACGGCGCAATCAGCGCGCCGGTGCTGACCCCTGCCACGAGGCGCAGGGGAGGATCTTCGCCATACCGCGCTCTCCATCCATCGAAGAACGCCTGCAGGGCGCCGACCTCCCAGGCGCCGAAGGCCCCGCACGCGACACCCGATCAGGTCGTGTCCCCGCTCAATTTGTTTCTCACGGAGATGGTCGAGGTCGTGGAGCAGCGCCACGGGGGGATGGTCAACAAGTTCCTGGGGGACGGGTTCATCGCGCTCTTCGGCGCGCTGACCGGGCGGGTCGATCACGCCGACGCCGCCCTGAACGCGGGCCGGGAGATGCTGAGCCGGCTCGCCGCCGTCAACCAGCAGCTTCTCGCCCGGGGGCAGGAGCCGCTCGCCATCGGTATCCGAGTTCACACGGGCCGCGTGGTGGTCGGCAGCATCGGGTCACCGCGGCGGATGAAGTACACGGCCATCGGGGACACCGTCAACGTGGCCTCTCGCGTCGAGTCCCTGACGAAGGAGCTCGGCGTCCCACTGCTGTTCACCGCCGCAACGCGGAGCGCGCTCCGAACGGCGCTTCGAGCGGAGGAGCTCCCGCCGCAGCGGGTCAAGGGACAGCCCGAGCCTCTTGTCGTGCTCCGTCTGCCGCCGTAAGGAGCTCGCTCGGCCAACGTCCCGGTGGTGCGTGCCCATGACCGGGACAAAGGGGGAGACGGCACG
>Ga0209874_1000462_pt1 | contig 11943 bp, 11 predicted proteins | sample GWRWN1_20_30_FD_187216 | JGI IMG/M metagenome (GOLD analysis project Ga0209874, IMG submission 187216) | Riverbed sediment microbial communities from areas with no vegetation in Columbia River, Washington, USA - GW-RW N1_20_30 (SPAdes)... | ecosystem: Environmental > Aquatic > Freshwater > River... | reverse complement strand
TTTCATGTCCGCTTGGCCGGCCCAGCTTGCGGTCCAACTGGGCGGCGCCGACGTCGCCCTCGCCGAAGTCCGCGAAGTTCTTCACGGCACGAAAAAAGTCGAAGCGCCTTATTACTTTTCTTACTGGATCGTCAAGAAAGAAGCGCCTTATCAAAATCTTCAAGCATTGAAAGGGAGAACGGCCTGTTTCCCCAGCCCCATATCGACCTCAGGCTATGTGGCCCCTATGGGTCGTCTGGTGGAGTTGAATCTGATTCCGACGCCCGAAGGAAAAGAAGGCGACCCCAAGGCTTTCTTTAAGGACGTGCTTTTCGGTGGCGGCTACGGCCAGTGCGCCCAGGCGCTGAAGCAAGGCCAGGTGGACGTCACGGTCATCGCCGGCGACGTTCCGGCGAAGCTCTACAACGAGGTCCTCTCAACGACACGCACTATCGAAGAGCAAGGTCCGATACCCTCTCACGCGGTAGTCCTCAGTAAAGAACTGAAGGAACCGCTTCGCTCTCAGACGATTCAGACGATCATGAGATTAAGCGCGCCGGAGCATCGGGATCTCATGCGTTCATTCATTTCCAGCATCTTTGTCGGCTTCAAGCCAACCACGGCAGCCGAGCACTTGGGCTCTTTGCAGCGCTATTTGAAGCTTGCGGGATTGAAGTACACGGAGCGCCTGTGAGCCTAGCGAGCCGCCCAGAAATAGCCCTTCGTGCGGAAGGGTTATGGTTTGCTTATCGAGAGACCGACTGGATCCTCAAAGATGTTTGTCTCTCCGTTCCCAGTGGTCAAATCACCATCATCATGGGGCCATCCGGCACCGGGAAGACGACCCTGCTCAAGATATTGGCCGGCATTCTGACCCCCTCCCGCGGCCACGTGGAAGTACTCAACCATAACATCACCAACCAACCCCAACGATCCATGGCGTCACTCATCGGCTACATCCCCCAACAACTCGGGCTCGTGCGTAATTTGACCGCCTTGGAGAACGTCCTCATGGGCGCCCTGGGGCGCTGCGGCAACGGCAGTGCATTGCTTGGACTTTTTCCGCGGGGGGAAGTCAAGAAAGCAGAGGCGGCCCTCGATCTCATGGGCATCGCGCATAAGACCAATGAAAAGGTCTTTCGATTGAGCGGCGGCGAGCGCCAGCGAGTGGCCATTGCCCGCACCCTGTTACAACACCCGAGGGTGGTTGTGGCGGACGAGTTCGTGTCGGACTTGGACATGGCGTTGGCATTGGAAATCCTCAGTCGCATCCGTCGTGCCGCCGCACAGGAACAGATCACCTTTGTAATGAGCATGCATAGGCAGGGGCTCGTCCGCGAGTTCGCCGAGAACGTCGTGACGCTTCGGGAAGGCCAGATCACGCCGGGGTTCATTCCGGCGCTGTCGCAGGGATCGGCCGCCGCCGAGATGCTTCAATGAAGACGAATCTCCTCATCACCGCTCTAATCGCCCTGCTCTTGGGCATCGTCCTGAATGAGCTGGGGTTCTTTGACAGTGGGAAATTGATCCGTGGCTTGCGCAATCTAGGCATTCTGACGTCGGATATGGTCCCGCCCGACTTTTCCGTGCTTCCGGTGGCGGGGCGGGCCCTATGGGAAACCGTGCTCATGTCTTTCGCCGGCACCATGCTCGGCTTTCTCGCTTCTCTCCCGTTGAGCATCTTGGGAACCCGGAATCTTTTTCCAACTATTCTATCGAGCCTTGCCCGCTTTGTTGCCGCTGGAGTTCGAACGATACCGGTGCTTTTATGGGCAATCATCTTTGTCATCCTGTTTGGCCTCGGGCCGCTGGCCGGGACGTTTGGCATCGCCGCCTACACTGTAGGGTACCTCGCGAAGATTTATTCCGATCTCTTTGAAGGCACAGATCCTGAAGTTTTAGAGGCAGTGGGCAGCACCGGCGCCTCCAAGCTTCACCTCGTCCGCTTCGTTTTTCTCCCGGAGGGCGCCAATGCGATTCTCACACAGCTGCTCTTCATGCTCGAATATAACATTCGCGCTTCTTCGATCCTGGGCTTTGTCGGCGCGGGCGGGCTTGGTTTTGTAATGCAGGTCTATCTCCAAACGCTCGAATACCGGCGTCTGGCCAGTGTCTTGTTGTTGATCCTCGTGGTCGTTCTGGCCATGGACGGCCTTAGTGCGTGGATTAGGAAACGATTTCTCCTGACGGCCCAGGCTTAATCCCATATGCGGTCATTTTGGACACTATGGCCTGTGAACCGAACCAGATCTCGACGTTGGCCACGTCTACGAGGGTATGCCGTAGCCGGTAGATCGGCTGTACTGGTTTTTCTGGTCTTGTTGTTCGCCGCCCCCACGGCTTTCGCCGAAGATGAGGCAAGAAGACTCGTGGGCTTACTTGATTATCTCGGCAGCGATTACAAGAACGCCGTCCAAGACGGGAAAATCGTCAACCAGGATGAGTTCGTGGAGATGCAAGAATTTTCCAAGCGAACCCTGGAACTCCTCAAGCAGCTCAAGGAGACCGACAAAGCCGATAAGGCCGACATTGAGCCGAGCCTCAAGTCCCTCGCCAATCAAATTGAGAACAAGGCCGACCCGAAAGCGGTCGCCGAGCTTGCCAATGGTGCCAAACAAAAACTGATCGCCATTTATAATATCGTTCCCTATCCCAAACAGCTTCCCTCTCTGGCGAGCGGCAAAACAATTTATTTGGAGAACTGCGCACAGTGCCACGGCGAGACTGGCAAAGGCGACGGCCCCAGTCGCGCCACGATGAACCCCAAAAATCCCGTGCCGGCCAATTTTACCGATGCGGAATTTATGGCCGGGCTCTCTCCTTTCAAGGCTTTCAACGCGGTCAGCTTCGGGGTGGAAAATACCGCGATGGCTTCCTTCGCCGCTCTCTCAGAGGAGCAGCGCTGGCAAGTCGCCTTTTATGTATTGTCCCTGCGCTTTTCCTCCAAATCAGCACAGGCCGGCGCGGCGCTATTTCAATCGAAGAATGTTCCCGTGGAGCTCACAACCATCGCCACCTTGGCAACGAACTCCGACGAGCAGTTGCTGGAAAAACTTAAGGCTCACACCGCACAAAAATCCACGGATGCCTTGTTGTCACCGCCGAACCCTACCTTGGGTCCGTTCTCGTCTCCTTGGACTGCGGCGCACCTCAAAGAGGCGTTAGCCTACCTTCGACGCGGACTTCTGGAAACGAACCCCCCCGATCCCCTGCTGATTGCGCGCACCCTACTCCGTGAAGCTTCGGAACTCTATACTAAAGGAGAAAAAGAAAAGGCCTATCAAAAGGCCATCGAAGCCTATCTCGATGGCCTTGAACTGGCCGAGCCGAGTTTGTTCGCCAAGGATGCCTCTTTCGGACGCGGGCTCGAAGGCCAGTTCACGGAGTTCCGTAATGCCATCAAGCTGGGAGTGCCCGCCGAGGAAATTCAAAAGCGCGATCTGGACATCGAGGCCAAGCTCGATGAAGCGGCCCAGATACTGGCCCGTGAAGATAGTTTTTCCGGATATTACTCCTTCTTGAACTCGGCGATGATCATTCTCCGCGAAGGTCTAGAAGCGGCTCTGATCCTGGCGGCAATCCTAGCGATGTTGAGAGTGATAGGCGCGACACAGGCCGCCCGTTACATCCACCTGGGCTGGATTCTCGCCCTGGTCGCTGGCGGCCTCACCTGGCTTGCCACCCAGACGATCTTGACTCTCAGCGGCCAGCACCGCGAGAGCATGGAAGGGTTTATCAGTGTGTTCGCTGCGGTCGTGTTGTTCTACGTCGGCTACTGGCTTCATACGAAGGCTGAGGCCAAAAAGTGGCAGGCGTTCATCCAAGAAAAGGTTCAGGACATCCTTTCGACGAAAAGAATCTTCGCCCTCGTAGGCATCTCTTTCTTTGCCGTCTATCGTGAAGCCTTCGAAGTGGTGCTGTTCTATCAGGCGCTCTGGCTCCAGAACGAGCAAAATCACGGCGCGGTGATCGGGGGCTTTATCACGGGCCTGATTTGCCTCATTGTTGTGACTTTTGCGATTCTCAAACTCGGACTGCGAATCCCTTTGAAATACTTTTTCGGCGCGACGGGGACTTTGCTTTACATTATGGCGTTCATTTTCGCGGGCAACGGGATCAAGGAGCTCCAAGCCGCCGGATGGGTTCCGAGCACGCCGGTGGGTTTTCCGCCGCAGGTCCCGCTCTTGGGAATATATCCAACCGTGGAAACGCTGGCGGCCCAAGCTTTGATGCTTCTGGCATTTGTGGCGACTTCGGTCTGGATGGCCAGAGAAAACCACAGAGCCCTACGAGATAAAGCAAGCTATGGTTAAGCAACGCGGTCCAAGAAAAGCCCGGCCACGACCACCCGGGAATAAAACCCTCGGTTGCCTGTGCGCCAGCATGCCGGCGCGATTGGTGCCGGGGAGGAGTCGAACTGAAATGCCGGCGCCGGATCAGCCCGAAGCAGCCGGTAGAGCGGATGCTCCGCATTGGTTGAGCAAGGGAAACTGAAGGAAGCGCTCTCCGATGGTCAGGAGTCGCCATTACCAGCCGCGCGGGTTCTCGCCGCCGGGGCCTGGCGAACCGCAACCCCCAACCCCTCCTACTCCAAAGCCATGGAAGTGGCGGCGCAGAGCGAGATGCCAACTCTCAAGCGTCGTCTAGTGATTCTCGACACCATCATCACTTTGGCGCCGCTGCTGGGCCTTCTCGGCACGATTACTGGCATGATTAGCTCCTTCGGCATCATGTCCGACGTCGGACTGGGCCAGCCCCACGCGTTAACTGGCGGCATCGCCGAGGCTCTTATCGCGACGGCAACCGGCCTGCTCATCGCGATTCTGACTCTCATTCTCTACAACTATTTTTACCTCCCGCGCAGAAAAAGAAATGGAGGCTATCGAATACTTCGCCTCAAGCCTGGAACTCGCCCTGCTCGCGCAACCGGAGGCCCACTAATGCGGCTGCAAAGAAAGGGAAACTTAAAAAAGGCCCGCATCGAAATCATCCTCCATGATCGATACGATCTTTTTTCTGCTGGTCTTCTTTATGATCTCAACGCTCTCCATGTAGCGTCCTTGTCTCTGCGCGCGGGCTCGAAGAGCCACTTGGACGTCGAATTATGGAAACGCTTCATTTTTGGACTCATCTTCTCGCCGGCGTTATCACTGGCCGGGTGATTTTCATCATGTCTTTCCCCGGTGTGGTGCTTATGTACGAGCCCAGATCTCCGAGTATTCGGAATGGAATGGCCGCTGGGTCACACCCGGTCCGGAAGCTAAACGCCTGAGCTTGCACGAACTGGTGGCGAAAGTGCGCGAAGGCAATCCCGATGTCCCTCCGGCAGTCATCACGGTGAAGTCGGACCCCACCGCTTTTCTTATCATCAATCTCGGTCACGAGAACACGGTCTTCGTCGATTCTTACTCCGGCGAACTGTTGGGTGGGCTGTCGGCGACGCACAACTTGCAAGGACTCAGCATCGGTTGAAATTTCACAAGACTTACAACTCGTGGTAGAACGCGCACGATCGATTACGCTAACTAAGGCGGGTCGATCCGAGACTGCCGCCAAACTCGACTTGGAATTGGTGCCGACCGGTGCGCCCTGAAACAGAAGGACGAGGGTGTTGCCGTTAGCGGCATGCCAAGACAGAAGTTACTGTGATTGGGCCGCCGAAGTGGGAAAAGCATTTACGACCGACGAACAGGGTCGCGTTACCGTGCTCACCCCCTGGTCTGGCTACGTTTTGGATGTTATCTATTTCGAAGCGCGCGCGGGTGGCACCGGAAATGACAAGACAAGTTAGATCGCACCCGTCACATTACATCAGTCGCGTTCGTGCAGCGGGACTGGCAGGCGTGGTCGGCCAAACGGTGAACGATGGACTCTTTGATACACGGGTTCCTTTCACTGTTCACTTCGCGTAAGTTTCTTTATTAACCATGCATGAGGAGACGTGACAATAATGAAACCGGCGACGCGCCCTTTTTTTAGATTCGAAAAAGCTGTCGGACGTTGCGAGTCGTCGTGTGAGCGACTTCTTCCAGGGTTGTCCCCTTTACGGTCGCAACCGTTTCAGCAATTAGCCTCACGTAAGCCGGCTCATTGCGCTTTCCTCGATGAGGAACAGGCGTGAGGTACGGCGAATCGGTTTCGACAAACATCCGATCCAGCGGTACTTTACGCGCAACTTCGCGCAGCGGCTCCGCGTTCTTGAAAGTGATGATACCGGTGAAGGAGAGATAAAATCCCAAATCAAGGTAGTTCCGAGCCGCATCATAATCGCCCGTGAAACAGTGGATCACTCCGCGGATTTTCCCGGCGCCTTCATTGCGCAGTAGTTTCTCGGTTTCGCTTGCAGCGTCTCGCTCATGAACGACCAGTGGGAGTCCGGTCTCCCCCGCCAGGCGAATGAACTGCGCGAAGACTCTGCGTTGAACTTCGCGCGGCGAATGGTTGTAAAAGTAGTCCAGACCGGTTTCGCCTACAGCGACCACCTTCGGGTGAGCGGCGAGTTTTTCTAGTTCCCGCAGTTCCTCTTCGCCGACGTCTTTGGCATCGTGGGGATGCATACCGACCGTGGCATAGAGGTTAGCGCACGACTCAGCGAGGGCAACCGCGGCGGTGTTGCTCGACATGTCACCCGCGCCACCGACGACTATAATTTGCTCTACGCCCGCCTCACCGGCCCGCTGAATAACCGCCGCGGTGTCACCGGAGTACTCCTTACCCTGAATATGTGCGTGGCTATCGATCAGCCCTAGACCACTTTGCTGCATCACGGCAACCAACTAAGCTTCGCTAGGCAGCTCGATGCGTGGAAAAAGAACCGTTGGACCGTCGATCTTATGACCCGGCGAGAAACACTCGCCCCAAGGGGCGCGATAATCTCGGTCGCCTTCTTTGAGCTCAAGGAGACGCCGCAGCTCTTTTGCGGTGTCCGGCATGAACGGCGCAAGCAACCGAGAGATCTGACGAATGGCTTCGAGCAGATGATGAAGAACTTCCCCGACCCGCGTTCGCTGCGCAGGATCCTTGAACAAAGTAAACGGCGCGGTCTGCACGATATAACGGTTAGCATGATCGATAGCAGCCCAAACCGATTCAAGGGCACGATGAAACTGGAGTTCCACCATATGACGATGCAGCTCTGTCTCCGCCTGAGCAAATTTATCTTTGAGCGCTTGATCTTCTTTTCGCCAGTCGCCGCTCAATGGCTGGACGGCACCGGAAAAATATCTGTTCTGCATCGCGAGTACTCGGCTGACCAAATTCCCGAGGTTGTTGGCCAAGTCAGCATTGTAGCGCGCTACAAGAGCATCTTCCCTAAAGTCCGCGTCTTGTCCGAACACGCTCTCGCGCAACACGAAGTAACGAAAGGCATCCATGCCGATCCTTTCCTTCATCTCCAGCGGTGAGACGGTGTTTCCTAAGCTCTTGGACATTTTCTGACCTTCACTGGTCCAGAAGCCATGCACGTTCAAATGCTTGTATAGCGGCAAGCCGGCTGCCATCAGCATGGTCGGCCAAAAGATGCCGTGGGGTTTGAGGATGTCTTTGCCGATGAAATGTTCGGCTTGGGGCCAAAATTTCTCGAAGAACTCTTCTCCCCTATGTTTCAGCGCACTCACATAGTTGATGAGCGCGTCGAACCACACGTAAGTCACGTAACGCTGATCGAAGGGGATTTCGATGCCCCAGGTGAGACGACTCTTGGGACGGGAGATGCACAGATCGCCGATGCGTTCACGCAGCATCGCAACCACTTCATTCTTGAAGCCCTCGGGTCTGATGAAGTCGGGATGCTCTTCCAAGTGGCGTAATAGCCGGTCCTGGTATTTACTCATGCGAAAGAAATAGTTCTCCTCCTCGATGAGCTCCGGCACGGTTCGGTGATCTGGGCACTTGCCGTCCACCAGTTCCTTTTCCGTATAGAAGCGCTCGCAGCCGAAACAATAGAGCCCGCCATAGCGATCGAAGTAGATATCTCCGGCTTTGTAAACTTTCGTCAGGAGCTCTTGCACATAACGCACATGATAGGCATCCGTGGTACGAATAAAGTGATCGTACGAAAAGCCACAACTATCCCAGGCCGCCTGGAAGGTCGCGCTCATTTGATCCGTAAAGGGCTTAGGATCCACTCCTGCCTGCGCAGCGGCCTGAGCGATTTTGTCGCCATGCTCGTCTGTACCGGTGAGGTAAAAAGCTTCCCAACCGTTTGCCTTATAATAGCGCGCCAGCGTATCGGTGATGATCATCGTGTACGCGCTGCCCAGGTGAGGTTCGGCGTTGACGTAATAGAGCGGAGTGGTGATGTAAATGCGGTCCATCAACTCGCCTCAACCGCGTTCAGTAGCAAATCCTCGATCACCATGCGGCGGTTTAGATTTCTTTGTATTCCCCCGATCGCTGCTTTCACCTCGGCGGTCCGAGAGAAAAGGCGCTCGAAGTCGGTGGTAGCTGATTGCCTCTGAATCTGGGGTAACATGTCAATATTGACGATATCTTGCGGGTTCCGCGTGACGCTATATGCCAGCAGATCGCGAACCCAACTTTCAAGCCATTCAAGAAATCTCAAGGAATCGTCTTTGCTACCCGCCACAACCTCTGCGGCATCGGTGGCCGCACGGTAATCTCCGGCACGTAGACCGGAAATCAGCCGCACCCATTCTCGCCGTCTTTCGAGCAACTCTTGCGTGTCAATACTAACGACCGCACCTAAGCTTCCTAGGCTCATCGCTGCCAAAAATTCCGCCGTCTCCGCCTCTAATCCTTTGCGGGAGACCAAAAAACCGCTGATAAGGTCTCGCGCCAGTGGACCGAAACTAATCCGGAGGCAGCGCGATCGTAAGGTTGGCAGGAGTGCGCCACCGTTGGCCGCAATTAATATCAACAGAGAATCGCGAGGCGGCTCCTCGAGGGTCTTCAAGAGCGCGTTTTGTGCGGATAGGTTCATCAAGGTGGCAGGATTCAAGATGGCGATTTTTTTCTTGCCGGAAAAGGATCGAAAATTCAGTTCCTTTTCCAGCTCACGAATCTGCTGAATGCTGATCTCTTTTTTCCCGGCCAGAGGCTCGATGATGCGGACATCCGGGTGGTTGCCGTCTTGAATACGCGCGCAATCCGCGCACTCGCCACAGAAATCGCCGGTCGCCGCCGAGCAATGAATCGCTTTGGCAAGGCCGAGAGCAATCGTTTTCTTACCGACCCCCTCCATGCCTAAGAAGAGATAGGCATGATGCAGCCGCCCATGGTTCAACGCTTGGCGCACGATTTCTACCTGTTTTTGATGGCCAACGATTTGCGAAAAACTCATCTATGTCAGCTCTCCATCGATAATGTTCTTGATCTCTTGCCCGACGTCTTCGGCGGATCGCGCCGCATCGATTATGCGGAATCTGTGTGGCTCGGCCCGCGCCAACTCAACAAACCCCGTACGAACCCTTTCGTGAAACTCGATCTTTTCCCGCTCAAAGCGATCTTCGTTTCGTCCTGAGGTCGTTTGGGACTGACGCTGAACAGTTCTAGACAACCCGATTTCTACCGGGCAGTCAAACAGCAGCGTGAGATCCGGCTTGATTCCCTGGCTAGCGATATCATTAAGGCTTCGTAACAATCCAAGGTCTATCCCGCGTCCATAACCCTGATATGCAAGTGTCGAGTCCGTGTGCCGATCACAAAGAACGATCTTTCCCTGTTCAAGCGCAGGAATGATGACTTCATGGATATGCTGCGCCCGGTCCGCTAAGTAAAGGAATAATTCCGTTGGCGAAGTGATCGGTTGTTTGCCGACTTCGAGCAGAACTTGCCGGATGAGCTCCCCTAACGAAGTCCCGCCAGGCTCCCGGGTCGATAGACAGGATTTACCGCTAGCTGTTAGATGACTTTCAAGGGCTTTGACTTGAGTGGTTTTTCCGCTCCCGTCACCACCCTCGAAAGTGATGAAACGAATCATCAGAAGAAATAACTCGCGCCGGTTCGGCGGAATAGAAATTCAACCCGGAACGGCACGCTGTGGACGGAAATTTCAAACCAGGAACACGGGAGAGCTAGCTTTTCCGCTCCCCCAAAAGCAGATTGATTCCATTGATCAATTGAGTGCTCGTGAAGGGCTTCGTGATGTAATAATCAGCTCCGAGTTTGTATCCTCCTAAGACATCCTCGTATTGAACCTTGGCGGTCAATAGAATCACCGGAATGCTAGTCGTATCGGTAACTCCTTTAAGTTTGGTCAATACCTCAAGACCATCCATTTCAGGCATCATAATGTCTAAAATAATCAGATCTGGCTTTTGATTCTTTAAAAGATTTAATAGCTCTTGGCCACTAGAAGCACTGATTACGTTATATCCTTTACCCTCTAAAATAGTCTTAATGATCGTAATAATATCGGGATTGTCGTCGACCACCATGATGGTCTTCTTGCTCTCCATGCTTTCCCCCCTCTAGCGCCGCCGTTTTCGTTTACCGCCGTTTAGGCTATCGGGCTTCTTTGCGTCAGCCAATCTACACGGAGACCTTAACGGGAATCTATCCCGTAGCCAAATTTTCAACAACGACGTGACAAAAAAGCCTTATGAGTTGAGAGCTTAACATCTTCCGGCGCTGATGTAAACCTGGAAACCGCGAAACCCGCGAAACCCGAGACTCGTGATTTGAATCAGGGATTTACACTGCGCCAGTAGTCTTGCGTGATGGTGAAGGGAAGCGATGCATAGACATTTTCTAACGTCGCCGATGGCACCAGGCTTACCACTCTATCAAGCGCGGATCGGCTGTAAAACACTTTAATAGCCCCTTGAAGCGCCAAGATAGTCGATGTCGTAGCCGCAACCGAGCCCGTCTCGTTGATCATTACCGCGCCATAGACTTCCTTGTTTTCCTCTTCTACTACCCGAAAGCCAACGCCGGTTCCTGTTACTATGATCAAACCCTCCCATCGAAAAGCACTATTGGCAACGAGCTCAGCATTTCGTACCACCAAAATCCCGACGCCACTGAATTTTCCACCGACCGTCACCGAATCGCCGGGCCCAGAAAGTCCCTCGATGCAGTGAAGCTGGGGTCCGGATCGGCTTCCCCAAGTTTCTCCAGCAACGGATAGCGTCCCGCCAACGGGTATAGCCGTCGTTGTGGCGTGCGGGGCACGGCAAAGATCATCTCCGAGTTGCGTTATGATTGGGCCTGGAATGAGGTCACTCTGCGAAACCGCAGTGTTATTTTCACCACCAATGACGTTGCCGGGTTTCAGGGTGGGCAATGCGGCGTCGATTTGTGCTCGTAGCGCTGGACTTGAAGTTGAAATCGCAGAACGTGGTTTAGCCCCCGCCACCGGCGCGCCATTCACCGGATCGGAGTCGAAGCCGGAGATAAAGAATGTATTACCGCTCAAACTGACACTCGTTTCCGCTCCCCGGAGTGCGATCGCACCATCAGCAAGGTCATAGACCTTAGTGACTTGCGCTTGGATTGTTTGCGAAGAAATACCCGATGCTCCAGTCGACCGAATGACGATTTTGGCTGTCAACGGCGTGACCGGCGTCGAAGAAAGATACAACACGGAGAATGTTCCGGAAGAGAAACTTTGCACTCGATCTACGGGTCTCGGAGGATGAATAGCTGCTTGGTTAATTTGCTGTTTAGCCCATTCAATTCCAGCCTCGGCGAGATAGAAAACCACCGTCCCTTGTCTCAAGTTGGTTGTAATTCTGTAATCATTTTGTATCGCAATCCACGCCCCCATGCCTGCGGCCATCAAAAGCGATACAAAAAGAAGCGAAGAAAACAGGACCATCCCCCTTTTATCACAGACGAGTTTTTGCTTGGCGGCCATGGGCTGGTTAGTTTCGTAGTTCGATGCTGGTCGAGAGTGTGGACGTCATATTCCCACCTACTCGAGGATCAGGGTTCTTAACTTGAACCGCAAACGCAATCCGGATCCGTTTGATCACCGTCGGCAAAGGCGAGTCACCGAGATCG
>Ga0209874_1000460_pt1 | contig 11962 bp, 15 predicted proteins | sample GWRWN1_20_30_FD_187216 | JGI IMG/M metagenome (GOLD analysis project Ga0209874, IMG submission 187216) | Riverbed sediment microbial communities from areas with no vegetation in Columbia River, Washington, USA - GW-RW N1_20_30 (SPAdes)... | ecosystem: Environmental > Aquatic > Freshwater > River... | reverse complement strand
CGTCGCGAATCTCTACCACGACGCACAATGGACGCCCGCACCGAACCACCATCCTGAGTACCGCGATGTACGCGCTACTTACATCGCCACGTTGCAGTTTTGGGCCGCGCGCCTCAACGAGCAGATCGCTGGCTATTGGAGCCGCAAGCTGCCTAAGTAGGCTTCCAGGTCCAGCCGCAGCTACAGCAGCGCGGGTAACCCTCTGACGTGCGCTGCATGCCTCGCGGCGGGCTCGCACAGCCGGGGCACTGCTCAGGGAACGCCGGCAGGTCGGGACTATCAGGATCGTACATCTTCTGTATACTACATCGAAACTTGAGAGAGCGGAGGCGCCGTGAGCCGGAAGAGTGAGCAGGAGATGTACGAACAGCTCGTCGCGGTGCATCAGAGCTTCCGCGACAAGGCGGTCATGGAGATGACTGAGGACGGCGAGAAGCTCGTCTTCCGTGGCTCGACCGTCCAAGTGTTCGAGCTACACGGCCTGGCCGGCACGAGCTACGTTCGCGTTCGCGACCAGCTATTTCAGCTCGCGTGCATCGAGATCAAGGCACAGGGTAATCGACATATCCCGAGTATCTGGTATATCGGTGACGCGCCAACGCTAGAAGCATACCAGACGTTGCGCGCGAGCCGCAATACATCATTCCGCACATTGGCGAAACACAAAGATGGCGTGCTGCTCGCCGAACACGGCGCACGGATTCAGCAACTAGAATCGGCTCTCGCCGACATCGTCCGTAGACTCCCGCCGGAGGCCATTTGAATGCCCGACGATGACGAGCTATTTAAGGAACTGCGTACGCCCGCAGTCGAGGCATATGGCGCAATCCATGAGATGTTTCTCACGCTCGTGGCTTCTGGTTTTACCGAGGATCAGGCACTTAGGTATGTTGTGATCTGGAGTATCGAGGTCGGTAATAGGCCGGACCTATCAGGGGAGGAGTAATGGGGCCGATCCCGTTCCTGATTATCTATCTCGTCATTGGCGCGCTGATCGCGGCGTATTGCAGCTCGCGCTTTGACGGCATGACGCTCGCTGACTACGTCGTGGGCATCGGCATCATCATGCTCTGGCCGCTGTTCGTGTTCTTTATGGTCGGCGACTATATCGTTGTCACAGTCCTCAATAGGCTACGCATCTAGGATTGGCGGCAGGGAGCTGGTAAACTGTGCAGGTTGGTCGGGGCAGGATTGTAGCCAGGCATACCCTTGGGTGTTGCGTCTCCTCGGGATAACTGCGGTGAGGCCATAAGCCCCTGGCACGGTGTTCCTTCGTGGGCACCGTACGTAAGTCGCAACTCCCTGCCGTCAATATTTCACCCAGGTTAGGAGGACCATGAAGGATCGACGTAGTGTTGGAGTACCGCGCCAGCATACGGGCGCGACGGCCACTTGGGAAGAGGCCAGCAAGTGCTATTACTGCGACCGTGAGATGCAGACAACCGCGAAGCGTAGACCGCAGTTCAACCTAACGGCGACGGTCCACGTTCTTATCTGCATGTACGAAGATTGCCCGTACTTCGTGCGCACTGCGCGTGCAAACGACGGAGACGGCGACCGCTGGACGAAGATCGTTGAGCGGCTTGCCGATGGCACCATCCCGATCAGGCCAGAGGGCCGGCGAGGGCGCGAGTTCCAGAAGCTTCCACGTATGAGCCAAGAGGCGTATACGGCGCTCCTTGAACGCATTGAGGAAGAGGATCGCAAGCTCCGAGTTGACCGCCAACGCGGTAAGTTCGGTGGCCTGCTCGACTCCGAGACTGGTCGCGTCATTCCCGCAACGGAGGAATAAGCAATGGCTGAGAAGTTTGCTGTGGCAGTGTATAAGGACGCTACTAGCAGTTATGCCGCCCATATCAACGTCGAGGCCGATAATGCATTGGATGCGGTCGCGAAGGCCGAGGGAATGGATACGTCCGATCTGGACAAGCTCGTCGCTGAGCAGAACGCGCACGATCCCAACACAGTTAATGGCTACGTGGAGATCAATAATCAGACTATTTATGACTTTACGGTTGGCTAGGTAAACGTAACCGCCCTCGCTAAGCGTACCGACATGACCAAGTGAGCCAATGAGGACCAAGAGTACCGGGAAGCGTGAGTGTAACCACGGGAGTCAAGCGCGCCGCTGAATTAGAGTGAACCGCCGCTATTGTGAGTACCGTTGCTAGGGAGTGAATCGGAAGAAAGAGCGTACCGTCGCTGGGAAATGAACCGGAGGGTGCAAGAGTACCGCAAGGAAGAGTGAATCGACCAGGACAAGCGCACCGATATGCTAGAGTGAATCGGCAACGTTGAGAGAACCGGAGAGCAGGAGTGAATCGTCCACGAACGTGAGGACCGAACATCGAGAGTGATCCTATATGGAACTGAAAGAATTCCAAGATGAGGACATCACGCGGCTGGAGAAAACTCCAACCGCAGCGTTCTTTTGGGGCATAGGCACAGGGAAAACGCTGGCCGGCGTTGAGCGCGATAGGCGACTACGCCTCTTCGCTGAATGGTCTGGTGTCGGCGATGGGCCTACGCTTGTTATTGCGCCGCTAAGTGTCCACGAGCACTGGAAGCGACACTTCGAGCTGCATTACAGTTCGGCGCCCGACAGGCTAGAGGTCATTATGGTTGGCGATGACCGCGACCTGTTCCTTAAGGCATTGGGCGATGACTACTACGATGTTTATATTGTGAATTGGGACTTGCTACGGCTCCCGAAGATCAATAGCTCGCGCAAGTATTTCTCGACCGACCTGTACTATGCGCTGACGAGTCAGAAGTGGTTCCACGTTATTGCCGACGAAGCACACCGCGCAAAGAACCGTACTGCACAGCAGACGAAGGTGCTCAAGAAGATCAAGACCGAGTATAAGACTGCGCTGACGGGCACGCCGATTGCGAATAGGCCGCCCGATTTGTGGAGCATCCTGAATTGGCTCTATCCCAAAGACTTCAGCTCATACTGGCGCTGGTATGCGCGTTACAGCGAATCACATTTCGACTATCGTGGCACGACGAAGTACCACGTCTACGACGGACCAAAGAACACCGGAGAGCTGCAACAACGCATTGCACCATTCACTGTGCAGCGAGGCCGCGAAGTCCGCCCGCAGCTCCCACCGCGCCACGTCGAGCTGATGGTGGACCTCGACCCGAAACAGCGACGTGCGTACGAGACGATGCGCAAGCACATGGTAGCGTGGGTCGGCGAGCAGGAAGATACTCCGCTCGTCGCCAGCGCTGTCGTTGCAAAGCTGCAACGTCTGCAAATGCTCGCCATCGCACATGCCGATATCGACAGCGAAGGCAGCGTGACGATGATCGAGCCGAGCAGTAAGCTTGATGCCTTAATGGAACTTTTGGAGGATAACCCCAATGAGCAGTTCGTCGTTTTCTCTCAGTTCCGAGGAACAGTTAGCCTCCTTTCTAGCCGCCTTGAACGCCTTGGAATCAAATACGGACGGATTATTGGCGGACAGTCAGCGGATGAACGAAGTAGTGAAATCGACTCGTTTGCTGCTGGGGCCAGCCGAATCATCGTTGGCACTATCGCCGCGGGTGGCGAGGGGATTGATGGACTCCAGTGTGCGTCTGCTCTTGTATTTGTTGACCGGGATTGGAGTCCGGCTCGAAACGATCAAGCTATTGGTCGAATCGATAGATTGGGACAGTATGGATCAATCGTCGTCTACGATCTCATCGCCAGAGGGACAGTCGATCAGTATAAAGGACAACTTCTGAATAGGAAAGCCTCATGGATACGCCAAATGCTCAATCAATAGGAGACGATCATGGAGTATGAGATGCATTCAGTTGTGAATATCTTCCCTGAGATGTCCGAGGATGATTTCAAGGAGCTAGTTGAGGATATTCGCACTAATGGCCAGCTTGAAACAATCAAGATTCACGGCGATAAGATCATCGATGGGCGCCATCGGTATTTGGCTTGTAAGGAACTTGGCATCGAGCCAAAGGTCGAAGAGGTCGACCCGGACAGCCCGACCGATTACGTCCTTTCGGCCAATCTGTACCGCCGGCACTTAACGACCGGACAGCGCGCGATGGCTGGACTCGAAGCCGAACGTACGTTCGCTGACGAGGCGAAGAAGCGCCGTAAGCAGACCAAAATGGACAAAACAGGCTCGGTGGGGTCGGGTACCCGACCCGATCACCCAGCTCGAACGGTGGCTGCCAAAGCTGTTCGAGTTTCAGCGGACGCTATTGCGAAAGCTAAGGCACTCGCTAAGCGGGCGCCCGATCTTGCCGATGCCGTACGAATCGGTAAGCTTGATCTCACGCCTGCGTACAATGCGCTACTAGCGCGGGAGCGTGCGGTAAGGCTCGAACAGGAGAAAGCAGCACGCGCAGCAAAAGCCAAGAAGGCCGAGGACGAGCTTGCTGCTGCGGGTTTCCGGCGCGATAGCGACCCTGAATTCTTAAAGGCGCAGCATCAGAAGCGACAGTTAGCGTTGGCATTGGAAATTAGGAAGGGCCTTAGCGCATTGCTTGTGAAGATTAGTGGCCTAGCCGAAGGTGCTGCTGAGCTAGAAGTTTCTGAGGCAGAGCATGAATTATTCACATCGCGCATCGCACAGGCACAGGCGCGGCTTGGCCTGCTTAAAGAGATCATCGACGGCTCGCGCGGCTTCGATGATGAGGTGCGTGCTCTCTTGGAGAGCTAAGGCATAGTACCAAGCTACGCCGAGCTGTACTGAACACCACGGGATACTCCGGCAAACTTCGGCATACTCGGGAAAGTCGTACTTGACATTGGCGATATGATCCTCATAGGTACTGTCGTAATGAAGGGCGGCCAGCAATGCCTATCAAGAAGTCACTCACGGTCAATGCACGGGGAAACGCGCGAGAACTCGCAGCGTTTTTAAAGAATAACCAAGGCGCATCGCTCGATGAGACTGCAATAGGGCTACGATGGACGAAATCGCAAGTCCGCACGACGCTGAATGACGCACGCGATTGCGGTTGGGCAATCCGGTGCAGACATAAGCAGCGTGAGAATACATATTGGTTGCTAACAAGAGACGAAGAAATCGTTGAATTCTTTGACGAATGGCTTGCAAGGGTATCAACGTCGGTGGCCCGAGTCTTTTTAATTGGTAGGCGCCGTAGCAACCCATCATTAGAGCTGCAAGCAGCAAATTCGTTGATGCTAGGTTATATCACATTAGTCCGTCAATCTGCATTAGACAGAGCCAAAGATAATCTCGCCGCGCTCGACTGATGCCAGTCCAAGGGCGTAGCACGACGAGCTTGGCCGTCGAGCTGATGAACCAATCGTGCATGCAATGTCAAGCTCAATGGATGCATCATGCCATTGGCGAAGTTAAGTACGATAGCAACGGTGGCACGTTCCGGCTCATCTGCTTGAAGTTCGCGCCAAGCTACACCATCGAACGGACGCGCGCAATCGCGCCACAACCACCAGCAGCGCTCGACGCGCCAACCCTTCAACTCTTACGCCCGTACCAGAAAATGATCGAACCGAGGAGAACTCATGCCCGATGAGCAAGAGCCGCAGAAGATCACGATTCCGCCTGGCACGGAAGGGCCAGAAATTCCGCTTGAGGTGCAGCTCGCTGCACTCCAGGCTAGCATGGGGATCATGGCGGCATCGCACGCGCGGGCACTTGGTTCCGTGATGCAGGAGCTTAGCGCAGAGCGCGAAGAGCGCGACCACTATCGCCAGCTATGGGCGGAGGCCGCTGACAAGCTTGAGCGTATCGAGGACAGCAAGATCAAGCCACTCGTGATCCTCGAACTCGAAGATAACGAGGTCGCTAACTGGGTCCGTGATTCGCCGTCCCTCTATATCGAGATTGATTACGGCAAAGAGCGCGCTGATGCGCGGTTCGTTGCCATCTTACGACCAGGAGCAATCGACGATGGCTGACTTGTCCGGCTCTGCGAGTCCTTGACGCCCTGAGCTGGGCATGAGATGATCCTCCCCCGGACGGAAGGCAAGGGCCGATCAGTACAAACTTTCCCTTCGGCCCGGGAAGCGAGCCTAGCTCCTGCGGTCCTTGCCTACCTCCATAGAAGCGTCCCTTCCACATGCGTAGGAGACGGAGATGGAAAATAAGCCAGATAAACTCATTATTAGAACTAGTGATAGGCAATTATTCAAGCGCTGTCGTTTACAGTGGCACTTTTCTAGCAAAATACGTTTGGATTATGAGCCTCTTAGGGCTAAGCTATACTTCGATTTCGGCACCGCATGGCACGCCGCGCTCGCGCAATGGTATGAGCCATCAACGTGGGCAGCGGCTTCCATCGAGCATCGCACGGTATGGGCGCAGCAAGCGTTCGATTTCTCGCTGAACAATCAGCTCCAGCTCTATCGTGATCGCGGTATTGACGATATGGAGATGGAACGCGAGTTCGAGGAAGCGATGACGCTCGGCCCCGCGATGTTCGACAACTATATCCCATATAGCCTAGAGCATGACGACTTCACACCGATCCGCGTCGAGCAGGAGTTCGAGGTCCAAATAGGCTGGTACGTCGACTCGATTGTGATGTACCTCGGCCCGCATCTTGATGCTTGGTATGAAAATCTCCTGCCCGAGCCTCAAGCACAGGCAATTCCCATTGTGTATCAGGGTCGCGTGGACGCGCTCGTGCAGGATTTGCTTGGGAACTATTGGATAGCAGAATGGAAAAGCGCAGAGAAGGCGCCGCCTGAATCGAACCGCTGGCTCGCAATGGATGCTCAAGTGGGGTCGTACGCTTGGGCAATTCAAAAGATGCTCGGTATCCCAATCAAGGGCGTGATCCATCGCACGACGCTCAAGCGGGCACCAGAACCTCCAAAGCTGCTAAAGAACAACCAGCTCTCCATTGATAGGCGCCAGTACACAAGCGCCACGCTTTTCGCGCAGTCGGTCAAGCAGTGGGAGGAAATGTTCGGTATTCCAGCGCTCGATAAGTATAACGAGTATCTGGAGTTTCTCGCTTCGCCTGATGCTCCGAAATTCATTTACAATGAACAGGTCACGCGCAACCCGAACCAGATCGCGAACATCGGCAAGTGGATCGCTGCTGAGGCGCAGGAAATGCTCAGCGATCCCGATATCTATCCGAGCCCGAGCAGCATCAACTGCAACTCATGCGCCTTCTATGGGCCGAGTCTCGCATGGCAGGAGGGAAGCGATTGGCAGTTCATTCTTGATAGCCAGTTCGTGAAGCGCAGCGAAACCATTGAGCAGCAGAGTACCGCCGTACTGGAGTGAACCCTCATCAGCGAGAGTACCGCCGCACGGAAGTGAACCGGCCAGGAAGCAGAGTACCGCTGTATGTGAGTGAATCTTGGAGATCGAGAGCGCCGAATGCATCGAGTGAACCACCGCAAGTAAGTGTGCCGAGCCGTCCGAGTGAAACCGCCCTTGAGGAGCGTACCGATGTACGGGAGTGATCGCCATTAGTGATGTGTTAACGACCGAAACAATCGGCGGATTGGAGATCGTCCGTGCCGGTACTGCCCCACAGGGGCGAAAGTTAAATACCCTGATCTACGGGCCGCCCGGGGTTGGGAAGACCGTCCTAGCTGCTTCTGCTGATGAGGTTCCGGCGATGCGCAAGGTGCTCTTCCTCGACATTGAGGGCGGTACGCTCTCGATCGAACATCGCTTCCCGAAAGTCGAGATCGCACGGATTAAATCCTGGGGCCAGATTCAGGACGTGTATAACGACCTGTTCAACCAGGATGGCGCCGGCTACGGTACCGCGGTCATTGACTCATCCACCGAGAGCCAGAAGTATTCGATGGATGCAGTCATGGATACTGCGTATCGCCGCGATCAGTCGCTCGACCGCGATATCCCGATGCAGCGCCATTGGGGCGTTAGCATCGAGCATATGCGGCGCATGATCCGCGCATTCCGTGACCTGCCGATGCATACAATCATCACCGCACTGTCAAAGGAGGAAACGGACAACCTCAGTCGGCGGCGTATTCAGCCATCGATGCCCGGTAAGTTGGCAAGTGAGATCGCCGGCTTTATGGACATCGTACTGTATATGTACATGAAGGAGGATGAGGAAGAGCCGGGGAAAATCAACCGCGTGATCGCGACGAAAGCGGGAGAGCTGTATACTGCAAAAGATCGCTCTGACCGCCTGCCCGCATACATGGTAAACCCGACCATGAAGCAAATCTACGACCTCGTGATCGCGAGCCCGACAGCAAAGGACAATAGCAAATGAGTGAAGCAGGTATCCACGTTTCATTCGCCGACGATGACTTCGATACTGCTGGCGAGACATTCAGCATCCCGGGTGCCACGTACCCCGCGCTCGTTACAAAGGCCGAAGTCGTCCAGATCAAGAGCGGCGCCAACGCCGGCCAGGACCAGCTCAAGGTCGAATTCGTGATCGACGCCGAGGGCCTCGAATTCACTGAGACGGTTCGCGGCGCGGATGGCAAGCCCAAGAAGATCACGCTGCGCCCGCACGAGCGGCATCTGTTCCGCAATTTCAACTGGCTCACCGACCGTGGCCGCGAGTATTTCCTGGCGTTCCTGAAGGCAACGAAGGCAATCCCGCGCAAGGAGCTGGAGGAGTACGGTTTCGTCCCCGCACGCGGCCACGTCGAGAAGCTCAACGAGAGCCGCGTTGCCATCGCCGTGACGCGCAAGCCCGAGCCGAATGAGGAGTACGCGCTCGCGGACGGCAACCGCAACGACGTTGCTCGCGTGTTCGCCATCGACAGCGAGCAGGGCAAGAAGGCACTCGCCGCCGTGCGTGCCAAGGTCGGCAAGGACTCCCTCGCGCCATGACGCTCAGAGACACTATCCAACAGGAAACCGAATTTCAGCGGCGTAAGGTTGCCGGACTTGAACGCTACATCGCACAGCATGATCTAGAGATCAAGCGTGGCAAAGAGATGGCGCTCTATCTTGAGGAGACGAAGCGCGAGTTTGCAACGAAGCTCAAGACGGAACGGACCTATCTTGAGTGGCTTGAACAGGATGCGCCAGTTGGCGACCAGCCTGACGAAGCCATTGAGCCAACAGAGTAAGGATTGACATGGCATTTCTTACTAGGGAAGACAAGAACGAACTCATGCAGCAGATCGCTGGCATGCGCGGCGATATCAAGGGCCTACGCGCTGAGCGTGAGGCCGTTCGCGAAGAACTAGACCTTGCTGACGAGATCGTTGAACTCAAGCGCAAGATCGAGGATCTCAAGATCAGCGAGGATCGTCTCACCGAGAAGCACAAGCGCGAGCGCCGCGAAGTCGAGCACGACGTTGGCCTCCTGCGCAAGCGGCAGGAATTCGAGGTCGAGTCCGCTACACGCGAAACTGAGCTGACTGTTCGTGAGGAAAATCTTGCCGCTGACAAGGAACGCTTCAAGGGCGAGATGGACTTCCAACGTACAGAACTCAGCAAGCAGATCGATTACCTCAAGGACCTGATGGAGAAGGTCATGGAGCGGCTCCCGAGCGCGAGCATGACGCTACGGGGCACGCTCGCCGATGTCGGTGCCGGCAGTGGGCGAGACAATGGCAATCACGAATAACACCAGCATGAGTACTGGCTACAATAGCAATACAATCACTTGGAACACGACCGTTGCCAGTGCCAATACAGGGCCGGTTACGATGGTGCTGACGCCGCAATCGCCAACACCGCCCACGCCGAAGACCGACTTGGAGTGGCTCCGCGAGCAGGTTGATGAAGTCTGCCAGCTCGCCCGAGTGTAGGGAGGATCAATGTTCACGCTAATCGGTACGGCACGTTGCTCAGAGGCTACGCCGCAATGTACCGATGTTCATCGCAATGAGCAGGGCGACATCATGCTATCGAACGGTGATGGTCAGCTCATCCAAATCCCGGCTGGAGAATGGACTGCGGTTCTCGAACTCCTAAGCCGGTGACAATGTGACTAGCTGGCCGAGGTGGCGGTTCTCGGTACCGAGGCAGTGGATGAGGGGTTGGGATTCAGTTCGTCCCGCCGTGTAGGCTGGCTAGTCACATTATATAAGTCGGTGATGGGGCCATCCGAGGTCGGATGGCCCCATTACGATCCCGGTTCAACCAGGTCACAATGCCCGAAAACCCTATGGGGGTAGGGCCGTACAGGAGGCATGTTGAGTGACCAGCCAATTGACGACATCCCAACTGAGGCGTTACCGGAGGAAGAGCGCCATCATCTACAACGCATAACGACGTTCGAGTATCTTTTTGGCGATGCGGAAGGACTTCTCTGTGTCGCAGCAAAACGCGGCGACAGTTTCAAAGAAGAGTTTTTCAAGTACCCGCAAGGGCTTGAAGATGCCATGCGGCAGGCACAGCAATGGATGCTTGGCAGCTACAACACATACTTTTGCGTAAACCTGCTGATAGCCCCACGTCGCGTCAAAGAAAACGTTGCACGTTGCACACATGCCTGGGCCGACCTCGATGCCTGCGTACCAAGCGATTTACATGTACCACCTTCAGTTACACTCGAAACATCTCCGGGCCGTTTTCAAGCATTTTGGAAGTTCGATGAGTCGCAAGATATCGTTGAAACCGAACTTCTCTGCAAGCGCATCGCCTATGCGCATAAAGATGAAGGTGCAGATACAAGCGGCTGGGATATGGTACAGCTCCTCCGTATCCCGCTGACGCCGAATTTCAAATACGACGATGCGCCAGAGGGCAAACTCGGCGTCAAGCAGCTCGTCTACCGGCCGGAGGACTTTGCCGAGCACTACCCAAAGCTCGAAACTGAATACTACGAGTTCCGTAAGATTGGGAATCTCCCCAGCGAGAGCGCCGACGAGCTGCTTGCGAAGTATCGTGGCTCCCTCGCCGATGTAGTTTGGACATTATTTGCACACCCGCCGGAAGAGGATTGGTCAACCGTACTTTGGCATCTTGAGGTCAATCTCGCCGAAGCTGGGATGTCCCCCGAAGAAACTTTCGTTGTCGCGGAGTCGGCGAAGTGTAACAAGTATGCGCGTGATGGGCGTACCAGTGGGGCTCTCTGGAAAGACGTGCAAAAGGCGCACGCATGGGCCGCCAACGAGCGAGATGTTCACGGAATCCGGCAACAGAAGTTCGCTGATCTCATCCGCGACGACGAGCAGTTTGGCATTCAGCCAGGATTTGTTGAAGAATATATCAAATGGGCAACCAAGCGAACCGATGCTGCGCCTGTCTATCACGAAGCTTCAGCATTCCTCATCTTGTCTGCGCTGCTCTCTAGATCGGTGCGCCTGCCAACGAGCTTCAACCCGAACGGGGTTACGCCGAACCTCTGGTTTATGATCCTCGGCGATACAACGCTCACGCGCAAGAGCACTGCAATGGATATGGGCGTCGATATCCTTATGGATGTGGCGCCTGAGATGCTCACTGCCACCGATGCGACACTAGAGGGCATGTTCACCAGTGTTGCAGCTCGTGCTGGTGAGCCGGCTGTCTTCGTACGCGACGAGTTCAGCGGAATGCTTGAAGGCATTCAGCGTAAGGATTACTACGCCGGCATGGCTGAGATGTTGACGAAGCTCTACGACGGCCGCACTGTGAAACGTCAGCTTGCTCGTTCACTCATCGAAGTTCACAATCCAGTTTTCATTATGTTCTGCGGTGGGATTCGACAGCGTATTCTTGAGCTGATGACACACGACTATATCTCCTCCGGTTTCGCACCGAGGTTCATCTTCTTCTCTGCGGAAACCGATCTCGACCGCTATCAGCCACTCGGCCCCCCTGTGGGGACTTCAGACCACGAGCGCGGCGCATTGGTCGATGCCGCTAGGGAATTATTCAAGCGCTATGACGCAACAATAGAGATCAATGGTATTCCAACACGCGCTACGTATCGGGCCGAGCTAACACCAGAAGCGTGGCAGCGGTATCACAAGCTCGAAAAGGAGATGCTCAAGGATGGCATGGAATCTACCGCGCCACACCTCTTCACGCCGATCCTGCAACGATTGAGCATCAGTATCCTCAAG
>Ga0209874_1000459_pt1:0-10000 | contig 11972 bp, 9 predicted proteins | sample GWRWN1_20_30_FD_187216 | JGI IMG/M metagenome (GOLD analysis project Ga0209874, IMG submission 187216) | Riverbed sediment microbial communities from areas with no vegetation in Columbia River, Washington, USA - GW-RW N1_20_30 (SPAdes)... | ecosystem: Environmental > Aquatic > Freshwater... | reverse complement strand
TCGCCGCCGACTGGCACGCCGCGTGCGATCCGGGTGATGGCCGGCACCGACTTCCCGAGCAGGTCGGCCAGGTACATGGCGGTCGCCTCTCCCTCCAGGGTGGGGTTGGTGGCCAGGATGACCTCGGCCAGTCCCCCGTTTTCGGCGCGGACCAGCAGCTCGCGAGCCTTGATCCGCTCCGGACCGATACCGTCGATGGGGCTGATGGCGCCGTGCAGCACGTGGTAGCGGCCCTGGAATTCGCGGGTGCGCTCGATGGCCAGTACGTCCAGCGGTTCCTCGACCACGCAGATGCGGGTCGCGTCGCGTCGGGGGTCGGAGCAGATGGCGCACGGGTCGACGTCGACCTCGGTGATGTTCCAGCACTCCGAGCAATAGGCGACCTGCTCCTTGACCGCGACCAGCGCCTCCGCCAGGGCCCGAGCCTCGTCGGCCGGGCTGCGCAGGACGTGATAGGTGAGCCGCTGGGCGGTCTTGGGCCCGACCCCGGGTAGCCGGTTAAAAGCCTCGATCAAGCGGGCGACAGGGGCGATCAGGCCAGCCATGGACCGATGTCGGTCGGTTCAGCGCAAGCCGGGCAGGCCGGGCAGCCCCAGGCCGCCGGAAATGGCCGCCATCTTCTCCTCGGCCAGCCGCTTGCTCTGGGCGAGCGCATCGGTGACCGCGGCAAAGACCAGGTCCTGGAGAAGCTCGACGTCGGACGCGTCCACGGTGGCGGGGTCGATCTCGACCGATCGCAGCTCGTGGGCGCCTGTCATCACGACCCGGACCGCTCCCCCACCGACGGTGGCCTCGACCGTGGTGTCGCGCAGCTCCTCCTGGACGCGGGCCATGTTGGCCTGCATCTCCTGGGCCATTCGGGTCAACTGACCGATGTTCACCGCTTCAGCGGACCTCGGGCGCGTCCACGAGCTGGCCGCCGGTGATCTCCAGGGTGCGCTGGAGGAGAGCCGCGGCCTCTGGGCTATCGTTCGGCGAGATGGCCTGCTCGACGGTCAGCGGCTCGAGGTCAACCGAGGCCGCCACGGCCTCCACCGACCAGGCGCCGCCGAACATGTCGCCCAGCAGGTCTTCGATGGATCGGGCCCGGCCCGCGATCAGGCCGCGCATGAACTCGCGGCCCTCGGGAAAGGCGAGGGTCAGCCGATTTCCGTCCAGCTCGTAAGGCCGGCACTCCTTGATGAGCGGCTTGACGACCGGGTGGGCGCGCTCGACGACCTCGCCCCACCGGGAGCGGACCTCGGCCAGAGTCGGACGCGCACCATTGGGAGACGGTTGAGGGGCTGAGTCCAGGGCCTCGCCCTCGGTGGGCGGGGAGGCTGGGGCGGGGTCGGCAGGAGCAAAGCGAGCGGCCGGTTTCGTCGGGCTCGGCATCGCAGGCCTGGGGCTTGCCGCGGCACTCGGAGTCGCTGGAGCCGGTACTGGTGGAGGCGCCACCGACGCGACTGTTTCGGCCGGTGCGGCCACTGCAGCGGGCTGCGTGGCGGAGTCGATGGCCAGTAGCTCCAACTGGAGTCGAGCCCGGCCGTCGCGGGCGCCGGTCGTCCCGGCCTCGGACGCGGTGCGCAGGATCGTCGCAAGGCGACGGGCGAGGGCCGGGTCGGTTGGCGCGGCCAGCAGGCGCCGGCGGCCCTCCCCCTCGAGTTGTTGCGCGACCTGGCCCAGGTCACGTCCCGCATCGGACAGGTCGGCGATCCGCTGCAGGGCGCCGGGGGCCTCGCCGCTCACCAAGGCGTCGAGCAACCCGGCGATGGCCTCCTCATCGGCCAGCCCGACCGCATCCCGAACCGAATCGACCGCCACCTGGTCGCCGGCATAGGACATGACCTGGTCGAGCAGCGACTCGGCGTCGCGCATCCCCCCATCGGCCAGTCGGGCGATGAGGTCCAGGGCCGCCGGATCGGCCTGCACGCCCTCCGCGCTGGTGATGCGGGTCAGCTTGGCGGCAATCACATCGGTCGCCAGCCGGCGGAAGTCGTAGCGCTGGGTGCGGCTGATGATCGTGGGCGGCACGCGGTGGGTATCGGTCGTGGCCAGAATGAAGACGACGTGGTCGGGTGGCTCCTCGATCAGCTTGAGCAGCGCGTTGAATGCGTGCGGGCTGAGCATGTGGACCTCGTCGATGATGTACACCCGGCGTCGGAGGTCCGAGGGCGCGGTCGAGGCCCGCATGACGAGGTCGCGGGCGTCCTCCACCAGGCCGTGGGAGGCGGCGTCGATCTCGATCACGTCCATCGCGCGTCCGTCGCGGATGGCCACGCAGGCCGCGCACCGATCACAGGGCTCGCCGTCGTCACCGCGCTCGAGGCAATTGATGGCCTTGGCCAGGATGCGGGCCGTCGAAGTCTTGCCCGTGCCGCGGGGTCCGACGAAGAGGTAGGCGTGGACGATCCGGTCGGTGGCCACCGCCCGGCGCAGGGTGTTGACGATTGGGTCCTGGCCGACCAGCTCGGCGAAGCGCTGGGCCCGCCAGCGGCGGTACAGGGCGCGCCGGGGACCGGCGAGCGGGGCGTTCAGATCGAGGTTCGGATCGGCTGGCACGGCGGTTTTGGGGCCCTTCAGCATGACCCGCTAACCCTACACCGAGCCGCGGGAGGGGGATTCGGCCGTGCGCCCGGCATCGGGCGTCGAGCCCCGCATTCATGCCGGAACCCGGCTCCAGCCAGGTCGTCCCACTGCCGCCGACGGGGATCGCTTACCGCTGCTTCCTTCCGGACCTGACGGGGTTCACGGGCCGCCGCTGCGTGGGACCCGACTCTCAACGTCGGGCGCCGTCATGGGAGGCGGAGGTCGACGACCTCAGCCGGGATGTCAGCCCCGCTGGAGCGGATTGCGGGTGACAGGGCACCGCTAGTTCCCCGCTTAAGCACGGCCGGGCCGGATGGTAGGGGCGCGCGGTCGGTCGGTCAACGCGCGACCGGCTGAGCCGTGGCGGAGAGGGGGGGATTCGAACCCCCGACGGGTTGCCCCGAACCGCATTTCCAATGCGGCGCCATAGGCCTCTAGGCGACCTCTCCGCGAGGTGGCGGCGGAGCCCTTCAGATGGCGGAGAGGGTGGGATTCGAACCCACGGTGCTCATCGCACACCGCTTTTCGAGAGCGGCACCATCAACCACTCGGACACCTCTCCGGCGGGCGAGTCTAGCAGAGGGGTGTGCTCAGGCCGGCAGGGCCGCCTCGTCGTTCAGGCGCCGAGCTTCGGCCTCCCGGACGCCAGAAATGACGGCGATCTGATGCGGCAGGACAGGGCTGCGAGCGAGGTCCAGGACCGATCCGGCGCACCCGCGTTCCGGGTCCCGGACGGCGAACACAAGGACCTCGACCCGGGCCTCCACCAGGGCACCCACGCACATGGCGCATGGCTCCTGGGTGGCAAAGATGGTCACCTCGCTCAGGCGGTGGCCCTCGAGCTTGCCGGCCGCGGCCTGGACCGCGCGCAGCACGGCATGGTCGGTGGGATCGTGGGTCTGCCGGCGACGGTCGTGCTCCCGGCCGATCATGGCGTCGTCAAGGACGGCCACCGCACCAACGGGGCGCTCGCCCTCGTCTGCTCCCCGGCGCGCTTCGGCGATCGCCTCGGCCATGAACAGCTCGTAGTTCACCGGACGCCGAGTCTAGCAGGCCAGTCTGCCCACCCTGCCGTATCCTCAGGCCGTGGGCTGGTCCCGACTCGACACCGTATTGTTCGGGACGCTGGTGGTCGCCGCCGCCGCCCTGCGACTGCCCGGCCTGGATTATCCGCCGGGTTTCGTATTCGACGAGATCTTCTACGCCCAGAACGCATGCCTGTTCGTCGCCGGGCCTGGGGTGTGCGGAATCGCCGAACCGCTCAGCAACGCCCATCCCCCGCTGGGCCAGTGGTTAATCGCCAGCGGGATCGCGGTCTTCGGCTACAGCGAGTTCGGCTGGCGCATCGCGACCGCCCTGACGGGGATCGCGACCGTGGCGCTCCTGTACGTTCTCGCCCGCCGGCTCCTCACGCCGGTAGGTGGAACCGCGGCCGCCATTGGGGCCGCGGCGGCGGCAGGACTGCTGGCGCTGGACTTCCTCCAGCTGGTGCATTCACGAGTCGCCATGCTTGACGGCTTCCTTACGTTCTTTGTGTTGGCGGCGGTCCTCTGCGTCGTGCTCGACGGCGACCGTCGTCGAGACAAACCGGCCGCCGGTCTGGCCCGATGGGCGCTGGGGCGGCCCTGGCGCCTGGCGGCGGGGGTGGCGCTGGGCGCCGCCGTGGCGGTCAAGTGGAGCGGCGCCTTCGCCGCCCTCGCGGTCGTGGGGTTGGTGGTGGCCAGTGAGATCGCGGCGCGGCGAGATGGCCAGAGCCTTCGCGCTGCGACCCGGGCGGCGTTTCGCGAGGAGGGACTGCGGACGGCGATCCTGCTCGGGCTGGTGCCCCTTGCGGTGTACACGGCCAGCTACCTGGGCGTCGTGCCCGGGTCGCTCATCGGTCTCCCGTGGCAGGAGGGCACGTTCTGGCGCGGCGTCGCGCACCATCAGGTCGCTCTGGCCCGTTTTTATTTCGGGCTGGAGGGGCACCATCCATACGAATCACCTGCCTGGTCGTGGCTGCTCCTGAAGCGTCCGGTCGCGTACTGGTTCGAGGGCGACGGGGTCTACCGCGAGGTCATGGCACTGGGCAACCCAGCAGCCTGGTGGCCGGCCGTCATCGCGGCCATCGGGCTGACCGTGGCCTGGCTGCGGCGAGGGGCTCGGGCGTTTGCGCCGGAGGCGGTCGTGGTCACGGGCGTAGCGGCGACCTACGGGCCGTGGCTGGCCGTCGGCACGAGCTGGAACGGGCTCATCTGGTACATCCTGCCCACCATCCCGTTCCTGTACCTGGGGCTTGGCCTGCTCGCCGCGCGCGCCTGGGGCGCCGTGCGGGGACGAGTGTTGGCAGGGGTGGCGGGTGCGGTGATCGTGGCGGCGTTCGTGGTGTATTGGCCCCTGCTGGTGGCAGCTCCACTCTCCCCCGACGAATGGCAGCGCCGCATGCTGTTCACCGATTGCGACCGCCCCGGGGCGCCGACCATGACCGTGCCGGATGCGATCACCAGCTCCGGGCTGCCGCCCGACGGTTGGTGCTGGATCTAGGCCCTCGGGGTCATCGTCTCAGCGCCGTTGGATGAGGAGTGAGCTTCGGACTGCCCTGGGCGCCATCGCGGGCCAGGATCAGGTCCACGATCCGCTCGCCGGCGTGCCCGTCGCCGAACGGGTTGACCCAGGTTCGGGGAGCGGAGTGCATCGCGGTGGCGCCGGCCAGGATGCGATCCGGATCGGCGCCCACCAGCCGGTTCGCTCCGACCTCCACCGATTCCGGGCGCTCGGTGTTGTCGCGCAGCGTGACGCAGGGCACGCCCAGGGTGCACGCCTCCTCCTGGAGCCCCCCGGAATCGGTCAGCATCAGTCCGGCACTGGAGTGCAGGGCCAGGAACTCGTGGTAGCCCAACGGGGGGAGCAAGCGGACGGACGGGGCGACGGCAACGCCCAGCTCGGACAGGCGCTGGCTGGTCCTCGGGTGCAGGGCAACCAGGACGGGGACATCCAGCGCCGAGGCAACCCGCGCGAGGCCCTCGAAGACCCCGCGCAGCCGTTCGGGGTCGCTCACGTTCTCGGCCCGATGCACGGTCGCCAGCGCGTACCGTAACGGACGGACGTCGAACATCGCCAGCACCGGTTCGGGATCGACGCGTCCCCGCTGATGGAGCACCTCGTCGACCGCGGTGTTGCCGGTGACATGCACGCGCTGGGGCTCGATGCCCTCCCCCAGGAGGATGTCGCGGGCATGCTTCGTGGGGGCGAAAAGGTCCTCCGCCAGGTGGTCGACCAAGATGCGGTTGATCTCCTCGGGCATCGATCGGTCGTAGGAGCGCAATCCGGCCTCGACGTGTCCGACCCGGAGCCCGAGCTTGTTGGCTGCCAGCCCGGCTGCCAGGACGGAGTTCGTATCCCCCTCGACCAGCACCTCGTCTGGCCGCTCGGCATCCAGGACGCTCTCGATGCCCCTCATGATCGCGCTGATCTGGAATCCGTGCGACCCGGAGCCCACGTTCAGGTTGTGCTTGGGCCGCGGCAGCTCGAGCTGCTCGAAGAAGACGCCGTCTAATTCAAACGAATAGTGCTGGCCGGTGTGGAGCACTACGAACGGCACGTTGCGCGCCAGACAGGCCCGGATGACCGGGGCCAGCTTGATGATCTCAGGTCGTGTTCCGACCACGATGGCTAAGTTCATGGTCGCCTCACCTCGGACGACCCGATTCCGGCCAAGCGGGTTCGAATGCTCTTCTCGGAGTAAGTTGTGAATCGCTCCACGAACCGGCGAGCTAGCAGCGCCACGGTGCTGCGGATCGTGTGTAGGACGCGCATCTTGCTCGAGCCGATCCGTCCGCTGTAGTCGAGCTCGAGCGGAATCTCGCTGGCGCGGATGCCGACCTGCCGAAGGCGGAGCAGCAGATCGACGACGGCCTCGAATCCGCGTGCCGTGCAAAGCTGATCGCCATAGACGAGGCGCGCGCGCTGGAGCGGTGGCACTCGATAGGCCCGGAACTGGCACGTGTAGTCGCGCACGCCCCGGATCGGGAACGCGACCTGGAAGACCAGCCGGCCGATGTCAGACAGCGCCCGTCGGTACCCTGGCACGCCGTGCACCCGAGACCCGTGTCGATACCGTGACGCGATCACCAGGTCGTAGCCCTGTGCCAGGCGCTCGAGCATGCTCGGGATGAGACGCGGTGGATGCGTGTTGTCGCCATCGAGCATAACGAGGACGTCCTCGGGGTCCGCCCGGTCGAGCACCCAGTAGATGCCCGTTCGAATGCCGGCGCCCAGTCCGCGGTTGGTGTCATGGCGGAGAACGTGCAGGGGCAGGGCGCCCTGCGTCTCGGTCACGGCGGCCTCGGCCTGCAGGACCATGCCATCGGTGCTGCCGTCGTCCACCACCACGACCAGATACCGATCGGCCCGCCCGCGCATCGCGGTTTCCACTGCCACGAGCGTTGGCCGGATGGTCCGTTCCTCGTTGTAGGCGGGGACCACGATGTAGATCATGCCGCCATGCCGATCACCTGCATCGCGGCCGGATCGGCCAGCACTCCACGGAAGCGGATCGGCGCCCAGTCATTCACCGGCGCATGGTAAGCGGCGACGACTTGTAGATGATCAGGGGGGCCGGGTCCGTATGCTTTCAGGGAATGCGCGGTACCTCATAGCCAGTCCATCGCGTCCTCGCGCGCGACGCCTCGCCGTCGGTCTGCTGGGGCCATTGATCAGCGCCGGCGCGATCGTGATCGTCCTGCAGACGGTCGACATCGGGCAGACGGCTGATGCGCTTGCCGATACGAAGCTACTGGTCCTCGCGCCTTGCCTGGGGCTGGTTGCGGCTGGAATCGCCTTGCGGGCATTGCGCTGGCAACGCCTTCTGGTCCCGGCCGCAAATCGTACGGTGTCGGTGCGGCGCGTCGCGCCGGTGGTCTTGATCGGGTACCTGGCGAACGCATTCCTTCCCGCTCGTCTCGGCGAGCCGATACGCGCATACCTGCTGGCCCGCCGCGAGGGCCTGAATGCGTTCGAGGTCCTGGGGACCGCGCTCCTCGAGCGAATCCTGGACGTCGCGGTGCTGGCCATGATGGCGTTCCTTGCGTCCTTGGCCGTCGGCGCTCCGTCATGGATCGTCCAGCTCACCGGGGTCGCAGCAGCCGGCGGATTCCTCATCATCGGTGTGCTGACGCTGGGGGGCCTTTGGAGACTGCTCCGCTTCGTCCACCGAATCAACGACCACGGCCGGTTCGCTGCCGCCAGAATGATCCTCACCAGGCTGGACCAGGTCGCCCAGGGATTCGGCGGGCGGTCCCAGCGCCGCCCGGTTGCAGAGGCAGCTGGCCTCACGGTCGTGATCTGGCTCGTCGACACAACGGTGTGCTGGCTCGCGGCCATGAGCCTTGGTTCCGAACTAAGCCTCCCCGCCGCGCTGCTCATCATCGGGGTCGGGGCTCTCGGGACGTCCATTCCATCGGCCCCCGGCTCCATCGGCACTTTCGAGCTCGCCGCGTCTGCTGCGGCACGCGCCGTTGGCCTGGCGGCACCTGCCGCGCTCAGCCTCGCGATCGTGGTCCACGCCATCACTTTGATACCGGTGGCACTGGCGGGTGCGGCTGCGATGCTCGCGATGGGCTTGGGCAGCCTTTCAGAGCTTGCCCGGGCGGCAAAGGATGCCGAGGGGCCGAGGAACGGCGAAAACTAGCCGCCTGCGTCCCGACTGATGGTGCTGGACTCAGTCGTGCCGCGCTGACCCAGTGATGCAGCGGGGCTCGCGCCCCGTACTCCCTCCAGATCGCCGCGCACGTCGCGGCCTCAGCCATTCCCGGCGCCCCGGAGGGACCGCCTATCAGTCAGTCGCCACCTGTCATCGCGGTTCCGTGCGGCGTGCCGCGCCCGGTGCCCAGCTCCACGACCCGGCACGCTCCGAAAGGGACTTCCACTCATGCGTACCGCGATCCTCAACCGTGGCGCTACGCTGTTCGTGCTGGCGCTGCTCGGTCTGGCCATGGTGGTCGGATCGGCGGCTCTGCGCGTTGGCGCCGCGGACCACCTCGATGCACCCACGGTCAAGAGCGACCACCGCATCGACATCAACGACGTCTATGTCTTCCAGGGTGCGAACTCGGCCAACACGGTGCTGGTCATGACGACCAACGTGCATGCCGGGTTCCTGTCGGGCACGACGTTCCGGCCCGGCGCCCTATATGAGTTCAAGATCGACAACACCGGCGACGCCATCGAGGACGTGGCCTACCGCATCAAGTTCGGCGACGTCCGGGGCGATGGATCGCAGCAGATCCATATCCAGCGCGCCGATGGTGCGGGCAACCCCGTCACCGGAGGCGGTGGGAAGCTCGTCGCCAAGGGCAGCACCGGGCAGGCGCTCGGCGTTGCCGGCGGCGGGATGGCGTGGGCCGGACTGGCCGACGACCCGTTCTACTTCGACCTGGTCGGGTTCTCAGCCTTCAAGGCCGCGGCACTGGCTGCGGTCGGGGGTGGGCTGACCGGCGCCGAGCTGGCCGGTGCGTTGGGCAACATCTGCGCCACCGACCCGGCATCGAACTTCTTCGCTGGCTTTGACGCCACCGCCATTGTCCTGGAAGTCCCGGACTCGGCGCTTGACGGTAGTAACTCCAGCGGAGTCATCAGTGTGTGGGGCGAGACGGCCATCGTCGAAGGCGGCGTTCTGACCCAAGTCGAACGCATGGGCCTTCCGACGATCAATACCGTCTTCAACCACAGCGACTCGACCAAGGAGGCCTACAACCGCGCCAACCCGTCCGGTGATCCGGCGCTGGTTGGAGGGAACATCTCGTTCCTGGTCTCCGCCATCGTCGGCGCTGCTGAGCAGCTCGGCGCGTTCCCGGGTGGCATCGATGAGGCGGCCTACGGGGCAGCCATCGCCGATGCGCTGACCCCTGACGTTCTCACCTACGACACTGACACCATGGCCGACTTCACCGCGTTGAATGGCCGCGGCCTGAACGACGACGTCATCAACGTCGCCTACAGCGCGGTGTCGGCCGGCGTCCTCACCAGCGACTGCGTCGCCGAGGACAACACCTTGTCCGGGGCGTTCCCGTACCTCGGCACGGCAAACCCATAGGACCCTCCCCGGGCCGGCCTCCGCGGCCGGCCCGGGGATCTGACTACATGACGATTCGCGGACTCACTCACGCTCTCCCGCCACGCCGCCAGGCGCGGTGGCTGGGCATCGCCTTGACGGCTCTGCTCATCGTGGCCGGCACTCGGCTGGCGCCCGCCCTGCAGGCTGACCCGCCCGTCCCCTCGGGCGCGCTCCCGGGGGGCGCGGCCGTGCCTCCTGTGGCGGTGGGCGACCAGGCTCCTCCGGCCGGCGCCACCGGCCTCGTGTCGCCTGACGAGCGGGTCGCCTTCTGGGAGCCGCGCGTTGCGGCCGACCCGCGGGACTACCTCAGCGCCTTGCACCTCGCCGACGCCTACGCCG
>Ga0209874_1000456_pt1 | contig 11988 bp, 14 predicted proteins | sample GWRWN1_20_30_FD_187216 | JGI IMG/M metagenome (GOLD analysis project Ga0209874, IMG submission 187216) | Riverbed sediment microbial communities from areas with no vegetation in Columbia River, Washington, USA - GW-RW N1_20_30 (SPAdes)... | ecosystem: Environmental > Aquatic > Freshwater > River... | reverse complement strand
TGTGTCTTCTTCTTCGGGGATGCTCATTGGACCTCCGGGCGGAATGCCGTTTCCACGAACCTGCCTGCCCCTGCGCTTGCCTCGGTAGTGCTCCACCTGGCGCAACAGCTTCTCCATCAGCTGGTCGATCGAGGCCTTCATGTCGGACGAGGCCTCCGTCACGCGCAGCGTCGGCCCTTTCGTCCACACCGTGACCTCCGCCACCTGGTTCGCCGCGATCGAGGGGTTCTTCTCGACGCTGAGCTCGAGCTCGACCTCCGTCAGCTCGTGCAACTGACGGTCGAGCTTGCGCATCTTGTCTTCGGCGTACTGGCGGATCGACTCGCTGACCTCGACGTTCTTACCCTTCACGTGCAGTCGCATCGGGTCTCCTCGTGAGCGGGATCTGACCTTAGCGGATGCGAATCGTGCGGGCGAATGTCACGATCTCGACCCGCCTGGCGCCTCCCTTGCGCAGCGCGGACGCGCCTGCGTTGGCCGTCGCCCCGGTCGTGTAGACGTCGTCCACGAGCGCCACCTTCCGGGGGATGCGGGCCACCGGCGCAAACGCGCCGGCGACGTTCCGGCGGCGAGCGGCGCGGGACAGGCCGCGTTGATGGGAGAAGCGGCGCGAGCTCGTTAGCAGCGACTCGAGTGGCAGCTCCCAGGCAACCGCGAGCTCCCTCGCGAGCCGCTCCCCCGCGTGATGCCCTCGCTTCAGCCGCCGGTCCGGATCGCCCGGGACATAGGCGAGGCACGACACCTCCGGCCGCGCCAGCGTGTCGACGACGACCTCCGCAGCCCAGGCGGCGAGGCGCCTCAGGCCGCGCTCCTTCCAGGCGGCGACGACGCGCCGCACGGGCTCGTCGTACGCCACGGCAGAGCGCGCACGGGCGAACGCCAGCCGCCGGCCGGCGCATTCCGCACACCGCCGCACCGGCCAGGCGGTCGGTGCGCCGCACCGCTCGCAGAGCGGCGGGCCGATCACGCGTAGGGCCGACCTGCACCCACCGCAGACGTGGTCGCCGGGGAGGGAGCAGACCAGGCACCGCTGCGGTAGCAGCAGGTCGAGCACCCCTTCACGGTACGGCGCGCGGCGTGACGTGTTCGTGTCAGGTTGGGGTCGAATAAAAGGCGTAGAGCACCGCGAGGTTGACTCCGACTGCCAACGCGAAGAGCGCCGCGAGCACTGGGTGACCCAGGGAGGCCAGCGCCGCGACGGCAGCGCCGAACAGCAACGCCTGGATCGCGAACCACCAGAAGCCCTTCAGGCGCATCGGGGCCTTCACCGAGACGAACGAGCCCCAGACCACTGCGGCGAGCACGGGGGCCCCGATGGACAGGAGAACGCTGACCACTCCGTCGCCCGTCTGCGTGCCCCAGTAGGCGAGCGCCGCGAACAGGCAGAGCTCCAGCAGGAACCGGATCACGAGGTTCGCCGCCTTGAGCGGGCTCATGCCGGCGAATACTCTGCGCGCTCCGGCAATCCCTGCCGGCGGCGCATACGGTTGTCCGCCTCGAGTAGCTGGTCGCGGTCGCCGATGTCGTACCACTCGCCCGGCAAGCGGTAGCCGTAGACCGGTGCTCGCTTGTGCAGCCACGCGACGAAGTTCCCGGGCTGGTCCGGAGGGTTGCCCTCCTCGAGGTACGTCTCGACGAGCCGGACGTGGTCCCGGTCGTAGAGGTACGTGGCGGTGGCGCAGAGGGTCGTGGGCGGATGCTCGGGCTTCTCGACGAAGCTCGTAATCCGGTCCTCGGCGTCGACCTCCACGATGCCGTACTTCTTCGCCAGCTCCGGATCGCCGACGTCGAAAACCGCGACGCAGCTTCCGTCCTTCGCGCGCCAGTAGGACTCATAGTCCGCCAGCGAGTAGTCGAAGAGGTTGTCGCCGGCGACGACCAGGACATCATCGTCGAGGCCGACGAACTGAATGTCGCCGATCGCCCCCAATCGATCCTCGTTGGAGGTCGTGCCGTCGTCGTGCACCTGCACGTCCTTGTCCCTCGCCCAGCGCGCGAAATCCTCGGCGAAGCGGGCATTGGTCACCAGGTGCACCTCCTCCGCACTCGTTTCCGTGATCCGGTCGAGAATCCAGTCCACCATCGGTCGGCCGCCCACCGGCAGGAGCTGCTTCGGAATCGAGTCGGTCAGCGGACGCAGTCGCGTCGCGTAGCCGGCGGCGAGGATCAGAGCCTTCATACGAGCGCCGCAAGCGACGACGCGTACGGTGCCCGGTGGACGCCGTGCTCGGTCACGATCGCTGCAATCAGCTCGCCGGGCGTCACGTCGAAGGCAGGGTTTCTCGCGGGGAAGCGGGTGGTGATCTCCTCCGGAGCGCGCTCCTCGATCGGAATGTCCGCGCCGCTCGGAGTGACGAGATCGACGGTCGAGGTCGGTGCGACGACGTAGAGCGGAATGTGGTGGTGCGAGGCGATCACCGCGAGCGAGTAGGTGCCGATCTTGTTCGCGGTGTCCCCGTTGGCTGCAATCCGGTCGGCGCCCGTGACGACGCAGTCGACCTCACCAGCCGCCATCAGCGACGCCGCGGCCGAGTCAGCGATGACGGCATGTGGGATGCCTGCGGCCTCGAGCTCCCACGCGGTCAGGCGCGAGCCCTGAAGGAGCGGCCGTGTCTCGCCGACCCACACGCGCTCGAGCAGATCGCGCTCCCACGCGGCACGCAGCGCCCCGACCGCGCTCCCGTAGCCACCCGTCGCCAGGCCGCCTGCGTTGCAATGCGTCAGCGCGCGCGTGCCGCGCCGGAACAGCTCCGCGGCGTGTGCCGCCATCGAGCGGCAGCGCTCCACCTCTTCCTCGTGCAGCGCCCGAGCGTGGGCCGGCGTCGGGTCGTCGCGCATCTGCTCGAGCGCCCATGCGAGGTTGACGGCGGTCGGTCGCGCTGCGCCGAGGACGGCGGCCGCCTCGTCGACGTCCTCCCCGGTTTCTGCCGCCAGTGCGAGTCCATAGGCGGCAGCGACGCCGATCGCAGGTGCACCGCGAATCGCCATGTCGTGGATCGCTGCCGCTACCTCGGCGGCCGAGCGGCACGCGAGCTCGACCTGTTCGACCGGCAAGCGACGCTGATCGAGCAAGACGACGCGCGGACCGTCCTCCTCGTACCGAACGATCCGCTCAGGCGTTAGATCATTCGCCTGCCGAGCCACAGCGGCCGGAGCCTAACGCTCGCGAAGCGGCGTGGGGGAACCGTAGGTTCCCCCACGCTCCTACGTTCCTTCGTCCCACGAGGCCAGGTACTTCGCCTGTTCCTCCGTGAGCTGATCGATCGCGACGCCCATGGTCTCGAGCTTGAGGCGTGCGATCTCCTTGTCGATCTCCTCGGGCACCGGATAGACGCGGCGCTCGAGCTCGGCGGCGTGCTGGATCGCGTACTCGGCCGACAGCGCCTGGTTCGCGAAGGACATGTCCATCACGAGCGCAGGATGGCCCTCGGCGGAAGCGAGGTTGATCAAGCGTCCGTCGGCGAGCAGGTAGAGCCGGCGGCCATCGCCGAGCGTGTACTCGTCGACGAAGGCACGTGCTTCGCGCGTCTCCGACGCGAGCGCCTTCAGCGCGGGGATGTCGATCTCGACATTGAAGTGGCCCGTGTTCGCGAGGATGGCACCGTCCTTCATCCGCTCCATGTGCTCCTTGCGGATGACGGACTTGTCACCGGTCGCCGTGCAGAAGATGTCGCCGATCGGCGCCGCCCTCTCCATCGGCAGGACCTCATAGCCGTCCATGCTCGCCTCGAGGGCACGCATCGGATCGACCTCCGTGATGATCACGTGCGAGCCCATGCCGCGGGCGCGCGATGCGACGCCGCGGCCGACCCAGCCGTACCCCGCTACGACGAAGCGCTTGCCGGCGAGCAGGACGTTCGTCGCACGGATGATGCCGTCGATCGTCGACTGCCCGGTGCCGTAGCGGTTGTCGAACAAGTGCTTCGTCTGCGCGTCGTTCACCGCGATCACCGGAAAGCCGAGCGCACCGTCGCGCTCGAGTGCCTTGAGCCGGATTACGCCGGTGGTCGTCTCCTCCGTCCCGGCGATGATGTCGCCCAGTTGCTCGCGCCTCGCGGAGTGCAGGACGCCGATCACGTCGGCGCCGTCGTCCATCGTCAGCTGCGGCTTGTGGTCGACCGCGGCCTCGATGTGCGCGTAGTACGTGTCGTTGTCCTCACCCTTGATCGCGAAGACGGAGATGTCGTACTCGTCGACGAGCGCGGCGGCCACGTCGTCCTGCGTGGAGAGTGGGTTCGACGCGCAGAGCACGACGTCCGCGCCGCCCGCCTTGAGCGTGCGGGCGAGGTTCGCCGTCTCGGTCGTCACGTGCAGGCACGCGGAGATGCGGTAGCCCGCGAGCGGCTGCTCGGCGTCGAAGCGTTCGCGGATCGCGGCGAGCACCGGCATCTGCCGGTCGGCCCACTCGATCCGGCGGACGCCCTCGGGCGCGAGCGCAAGATCCTTCACATCATGTCGTTTCGTTGTAGCCATTTAGTCCTTCCGGTAGTTACGCCACGAGCAGGCGTTCGTGCTTGCGCTGCTCCCAGTCGAGGGCGGAGAGCCGTGTGCCGGCCAGCCACGTTGCCACGGCTGCACGCAACTGTGGCTCGCGCTCGAGCCTAGCTGCGAACGCGACGTCCGTGAGCTCCACGTCGTACTGACGGCGAAGCTCCCGGAGGGAGCGGAGCTGGTTCAGCTCCAGGAGTCCGTAGAGGCGATAGCCCGCCGCGCTGCGGCGCGGCACGACGAGCCCCGCGCCTTCCAGGTAGCGGAGCATGCGAGGGGACCAGCCCGTCCGGGCGGCTGCCTCGCCAACGGTCAGCTCTTCCACCGCCCGACCTTAACACATCTGTGTCAATGCTTGAGCCGGGCCTCCACGCGCGTCAGTGCTTGGTCGGTCGCGCCGCCGCCACGGAGGTACTCGCGCACGCTGGCGTGACGTCGATCGATCTCCGTCAGGATGTCGGCCATCGTCCGGCCGGCCGGAGCGGCGATGCGGCGTCGCCGGGCCCGCTCCTCAGGGTCTTTGGCGTCCTCGAACCAGGCCAGGTTGTGCACCGCCCAGCTCTCGTCGCTGAGCCCGTGGTCGGCCGAGATCGTCTCGGGATCGACGCCCGCGAGCCGCAACAGGAGCGCGACCGCGAGGCCCGTGCGATCACGGCCGCCCTGGCAGTGGATGACGATCGGAGGTTCGTGCTCGGCAATGACCTCGATCACCTCTGCATATGCGGGCCGGAAACGCTCGAGGATCGCGAGGTAGGCCTCCGACATCGATGGCCAGTGCCAGACAGCCGATTCGTCGCGGGGGTTGACCGGTATGGAGACGACCGGAATCGGCGGGTCGCCGGGCGGGTCGTCTTCCCGCTCATGCCGGCCTCGGAGATCGATGGCGGCGCGCACGCCGTAGTCGCGGAGCGCTTCCCAACCCGCGCTGGTCAGACCGTGGATCGAATCGGCACGGACGACGACATGAAAACGCGTTTCGCCGCCGTCTTCCGTCGGCAAGCCGCCGAGATCGCGAACGTTGATGCAGCCGTCCCACGCGAGCACGCGCTCGCGGCGATCGGTTGCGCGTCGAGGAGTCGTTGGATTAGTAACGCCCGATCGCCTTCAAGCGCTCGTCGCTGATGCCAAAGTGGTGGGCGACCTCGTGCAGCACGACACGCTTGATCTGGTCGCGGAGCCGCTGCGGATCGGCGCCGTAGAGGCGCTCCAGGGGACCACGGTAGATCGTGATCTTGTCCGGCAGCACGCCTCCGTAGCCACTGCCACGCTGCGGCAGCGGTATGCCCTGGTAGAGCCCGAGCAGCGGCTGTCCGGGCGGCGGCTCACCCTCGACCACGACCGCGACGTTGGAGACGGCGTCTCGAATGTCGTGCGGGAGCGAGGCGAGTGCGTCCTCCACCTCTTGCTCGAAGTCGATTTCGGCTGGGCTTGGGCCGAAGCGAACGTACATGGCTCGAGCGTAGCCGGAACCGCTCGAGTCATGCCTCCGCGGCGCGTGCGGCCGCAGGCTCGCCTTGCTCTAGAACCACCTGCCGCGGGCAAAACCGCCGAAGAAGATGAGCCCGATCAGGGCGACGATGAGCCCGATCCAGAAACTCCATACGAACATGAGGACAATGCCGACGATGACGATGATCCCTCCGACCGTTAGACCGCCGGCGGGGCCGTATCGGCGCTCCGGTGTAGCCATGGTTCCCTCCTCAGGTTGCTAGGAAATCAAGACGCTACAAGCAGCCGGGGACGTCAGGGCTCCGAGGTGCCCTCCCGGCCGTATGCATCCTCGAGCCGGACGACGTCGTCGAGCTGCGGCGTCGACACCTCCAGGATCGTCGTGTCCTCGATCGCCGTGACGCGGTGAACCGTGCCGGGCCGGAAGCGGAAGCAGGCGCCGGCACCGACGACCTCTTCCTTCAGCATCGCGTCACCGACCGAGCCGAGCTCGACCTTCGCGCGGCCGTGGTGGACGAGCCAGGCCTCGTCTTTCTCGCGGTGGAACTGAAGGCTCAGCGACTCGCCCGCCTTCACGAAGAGCACCTTGCCGACGTACTGCTCCGCCTCGGCCCAGATCAGCTCGTGGCCCCAGGGCTTCTCCACCTTCCGCGGCTCGAACGCCCAGGCGTCGAGCCCTTCGAGGTTGGGTGAGTCCACGCTCACCGGGCGACTCTATGCCGTCCGTGAGCAGTGCGTAACGACCTGTCCGCCGCGGCCACTGTCCCGGGGTCAGACCCCAAGACGTGGGAGGAAAGAACACCCCCGCGGACATGTCTGAAAAGGACGGTTAGCTGCGGCCGCGGGCCAGAGTGGGGCGCAGCTCAGGGTGGGTCGCGTAGTGCTCCTCGGCCCGTTCCAGGTCCTTTGGAGTATTCACGGTGATCCACAGGCCTTCGTGCCGGAAGGCGAACAGCTTTCCCTCCTGCGCGAGCTCCGGGAACGTCGACTGCTCATGGTCGCCGCGCTCTGGCAGTCGCTCCAGCGCCTCGTCGTCGAGGACGTAGACACCGGCGTTCACCCAATGCGGCAGGCGCGGCGCCTCGCGGAAGCCGGTGATGCGATCCCCGTCCGCAAGCTCCACCACGCCGAACTGCGACGTCAGTGGCGCGACGACGATCGTCGCTGCACCGCCGTGCTCTTCGTGCCACTCGAGCAGAGCGCGCAGGTCGACATCGGTGAGCTCGTCACCGTTGAGCGCGTACAGCGGACCGGTCTCCTCGCGGTACTGGGCGGCGTAGCGCAGGCCTCCCCCACGCCCGAGCGGCTCCGGCTCCGCCACCGCAACGATCTCCGCGCCGAGCCCCGACAGCTTCGCCTCGAACACCGCGGCCGTTCCCGCCGCGCAGCTGACGATGATGCGGTCGACGCCTGCCCGCACGAGCTGGGCCACCTGATACTCGGCGAGCGGGTGTCCCGCGATCGGCACGAGCGCCTTCGGATGCCCTTTCGCGGCATCTCCGAGGCGAGTCGCCTGCCCGCCCGCAAGAATGATTGCGTCCACTAGCTCGAGACTTTTCGCTCGGGCTCCGCCGTCTCCGGCAGCGTCTCGAACTGCGAGCTCGGCCGCCCGATCCCCTCGTAGGCGAAGCCGGCGCGGCGGGTTTCCCCGGGATCGAGCAGGTTGCGGCCGTCGATGATCAGCGGCCTCGCCATCGCCGCGCGCACTTCCTCCGAGGCGAGGCCGCGAAGGTCGTCCCACTCCGTGACGACCACCGCCGCGTCCGCACCGGTTACAGCCTCGAGCAACGTCGAACACTGAGTCGCGCCGCGGAGACGATCACGCGCGTCGGCGACGGGGTCCCAGGTGCGAACCAACGCGCCCTCGGCAAGTAGGCGCGATCCGATCACGAGGCTGGGCGCGTCGCGCAGGTCGTCCGTATTCGGCTTGAAGGCCAGACCAAGCACGGCGATGGTCTTCCCCCGGAGTCTGCCGAGGTGCTTCTCGAGCTTCGCGATGACTCGCCGCTTCTGCAGCTCGTTCACCTCGATGACGGCCGCAAGCAGCTGAAAGTGATAGCCGGAGTTTCCGGCCAGCTGTTTCAACGCCGACACGTCTTTCCCGAAGCAACTTCCGCCCCAGCCGACACCGGCCCGGAAGAAGTGAGGCCCGAGCCTGTGATCGAGACCGACGCCCTTCGCGACCTGCTCGACGTCTGCGCCCACGAGCTCGCAAACGTTTGCAATCTCGTTGATGAAGCTGATGCGCGTGGAGAGAAAGGCGTTTGCCGCCAGCTTGATCATCTCGGCGGAGGCGATGTCCGTCCGAACGACGGGAGCGTCGATGTTCGCGTACAACTCTTCAATTGCCGTACCGTCGCGCTCGTCGAAGGCGCCGACGACTATGCGATCGGGATGAAGGAAATCGCGCACTGCGTTTCCCTCTGCGAGGAACTCGGGATTCGACACGTAACCGACATGCGTCAACCCGCGCGCCTCGAGCGCAGCGCGCACCTTCTCCCCGGTACCGACCGGCACTGTCGACTTCATGACGAGCAGCTGACGGCGTTCCGTGCGCGGGAGATCGTCGAGCGCCGTCCAAACGAACGAAAGATCAGCGTCTCCCGAATAGGTCGGAGGGGTTTGCACGCACACGAACAGCACGTCCGCATCCGCGAGCTCGTGTGCGTCGAGCGTGTACCGGATCCGCTCCCGGTTGCGGGCCAGCACCTCCTGCAGCTCGGGCTCGTGGAACGGCATGAGCCCGGCCTCGAGAGCTGCGACCCGCTCCGGCACGACGTCGCGCACGATCACGCGGTGGCCGAGCTCCGCGAAGCACCCGCCTGTGACGAGCCCCACCCAGCCTGCGCCGAAGACGCCGATCGTTCGCGATTCTCCCATGACCGGAAGCCTACTTAGGCAGCGGAGAGAGACCCCGAGCGATGGCGAGCATGGTCTCGTTCGAGAGGCTGTCGCGAAGAGTGTTCACGACCCAGTAGGTGGCGCCGTTCTCACGCAGCACGACCATGTGCAGATGCGCGCCCGAGTAGTACAACGAGAACTCGCGGCCGCGAATGCGTTGAAGGAAGTTTGCGTCGGAAAGGACCGGCGCGTCGTTCCAGTCGGTCTGCTCGATCCCCCAGTACTCGTTCGCGCTCGTCCGGAACGTCAGGCGCACGGCGTTGTGGCCCTTCTTGATCGTGTGGACGCGGATCGGAGCCTCGAAGTCGAGCCGCGACGACCGCTCCACCAGGCGCGGAAGCTCGAGGCGGAAGCGCACCCGGCGTCGCACCGAGAGCAGGAGAGACCGCGTCATCGCGCCGTTCGGCGTCACGAAGGGAGGCTCTCGCTTCGGCGTCTTGTCCACCGGCGCCGGCGCCAGGGTGCCGTGGAAGTTGCGGCCGACGACGACGGTCGTCATCGCGCCGTTGGAGAGGTTCGCGAGCCGCCCCGGTGCCAACGGCTTCACGAGTCCGTCGCCGAACAGGTCCGCCAGACGGGTCGCCGACGCCCGCGCCCGCGCCTGCGAGCGGTCGAAGTACACGGTGGTGCGGAAGTAGTTGAAGTTGGGTGCGTTCTGCGGCGCTCCCGTGGGCGGCAGCACGATCTGATACCCGCGCTGACCAAGCTCGTACGCCGCGTTCGCCGCCGACCCCGCGACCCCGTTGCCGTTCAGGACGGTGATGGTGGTGTCACGCGGGCGCGGAGCCCTCGAACGCCGCTTGATTCCCAACGCGGCGTCGCGCGCTTTGGCGGGAGCGCGCACGTCGGGCTGCACGAACTCCCGGACCGCAGCGGCGACGTTCTCCTGCGGAGCCGACAGCTCGAACTGGCCGGTCAGCCCGTCGATCCTCGCCTGGAAGAGATGCCCCGGCGGGATCGAGCGCGCGAAGTAGACGTAGTCCCTGATCGTCTGGAGGTCGAGTGGCTTGTTTCCGCCACGACCGATCACGACGTTTCTCTCCACCGCGTCGACGATGTCGAGCACGGTGCCGAAGTCGAGCGAGCTGGTGATCTGCTGCTTGAGCGCCTTGAGGAAGAGCTGCTGCCGCGCGACGCGATACAGATCGGAGTCGAAGTGCCGGAAGCGCACGTAAGCGAGCGCCTGGGTGGCGCGCAGTCGCTGGTAGCCCGGCTGCAGGTCGATCGGGGTGACGTTCGGGCAGGTCGAGCTGTTGCAGAGATAGCGGTGGTCGATGTCCACCCAGACACCGCCCAGGTTGTTCACCAGCTCCATGAAGCCGCGGAAGTTGACGGTGATGAAGTAGTTGATCGGGAGCCCGGTCAGGCTTCTCACCGTCTCGAGACTGCCGAGCGAGCCACACTGCGAGTAGGCGGCATTGATCCGGTCGCGGACGTCCGGGCGGCCGGGGCACTTCACCGTGACGCTCAGGTCTCGTGGGAACGAGAGCAGCGAGATCGTGTTCGTCTGAGGGTCGGCGCGCACGAGCATGAGCGTGTCGGAGCGTCCCGTCAGCTCGGCCTCGCGGCCTTTCCGCTTGTCCGTGCCGATGACGAGCGCGGTCGTCGGCTGGCCCGGAATGGCGACATCGGCTGCTTTGGCGGCCGCCTTGTCCTCCGCGGTGCGGGGGGCCACCTTCGCGATGAAGCGATGTGCGTACAGGTAGCCCGCTCCGGCTGCACCGCCGGCGACGACGAGCGCAGCGAGCACCGTCCAGAGGGCGACCGCGCGGATGACATGCCACGCACCGTTGGGGTCGGGCTCTGGTTGCCGGTAGCGCCGCATCGGCGTACTGACGCCGGGCGGGTAGATCGCGCGACCGTTGCCGTTCACGGCCGCCCCGCGCCCCATTCCTCTCTTGAGCGTGGTCTTCATAGCTGCCTGAGACGGGACGGCGCCCGTTCCGAGGGCGCCAGCCGATCTCGAGGATAGCCGACCATCCGGCTAGTGGGACGACGGTAGCGAGCGCGTCGGCGCGCTAGCGCTGGAGACGGCCGGCCACGAGCCCGGCCAGGCGACGCTCGAGTGCCAGCGGGATCGGCTGCAGCGGCTTACCCAGAGAGATCAGGACGAACGATCCTTCGGCTCGCCCACGCGCGAGTGCGTAAACGGAGATTCGCCCTGAGATCGTTGCCGCAGGGCCCTTGATCCGGAAGCGCAGCCCGTACGCGAATGTGCGCGGCACAAGCTTGGCCACCTGCAACCGTCCACTGAAGAGCACGCTGAGCGTCACGCCCTGGTCTGCGCCGAGGCCCTGCTTCAGCGCCGCGGTGAGGCACTTCTCGACGGGGAAGCGCATGCTGCGAGTCCACGATTTCTCGGCATCCCGTGCGCTCGCCCAGACCGCACCCTCAGAGCTGACGAAGCTGCCGTTGCGGCTGAAGTCCGGGTTCTTTGCCTCACCCGTCAGGACCAGATCCGACAGGTTGGGCTTCTTGCAGCCTGCGAGCTCGGCGCCCTCGTTCGTCGAAGGCTCCACGCGCCAGTCGCCAGGACCAAGGTCGCTGCGCCCGATCTTGATTGCGCGTGCCCACGCCTGGTCGGCCGCGTTGTAACGCTTCTTGGGATCCCGAGAGTCGGCCCCGGCCGCGGCTGCGACTGCGACTGCGGCGAGGGCAGCGAGGACGAGCAGAACGAGACCGACGCGGCGGGCCATGGCCGTTGCATCGGTCTCAGCGATTGAGCGCTTCCTCCCTCGAACGAGGCTCATAGCCCAGGTTCGGCCGGAGCCACCGCTCGGCCTCCTCGACCGACATTCCCTTTCGAGCCGCATAGTCCTCGACCTGATCCTGTCCGAGGCGGCCGACGGAGAAATACCTCGCAAGCGGATGCGCGAGGTAGATGCCGCTGACCGCGGCGGCCGGAGTCATCGCGAACGACTCCGTGAGCTCGATATTGAGCGAGCCCGGGATATGGCCGGCGGCGAATTCGGTGCGCGAGCGCCCATCGACCACGTGCGCACCGCCGGCGACCGCGGCGCGCAGCGTGTCGGGCCCGATCCGGGCGATGTCGGGGAGATGGCCGACGACCTCGGGCCCGGCGCGGTTGATCGGCGCCATCTCAGCGTAGTAGGTGGGATAGGGCCCGAGCCCGTCGAGCAGCGCGATGCG
>Ga0209874_1000454_pt1 | contig 12008 bp, 17 predicted proteins | sample GWRWN1_20_30_FD_187216 | JGI IMG/M metagenome (GOLD analysis project Ga0209874, IMG submission 187216) | Riverbed sediment microbial communities from areas with no vegetation in Columbia River, Washington, USA - GW-RW N1_20_30 (SPAdes)... | ecosystem: Environmental > Aquatic > Freshwater > River... | reverse complement strand
GAGATTCCGGGCCCGTGGCATGCTTAAATTCCTCTTAGATTCTTACGTAAAGTGTTCGTAAAAAAAGTGTCTCGCGCAAAGGCGCAAAGGGCGCCAAGGTTCGGAGGAATAAGTAATGGTCTTTCTTTGCGTGCTTGGCGTCTTGGCGCGAGAAGTGGTTCTATCCGACTTCTTCTTCATCCCAAAATTCCAAATATCTTTGGCTAGCGTTTATTCGTTCAATGCGCACCGTTTTACCTCGGATTCCTGCCGGTGGCCAGAGCCGTTTTGGTCATCGAACGAGTTAACGAAAGATATTCTTCAAACTGAAATATGGGAGGGGCGCTTGGATGTCAAGGCTGAGGGAACCAAGAAATGAGTTGCATGCGCCCTCACCTAGCAGTAGCCGATTTCAAGGGAGAGACCAGCGAGTCAAATGGTTCGGTACAAGCAGAGGCTCAATGACGTCCGTAAACTTGCAACAGCCACGTGGAATACAAGGGCTCTTCAACTGCGCTTGCACCTATACACTAAATGCCCACTGGATAATGTATTCCACGGTTTTTTTTGGGCCTTTTCCTTCTCGCAAATCCACATAGTGTTTCGCGAGCGCTATAAATGAGTAGCTCTATATCACTCGGAGTCGGGCAAATTACAGGTCAGGATACTTTTGTTCCTTGTATATTTCTTGACCCTTTGCCGAGGAAGCCGCACTAAATCGTCTAGATATTGAAAAGGTGCCTTATCCTTAAACGCAAAACTTAAAAAGCATCCTACTATGCTAACCCCAACAATTTGAGTAAACAAAGTCAGTAGGTCGATCGAACCATACAAGTGAGCGTAACGTCCGCTCTTTGGCGGAGTGAGAATGAATCCGTAGCCTAAGTTCTCGGTAACGGCCTCTAACTTGAGGTGAAACGGGGGAAATAAAATCATTAAGAAAATGATAGATGCGGTTACGATCAGAGCATATCTCTTGGGTAGCGGAATTACGGATTAGTCCGAAGGTTACTTAAAAGATTGCCAACGACTTCCTGGTAGCCAGCGTGGGCTGCTTTTGCGGGCGCTCGTCTTGAGCGCGTGACGGGAATTCCCAATGGTGCTCTGCATATGCTGAGAAGCTTGTTCTGATTTTCTCGCTCATCAAACTGGTTTCCTGGTCAGCTGAGATGAGCATCAGCCAAGAGGCAGCTTAAGGGGTGATCTGTTCGTACGAAAACTTCGGAATCTCCGCGCGCTCGCTAGCGTGCTCGATCGTTATGGCGCAAATATCCCCGTTGCGATCGAGATCCAGCAGTGTGTTCAAGCTCTCATCTCACGGCGAATGAATAAAAGGTTCCTGACACCTTCCCCCCGGTTGTTAGCTGGTGTTCCTTGAGTATAGGCTCCCAAGTTGAGATAGCTCCCCTATGCCGGTTCCTGAGCTGAGGATGGCGGGGCAGTCAAGGGCTCATAGTGCAACACCATAATTTGGTCTGGACGTAGGCCGACGGACTCGTACGTGCGCCCCTCTCGATCGCTGAATGCAACTTCGAAAGCACTACCGCCAACCAGAATCTCGACCACTGTACCCACCTGACCGCGCCAGAGATTGTATTCAGGGAGGTCAACCGTGAGCGCCACGACATCAAGGAGTTTGATGGGAGTTGTCATTGCACACCTCTTTTGTTTAGAGTGGATAGCATGTTGTCAGTCGCGGTGTATCCGTCCCGTGCTCGATAATCCACCCGCTACGAATTGTGATCTGTTTCTCGTGCCCTGTCATTGAAAAGTCGACGATATAACGTTGTCCGTAGATATCTCGTCGTCCCAATTGCGCTTCATGCGTCTTAACCGCCTGGAGTATGACGTCGCGCAATGTTTGCGCATCATTGGCGGTGATGTCCACGGCGGCAAACAATCGCGCTTTGTGTTTTCCATCATCATGGAGAGGGTTCAAGCAGTAGTCGCGCAATTTGCGGATGTCCACCACAGCACGCTCTGCATTCGGAACGATCATGAAATCCCTTCAGCTTCCGGCTGAACCACTCGGAGCTTCTCGTTATTGTATAGCAGATCATACGTCACCTTACACTCACGTAAGCCAGTTAACGGATTAGGTGAACTGCCAACTCTTCCGGCGGTATATTGGGGAACCCCGCAATTTGGGAAGAGCAAATCTGCTGCAATATCTTTCAATAAGCTGTTCGTATGAAAACTTCGGAATCTCCGCGCGCTCGCTAGCGTGCTCGATCGTTATAGCGCAAATATTCCCGTTGCGGTCGAGATCCAGCAGTGTGTTGTCATCGAGGTCTTTGGTCTCAGCAACCTCGGCGGCACGAAATTCAATGTAAAGCGTATCACTGTCCTGAAAGTATTTGATCTTCATGGCGTGAATGATCGGTCAAAAAACGCGTTGTGCACCGTTTCTCCTAAGCGGTCCGCTTGATTCTCTTGTTGGACGCAGATCGCGTTTGACGTCGTCTTGTGGCGGAGCTGGCGGCATCAACCAAAAGACGCAACGCCCGGTTCACCGAGTCGGCATCAGGGAACGCTTTCGCCAGATCTGGCTCAATCAGCACCAAGTTTGTTCCAGCCATAGCCCGCTTGTAGTATTTACCGCGGACGCCGCCCTTGAGTTGCGACAGGTCATACTCAGGCCGAAGCTCGTCATCGACTTTCTTTGCTGATGTTCTTCTCATATTGTAACCGACTAACACTCGCCTTTGCCGCTTCCCACTCATAAATCACACCCGTAAGGTATCACAGGTACATACGCGCTTTCGAGAACTGTGTCCTGTCCCAGAAGTTCGCTATATAAATCCCGCTTCATTCCGTCCGAAAATCTCCCCTTCCCCTCTTTTCCAAAGAGGGGTTAGAATCCCACGGAGAAAATTCCCCCTTCGAAAAAGGGGGAACCAAAGGGGGATTTGAGTTCGACTTCAGCTGCTGCCATCGTGTGGAGTTTCTAACGAACTTCTGAGACCCCACACTAGGAATGACTGAACAATTCTATTTAAGCTCCAGTGGGATGATCGGGCCGTCGGCTTTTTTCACGCCCATGCGGATTGGACGGGGAGGGCCTTTCTTCGGAATCGTGACTTCGACCCAGAGTTCTTCACCCTCTTGGCGACGCGAGGGATCGGGAATGTGCTCAGTAATGAAGAACGCCACCGGTTCGGCGAGCACCGCTAACTTTTCGCCGCGACGCTCGATGAATCGCAAATGCAGATCAGCAGGATCGTAATCGGGCTGCGGCGCATTCGCTTCGGCCACCAGCCGGTTACCTTCGACGCGCAGGTTGATTGACTGCGGCGGCTGCGAGACCGAACCCGGTTTGGTTTCGCGAACCCCGCGCGGCTCGACGACAAGTTGTAGGCTGACATAGCGACCTCGTATCGGCAGGTTGGGGTCATACGGGGCGGCGAGCGCCCACACGCGGGGCTGGGTCACGCGATCGTAGAGCAGTTTGGCGCCGACCGATGCCACCAAGCCCACTTGCAACGCGGCGAGCACCAAGCCCTTGATCAATGGTGTCATGAGTTTTTTTTCTCCAACCGGGCGACCAGTTGGCGGCGCGTTCTCTCCAAAAGCCATCCCCCAAGGAGAAACAGCAAGCCCAAACCGATCAGGCTTGCCGAGCGGCCGAGTTTGTCCATTACGTTGGAGAAATAGAAGAAAAGAACGGTTAGAGCGAATCCTGCCACGCCCAGGTTGATCCGCTCCTTGCGTGCTTCGTTCAAACCCCACGCGATCAGTCCGATGGAACCCAGCGCGCACATTCCGTACGGCCCCAGCTCGCGCCACACATAACGCAACAGACTTTCGTTGGGTTGAGACGAAAGGCTTGTTGTACCGAGAGCAACGACCCAAAGGCCTGCGATGAAATTCATCCACGACGCGCTGCGCCTCAGCACCCAAGCCAGCGCGAGCGGTAGCGATAGCGCAGCTATCCACCCTAACTCTCGCGAAATGCCCGACGGCGAAAACTGACGCCAATCGCTGTGTGTTCCAGAGACAATCACGAACAACACAGAAGGAATCAGCGCCAGCGCGCCAATCCACGCCAATGCCTTTCGTACCGGAGTTTCCTTCTCCGGCAGGAGCGCGGTCAGGTAAGTGATGGCCAATAGCAATAGACCCTCGGCCAGAATCTTGTCCCTCCGGATCCAGCCGTCCGTTGCTACCAGCCACTCGCCGCCGAGCCACATGGGAGTGAGCAAAGCCGCGAGGGCAGCTTGTGGCCAGTTACGCAACAGCGCATAGGCCACCCAGGCGCCCAGTGCCCAGAGCAGAAGGCCTCCAGGCCAGTGCTCCTGGAGATTAAAAATTTGTCCCGCAAGGAAAATCCCCGCGCCCAAGCAGATCGTACCGACGGCATGGAGTGTAGTGGAAAGAACCGAGAAGCGTTCAGCCGTAAACGCTCCGGCCACGTGAAAAAGTGCAACCAGCAGCAAGACGAGCGCGAAGCGCTCACCCGGAGACAGCGTGTCCCAGTGTGCCGCGACAAACAGCAGCACGCCGGCGCCCAGCAACAAACCGCCTAAACTAATTGCCAACACCACCGGCCAGCGCAGTCCCTGGGTCTTTTCCTGCTCCGCCTCGTAGGCGCGTACGCGCTCGGCGGTAGACGGTTCGATCAGACCCGCAGTCCTCCATCGTTCAAGATAGCGTTCCCAGGGTGCAGCCACCTTATCCACTCCGTAGGATTTGGCGACGCAAGTCGATCAGGTTGTCCCGCCCAACTGCGTCAAGAAAGTTGCCATGTCGTAGTAGTCAGTCACACTGGCTATTTTGCCATCGCGAAAGGTGAGGATGGAAGCGCCGCGCAGGCGGAAGCTATTACCGCTTGCGGGAAGATCGCCGATAGGACCGGTCTGGATGCCTTCGCTGATCCATTCTGTTGCAGCACAGTCGTCCGCAACGATCAGAGATTTCATCGTGACTCTAAAGTCCGGTGCCCAAGCGTATGCCGCGCGCAGGAGTTGCTTGATCTCTTCCGTGCCCCGGTGAACCTGATCTGCCGCGACATCTTCGTAGGCCGCATCGTGAGTGAAAATCGCGTCGATCTTCTCCATTTGGTGGAGGGACCAAGCGGCGTAAAGCTCTTGCACGAGCCGGCGAATTTCCTCGGGAGAAGTCGAGGAGCTCATTGTGTTCAGCTCATCTGAAGGCCGATCTCGAACTTCGCTGCGTAACCTTGCGCGTCCTTGGCCAGCGAGGGTATGAGTTGTTTCCCTCCGCGCCGGAAAGCGAAATCTGCGTCATTGGTGGTGCTGCGCCGTCCTTTGCTGTTGTACGGGGTCCGCTGATGAACTTCATCCGTGATGGATTCATCAAAGTAAAGTTGCGAGGTGAATTCCAAGCCGCGTCGTGAAGAGGATTCGCTGCGTATTTTGAAGTGAATATGAACCGCCCGACCGGGGTACCAGCCCGGATAGATTGTGAGGAATTCGGCAATTCCGTTTGCGTCTGTTATTTGAGAGCCACGGAGAAACTTTTTCCCTCGGGTATCGAACCCCGCATTGATATCGCGCACATCCGAATAAACGCCGAGCGCGTCGCACTGCCAAACATCGACGATAGCGCTGCTAAGAGGGCTACAGGAGTTGCCGCTGACGCGAGAAACATGGAACGCTAAACGTAATGGCACGCCTGGTTTCACCGAGCCGTCCGAAGGATCCGAGCGGATGTCGGAACGATTAAGCTTCTCATCGATAAAATAAGGTCCTTCGGTCTGTTCGGGCCGCACCACGCAGGAGGGAATGACTGCGGCGTGCGCCGTTGCTAGCGAGGCCAATGACACGGTCGGTTCACCTGACCTTCTCGCTCTCCGGCAACCGAAAAATACGGTGGCCGTCCCAGTGCCCAAGAGCGCGAGCAGCTCTCGCCGGCTCAATAACTGGACCGCAGTGATTTTCTTAGCAGGCCGCTTATTCATGGGTTCTTTGGACTATATATATCACGATTCCTGATGCCTAAAGCGTAGGCGGCGCTTTCTCATGTGGCTGGGGCGGCGAACTGTCTTCGGCTTCCAGCAGCGTATAGCCTAAGGTTTGCGCTGGCCGATAGGCCTCTTTGACCGAATCGAAGATGGCGGCAAGATTATTCCAAGGATCTGGGTCAGTGTAGAAGCGCTGCAAAAAAAGTATGTCGGTCACCAAACTCTGCATCCAATCGACATTGGTTGTGTAGCCGATAACCGCGCGGCAGCCGGAAGCGGCCAAAAAGTCCCGCGCGAATGTTTCTCCCTCCGAGCCGCATAATACGTTGCAGGCTGCGAAGTAGATCAGGTTACGATAACCGCACTTACCGTAGCCGCGAAAAGCTTCCAGCAATGTCTCCGCGCTGATGCGGTCCAAAACGGATTTGACCGCTCCGGGTTCGCCGTGGAAGGCGAGGTAATAGATCGGCGTATCCCAGGATTCGGGTAGTTTCCAGAGCAGACCGTCAGGATGTCGCGTGTAGTAAGCAAGGCCACGCTCCGACTCGACGAAGCGGTGCGCGAGCTGAAGTCGCGGACGAATCAAGGTGGCGAGTGATTCGAAAAAGCCTTTGACCGAGATGGCTTTGAATAGCTCGTGGTTCCAATAGGACTCGAGGCAAACAAGTTTTGGCGCAACGGTTCGACGCGCTCTAACCGCCGGCCAGGTCGGATGGCCGGCTTCGGCACAGTTGGCGAACCATACGGGCGTATCAACCGCGCACTTTTCGACACAGCAGCGCGCGCAGACCTGGCTCTTGCCGTCTAGGCAGAGATACGTCTCGGAAGGTTGTGGGTCGTGGTTCCAGTAGCAGGTCGCCATCAGGACCCTCCGTGTTTGCCTATTTCAGCCAAAGGCTGATCCGCCTGTGGCGGAGCCTTCTCCCCTCGGCTATTGAAGTCTTGGCATGATCTCTTTCTTAAAGAGATTCAGTGAAGAGATGACTTTGTCGTGGTGGAGATTGCCGATGTGGAACATGCCCATGAAGTGGCCGGCGCCGATTTGCTTCATTTGCGCCATGATCTGGCGCGCGACGCTGTCCGGGTTGCCGGCGATCACGTAACCGGTGCTGAGCAGGCCATCCCAGTCGAGCTTGGAAAAATCGCGTCGCTCTCGGTTGCCTTCGCGGAAGTAGTTGAACGATCGTTCCGTGGTCAGGGCCGCCGCCAGCCGCTGATCCACCGCTCCCTTGTTGATCGCTTCGTTGAAGCCGCGATTAAAGACAGTGAAAAAATAACGGATCGCCGGCTCGCCGAATTCCTGCGCCTTCCTGTCGGATTCGTCTATATAAATGTGACGACAGAGAATGAAATCATCGGGGGTTGCTTCCCAACCTTCATCATGGGCGACTTTCCGGTAGTAACCGAACGTGTCCTCGATTTGGTCTGTCGTCTGGTAGACCTGAGCGGTCGGCAGGTGACGCTTCACGCACCATTCAATGGACTCGGCGCTGCGTGCCGCGATCCATATCGGCGGGTGAGGTTGCTGCAACGGGCGCGGCCAGATCGCGCAGTCTTTTAGTTGGTAGAACCTTCCCTCGTGACTCCAGACCGGCTGGGTCCATGCGGTCATGATCAGGTCGTAGGCTTCTTCGAAACGCCCGCGGGATTCTTCCGGGTTTACCCCGTACCAGATATATTCCGGCGGTATGCCTCGCACGAAGCCGGCAATGAGCCGGCCGTTCGAGAGACAATCGATCATGGCGTACTCTTCGGCAACGCGAACAGGATGATTGCGCAACGGCAGGATGTTGCCGAGGACGCCGATTTTGATGCGGCTGGTTTTCTGACTCAGCGCGGCGGCAATTAGGTTCGGGGAGGGCATAGTTCCATAGGCGCTATAGTGGTGCTCGTTGAAAACTACGCCATCGAAGCCAAGCTCCTCGCAGTAGGTCATTTCCTCCAAATGCTCATTGTAGTTTGCGGCGCCTTTGACCGGATCAAAATAGCTGCTCGGCACCGGGGTGCGCGGCGCTTCCTTCGGAACGTGCGGATAAGCAAGCAGGTCAAAGTTATAAATTTTCACTGCAACATTTCTCCTTGAATCGTCAAACCTCGCGGGATGCTAACACCGCACAACAATAGGGTCAAATCGCGCTAGTCGTTCAAGTAGTTCCAGACGTTCAAATCGTTCAAAGCGTTATCGGGAAAAAACGGAAGGATGAAATAATAAGACAAAGCCGGGTTTCCGTTTTCATACTTTCTACTTGATTCTTATTTGAAATAGCCTTCTTTGATCAGCTGATCCACGATACTGGTATCGATAAACGATGCAGGATCGGCTGACGCGGCCTTGGGCGTATTTTTCTTGATGGCATCCAGGGTGGTGCGCAAGGTTTCGACCTTAGGTCTGGGGTTTCGGTCGGTCCACTTCACAAAGGCCTGGTAGGCATATTCCACATCTTCACGATTGCTACCGATGAACTCGGTCAAATAGGTAACGGTCTTTTCTTTTTGTTCGAAGTAGACTTTCATGGCGTCAGCCATGGCTTTTACGTAGCGAACGACATTGTCATGGTTGCTGTTGAGGTAAGATCGTAGCAGCCATTCGCCGTTTTGCTGCCAGGGAATGCCGAGATCTGGCAGGGTAAGCAGTGTTCGATACCCGCGCTTTTCCGCGATTCGATCAAACGGTGGCGCCAGTATACCGAACTGAACATCCCCCCTTTCCATAGCCGCGAGGATACTCGCAGCGTCAGGACTGGCATTCTGCACGAGCTTCACATCCTTCTCGGGATCCAGTTTCAGCCTGGTAAGAGCAAATCTCAAAGCGGTGTCGGGTATGGTTCCAAAGGGGGCTCCGATATGACCGGTCTTTCCTTTGAGATCTTCGACTTTCGTAACGTCCTTCAGTGCCATTACTTTGTAGGGGAAGACATTGACCCACGAGGCGACCAACACAAAAGGCGGCGCCCCTTCGAGCGTCGCCGTGACAAAGGCCGCCGCTCCCGAGCCGGTGGACATTTGCATGCTCCCGCCAAGCATGGCTTGCACTGCGGCCGCCGTGTTGGTTTTGACGATATTCACATTCAATCCATGCTTGGCGAATAGGTTTTCCTTTTCGGCGATGAAGTAAAGGGCTGTCCCTGGATTGATTCCCGTTTGACCGACGGTCATCTTTGCGCCCTGGGCATAACCGTCACCGGCCGAGCTTGCGAATAATGCGGCGACAAGAACCAGTGGTAGGACGACAGTCCTTTTCAGCTTCATGCTTGTCCTCCCAATTATTTTGATCTCTGCGGCTTCCATTTCTCCAGCCGGTTCTCTACCAGTTTGAGCAATTCGTTCAGTCCGGCGCCGAGACAGGCAATAATGACAATCGGGACAAACATCGCGGCCATCTGAAACCGCTGCGCGGCGACGGAACTCAAATAGCCCAAACCCATGGCCGCGCCGTATTGCTCAGCAACCACGATGTAGACGAGGGCGCGTCCCAAAGCGACTCGCATCCCGGCGACGATGTAAGGGAGGGAGCCGGGGACTGAAACCTTGAGAAAAATTGTGCTGTCGGTGGCGCCGAAGGCGCGCGACATCGTGATGAGGCGGTTATCCGTATTGGCGATTCCTGTCATTGTGTTGATCAGGATCGGGAAGACCGCCGCAAGGATGGTCATGATGATCTTTGACAGGGGACCAAGACCAAAGAGCATGATGATCAAAGGGAGCAACGCGATGAGCGGCGTGGCGTAAATCCCCGAGAGCAGCGGATCAAAGGTTCTACTGATACCCTTGTACCAGCCCATGGGCACGCCGGCGACCACGCCCAGCACCACGGCGATAATAAAACCGACGGCAAAGTTCGTGAGGCTGAACCACATGTGCTCCCAGATGGTGCCGTTGGCGAATAGTTCGACTCCTTTGGCGACGATTTTGCTAAATGGCGGAAAGTAGAAGGGGTTGAGGATTTCCAAGCGTGTGGCGAGCTCCCAAGCCGAGAAGAAAGCGACGATTCCGAGCACGCCGAGCCAATTGGCCGCGAAGTCTCGGACCCGCATGGCCAGCGTGTAAGCCGGTAGAGGCTTTGATCCGTCAACCGACAGAGCCTCTAGGGAGGTATCTTGTTCAGCCGTAATATGCTCCTCTTCTGTGAAGCCGAATCTATTCGGCACCGGTGCCGACTGTCAAGGGCACGCGAATCGCGGGCGCTTCGCGATTTCAAATTTCAAATCTCAGATCACAGACTAAAGAATCCCGATTTGAGATCTGAAATTTGCTATTTGAAATTCCTCGCGCAGCGAGGATCACTCCCAGCGTTTGTGCTTGGTGAAATCGTAGTGGATGGACGAATCGCTCTCGAAGCGCCAGATGGCGCGCTCTTTACTCCACTCGCCGTTGAAAATCGATTGCAGAAACATCTTGATTTGTTGCCAGGCGACCTCGGCTTGTGACTGGCGATAGCGGCCGGGCATCGTGTCGTTTAAAAAACCGTGGGGCGCGTCCGGGTACACGCGAACGTCGAAGCTCTTTCTGGCCTGCGCGAGCACATTACACATACGAAGGACGTTGTCTAAAGGGACTAGATTATCCAGCTCGCCGAAAACTCCCACAACCGGGCAAGATAGGGCTGCTAATAATTTATCGATGGGTTCCGGGCGGAGCGGGTGAGACTGCCAATCGTTCGGGTAAACCGCGCCGTACAAGACGACGGCAGCCGAGAGATAATTTCGTTGCGCGGAGACGAGCAGCGGTTGACGGCCGGTCTGGCAAACCCCTGACATCGCGATCTTACTTGCATCCACCTCCGGCAAGGTGCGTAGATGATCAACAACGGCGTCGATATCCCGCAAGACTTCTTCATCGCTCAAGTCACAGTGCTCGTCGCCGCGCGCCAGTGCTTGGCGATCGCCGGTAAATCGTGAGAAAAGATCCGGGACGATGGTCACATAGCCGGCGTCGACGAACTTCTGGCCCAAGTCCGTGGTGTGCTGGACGATGCCGTAGCGCTCGTGGAGGTGAATGACCGCGGGACGCCTACCACTGCCCGCAGGCTTGCCGAGAAAGCCGTTGATTCGGTTATCGATTTGCATCGGTGTGAGCATGTTACGTCCTCACTGATTCCGGCTGATCTATCGTCTGCTTTTCTGCCGCTTGAAAACTTAAGCTTTCATCCGCCTTTCAATGCCACCTGCTATTTCTCCGGCTCGTACTGCAAGCTCTTTCGGACCAGGTCCGAAATGCCGCGGGCGATGGGACGACGAACCTCTTCACCCACATGGGCAATGCCGCCGAGCGCGCGGCCGAGGATGGCGAAGGACTTGGACATCTGCCACGGCAGCCCCATGTCCATGGAGATGGCTCCGATGGCGCCCGTCACGTTCACGGGCAGGCGGCGGCCGACCCGCTCCTCGGCGAGCTTGCCGATTTTTCGCAGGAGATCGCAGTAGCGGCCGTAGACTTTCGTCTCCTGAGCCACTTGAAAGAGCCTCTCCGCCCGGGGATCGCCTTGGGTGTGAATGCCGTGGCCGATGCCAGGGATGAGTTGCTTGTTGCCGAGCCGTTTTTCGACGGCGTTCTTGGCGATGTCGTCGAGATCGGTCTCTTTGGAATCGGGCGGCAGAGCATCGTTCAGCATCTTGGCGCAATATTCCGACGAGCCCAGGTGCACGCTGCCGGCACCGAGAATGGCCGCGGCCACTGCGCCTTGGAGGGCCTCCGGCGCGGAATGATAAGTCATGCGCGCCGCCAATGCACCGGTGGTCATGCCGTGGTCGACGAGCACGATCAGCATCGTGTCGATCATCCGGCCTTCTTCTGCGCTGGGCATGCGGCCCACGAGCATCAGGTAGACCATCTGGGCGAAGGTGATCTTGCCCAGCAGTTGTTCGTTGAGATCGTAGCCGCGGACGAAAATCCGATCGAGCTCGGCTTTGCCCATGGACGAGACGAGTTTAGGTGTTTCAGCCATCTGCGAATCCTCCTATGTCGTTGCTAGTGGATACCGGAGAGATATGAGAAAGGGACGTTGCGTGTCAACAGGCAGACGAAAGGATTCGCGGTTCCGAGTTCCAGGTTTCAGGTTTCGGGTTGTTCGGAAAAACGCGAGACACAAGACTCGAAACCCTAGACT
>Ga0209874_1000453_pt1 | contig 12011 bp, 14 predicted proteins | sample GWRWN1_20_30_FD_187216 | JGI IMG/M metagenome (GOLD analysis project Ga0209874, IMG submission 187216) | Riverbed sediment microbial communities from areas with no vegetation in Columbia River, Washington, USA - GW-RW N1_20_30 (SPAdes)... | ecosystem: Environmental > Aquatic > Freshwater > River... | reverse complement strand
GCCACCGCCGTCTCTCGACCTCTATCACGTCACACCCATCCGTTACTCGATGGAGGACGCCGTGAGCGCCGTGACCGACGCCCTCGGCCGGATGGGGCGAGCCAGGTTCCGCGACCTGGTGGCCGACTGCGAGGAGCGGATCCACGTCGTCGTGCGGTTCCTCGCCCTCCTCGAGCTGTACCGAGAGGGCAAGGTCGGCCTGGCGCAGGCGGAGACGTTCGGCGAGATCGATGTCGAGTGGCGGGGGCGCGAGGGGTGAGCCAGCCCCCGGACGCGACGCGCGCACTGGAAGCGCTGCTGTTCGTCTCGGACGAGCCGGTCTCCTCGACCGTGCTGGCCCAGTCCTTGGAGATGGATCGTCACGAGGTGGACCAGTTGTGCGAGGCCCTCGCCCGTGCGTACGAGGAACGGGGGTCGGGCGTCGTGCTTCGAAACGTGGCCGGCGGGTGGCGCCTGAGCACCCATCCAGACGCGGCGCCGTTCGTCGAGCAGTACGTGCTCTCCTCGCGGCACGCCCGCCTGACCAAGGCGTCGCTCGAGACCCTGGCCATCGTGGCCTACAAGCAGCCGGTGACTCGGCACCAGATCACCGGGATCCGGGGGGTGAACTCCGACGGGGTCATTCGGGCGCTGGTGGACCGGGGGTTGGTTGCCGAGGTTGGCCGGGAGGAGGGTCCTGGCCGACCCATGGTGTACGGGACGACTCCGGACTTCCTGGAGCGACTCGGACTTCCCTCCATCTCCGCGCTCCCTCCGCTCGCCCCGCTGCTCGGCAAGGTTTCGGGGGAGGAAGCCGAGGCCGAGGCGGGCGACTAGCTCCTCCGCCATGCCCGAGGAGCGGTTGCAGCGGACCCTGGCCCGGGCCGGATTCGGCTCGCGCCGGGCATCCGAGGACCTGATCCGTGAGGGGCGGGTCAGTGTGAATGGGCGGGTGGCCCTCCTGGGCGACCGAGTGGATCCGTCCCGAGACGTCGTGGAGGTGGACGGGCACCGGGCGAGCGTCGATCCCGACCTCCGCTACCTCGCCCTGCACAAGCCGACGGGGGTGACGACGACCTTGCGGGATCCCCACGCCAAGACGGACCTGGGGGCCTACCTTCCGGAGGACGCCCGGGTCTTCCCGGTCGGACGGCTGGACCGGGAGACCGAGGGGCTCCTGCTCCTTACGAACGACGGCGAGCTGGCGAACCGGCTCCTCCACCCCCGGCACGGGGTGGAGAAGGAGTACCTGGCCGAGGTGCAGGGCATCCCAACCAAACAGCAGATCGGCCGGCTGCGCCGGGGGGTGGAGCTCGAGGACGGCCCGGCCCGGGCCGTGGCAGCCCACTCGGTCGCCCGATCGGAGGGCAAGGGAGCGATCCGGTTGGTCATGGCCGAGGGTCGCAAGCGCGAGGTCCGCCGGATGCTGGCCACCGTTGGCCTCCCGGTTCGCCGACTGATCCGTCTCAGGGTCGGTCCGGTGAGGCTCGGCCGGCTTCGCCCGGGCGAGCGGCGAGACCTCACGCCTTCGGAGGTCCAGGCTCTGTACCAAGCGGTCGGGTTGTAGCCGCATCAGGTCGCCGGAGCACCCCTTTCCGGGGCGGCGGCCCTCTGCGTCCCGTAGCCTGAGGCCCGAGCGACCCATGGCAGATCCGAAGGTCCGAGCGGCCCGGGGGGCCATCCGTGTGGCGGAGGACGCCACGGGATCGGTGCTGTCCGCGACGGAGCGGCTGCTGGCGGCGATGCTCGAGCGAAACGGGGTGGCCGGCGGCGACATCGTGAGCGTCTTCTTCACCGCCACCGACGACCTCCGGTCGGCGTTCCCGGCCGAGGCGGCTCGAAAGATGGGACTGGGCCACGTGCCCCTGCTGTGCGCCCGAGAGATCCCGGTCGAGGGCGCGATGCCAATGGTGGTCCGGGTCCTCATGCACTTCTACACGGATCGTCCACCGGACCGGGTGGTGCACACCTACCTCGACGGGGCGGAGTCCCTTCGCGATGACCTCGGATGAGCACGTCGCCGTGGTCGGGACGGGCCTGATCGGGACGTCCATCGCCATGGCCGCCCGAGCCGCGGGGGAAGAGGTCCGTGGGTTCGACCCCGACCCGAACGTCCTCGCCCGAGCCTCGGAGCGCTCGGGGCTGCAGGCGGGAGGCTCGATCGCGGACGCGGTGGCGGGAACGTCTCTTGTATTCGTGTGCACACCGGTGCCGAACATCGCCGCGGTGGTGGCCGAGGCGCTGGCCGAGGCCACCGATGCCGTGGTCACCGACGTGGGAAGTGTAAAGTCTCACGTGTTGGTTGAGGTCGAGAGGACCGTCCCGCGTGGGGACAGGTCGCGATTCGTCGGTGGCCATCCCATGGGTGGGTCGGAGCGCTCGGGTCCCGATGGGGCCTCATCCTCGGTCCTCGACGGGATCGTATGGGTGCTGACCCCATCGTCGGCCACGGCGGAGGCCGCGACGGTACAGGTCTCGGCCTGGGTGGAGAAGGTCGGGGCCAAGCCCATGGTGATGGACCCCTTTCGTCACGATCGGTTGGTGGCCATGGTCAGCCACCTCCCCCAAGTGGCCGCGACCGCGCTGATGGGCCTTGCCGCAACGGAGGAGGCGGGCGAGCCCGACATCCTGCTACTGGCAGCCGGAGGGTTCAGGGATCTCACTCGCCTGGCAGCCTCCAGCCCGCAGCTGTGGAGCGACATCCTGCTGGCCAACCGGGCCCAGATCGCCGAGGCCATCGACCTGTACGCCAAGCGCCTGTCGGAGATCCGCGACATGGTCATCGCCGGGTCGGGCCGAGACGTCGAGCGGGCGTTCACCGAAGCGAAGGAAGCCCGCCTGACCCTCGGGGCCAAACCCACGGTGAGGACGGGGGTGTCCGTGCTCCAGGTGGCCGTCCCAGACCGGCCCGGGGCGCTGGCCGACCTCACCGCGTGCCTGGGATCCGGAGGCGTGAACATCGAGGACCTGCAGATCGTCCATTCACCGGAAGGCGGACGGGGCACCGTCCACCTGACCGTGGTCTCCTCCGCGGCCGACGACGCGGTCAGGGCCCTCCAGGGGCGGGGGTTCGAACCCGTCCGGCTTGCCTAGGGGGTCGACGTGCGCATCCAGGTCGAGCCCGGCGGCACCGTGGAGGGCGAGGCCGTCGTCCCCGGAGACAAGTCCATCGCTCACCGCTGGTTGATCCTTTCGGCCACGGCCCGGGGGACATCCGTGTTGACGGGCCTGCCAGGGGCTCTGGACGTGGCGTCGACCGCGCGATGCCTGGCCGCGGTGGTCGGAGTCCGAGCTCGACCTCGGCTTGAGGCTTGGGGTTCGATGCTCGAGCATGAGAGGATCGGCGCCGGTCTCACGGTCGATGGCAGGGTAGGTCCCACTGAGGCCGGGGCCGAGCTGATCATCGAGGGTGAGGGAAGGGATCGTCTCCAGGTGCCTGGACGACCGCTCGACTGCGGCAACTCCGGCACCACAATGCGGCTGCTCACCGGGGTCCTGGCGGCGTCGCACTTCACCTCCACGCTGACGGGTGACGAGAGCCTTCGGGCGCGGCCCATGGAACGGGTGGCGGTGCCGCTCCGGGAGATGGGCGCGTCGATCCGCACCGACCACGGGCATCCACCGGTGGAGGTCCAAGGCCGGCCGTTAAAGGGGATCAGCCATGAGCTCGCTGTGCCCACCGCCCAGGCGAAGGGGGCCATCCTCCTCGCCGGCCTGGCGGCCGATGGGTGGACGACGGTGGTGGAGCCGGCCCGGACCCGAGACCACACGGAACGAGCCCTTCGCCGGCTGGGCGCCCCCCTTCGCCTGGAGGAGGTGGAGCGGACCATATCCGTTTCCCGGTTCCAGCACGATGACTTCGAGGCGGAGGTGCCTGGCGACGTGTCGTCAGCCGCGTTCCTTGCGGGGGCGGCGATCCTCACGGGAGGGGAGCTCACCATCCGAGGCGTCGGGCTGAACCCCACCCGCACGCACTTCCTGTCGATCCTCGAACGTATGGGCGTCGGCACGGAGTCGCGCGTGACCGGAGAGGAGCTGGGGGAGCCGGTGGGTGAGCTGTTCGTGGCTCACGTCGCGGGGCTGCGCGGAACCGAGGTGACGGCGGGAGAGATGCCACTCGTGATCGACGAGGTGCCGGTCCTCGCGGCCCTCGCCGCCCATGCGGACGGGGCGACCCGGTTCGCCGAAGGCGCCGAGCTTCGAGCCAAGGAGAGCGACCGGCTGGCCGGGGTGGCCGAGATGATCCGGGACCTGGGCGGCCGGGCCGAGGTCGAGGGTGAGGACCTGGTGGTCCAGGGCGGGGGGCTGGCCGGTGGCAGGACTTCCGCCCGCCGCGACCACCGCCTGGCAATGGCGGCGGCGATCGCGGCCCTCGGAGCCCGGGACGAATGTGAGATCGACGGCATGGAGTGGTCCGAGGTGTCCTTCCCGGGCTTCCTCCCGGCCCTTTCGGCGTTGGGGGCCAGGGTCGGGGCGGCCTGACGTGGCCGCGCGGGTGGTGGCCATCGACGGGCCGGCCGGATCGGGCAAGAGCACGCTGGCCGAACGGCTGGCCCGGGCGCTCGGCCTTCCATACGTCAACACCGGGCTGATGTATCGGGCGGCGACCCTGCGGGCGCTCAGGGCAGGGGTCGACCTCGAGGACGGTCCGGCCTTGGCGCAGGTGGCTCGAGGGATCAGGTTCGACCTCAGCTCGAGGCCCTCACCTTCCGTCGTCCTCATCGACGGTGAGCCTCCTTCGCCCGACCTCGTGATCCCTGAGGTCGAGGTCAACGTCTCGACCCTCTCGCGTCACCCCGAGGTTCGGACCGTGCTCCGGGACGAGCAGCGCCGGCTGGGCAGCGGGGGAGCCGTGATGGAGGGTCGGGACATCGGCTCCGTGGTGTTCCCCGACGCTGCCGTCAAGATCTTCTTGGTTGCGGCGCCCGACGAGCGTGTGGCGCGCAGGGTCCGCGAGCGGCGCGAGCCCCTCCAGAGCGACGCTGCGCCCGCGGCCTCGAGCGTCGGCCCAACGCCAACCCCCGATGTGGCCGAAGCCCTTGCCAACAGGGATGCCCTGGACGAGCGGGTGAACCCGTTCATCCCGGCCCCGGACGCCGTCCTCGTGGACACGACCGGAAAGGACCCGGACGAGGTCCTGCGCGCGGCTCTGGCGATCGCTCGCGAACGGCTGGAGGCCTCGGGTGCGTAGCGGCGACGGCGAGCGCGAGGAGCGAGGGAGCCCGGGCCCCCGGTTGCCGATCGTCGCCGTGGTGGGTCGTCAGAACGTGGGGAAGTCGACGCTTGCGAACCGGCTGTTCGGCCGCCGGGAGGCCATCGCCCACGAGAGCCCCGGCGTCACCCGCGACCGGGTGGAGCTCGAGGCCGAGTGGGGCGGGCGGCGATTCCGGGTCGTCGACACCGGGGGTTTCGCCGCCAAGGCCCGGGGGGTCGATGCCCTTGTTGCCCGGCAGGCGGAGGGGGCCACGGAGGACGCAGACGTCGTCCTTCTGGTGGTGGATGCACAGACCGGGGAGCAGGAGGAGGACGCGGCCCTGGCCCGGCGGCTCCGCCGGGTCAGGGCCGCCGTCCTCCTCGTGGCCAACAAGGTCGATTCGGACCGGGAGGAGGCCGACGCCGCGCGGTTCTTCTCGTTGGGGTTGGGCGAGCCGGTGCCGGTCTCGGCGCTCCACGGGCGAGGGGTCGGTGACCTGCTCGACCGGATCGTCATGCTCCTTCCCCAAGCCGAGACGGACGGCCAGGAGGGGGAGGCAGCGGGGGAACCGCGCTTCGCCATCGTGGGCCGGCCGAACGTGGGCAAGTCGTCGCTGTTCAACCGGTTGGTGGGGCAGGAGCGCTCCGTGGTGTACGAGGAAGCAGGCACAACACGCGACGCCGTCGACGCCGTGGTGACCTGGCCGGGCGGCCGCGTCCGATTCGTCGACACCGCAGGCCTCCGCCGTCCGTCCCGCACGGAGGGAGTGGAGTACTACGGCTACGTGCGCGCCGTGCGAGCGATCGAACGCGCGCACGTGGCCGTGCTCGTGCTGGACGCGAGCGAGGGCTTCACCACGGAGGATCGCAAGATCGCCGCTCGGGTGATCCAGACCGGCCGAGGGCTTGCCGTGATCGCCAACAAGTGGGACCTGGTCCTGGAGAAGGACCCCACGTACAAGGAACTGGTCGCGGCCGTCGCGGTCTTCTCCGGGACCTCCGTGTGGCGGACGTCCGCGCTGACCGGCGCTGGGGTGACCAGGTTTCCGACGGAGCTGGTGGATCTTCACGATCGGTGGGGGCGGCGGGTGCCCACCAGCGATGTGAACCGCGTCCTCTCCAAGGCCCAGGACGAGCGCCCATCCCCGGCAGGGGTCCGATATCGCTACGGAACGCAGGTCTCGGCCGGGCCTCCCACATTCGTCCTGTTCGGTGGAAGGCCGCCCTCGCCCTCCTACGCTCGGTTCCTGGAGGGACGCCTGCGTCGGGCCTTCGGTCTCGGCGGGGTCCCCATCCGCCTGCGATTCCGGGCCAAGCGGCCCCGTGGAGGTGGGCGCTGAGGGCCCGGGTCCGTCGCCGATACAATCGAGGTCGCGGGCCGTGGCGCAGCTTGGTTAGCGCGTCTGACTGGGGGTCAGAAGGTCGCCGGTTCGAATCCGGCCGGCCCGACGAAACGAGGGAACGAGGGCCTCATGCACGCGAGGACGGGACCAGGATTGAAGGTGGCCCGGGGGGAAGACCCGGGCCACCTCGGACCGGATCGGAGATACTCGTGCTCATGGAGGCTCCGGCCGGCCAATCGGTAGTGTAAGTCACGGTCGACCACAAGCCTAGATTCACCGACTCTTTCTTCCACGGATTCCTCAACTTTGTCCGTAGGTTGAGGTTCGTTTGGTCTCGAGTCCGCCCTGACGTTGCGCCCGTCAGCCCCTTCGTTCCACCGATGGTAGGTTGCGATCGGGCATGAGCCAGCCTTCCGGGGCGTCGAACGAGGCATCTTCCGCCATCGCGACCGTGCCCAACGCGCTGTCCGTCGCCCGGATCCTGCTGACCCCGGCATTCGTGTGGCTCATCGTCGACCGGGACACCACCTTCATCGGGCTCCTGCTGTTCGGCGTCGTTGTGAGCACCGACTGGCTGGACGGCTATGTCGCTCGTCGTACCGGCCGGGTCTCGGAGGTGGGCAAGATGCTCGATCCGACGGCCGACCGGCTGGCCATTGCCGCCGGCCTCGTGGCGCTGGTCGTGCGAGGCGCCTTCCCCTTGTGGGCAGCCCTGCTGATCCTGGTTCGAGACCTGGCCGTCGTGGTCGTCGGCGTGTTGCTCTTGGTCACGCGGAAGGTACGGATCGAGGTCCGCTTCGTGGGGAAGGTGGCCACGTTCAGCCTGGTCGTGGCCATCGGGTTGATCGCCTGGGGGAACCTAGGCTACCCGTTCCCCTCCGCGGCCGGGGCGGTCGGGTGGGTGATGTATGCGGTGGGCATCGTGGAGTACTACGTGGCTGCTGTGCTGTATGCCGGGGACCTTCGGCGAGCCCTCGAGTCGGGGTCTACGTGAGCTATCGGCGCTCGGGGACGGGATGATAGTTTGAGGTTCAGGTCGACGCACCTTCACCACATGGAGAGGACCACATGGAGTTCCCTCAGGATCTGCGGTACACGAAGGAGCACGAGTGGGTGCGCGACGAGGGGGGCGGCGTCCGGGTGAGGGTGGGCATCACCGACTACGCCCAGGACGCGCTGGGTGATGTGGTGTACGTGGACATCCCCGAGCCGGGGACGCAGGTCACCTCGATGCAGCCGTTCGGGGAGGTGGAGTCGACGAAATCGGTGTCCGACGTGTACAGCCCAGTGACCGGGACCATCGCCCAGCGCAACGCACTCCTCGACGAACGTCCCGAGCTGGTCAATCAGTCTCCCTACGGCGACGGGTGGATGGTCGTGGTCGAGGGAGCAGACCCCTCCGAGCTCGAATCCCTCATGGACGCTGCCGCCTACCAGACCTTCCTCCGCCAGGCCGAGGCCGAATAGGACCCTTTTTCCCCAGTTGACCCTTCAACCCAGCTGCGATAACTTCGACCTTCGGTCGAGGCTGGTCTGTAACGCTCAACCTCGAACCTCAGCAGGAGGTCTGACCTAAGGGGCGACCGAGCTTGTACTGCACCCGATGTGGACATCCGAACAAGGACGGAGCCCGATTCTGCGCCAACTGCGGGGCTCCCCTCCTGGATGAGACGACCGTGGGGATCACCCCGGTTGAAGTCGAGGAGGAGACCGGCGAGGAGTTTCCGTTCCCCGGAGAGGAACTCCAACCGGGACAGGCCCTGCTCGTGGTCAAGCGAGGTCCGAACGCCGGCTCGACCTTCCTGATCGAGGACGATGTCACCACCGCCGGCCGCGGCACGGACGGCGACATCTTCCTCGACGACATCACCGTTTCCCGAAAGCACGCCGAGATTCGCCGGGACGGGACCGAGTTCTCCATCCACGATCGGGGCAGCCTGAATGGAACCTACGTGAATGGTGAGCGCGTCGAGGCCACGAAGCTCGCCGCGGGTGACGAGATCCAGATCGGGAAGTTCAAGCTGGTCTTCTTCCAGGCAGGAGAGTGAGGGGTGTCCACGCGCAGCTACCAGTCGATCGGTGAGGTCCTGGTGTCGGTGAAGACGGAGTTCCCAGACATCACGATCTCGAAGATCCGGTTCCTCGAGTCCGAGGGCCTGATCGAACCGGAGCGCACGCCCTCGGGGTATCGGAAGTTCTACGACAAGGACGTGGATCGGCTGAAGCAGATCCTGCGGATGCAGCGCGACGAGTACCTGCCCCTCAAGGTGATCAAGGACCGGCTGCTGACCCAGGAGACGGGACCTGGCGAAGGGCTCGACGACCGGGAGGCGGTAGGGACCGAGATCCAGGAGGAACTGGCCGAGCCGCCCACGGGCCTCCAGATGTCCATCGAGGAGATGTCCACTGCCACCGGGATCGACAAGGAACGGATCAAGGAGCTCGAGTCGTTCGGGCTCGTGTCATCGCACGGGCCGGACTCGGCGAAGTACTACGACGGCGATGACTACGTGGTGCTCTCCATAGTCAAGGACTTCTTCAAGTACGGGGTCGAACCTCGCCACCTCACGATGTATCGGCACTTCGCCGAACGTGAGGCGAGCTTCTTCGAGTCGATCATCATGCCGCAGCTCCGCCAACGGAATCCAGACGCGCGAAAGACGGCGGTGGGCTCGCTGGGGGACCTTTCGAGGGCGTCTCGCAAGCTGAAGCAGGCGCTCCTGCGAAACAACCTGCGGCAGCACCTGACCTCGCCGTAACCTTCTCGTCGTGCGGGATGGCCGGGTCCGGCGGCGAAGACCGATCGCGCTCGTCGCGCTGGCGACGCTGTTCCTCCTCCCTCCTTCCCTCAGTCTGGCCCTGGCCGGCCAGACGCCCCCGCCGACGCCGGTGCCCGCCCCCGGCGGAGGGACGTCTCCCTCTCCGTTCCCCCAGGTCCTGCGGACGCCGCCTCCGTCGAACGAACCGCCTACGGTCGCGGCCGGTGCGGTGGTCCTCGCCGACCTGGACACAGGCCAGATCCTGTGGGGAAACGAAATCGATGAACGGCGTCCCATCGCCAGCATCACGAAGATCATGACGGCGGTCATCGTCATCCAGCGCACGGATCCTTCGGACGTGGTGACGGTGAGTCCCACCGCGGCGGCGCCGGGGCCGTCGGCCGCCGCCGCGGAGCTCGGGTTGGTCCCCGGGGAGCGGATCTCGATCCAGGACCTGCTCTACGCCCTGCTCTTGCAGTCCGCGAACGATGCCGCCGTGGCGCTGGCGGAACATGTCGCCGGCTCGGTCGAGGCGTTCGTCGATGAGATGAACACCGAGGCTCGCCGGCTGCACCTCGCCGACACCCGGTTCGCCTCCCCGAACGGGCTCGATGACTCCGGGTACTCGACCGCGCGCGACCTTGCCATGCTGACCAGGACGGCGTTCGAGAGCCCGCTGTTCGCCTCGATCGTCCGGACGAAGTTCCATCGCATCCCATCACCGTCGGGCAGGCCTCGGATGATCCAGAACCGCAACGTCCTGCTGTGGCTGTATCCGGGTGCCGTCGGAGTCAAGACCGGTTTCACCACGCCCGCGGGGTTCTGCGTCGTGGCCGCCGCGACCCGGGGTGGGCTTCGGCTAGTGGCAGTGATCCTCGGCGCGCCGGGAGAGCCGTTCTCCGACGCGGCCGCGGTCCTCGATTACGGCTTCGGCTCCTTCGAGTGGCGCGAGCTGGTGGCCGGTGGACAGGGCTTTGGGTCGATCGCCATCGGCGAGCGAGACGTTCCGGTCTCGGCCACCAGGGGCCTTCGGGGGCTCGTCCCGGTGGGCGCCCGGATCCAGCGGGTCGTCTCCATGCTTCCCGACGTCGCGTTTCCTCCCGCGATGGGCGAGCGGGTGGGCTACGTGAGGGTGTCCGCCCCCAACCTACCGCTCGGACGGGTGCCGCTCGTGGTGAGCGCCCTGCCGGGTCCGCCTCCGGCCGAGCCCGGGCCGTGGTGGCGCCGGGCGGCCTCGGCGGTGGTGCAAAGCGTCTCGAGCGTGCTGTCGTCCTTGTTCGGGTGACCCTCTGTTACCATCCGGCCGGATGTCGAAGGACGCGACCGTCTTGTTCGGACGCGAGGACATCCGCCGGCGGATCGAGGAGCTCGGCCGCGATATCACCGTGGACTACGAGGGACGCGCTCCCGTCCTGATCTCGGTCCTGAAGGGCGGCTCGGTGTTCCTCGCCGACCTCATACGCCGCGTCCACCTTCCGATTGCGATCGACTACATGTCGATCTCCCGGTATGAGGGGATGGCGGAATCGATGGGCCGGGTCCGCATCGTGAAGGACCTGGAGGTGGACATCGGCCGGCGTGACGTCCTGGTCGTCGAAGACATCGTCGACACCGGGCTCACGCTCTCGTACCTGATCACGGTCCTGGAATCGCGGCAGCCCGCCTCGCTGGAAGTGTGCACGCTTCTGGACAAGTCCGTACGTCGCATCACGCCCCTTCCCATCCGGTACGTGGGGTTCGATTGCCCCGACGTGTTCGTGGTGGGATACGGCCTCGACTTCCAGGAACGATACCGGAACCTGCCCGATATCCTTGCCGTGCAAGACCTGTCCGCGCTCTCGGCGGACCCGGACCTCCTCGTCCCGTACCTCACCGGTGTCCCGGGGTCGGTGCCCGCGCCCGACACCGGTCGCGACGATGCCACCTAGGTTGTCGGCGGGGGAGGGGAGGGCTAGATTCCCTGATGAGGCCATGATCGAGATGTCGCTTGCGGGGGTCCGGATCGAGCTGCCGACGAACCAGCCCATCGTTCTCCTCCGAGAGGCCGAAGGCGAGCGATTCCTTCCCATCTGGATCGGACAGGCCGAGGCGGCCGCAATCGCCTTGGCGCTCCAGGGCGTGGTGACGCCCCGTCCGATGACCCACGACCTCCTCAAGAACATCCTCGAGGAGATCGCGGTCCAGGTCGAGAGCATCGTGATCACCGAGTTGCGCGAGGGGACGTTCTACGCCGTGATCAACATGCAGCGGAACGGGACGGCGTACGAGATCTCGTCGCGGCCGAGTGACGCCATCGCGCTCGCGGTTCGGCTCAACTGCAAGATCTTCGCCAGCGAAGAGGTCCTGAACGAGGCCTCCATCCTCATCCCCAGCGGGGACGACGATGAAGAGGTGGAGAAGTTCCGCGAGTTCCTGGAGAACGTGAACCCGGAGGACTTCGGCTGAGGCAGTGAGCCCGTGCTGAGCCCGTGGGCCCGGGTTAGCCGAAGAAGATCGCGGTGGCCCAGACCTGATCGCTGCCGCAGCCAGATCTCCCGGAGACGTGGATCACCCCGATCCCAACGAAGTCCAACTTTCCGCTCAGCACGATCTTGCGGTGATACGCGTGGTGCATCATCTCCCGGTGCATGCGGAACAGTGTGTCCCCGCAGCCGACGACATCGGCGCCGAGGGTCTGGTAGCCGGCGTAGGGAGACAGGATTCCCCCGAGGTTGGCGACATCGAACAGCCGGCCCTC
>Ga0209874_1000452_pt1 | contig 12030 bp, 9 predicted proteins | sample GWRWN1_20_30_FD_187216 | JGI IMG/M metagenome (GOLD analysis project Ga0209874, IMG submission 187216) | Riverbed sediment microbial communities from areas with no vegetation in Columbia River, Washington, USA - GW-RW N1_20_30 (SPAdes)... | ecosystem: Environmental > Aquatic > Freshwater > River... | reverse complement strand
GGGGAGAGCGCCTTCGCCAAGTTTTACTCGGCGCCAGCGATATCGACATCAAAACCAACTCCCGCCGACGAGGCGGCAGAGGCTGCCTCGCCTGTCGCCGGCGAGCCTCGGCTCGACGGCCTCGCGGAGATTCCCCTCAAAGATTGGGATCGCGACGAGGCCGAATCCGCCGAGCCCCAGGCCTTCGGCGAGAACTCAAAGCCTAGGGAGGTGCTCCCTTGGGATGCGGCCGAGCCGGTGCCGTTCACCTCTGGCGCCACGACGCCGGCTGCGGCGCCGGCCCAATCGCTGGCGCCTGAAGCGCAGCAGGCGCCCCTCGCGCCCGCGCTCCTTCCGGCCAGTGGCGATGTGGAAGCTTGGGTGAAGGCAAAGGCGACCGAGGTCAAAGGCGAGGATCGTGCCCGGCCGCTTTATCACTTCGAGTTTTGGCTTGAGCCGCCGGAAGAGGTAAAGCGTCGGCTCGTGGCCGTCGCCTATGAGTTCAACACGCCCGCGGTGATGCCGCAATCGCAAATGTCGAGCGAGCAGAAGACGGGCTTCCGCGTGAGCGCCGGCGGGATCGCTTGCGCTGACAAGGTCACGGTCACGCTCAAATTCAAGGACGGCCAATCGCAGCAGGTCGCCGTCGACGGCTGCCGACTCTTGGGCTGACGCGAAGGCCCTCTTTAGCGGACGCCGGCGACCTCGGCGACCAGCTCGCGGAAGCGCGGCCTTTGGCTCTCGATGTAAGGGAGCGGCCTGCACACATCTATTGCCGCAATGCCGATCCGCGTGGTCAGCGCGCCATTGAACAGGCCTTCGCCGAGACGCGCCGAGAGTTTGGCGGTGAGGCCGTGTCCGATCATCTGCTGGATGACGTCGTCGCCGAGCGCGATGCCACCGGTCAAGACGATATGGGTGACCACCATGCGCGCGAGCTTGAGGAGAGAGAGCGTGCCGGGCCGCGCGCCGTAAAGCGTCGCGAGGCGCCGCAGCATGCGTAAGTTCTCGGCGCCTACGAACAGCATGTCGATAAGCGCGCCGGGGCTCACTGCCGTCACCACCGACACGCGCTTGGCGGATGCCGCCACGATGGTGCGGGCAAAGGGATCGAGCGGCGCGACCAGCGTGCGCTCGGCGAGCCGCAACAGCTCGCCCGCGTCCATGATGTCGTGCTCATGCTCGGCGAGGCGTTTCAGTCCCCAGGCGAGGTCCTTGCGCCCGCCATAGAGGCGCTTCAAACGATGGGCGACATCGATGGCGAGTGGCTTGTCGTTCTGGCGCGCGGCGCTGTCGGCCTCGTGCCTGATCTTGCCGAGACGCCCGAGACGCGCCAGCCCTGCCGCCTCCCGCAGGATGATCATCAGCAGCGCGAATAGGACGAGGGCGAGCAGCCCGACGGCCGCCCAGCCGATCCAATCGTCCCGCGCCATCAGCGCCAGCATAGTGTCGTATAGCCAGAGCGAGGCGAGCAGGCTGACAAGCCCGCCAAGGGCGCCGATCAGGATGCTTCCCCAGCGAAGCCCCCGGCCGAGGTCGGGCACGGCACGCACGCGCGGAGCGGGAAGCGGGACTGGCTCCGCTGCGACGTCCGGCGTCACGGGTGGAACGAACACCTCGACCTCCTCCACGCGGAAGGCGGCGGGTCTCCGGTGGGTTTTCTTGCTCATGCCAGGCGATCTCCGATCAGCGTCTCGATGGCGCGGTCGAGACGGATATTTGGGAAAGGCGCGAAGCCACCGGAAGGGAGCGGCACCGGATTGGGAGGCCGGAAACGGACGAAGCGCATCTCGCCCTCGGTATGCCAGCCTTTCAGCGCGGCCTCCGGGTCGGCGGGAAGGTCGCCGGGGAAGATGGCAAATGCCTCATTGCCGTCGAAGCTGCGCTTGCCAATAGTCTCGCCGGGAAGCGGATAGCCCACGATGCAAGGAAGCCTCTCGCCGTTCCGCTTCGCCTCGCCTTCGCGGGTCGCGCGTATGGCCGCGAGCGCCAGCACCTTTACCTCGGCGCCCGCATATTTGGCCCGGACCATCGCCCTCCCGGCGAGCTTGGCGAGGATCGCTTCGAGGCGGTCATGGCTTTGATGATGGAGATGATCGGCCTTGGTGGCGGCGAGCACGATGCGGTCGATGCGCGGGGCAAACAGGCTCGACCACAGGCTGTTTGACCCGGTCCTGAAGCATTCGAGGATCTCGGTCATGGCGCGTTCGAGGTCGGCGACCGCGGGCTGGCCGCCATTGAGTGCCGTGAGCACGTCGATGAGCACGATCTGGCGGTCGAGTCTTGCGAAATGATCGCGGAAGAAGGGCCTCACCACATGCGTCTTATAGGCTTCGTAGCGCCGCTCCATCATCGTCCACAGCGAGCCGCGCGGGAATTTCTCCTCGTCCTTGGCATCGAGGGGCGCAAAGGTGAGCGCCGGCGAGCCGGCAAGATCGCCCGGCATGAGGAAGCGGCCGGGCGGCAATGTCGAGATCGCATATTGATCCGACCGGGCCTCACGCAGATAAGCCTTGAACAGATCGGAAAGTCTTTCCGCGACCGCCTCGTCGGCGGGGTCTGTAGGATCGACCAGGCCAAGCGAGGCAAGCCATGGCTTGGCAGCTTTCTTGCGGATTGGCCTCCTGCTCTGTTCGAGCGCTATCCGCGACCACTCCCGATAGTCGAGCCTCAGCAGCGGGAGATCGAGCAGCCATTCGCCGGGATAGTCGACGATGTCGATATGCAGCCTCTCGCGGCCGAGCTGGCGCTTCCAGAATCGCGTCGAGGCATATTCGATTGTGAGTCTGAGCTGGCTGATACGGCGCGTGCTCTCCGGCCAACGCGGCGGGTCGGCCACGAGATCGCCGAGATGCTTCTCATATTCGAAACGCGGCACGATTTCGTCGGGCTGCGGCTCCAAATAGACGCGCACCACGCGGCCCTGCGCCGCGGCATCGAAGAAGGGGAGCCGCGCGCCGGCGATGAGATTATGCACGAGCGCGGTGATGAACACCGTCTTGCCTGATCGCGCCAGGCCGGTGACGCCGAGCTTCACGGCAGGCGTGACGAGGCCGGTGGCGAAGTCGCCGATGCTGCGGAAGACGTCGCCCGTGGCTTGGGTGTAAGTGGAGATCGGCACGCCTCGATACGTCCTTTGCGCTCTTTTCCCGCGGGACGCGTACCTCACCCCCCGCTAAAGACTGCCTAAGAAATGGGCCCCGCCCGGCCCCCTAAATATGACGGATTTGCAATGATCCGGCTGACGGTGCTTCGCGCATTTGTCAAGCACGTCTCGTGTCTTGACTTGTTGACTCGCTTCCGTAAATACGTGGCTGCCCGGTGGGGATCGCCAACCATGCGTGAGGCGGTTAAGGGGAGCAGGGTCTCAAACCCAAAGAGGAAACGGATGCGTCTGGAAACGACCATGCGGGCCAAAAGAAAAATCCCCGACGATTACCGCCCATCGGAAGACGAACCCTTCATGGGCGAGCGCCAGCGGGCCTATTTCCGCCGGAAGCTGCTCGGCTGGCGTGACGAGATCCTCCGCTCGACCAGGGAGACCCTCCAGCACCTGCACGACGATTCGGCGCAACACGCCGATATCGCCGACCGGGCGACGTCGGAGACCGAGCGGGCGCTCGAGCTTCGTGCGCGCGACCGCCAGCGCAAGCTGATCGCCAAGATCGACGCCGCCATAATGCGCCTCGACGACGGCACCTACGGCTATTGCGAGGAGACCGGCGAGCCGATCAGCCTGAAACGCCTCGATGCGCGGCCGATCGCGACCCTGAGCGTCGAGGCGCAGGAGCGCCACGAGCGGCGCGAGCGCGTCTACCGCGACGAGTAACCCTAACACAGCAAATTCAAGCGTCATCCTGAGGCGCTCGGCGCACTGCGCCGAGCCTCGAAGGATGCCATGCTCCTGCAGTCGCCCTTCGAGGCGCGCTTTCAGCGCGCTCCTCAGGGTGACGGAAGAGCTATTCCCGTGGTGCGATCGGAAAATCGAAGATCGTGTCGGGATAGGGCTCCGGCTTGAGGGTGAAGTGCCACCATTCCTTCGGGTAGTTCTTGAAACCGTGCGCCTGCATGGCCTCGACCAGCACGTCGCGATTCTCCCGCTCCTCTTTGCTTAGGCCCAACGCCGCGGTGTTCGCCTTCACGTCGAAGCAGTCGAAGCTCGTGCCCATGGCGAGGCTGCCGTCTGGCGCCTGCCCCTTTTGCGGCACCGTGCAAGGCCGTGGTTTGGGGATCTCCGCGGCGGGCGAAGCCCTGGCATCGGCATCGATCGGCACCAGCGTGAGGTCCATGGTCGCGCCGCGCGAATGGCCTGAGCGCGTGGCGATGTAATCGGGGAACAGGTCGGCCTTGGGTAGATTGGGATAGTAGGTCATCTTGGCATGCGGATCGTCCGGGTCTTTCGCCCAGTCGACGAAGGCCGCGACCGCCCGGGCAGGGCGGTAGCAGTCATAGACCTTGAGCGTGAGACCCTTGCCGCGGAGACCGGCTTGCACGTCCTTGAGCGCCTCTGCGGCCTGCCGCACCAGCACGCATTCGGGCGCCTCGTAGCCAAGCACCTTGGCGCCGGTGAAGTTGTCCGTTCCGGCATAGCGGATGTCCTGCTGAATGGTCGGGTCGACGTCGCGCAGGTAAACGAAGTCCTCCGGCATCTCCGACGCGCCGGCTGCAAACTCCGCAAGGGAGAGGGAGCCTGTAAGGATGAAGCGCACAAGGCCGATGCGATAAGGGACGTGCCGCATATCCGCTCTTTGCCGTCAGGCCCCAACTTCGCATAAAAAAACTCCCCGCTGGAGGGCGGGGAGTGGAGAGGTTTGGGGGACTGACATGACTGGCGTGAGCCAGTCGGTGTCGGACCATTAGCAGGGAACTGCCGGCGTTCTTACGGCACGAGCGGTGAGATTACCGGCGTCTTCTCGCCGCCTGCCCCAACAACTCAGGGCGGCCATAAGCTCGGAATGCTTGTTTACCTCAATCTGCCGCCCACCACAAGGGAAACCGCCTGTGGTATTTCCGCAACAGTCAAGCTTAAAAAGCCGAGGCAAGTGCTATTTCTTGCTGAAATCGGGGGCGGGCCGCGTCTCACGCTTGGCGATGATCACGTCCTCGAGCGGGGGCTCGAGATGCGGGCGTCCCTTGATGCCGGTCTCGATCACCATGTCGACCGGGCCGCCGACAATGATCAGATGCTCCACGTCGTCGCGCCTCACGAGGAGGAGCTTGCGGCGCGCGTCGACGGAGGCCGTCTCGACCACCCCGAGCCGCTTGTCGCGCGGCCGCAAGAAGCCGTGCGCGCTCGGCCGGCCGGTGACGAAGGTCTTGAACGCCCACACCACGAGCGCGCCGAGCGCGATCACGAACAGGATGGCCGCGACGGCAAGGACGATGGTGTCGAAGGGGGGCATGGCCTCTCCTACGCAATCCGTGTTAACAGCTCATTAACCACACGCGGCCGGTACGATTAAGGCCGCCCGGACCTCCTCGATCGCGGTCCGGGGGGAAAAGTCGCTAAAGGACGCATGGGCTTGACCCTCTCCGCGTGACATTGTCCCTAAAGACGATTCGAATCGGCTATTTTGCGAAGTCCATGACCGATATCGACGCGCCGATGCGCTATGCCTCGCCCGCCGCCGACCTACCCTCGCGCGACGGCAGCGTGGGGCTCGTGGTTCTGCTCGCCGTTGCCCTGGCGATCGCCGCCGTCGGACTCGCCATGGTGTCGCGCGAGATGGCCGAGCCGTTCGTGCTCGCCATACTTGCCGGTCTTGCCGTGGTCGGCGTGTTCTGCCTGTTCGCCGGCGCCGTCGGCATCCTTCATTTCGGCGGAAGACATGCTCGCAACGACGTCACCAAGGCCTTTGTCGACAATCTGCCGCAAGGGGCACTGATCGCCGACAGCTCGGGGCGCGTGCTCTACGCCAACGAGGCCTATCGTGACCTGCTCGGACTTGAGCCTGAAGCGAGCGTGCCCGCGCCCGACCGCGCCTTCGCCGGCAATCCGCATTTGGCGGAATCCATTTTTCGTCTCGCCCGCGCGGCGCAGCAAGGCCGCAGCCTGAAGGAGGAGTTTCGCCTGCCGCCGCCGGGCGAAGACGACGAGGACGCCGGCCTCGCACCGCGCTGGTTCCGCATCTCGGTCCAGCCCATGCCGCCCGACCCGCGCTCTGGCCGCAAAGGCGCGCTCGTGGTGTGGCAGGTCGATGAGATCACCATGGACCGCGCGCGCGAGGAGGCAAGCTTCGCCAAGGTGCAGGCGGCGATCGCTTATCTCGACAGCGCTCCGGCCGGCTTCTTCACCGCCGATGCCGACGGCAATATCGAATATCTCAACGCCACGCTCGCTCAATGGCTGGGGCTCGACCTCTCCGAGGTCGCCGGTCGTCCGCTCAAGCTCGAAGAGATCATGTCAGCCGACAGCGCGGCGCTGATCGCCTACACCGACCGCGGGCAGGCGCAAGGGACGCGGCGCTTCGACATCGACCTGGTCAAGGCCGACGGCACGAGCTTGCCAGTGCGCATCCTGCATCGTCTCCCCCGGGCCGGCACGAGCGGCGGGCTCGCTCATGCGCTCGTCCTCACCCGCGGACCGGGCGAGGCGGAAGAGGCGGGCGCCGCCGAGCTCAGATTTGCGCGCCTGTTTCATTCCGCCCCCATCGCCATCGCCACGGTGGACGCCGAAGGCTTCATCAGCGCGACCAACTCCGCCTTCATGCGGTTGTTCGGCGCCGCGACCGACGACGGCCGCAAAGTGAGCCTGGAAACCCTGGTCGAGCCCGACAGCCACCAGGCGCTTCGCCACGCGCTCGATGCGGCCTTCGCCCGGCAAGGGCTGATCGAGCCCGTGGACATTGCCTTTGCCGGCGACCGCGATCGGAGCGGCAGGATCTATCTCAGCCCGATCGAGCAGACCGACGGCGACAACGAGGCGGCCATCGCCTACGCCATCGACACCACCGAGCAGCGCGCGCTCGAGATGCAGATCGCCCAAGGCCAGAAGATGCAGGCGGTCGGCCAGCTCGCCGGCGGCATCGCGCACGATTTCAACAACATGCTGACGGCGATCATCGGATTCTCCGACTTCCTCCTGATGAATCACCGGCCGACCGACCCCGCCTTCCAGGACATTATGAATATCAAGCAGAACGCGAACCGGGCCGCGGGGCTCGTGCGCCAGCTGCTTGCCTTCTCCCGCCAGCAGACCTTGCGGCCGCAAGTGCTTGCACTTGGCGACGTGCTCTCCGAGATCTCCATCCTGCTAAGCCGGCTGCTCGGAGAGAATATCGAGCTTCGCGTCGACCAGGCCGGCGACCTCTGGCCGGTGAAGGCCGATCTCCATCAGTTCGAGCAGGTGATCATCAATCTTGCCGTCAATGCGCGGGACGCCATGCCTGACGGGGGCAAGCTCACCATCCGCACCGCCAATGTCGGCGAAGGGGAGTCGCGCGAGCTTGGCCAGCGCCACATACCCCCCGGCGAGTATGTGCTGATCGAGGTGGCCGATACCGGCACCGGCATGACGCCTGAGGTGATGCACAAGATCTTCGAGCCCTTCTTCTCCACCAAGGAGATCGGCCGCGGCACCGGTCTCGGCCTTTCCACCGTCTACGGCATCGTCAAGCAGACGGGCGGCTACATCTTCGCCGAGAGCGAGGAGGGTAACGGCACCACCATGCGCGTCTACCTGCCCCGCCATATCGAGACCGCGGCCGAAATGGAGCAGGGGAGGCTCGAGCGCCGGCCCGAGAAACCAAAGGACCTGACCGGGCGCGGTACCGTGCTCCTGGTCGAGGACGAGGATGCGGTGCGAAGCTTCGCCGCCCGCGCGCTCGGCCAGCGCGGCTATCATGTGCTTCAGGCCACCACCGGCGCCGAGGCGCTCGACGTCTTCCAGAACTACCAAGGCGAGGTCGACCTCGTGGTGAGCGACGTGGTGATGCCCGAGATGGACGGCCCGACTCTGTGCGAGAAGCTTCGCCGCGAACGCCCCGACCTCAAGGTCATCTTCATCTCCGGCTATGCCGAGGATGCTTTCCGCCAGCATCTCGCCGAGAACGAAGACTTTATGTTCTTGCAGAAGCCATTCGATCTCAAGGAGCTGGCGGCTGCCGTGAAGGCTGCGCTCCAGGATTGAGGAGCCGCGAGCGGCGAGCGGCCAAAGGGGCTTCCCTTCGCCACAGATCGCGTCTACACGCGGGGCTACAATCCTGATCCCGATCCATTGGTCATTGGAGTGTCCGCGTGCCGGATTACGAGGTCGTGCCGCCGGAGGAAGCCGGCGAAATTGCGAGACGCCGCCGCGCCAAGCCGCGCATGCCCGCGCTCACCATCGAGCGCTATGGCGGACGGTTGATCTATTTCTGGTTCGGCATGCGGCTGGCCGCGCTGATGAAACTGTTCAAGCGCGGCCGCTTCTCATTCACGCTCAACTGCATCCCCGACACGCTTCTCTTGTTCCTGTGGGTGCCGTGGAACTCGGTGCTCTACTGGATCGCGGAAGCGAAATATAAGAGACGCGCCGAGGCGCTGCCCCTCGATGAGCCGCCCATCTTCGTCATCGGCCATTGGCGCACCGGCACCACGTACCTGCACGACCTCTTCTCGGTCGATCCCAATCTCGCTTACCCCACCACCTATGAATGCTTCTTCCCGCACCACTTCCTCCTGACCGAAGGCCATCTCGACAGGGTGATGAAGGTGCTCCTGCCCAAGAAGCGCCCGCAAGACGACGTGCCGGTGGGCTTCGACCGCCCCCAGGAAGAGGAGTTCGGCATGATGATGCTGGGCCAAGGCACGCCCTACATCACCCATGCCTGGCCCAGACTAGGCCCCGCCGATACCAACTATCTCGACTTCAAGGGCGTGCCGGAGGCGGCCAAGAAGACATGGGCCGACGCCTATATGTGGTTCTACCGCCGGCTCCTTCTCAAGCACGGCAAGCCTCTGGTGATGAAGACGCCGGCCAATGCCGCGCGGCTCAAGCTGCTCACCAGGCTCTTCCCCGACGCCCGCTATGTCTATCTCGCCCGCAACCCGCTCAACGTCTTCCCGTCCACCGTCAAACTGTGGCGCGCGCTCTATTCCGTGCAAGGCCTGCACAACCCGCCGCAGCTCGATCCCTGGCTCGACGACTATGTGCTCGACATGTTCGCGCGGCTGACCGAGGACTATGAGGAGGATCGGCATCTGATCCCGAAGGACCGCCTGGTCGAGCTCCGCTACGAGGACTTCGTCAAGGACCCGGTGGCCTCGATGCGCGACATTTATCGGCGCCTCGACATCCCCGGTTTCGATCAGGCTGAGGGGCCGATGCGCGCCTTCCTCGCCGAGCGCTCAGAGCACAAGGTCTCGCACTACGAGCTGCCGCTCGCGCTGAAGCGCAAAATCGTCGACCGGCTCAAGCCTTATATCGACCGGTTCTCTTACCGCGATACGGTCGAAGCCGCGCTTCGCGCCGCGCCCGGAGCCAAGGCGCCGGTGCGCGAGCGCGAGCCCTCGTAGCCTTCTTCGGCAGTGAAGCGGCGGCGATTTTGCGCTATGCTTTGAGGCGGCATCGATCCCCGCAGGGGCAAGACGGGGCGATGCGGCTCACGACACATTAGGAGGGAATCATGCGCAAAGTTGCATTCGCTATTGCGGCGGCGGCCCTCATGCTGCTCGCCGGAGCTTTTGCCTTCACCGCCCAGGCGACCACGTCCCTCGGGACCTTGAACCTGCCTGGCGTGACCAAGAACTTCTCGCCGGTCGACACGGTCGCCTGCCGCGTGGCCGGCCCAGTGTGCGGGCCCGGACGGACTTTGGTCTGCCGGCCGCTCCGGGGCTGCTGGTGCGCCCGCTGCTGGCGATAGGCTTGCCTCGGCTGGGGGCCTAATCCGGAAAAGGCCGCCCGGAGGCGGCCTTTCTTTAACGTCCCCAAAAAGAACAGATTGCGAACAGAGAACAAAACGTGTACATTGCTCCTTGCTGCACTTCGCACCTTCTCCTCGCCCCGAGCCGACTGAAGGCTGAACGGCACGCCGGGAGGGGGTGCGGAGCCTAAAGAGCATCATTTGCGACTCAGAGCTTGCTTGTGAAATAAGGGAGAACCTCCATGTTGAATGTCGCGCTGCGCCTCGTCGAAGGAGCTGAGATGGATAGAGAGAAGGCCCTTGAAGCGGCGATCTCGCAGATCGAGCGCGGCTTCGGCAAGGGCTCCATCATGCGGCTCGGGGCGAACGAGAAGATCGTCGAGGTCGAGGCGATCTCGACCGGCTCGCTCGGCCTCGACATCGCGCTCGGCATCGGCGGGCTGCCGCGTGGGCGTGTCATCGAGATTTATGGGCCGGAATCCTCAGGGAAAACCACGCTGGCGCTCCATGTCGTCGCCGAGGCGCAGAAGCGGGGCGGCATTTGCGGCTTCATCGACGCCGAGCACGCGCTCGACACGGTCTATGCGCGCAAGCTTGGCGTCGATCTCGAGAACCTCCTCATCTCCCAGCCCGACACCGGCGAGCAGGCGCTCGAGATCACCGACACGCTGGTGCGCTCCGGCGCCATCGACGTGCTGGTGGTCGATTCGGTGGCGGCGCTGACGCCCAAGGCCGAGCTCGAAGGCGAGATGGGCGATCAGCTGCCGGGCAGCCAGGCGCGGCTGATGAGCCAGGCCTTGCGCAAGCTCACGGGCTCGATCTCCAAGTCCCGCTGCATGGTGATCTTCATCAACCAGATCCGCATGAAGATCGGGGTGATGTTCGGTAGCCCCGAGACCACCAGCGGCGGCAATGCGCTGAAATTCTATGCCTCGGTCAGGCTCGACATTCGCCGCATCGGCGCCATCAAGGAGCGCGAGGAGGTGGTCGGCAACCAGACCCGCGTGAAAGTGGTCAAGAACAAGGTGGCGCCGCCCTTCAAGCAGGTCGAGTTCGACATCATGTATGGCGAGGGCATCTCCAAGACGGGCGAGCTGGTCGATCTCGGGGTGAAGGCCGGCATCGTCGAGAAGTCCGGCGCCTGGTTCTCCTTCGATAGCGAGCGCATCGGCCAGGGCCGCGAGAACGCCAAGGCCTATTTGAAAGAGCATCCCGAGACGGCGATGAGGATCGAGCGGGCCATCCGCCAGAATGCGGGCCTTCTGGCCGGCCAGATCCTGGAAGGCGGGGCCGAGCCGGCACCCTCCGAGGGCGAGAGCGGCTTTGCCGAGGGCGAGGCCGCCGTCACGCCGCTGGCCGGAGGGGCCGCGCGCCGGGGACGCCGCTAGACAGCCCCGCTTCGTCACCTTATGTCTGACGCGGGACCGAGAGGCCTTTTCTCGTCTTAAGGGAGGGGCCTGGCGGCGCTTGGCGTTGGCCCGAATCGGCTAGTGTCCTAGCGCGAAGCGCTTAGGTCCCCGCGTGAACCAGGGCCTCCCATCCACCCCGCCATGACCTCCGCCAAACGACAAGGTGCCAAAGCGACGAGCGCCAGACAGGCGAGCGACGCAAGCGTGGGCCATACCAGTCTCAGCCACACCAGCACCAACGAGGTCCGCGCCGCCTTTCTCGATTTCTTCGCCAAGAACGATCACGCGCTCGTGCCGTCGGCTCCGCTCGTGCCGCGCCACGATCCGACGCTGATGTTCACTAATGCCGGCATGGTGCCGTTCAAGAATGTGTTCACCGGCGCCGAGAAGCCCACATCCTTGCGCGTGGCGTCGGCGCAGAAATGCGTGCGCGCCGGCGGCAAGCACAACGATCTCGACAATGTGGGCTATACCGCGCGCCACCACACCTTCTTCGAGATGCTCGGCAATTTCTCCTTCGGCGACTATTTCAAGGAGCGCGCGATCCTGCTGGCCTGGGAGCTCCTCACCCGCGACTTCGCGCTGGCCAAGGAGCGCCTGGTCATCACGGTGTTCGCCGACGACGACGAGGCGGCGAAATTGTGGAGCAAGATCGCCGGCGTGCCGGAGTCGAAAATCATCCGCATCGCCGGCGCCGACAATTTCTGGTCCATGGGCGATTTGGGTCCGTGCGGCCCGTGCTCGGAGATTTTCTACGATCATGGGCCACAGCTTCAAGGTGGCCCGCCCGGCAGCGCCGA
>Ga0209874_1000451_pt1 | contig 12031 bp, 12 predicted proteins | sample GWRWN1_20_30_FD_187216 | JGI IMG/M metagenome (GOLD analysis project Ga0209874, IMG submission 187216) | Riverbed sediment microbial communities from areas with no vegetation in Columbia River, Washington, USA - GW-RW N1_20_30 (SPAdes)... | ecosystem: Environmental > Aquatic > Freshwater > River... | reverse complement strand
GCCAGCCGTTGAGTTCGTTGCTGAAGCAGGAAGTGTTCGCGCTCCGCCGCTGCCTCGCGCGCCGCCTGTCCAGCAGCTAAGAAAGCATCATGGAGCTCCCTTACCTCCCGCACTCTCGATCGGTTCAGATCCGCCTTTTCACCGCGCTGTATGGTTGGGGCGGCTCTCGCGAGCGTTGCGATGGGAGTTGCAATACGCTTGGCGAGGACCCATGCGGCGATGAGACCGAGAAGAAATAGTAGCACAGCGCCGATTCCCCACCAGGCGATGGAGCGATTAATCGGGGCATTGATTGCAGCTTGCGACACCGCCACCCCCGTAACCCATCCGGTGAGACTCGATCTTACAAAAGCGTGGTAGACTGGAATGTCCTCGAAGGTCCGCTCGGTGCCCCAGCCCTCCTGCGATTTTGTGATCTGGCTCAGCAGCTCTGCGGTGCCAGACCGGCCGACAAATCTCTCCGGTGCCTTTGTTCGAGCAATGAAGACGCCCTTTTTATCTACTAGTGCCGCGATCCAGTCGGCGGGTAAGCGCTCCTCAAGCAGCAGCTCGGTTAAGAGTCGGGGATGAAAGGCCATCTCGAGCGCATACAGGACTTTGCCGTTTCGAACGACGGGAACGTTAATCCCGATCGTCGGCCGCCTCGAATCGAGAGCGACAAACAAATCCGACACAGCCAGCTCGGCGGTCTCCATTGTCTTCTTGACGGGTTCGGGGCCCCCCAACGGCAGGTGCGGATAAGTGTCAGCCGTTTGAGCCGGTGCAGGATCCCGGAACGGATTCGGCAGCGGAGTTCCGAACGGACGAGCCGTGTTCATCAGCTGCTGGCCTGATCGGTCAAACAAAATGAGCCGCGACTCTTTTCGGTTCGCCAGAGCGCGTCTACAGATCTCGTGGAAGCTCCTTAAATTGCCGGTGTCAAGGTGGGGTGATTCTGCAAGCGTCTCCAAGATCGCTCGAACAGCGCCCATCTCCCGGTCCACCGCCAGTGACAACGCGCGAGCCGTATCCCGCATGCCCCGCTCGACGGCCTCATGTTGAAGCCGAGCTTTCTGGCGGAACATCGCGAATGTAAAGATCAATACCGGCAGCAATGCGGCGAGGACCAGCACCATTAGATGGGAGCGGAGCTTCAATGGGCGATTAAAAATACCGCCAAGTTCTCCCCACAAATTCTTCAACTGGCTTCTCCCGCGAGTCGGCGAACAAGCCGACAATAATCTTTGTGACGCCTGACCCCCATTTTTGCTCGAGCGCTTAGCGAGTGCGAGGGTTGTTAGGCCTCGTGCCGAAAGCTTATGCGTATCGTATCAACAACCAAGGCAAACACAAGATAAAAATGCCAAAAGAAATTAAGAAGATTCTAAAAGCACCGAACAAAAACCAAGAAGAAGCCAAACGAACTGATGAGGTGAAAAGGGGGCTCTGGAGGCTGGCCGGTCCACATCTGTATTGATTTATTCCTTGTCCCTGCGAAACTCATTCATACATGGCCAAACCTGTAGTTGAGGAATTCCCTTCTCGCGCGGAACTACGAAGCATCATGAGCATCTTTATAGAAATCAATTCTTATTGAGGAACATTCAAATGGAAGGAGTTTTTCAAATTGATTTCAGGTCTATTTTTGTTCCGTCACTGCATCTCGCGGAAGTGGTCTTGCGAGGCACCGTTGTTTATCTATTTCTCTTCATCATTCTCCGCGTGCTTCGACGGGAGGCTGGCGCTGTCAGCATTGCGGATTTGCTCGTAGTCGTGCTCATTGCTGATGCCGCGCAGAACGCGATGGCCAGCGACTACAAATCGATCACGGAAGGTGCCGTGCTCATTGGCACGATTGCTTTGTGGGACTATTTTTTGGATTGGCTGGGCTATAGATTCCCATGGTTTTATCGCCTACTGACCCCGGCTCCCTTGCCGTTAATCAAGGATGGACGGATCATGAAAAAACACCTGCGCCAGGAACTGATCACCGAAGAAGAACTGCTGAGCCAGTTGCGTCAGCAAGGCGTCCAAAGTCTCGCCGAAGTAAAGAGGTGTTACTTGGAAGGCGATGGTCATTTTAGTGTGATCGCCAGCCAATCCAAGAAAACCGCGTCAAAGAAAAACAAAAGCGCAGTTACATGAATTTGCGGAATGGACGCCAGACAATCATCTACGACACTCTAGATTTGTCGGACTGATGATCCGGCTGCCCAAACTGTCGTATTGGACCGGTTCTAGATCTCTCCTGCTATGAGTATGTAGGAGAATCCAGCCGGCTATTTACTCTCCAAGGAAAGGAATGGAGCAAAGCATGTGCCATCAACGCTACATCTTTCCAGCGATGCGATCCCTGCATGGTGGTTGCTCATGCAACTTTGATTTAGTGCGCCAAATGCGTACTAACAGTATGTAATTTGCGACTCATTGGTCAGAAGAGACCTCACTTATTTGAAAGCGCAAACCACAAACCGATTAAGTTTAGGCGACTAAAAGTCATGGCATTATGTTTGCCTTTGGACCCCGGAGTAGACGATGACTCCGAGAGCACCCATCAATGTCTTATAAAAATCCCAACTGGCGTCTCGCTTTGTTTTTTAGATTCGGACGCGAGAATAAATACCTAGGAGGCGGTGTCAGGTTCACCACTTTGTTAGCCGCCTTGTTGTTGCTATCAGCCTGCGCTGGTCTGCCGGTGCGCGGCAGAGTAGGGATGCAAACTATAGAAACTCGGGTCGATTCGGAAACGGCGCGTTACTACCTGGAAAGCTACCTGGCGGGAAAACGCAACGATGCGGCACTCGATGAACGTATCGATCGCGTTTATCAGAGCGCCAATGGCGGCCTGCCCGATCGCAGAGAGCTCAAACGATTGAGTGATGAGTTTTCCGTTGACTTTGCCGCCCTATACCTGGCCGATCAGATCATTCATACGCCCGTCAATCGTCGCTTTCGGATCGCTTTTGATCATGCATACGATTATACTCGTAAAGCCCTTCCCCAAGATCGTGTGAAGTTACCTGGCGCGGCTGCAGACTATGAAGTCCTGGTCGTGCCCATCTATCTCTATAAGCGGCTTATTGGATCGGGCGCCGATTTAGCTGCTCCGCGAGCGGCGCTAAAAAGGGTGGGACTTACCTGCCATTTTGTCGAAACCCAAGACGACGGCGCCATTGAAGCGAACGCGGATCTGGTGTCCGCTGCTATTCGCGCTCGCATGCAGAGCGGCCGGCGGCTGATCGTCATCAGTGCCAGCAAGTCCAGTCCGGAAGTGGCTTTAGCGCTAACCCGGCTGGAACCTGCTGAAACTCGTCACGTTGCGGCCTGGATCAATGTAGCGGGTGTGCTTCAGGGCTCCCCGCTGGCGGATGAACATCTTTTCCAGGAGTTGGAATTTCTAGTTGGTGAGGTGGATGTGGCCGGCAAGGAGAGTTTAACTACCCTGCGCGGCCGTCGACGATTCGATTCCTTTCACGTTCCTGAACATGTGCTCGTGGTTAATTATCTTGGTATTCCCGTCACCGGCAGCATATCTTTTTGGGCCCGAAGAGGCTTTTATTCCCTGCGAAAGCACGGACCCAACGATGGGATTTCGCTATTGTCTGATATGATTATCCCGGGCGGCGTAACCTTAGCCGATCTAGAGAATGACCATTTTATGCGTGGCAAACCCCTTGATATTACCACCGTGGCTTTGGTACTCACTGTCATGCGCTGGCTGGAACATCCTGACGGTGAATTGGTCCGTGGTCCGGGACGCTAGAGAACGATCACAATTGTCTGTCCTGATTGAGCTTACGAATATGTGGCAAAAGTTCTGACACATACAATCGTAAAAACGGTCAAATTTGAGGAGTGAAGTCCATGGCATAGTGTTTGCCTTGAACCTGAGAAAGGATTATGAGACTTCGAGAGCATCCACTAATGACTTACCGAAATATTTACAACTGTCGGCCAGCTTGGGTTTTCACACGGACCCTCCCTGTTTTTCGATCGCGCAAGCAAAGTATATCGTGCGGCTCACCTAGTCCCATGATATTACTGTTCGCCTTGCTGTTTTTGTCAGCTTGCGCCGGTCTGCCGGTACGCGGCATGGTGGGCGGGCAAGCAATTGAAACCCGGGTCGATTCGGAAGCGGCGCGTTATTACCTAGGCAGCTACCTAGCAGGAGAACGCAGTGATGCGGCGCTCGATGAACGTATCGATCGCGTTTACCAGAGCGCCAACGGCAGTCTGCCCGACCGCAACGAACTGAAACATCTAAGCGATGACTTTTCCGTTGACTTCGCCGCTTTATATTTTGCCGATCAGATCGCTCGTATATCCGTCAATCGTCGCTTTCGGAGCGCCTTCGAGCAAGCCTACGATTACGCCCTCAAAGCCTTCCCCGAAGGCCGGGTAAGATTACCCGCCGATGATTATGAAGTGTTGGTTGTGCCCACATATCTCTACAAGCGGCTTTTTTCCGTTGGCGCCGATATGGCTGTTCCGCGGGCGGCGCTAAAAAAGGCAGGGCTCACCTGCCATTTTGTCGAAACCCAAGATGACGGTGCCGTTGAAGCGAACGCGGAACTGGTAGCCGCTGCCATTCGCGCTCGCGCGCCGAGCGGCCGCCGGCTGATCATTCTCAGCGCCAGCAAATCCGGTCCTGAAGTCGCGCTGGCGCTGACTAAACTAAGGCCCGCTGAAACCCGACATGTTGCAGCATGGATCAACGCCATGGGCGCACTGCAGGGCACCCCGCTGGTTGATGAACGACTTTTCCCGGATCTAGAATGGCTAATGGGCAAAGTGGATGCTGCCGGCACGGAAAGCATGACTACCGCGCGAGGCCGACAACGATTCGATACCTTTCGCATTCCCGAGCATGTCTTTGTCGTTAACTACTTTGGCATTCCTGTCGTCGGCAGCGTTTCTTTTTTCGCCCGCGCGAGTTTTTTTCCACTGCGAAAGTACGGACCCAATGATGGCACGGTGCTGTTGCCCGATATGATTTTCCCCGGTGGGGTGACCCTAACTGAGCTTGGCAGTGACCACTTCATGCGTGGCAGACGCCTTGATATTGCCACCGTGGCTTTGGCACTCACCGTGATCCGCTGGGTGGAACATCCTGACAGCGAATTGGTTCGAGGTCCGGGAAGCTAGCTTCTGTGAGTCCCGTCCCAGGGGGTTTAATCCGCGAATCGAAGAGCTGATCGAATGACCGAAATTGGAAGTTGTTCGGAATACGTATTAAATAAAGCTTTCAGCTCGGTTTGAATACCTCGTCCAAGATCTATTCCTTCTTTGTTTGAATAAACTCAGCCCTTGAGATCATCCATCGTCCTTGCTGTTTCCTGTGGCGGAACACAAAGGATCCTTCGGGAGCCGTTGGAACTCCCAATATTTTCATCCCATCCAGCTGGTACCGGCCTTCGACCGTGGCTGTGACGTTATTTAAGACAGAGACTTTTTTCACAGTATGGCTAAGGGTAGTATTTTTGAGCTTTCCATTCCGCTCATCAATTATCCGTTTTCTTATTTCCGAACGGGACCGAACGACGGAGCCCGTCGGAGTGAGCAAAACCGCGTCTGGCAGAAAGAGTTTGGCAACCGTGTCCGTGTCATTTTTATTCCAGGCAGAGACTAAGCTTTCTACCACCGCGGAGACCAATTTTCGATCGTCGGAATCTTTTCTACCCTCTACTCTATTAGTGTCAGCTTTAGCAGATAACGAACCTAAGAAAAATAAGGAAATTATTAGAAATGCGATCGAGGAGGTACGCGGTTTGTGATACTCGTAGGATTTCAAGCTTTGGGGGTCTGAGTCCGTGGCCTTAACGCTTTCGTCTCTCATCTAATTTCAAGCACCTCCCTGGACAGCCAGCCGGCGGGGATTGTTCTTATCGGATTCGGTCGCAGGGCCGAGGCTCTTAGCGATCGGCGCCGCCGGAGCAACTCCCGATCCGTACGTAGTTGCGTAAACCTGCGTGAATTCTGCGCCCAATAAAAATATCAACGACGAATAGTAAACCCATAATAAGACCGTGATTAGCGAACCGGCAGCGCCATAAATTGAAGTGACACCGCTACTGCCTAAATAAAGCCCGATGAAGAATTTTCCTATCGTAAATAGGATTGAGGTGAGCGCCGCTCCGATCCAGACGTCCTTCCACTGAATCTGTATGTCAGGCAAAAATTTGTAGATCATAGCGAAGAGCAATGTGATAAAACCAAAGGAGATTAGAATATCTAACAAGTGCGCGATGACTGCAGCCCCTCCAAACAAGCTGCCGATAAATTGGGTGAGGCCGCTGATAAAGGCGCTGACGGCAAGGGAGACCAGGAGGAGGAAACCGACACCCAAAACCATGGCCAAGGAGATAAAGCGCTTCCGAATGAAGTCGCGCACACCACTATCAGGTTGCGCTCGTACTTCCCAAATCGTATTGAGAGCAGTCTGCAGCTGGCCGACCACCCCTCCGGCGCCAAATAGTAGAACGATCCCACCGAACAAGGTCGAAATCATTCCAGTCTTAGGCCTATTGCTGGCATTCTGGATCATTGCCTGCACCGCCTGGGCGCTCTCTTGACCGATCAGTCCCTGAATCGTTGAGACAATCTGGTTCTGGGCCGCTTCGCGGCCAAAGACAAAGCCGGCCACGGCTATCGCAATAATCAGAAGGGGAGCCAGTGAGAAAAGCGTGTAATAGGATAAGGCCGCTGCAGACTGGAAAGGATCATCATCCAGCCACTTGATGAAAATAGTCTTGAGCAATTTCCAAAGAGACTTTGGTTTCATCAATGCATCCGGTGGTTTAACACTACACCTGTCTGCTCTCACGCGACCCTTCTACCAAAAGGCGGGAGCTGCGGGGGCAGGGTCTTTCTTTTTTGACCTCCCACTCAACAAAGGGGGGACTTTGTTACGAGGATCAAAATACCTGCCCCCGCAGCGTGGCGGGGGAAACGGTTGCTCTTCATACAGCTTCACGATGTGCTGTGCCTTTGGCGGACTCCAGATCTTGGCCTAGCTGTTCGAGTTGTCCCTCATTGAAAAGTTCACGGACCTTTGGAAACATTTCACCTTCTTCTTCTTGGACGTGGTGCTCAACGCCTTCCATTAACTCCTGAAGTTTCGAACCAAACTCATGGCTATCGGATCCCAGCTCTTCCAACTCTTCCAGCAAAGCTTTAGCTTCTTGATGGTCTTCCAGTGCCTCTGCCACCATTTCGCTTAACTCCTCGTGGTGCTCTATCGCGGGGTAAAAGACCGTTTCTTCGATATGAGCGTGAATTTCTAATTCCGTATCAATTCTGTCGAAGAGCTCCTTTCGTCTATTTTGATCGCTGGCTCTTCCCATCTCTTGAAACAGCCCCTTTACGTTCTGATGATCTTGTTCGAGAATCTTCAAAGCGTTCATTTGCGTTCCTCCATTCAACTGTTAACTGTGATCGATTAGAAAAGTGAGCAACAGCCGTGCCAGAAATTTATTTTTTCATAAGTGGCGGTTCGCCCGCTCCTCCATATTGTCCAATCCGACGCTTGGAATCCTGTTCGAAAGGCTGGTTGGTTTGCCCAGGAACAGTGTCGTGTTTCCGGCGGCGTTTAGTCGTTTTCTTTTGCGGCCGGCCTTGCTTGCCTGTCTTCTTACTCTTTGCCATATAAGAACCTCCTTCCTCTTGCCGTAAATATTTGGTTTTCACGCCGGATCTAAGTTTAAGTTACCTACGGGTTGTCACTCGGTGACAGACGATCGATAGCGTAGAAGTTCCTTGCGATCCGCCGCGATGTCTCTTCGCAGTTCCACGAAGAAGCTCGCGAGGTCCGTCTCTGCTAGGCGGCCTCGAGGTGCTCCAAATGCTCTACAGCGGCAACAGAACTCGGCTAACTCTTCTTTTGTGTGCAGCTCTTCAAGTGATTCTGAAGTTGATCTTGCGAATCAAACTTCGCACCGCAAACGGCGCACTTATACGGCTGGCGCGCTTCATATTCTTCTGACATATGACTCACCCCCTTTGGCATCCAGAAAGATGGACAACTGAGAAGGACAACCGCAACATCAATGCCAGTGTCACGTCATTGATTTAGCGAGAACTTAATTGATCACGACACAGAAATTGTTTCGTTTTAACCCACATCGGAATCGGGCGTGTATGAATTTCGGAAACAAAACTGGAATCGGTTCTTCGTGCGGATCGTACCCGCTGAGCGTGGGAGGTTTACTGTCGTTGCCGATCCCGGGCGTCACGTGTGGAGTTCGGCCGGGCGGTCGGCTGCCTTCAGGTTGAAGTCGTAACGGCGGCGGCCGGAAGAGCCCACCGCGCGTGCTAAACGTTGGCCGGTCCTAAGTAGTTATTAGTCACTGAGGTTGCAAACCAATGACTTCATTCCGCCGGTGCTCGGCTTCCACTTCACCAGGTGGTGGTGTGCACGGAATGTGCGGATACTTTGCGGCGCGCAAAGCTCTAAGGGAAATGATTTAGATCTACTCTAGGATGTGACCGCCGGTTGCGGCTCTTCCTTGTTATCGGTCGCGGCGCGGTCGGCTGGCCGTGTCAGCAGGGAAGGGGCAATCAGGGATTGGCTCTCCCAGCCCCGCTTCAACCTATCCCCCTCTGCGCCACTGGGTCCGGGCAGTAGGCGGCAGACTGGGCTCAAAGTCTCCGAGACAAAAGCGGGACACACACCGTTTACCAGGCGAAGTAGCCGTGCCTGGGGGGTGATCACAAGCTGGCTGGCGCCGTAGCGAGAAGCATCTATGATCTGTCGCGCAGCCGGCGCGGAGCTGGTGGAGCGCGAATCCGCTCTCTTCGACTTGCGGGCACATAGGCGCAAAGCTTCTCCACGCCGGTGTTGAAATGCCACGAAAAGAAAAAAACATAGATCGCCATCAGGGCGGTCGAAAGAATCCAATAGCTTGTCATGCTGAAAACGAACGTTAGGACTCCAACTGCCCGGCCGGTCGTTCGGAACAGCTGGCCGACCATTTGTTTGGGATCGATTTGAAATCGGCGAATGGTCTCGTCGAGTTGATCGATGACATTTCCGATTCGATGCCGTAAGCGGCTGCCAAAGCGCCAAGGTAATCCGGCAGCCTGTTGACGAGCATCGTTGACTGCTCGTAGAGAACCGGTCCAAGCCAGGCGAACAATCCGAGTAACGACAGGGCGAACCCCACCAGGATGAGAGAGATGGTAAGCGGGCGAGGCCATCTCCACCTTTGTTCTATGAGAGTCACAAATGGGTTGATAATGTGAGCCAGAATGAGAGCCAAAAAACCGGTAGGAAGATGTCGCCCAGCCGGTACACGACCCACAAACTAAACGCCACCCCGAAGAAAATAATAAGGTCCCGCGCCGCGGCAATCTGCCACAGATGCAGGTCGGCCGGGCCGGCCGTTGGCGATGGCATGGTTCGTGGGTGGCGTTCAAGTCGTGCCACTTTTATCGATCCGAATTATGTTGAACCCCGATGCGGAGCAGAGCGTTGAGCAGGGCTGGAAGTGCTTGGAGTCGCCTGTTGGCTCAGCGCACCATCGGAGAACAATGGCAGCAAACCAATCGAAAAAAACAAGGTGAAGGAAACATTCAAATGGGCTATCCGCTTCATGGTTAGCCTCCAGGCTGGTTTTGCCTCAGCTGCGTGTCGGAAAATTCTATACAACTTGCTTTCTTCGATTCCAGCGGCTCCAGCGGCCGTAGATCATGGACCTACCTCGATAAGCGCCAGACCCGTTTCCGGATCGATCTTCCGGTTTAAGTGCTTGGGTGATTCGGTCAACACGACTTCCAGGGTCGGCCATACATGCGCTTCAAGAACATGACCGCCGTGAGCCGTCCCGTCCACTTTGCCGAGCACGACATGCGCGTGCACCTGAGGGATGTTGTCTTTGAGTGCGATACCACCGACCAGCGAAAGCACTTCCACCTGCTCCACAATCGGTATCTCTTTGTATTTTTTCGTCTCGCGATCGAAATAGCCAAGCATCACGTCGCGAAACGCGCCGATCGCCGTGAAGTGGCTGCCACCCAGCTCGTTCTCCCTGGCAAACGAAGTCAACCCATCAATGAACTCGTCTCCCTTGTCGAAGATCAACGCAAACGTCTTTTGCCCTCGCTCATCTATCAACTTAGCTTTCATGTAGCCCTCCCCTTAGTTAGCCCGCGCTGCCATTAGTGGATAGTCCCCAGCCACCGGAAAATTTCACTTTCTTACTGTTCTGGTTTTTATAGAACTCAAATTCGAAGTCCTCGATTTGCTGCCCAACGCGCACCATTCATTGCTCCTTCCTTCATACCAGTCGTTCTCTTCTGGAACTGCCGCTGGATCCATGCGCCTATAAGAAAGTGCAAACCAAATGCCACTATTTCTGTGACCGAGTTTCCAAAATCCGATGCGAAGGTCGCGCTACAATTGTACGTGTGTGCGTGCGAAAACCCAGCCTGCACCGGCCCGGTCGAAGCAGTCTACTGTGAGCCGTATTAAAAGACTCGTCATGATCAACTCAAAACAATTGTCCGCCTAGCGATGCCTCATGAATTACCAGCGACACTCGTGCTCTTGTCGTGTCGGTAAATACGGACTACGTGTCAGGATTTTTCCGCGTAACGCGTAATCCAGACACTCTTCCGGAGTTTTTTTAGTGGCTCATAATGTAATTAAAATTCCAGTGGTTGTTCAAATTACAGCGCGTGGCATACCTGTTGCGTATCATCTACAGCGTTATCAACGATGTGCGGCCAAACTAACAAAAGGAGGAAATATCATGAAAATGCACAAAACAGTTATGACGATTGCCATCGGTGGAATACTTTTATCGGTTCCGGCGACGCTTCCCAGTGCGGTGGCGGATGATGCGAAGACGACGTCGAATCCTAGCATGTATAGCGATCGCGACCGAACCAAAGCGTCGAAGGATGAGAAGGAAAAATTGGAGCAAACGCTGAAGACGGGGGAGGAGAAGTCTTTCTATCGCCGCGAGCTGGAAAAAATGGGTTGGCAAATCACTTCGGTGAATTATGACAAGCCCGATTATCTCGAGTATGAGATTGTCAAAGGCAAGTCCTCGTACGAAGTGCAAATCGATTTCGACAAGAATAGCCATAAGGCCACCAAGGTCGATGTTACGGCCAATGCCTGGAAGACGGACGCCACTGAACGCGCTCTAAGGGAAGGGAAAAAGATTGACTATCCAAACAAGACAACAGCCAACCCAAACCGCTTCAGCGACAGAGATAGAATGAAGTCGGCGAAGAACCAGGAAGAGAAACTGGAACAAGCCTTGAAGACGGGTGAGGAAAAGGATTTCTATCGCCGCCAGCTTGAAAAGATGGGCTGGAAAGTTACTTCGGTGAATTACGATAAGCCCGATTATGTAGAGTATGAAATCGTCAAAGCCGACACTAGCTACGAAGTCCAAATCGATTTCGACAAAAATAGCCATAAGGCTACGAAAGTCGATGTAGTCACGAACATATGGAAGACCGACGCAACCGAAAACGCGCTTAAGCAGACCCAGGCGCGGCGCTAGATATAATAAGTTGCAGGAATGATGTGTCGGCGTTTGCGCGGCGCCGACCCGACGCCCGCGCAAACGCAGAAAATCGAAAGGACCAGATTTATGTTTCAAGGATTTATTTTGTGGTTGTTAGGAATACCATTTGGCATCATTGTGTTACTTTGGTTGTTTGGTGTGATTGGCTAACACATATCAGAACTGCCGGTGACTCCGTCGGAGGTTGTCTCGCTGTTATTGGCCCGGCGCTTAAACCGCCACCCGAACCATAAAAATTCGTCAAGATTGGAACTGAAGATGGCGAGGATCAAGTATTTGTGGTCGAGCGAGGAACTAATTGCCGAAGGAAAGCGCCACCGCGATACTAAACAGGTTCTTCTGGATTTAGTGTGGAGGAGTACTGACCAAGAAGTGATTCATGATCTTACGCTCGCCCGCAGAACATGAAAAGGAGGAGAGCACGAAGGAAAGAGAGTTAACCGCAAAGAGCGCAAAGAATTTAGGTTTCAGATCTATCGAGCAACCGCTCTGTGGTTATCCTGACCAGGGCTACG
>Ga0209874_1000450_pt1 | contig 12034 bp, 12 predicted proteins | sample GWRWN1_20_30_FD_187216 | JGI IMG/M metagenome (GOLD analysis project Ga0209874, IMG submission 187216) | Riverbed sediment microbial communities from areas with no vegetation in Columbia River, Washington, USA - GW-RW N1_20_30 (SPAdes)... | ecosystem: Environmental > Aquatic > Freshwater > River... | reverse complement strand
GGCGGGCTTCGCGCCTTTGAGGATCTTGTCCACGTAAGTCGCAGCACGACGGTACAGGTCATTGTTATCGATGCCGTAGCTCATCAGCCCCCCGGCCTCCACTTCTTCTGCTCCTTACGAAAATCGGCAATCTAAAATCCAAAATGGTTTCATCTGATCACCTTATCTGCCTTCACCAGGGTCCACTGAGGGATGTTCAATCCGATCTGTTTCGCCGTTTTCAGGTTGATGGCAAATTCAAACTTCATCGGTTGCTCTACAGGAAGCTCTGCGGGCTTGGCGCCCTTGAGAATTTTATCGACGAAGTAAGCGGCGCGCCGGGCCAAGTCAACTAAATTAACCCCGTAGGACATCAGCCCGCCGGCTTCCACATGACTTTGACTGGAGTAGATCGTCGGCAACAGGTTTTTTGAATTCCGCACCGCAGCCTGGGCTTGGACCGCAGTTACGATGCCACCCGATACCAGCCAGAGGACCGCGTCCGCCCGTCCTTTGGCCGCGGCACGAAATGCCGGCTCGATATCTTTGAGAGCCAGCACGTCGAAATATTGAAGTTTCACCCCTAACACCCCTGCGGCACCTTCCACTTCTTTTAACTCTTGTGCGTTGCTCGCGCTGTTCGAAGTCCCGAAAACCGCCAGGCGGGAGAGTTTGGGAACGATCTCCTTTAATAGATCCAGTCGCTTCCCAGCGAGTTCCGGGGAGAGCGTCGACAGCCCGGTAATATTTCCGCCCGGCCGCGCCAGACTGGCGACAAAGCCATTGCCAACGGGATCACCGTCATTGGTCATGACGATGGGGATGGTCGTCGTCGCGGCTTTTGTGCCTCGAGTGTCAGAGGCGCTGCCGGTGAGAATGACGTCGACTTTGAGTCGTACAAGCTCCTCGGCGAGCACCGTGACACGATCGCGTTGTCCCTGCGCAGACCGCCATTCAATCGCTATGTTTTTCCCGTCGATGTAGCCCAGCTCGCGCAATCCCAGCCGAAACGCCTCCCTACGGTCCGGCGGGAATATTGCCGCCAGTCAGCCAAGCGATCCGCGGCACTTTGGCGGGCTGCTGCGCGGCGGCGGGAATGCTAAGCGCTAAGAGCATGGCGCTGAGAGCAAGAGTGATGATTTTGTTCTTCATCAATTTCCCTCATCCTCACCCTCGCCCAAAAGGGCGAGGGAACTTTGTTAGATGCTTAATCAAAAAATCCAACAGTGACGAACCGGGTGGGTTTTGGCAATTGAGATTGTTACCCAACCCTGTTCGGCTGGGAGATACGTAAACGGCCTGTTTATTTCACTCCCTGCCATGAGTTGTCAAACGTTTTCACGTGCTGGAACCGCAACAAGACTCGGAGTATCTCCCGCAAAGGCGCAAAGGCCGCAAAGAAATTAAACATGCAATATCTGGGTTCCGGAATTAAGGCGAAAAACCCGAAACGCTAAACTCGAAACTATTTGTTGCGAAGATATGGAGTCCCTCGGCAGTGGGTCGCGGAGTGCACCTCAGTGGAGCGTTCCGGCAAGCACCTAAGTAATACTCAGGCATAGTCGAATAATTATTCGATCATAGCTTAAGTTCGAGACTTGTAGGACGCGAACGTGATTGGTAATGGGTATTGTGAGGTCAGTCTTCCTTATTATTTCAAGGGTATTGCCGGCAATCGCTTGAGAGTTTTATTGGCCGGATCGACTACGATCCCGACCGACTCGAATGCGGTCACACCCAGCAACGGCTCGCATTCAGGGGCGCCGAAGATCACACGGCCTGCAGTGATCTCGCCCATGAATTCGATTCGAACCAAACCGTAAGGATATTCCTTGACCGTTCCGTCGGCTAGTTCGTACGCCATCTTACCTTCTCGAACGACACCAATTTTGTCCAGCTCGTCCGCGGGGGCCATGGTATCTGTGGCGTCTGTATCAACCAGAAAAACGGCCTCGTAGTTTGCCGTAGGATTCTGCAAACTGATTAATTTGGTCGTGACTTTTGTTGGGCCCATCGCGTTCTTTACTTCATCAGCGGCAGGACTTTTTCGCCGAAAAGATCCAACTGCTTTGGATCTGGATCGGCCAGGCCGATGATCAAGGTGTCGAGTCCTCTGGACAAAAAGGCTTCGATACGGTCCGCAACGGCGGCGGCGGAGCCGACAAGGGATGTGCTTGCGACGTCTCCTCGAAGCCGACCGTAATAGCGCATGACGTAGCTGTTTAAGGTTTCCACTGCTTTGGCCATATTATCGTTGATTGCCATGAAAGTGAGGCCGGCTTTTTCGATCTCGGCGGGATTCCGTCCAGCTGCGCGTGCGTACTGGGCGATTTTCTCCCAGGTGGTTGGGAACTCGGGTATCGCCGAGCTACCGCAGATGAAACCATTAGCCCAGGTGCCGGCGCGCTTGAGGGCGATTTCTGCGCTGCCGCCGGTGAAGATCGGGATCGGCTTCTGGATCGGTCGCGGGCCGAGCGTGAGGTTTTGCACATTGAAGAACTTACCCTTATGCGTGACATTCTCCTCAGTCCAGAGGCGCTTCATTAACTGAACGCATTCCACTGCCCTGCTACCTCTTCCCTCGAAAGGAACTTCGACTGCGGTGAAATCATTTTCCCGGCTGCCGAAACCAACGCCAATGGTTAGCCGGCCATTGGAAATGAAATCGAGCGTCGCCACGATCTTGGCGAGCAGCGCTGGGTGACGCAAGCCCGGCAGCAGGACGGAAGTGCCGATCCTGATCTTTTGCGTCGCACCGACCGCCGCGGCAAGAATGGTCATAGGATCGAGGTTGTCGTAAGCGATGCGATCGATGGTCCACATGGAATGGATGCCCATCGCTTCGCATCTCTTGGCGAAGTTCACGACGTTTTCCGGTTTGGTTAACGGGGCTGGGTTGACGAAGCAGAGGCCGATGTTTGCCATCTTTTTTCTCTCCTTTTGTTATCAAGTTCTTCAGGCTATGCGGGCTCTCTGCAACACTTGAGGAAGAATATTTTCACCACGAAGGGCGCGAAGTCGGGCGGGTTTGAAACCCGCCCCTACATTTTGGCGTCCTTTGTATTACCATGCTTCAAGATTTGCGCGCCACGCGCAAATCTTATGACCACACAACAAATCTCAGACTCGAAGATTCCTTCCGCCAAAGCGCGAAGAGCGCCAAGTTCGGATAACTATTTTCTTTGCGGCCTTTGCGTCTTTGCGGGAGATATTCCGAATCTTCGGTTGCGGCTTTTCCCGCGGTAGGCCTCTGTGATTCAGGTCAAAATAGACCATGCTTCTGCCCCTTTTCAAGATTTAATCTCTGAGATATACCGGACAGCATACAAACTAAGGAGGATACTAGAAATGGAAGCTTCCACATTTAAACTCAAAACGCCGCATATCACCGGCGGGCGTAGCCATATTCCCTTAGCAGCGACGGAACATATGACGGTGGGACTGAACTACTATGCGCCCGGCCGGAAGAACAAACTGCACACCCATCCTGGGGAAGACCATACGTTTGTCGTTATGGATGGGCAGGCGACCTTTTACAACAAGGAGCATAAGCCCACCGTGCTCAACAAGGGCGAAGGCATCATGCTGCCGGAAAACCATTACTACTATTTTCAAAACAGTGGTGATAAGCCCCTAGCGCTGTTCCGGGTCAGCGCGAAAAAGGGCAACAAACCAAAGGTGGTGCGCGTCGACACCGAAGGCAACCGGAGAACAGAGGAAGAGAACGAGTTCATTGTCGTCGATGGGACAACGGTAGAGGGGAAATTCTGGGAGCTGGCATAACCCGATCGCATCGCAGATAGAGCGGTCCCCCGCAAGGGCTTCGACCGTGAGCTCAGCTGAACGACGCAAAGGGCGCCAAGGTAGAGAGGGTGTCCTAGGCTGGATTATTGCCAGCCGAGTGACCGAGGAACGAGCCTCTCCGGTCGCGAGCAATGGGCCTGTCACTCGAGGAGAGGTCTGCAAACTGGAGTGGCGAAGCGCCGAGCCGATGAAGAAACGCAAGCTCACAGCCAAGCCGTTGTTTAGCCGTGAAGGACTGAATGATCATGAAAATCACTGACGTTAAGACGATTCGGTTGCGCGCAACGATTCCTGCGGAAGGACAGGTTTTCAGCCGGTCGGGCGTCAGAAACTCTCGGTCGGCGACACTGGTCCAAATCGAAACCGACCAGGGGATCACCGGTCTCGGCTCCTGCTCGGGAAATGGCGAGCTGATCGAGGTGATCGTGGGGAAAGTGCTAAAGCCGCTATTGGTCGGCATGGATCCGACGCAGATCGAAGAGATCTGGGACCAAGCTTATGTGCGCGGTGGCCATAAGGAGTTTGGCACAAGAGGGATCGGCGTTGTTGCGTTGAGTGGCATTGACATCGCGCTTTGGGACATACTCGGCAAAGTACGCGGCGTGCCTATTTATCAAGTTTTAGGCGGTAAGTGCCGTGACAAAGTTCCGGTCTACGCAACCGCTCTCTACCCAGAAGAGCCGTCCAAGGTAGCGAAGCGAGCCCGTGCGTTCGCCGAACAAGGATTTCATGGGGTAAAAATCAAAGTTGGTTTCGACTTGGATCAAGACATCGGCATAGTCCGCGCGGTGCGCCAAGAGCTAGGCAAAGATTTTACGGTTATGACTGACGCGAATCAGGGCTATAGCGTCGATGTCGGTTTGAAGGCGGCCGAGGCATTCTCACAGTGCGGTGTTTTTTGGCTCGAGGAGCCGCTGTTTGCTGAGGACATCGAAGGCCACGCGCAACTGAGAGAGAAAGGTAAAGTTCCCATTGCCGTCGGCGAGAATCTCAATACCTACTATGCCTTCGAAAATTTCGTCATGAGAGGCGCAGCGGATTTTTTGCAGCCCGACGTCGCCCGCGCCGGTGGTATCACGGAGGTCAGAAAGATTGCGGGCCTGGCTGCCAAGCACAATTTAACTGTCTCGTTTCATACTTGGGGCGACGCTGTGGCGCTCGCCGCGAGTCTCCATTTGTCTGCCGCCTTGAAAGAGTGCGGGGTGATGGAGCTGGACTACACCTACAATCCGCTTCGAGCGGAATTGTTGAAAGAGCCGCTCGAGGTGAAAAACGGCTTTATGAGTCCTCCAGATAAACCGGGACTGGGCGTGGAACTTGATCCAGCGGCGCTCCAACAATTCGCGTTTACCGGGACGGAAGAGATCGCTGTGCGTTTACAGACGTTGCGCGCGGGATAAACCAACGATCCATCCCAAAAACAGGGTCTTCATCTTGAACAAACCCTCTGCGAACTCTGTATTGCTTGAAGGTTTTCGCAGCTGGCGCAAATTTTCCGGTGGCCCGTGGCTATCCAAAACGGGGATTTTGCTCGCCCCAAGACGCCAAGAACGCCAAGTCCGGAAGTTTAATTTCTTTGCGGCGCCTTTGCGCCTTTGCGCGAGATATTCCGATTTTTGGTTGCAGCTCTGTCGCGCTTTGTCTGTGGTGAATATTCTTTCACAGTAAACCCGGAAGAACCAAAAATAAGACTGATCCACGAATTGTCCACCCCGAACGTTTCTGTCTAGACTTTCATAGCGGGTTCCTCTTTTTTCCGTTTCCACGGTTTTTGCGGTCGCCATTCTAGCCAGTTTCGGTAGTTTTTACTCTGCGTAATCTCCAGCTTTTGCTGGCATAGGCCTTGCGGATATTTTCCCGAACTTCGAGGGATTTGCGGAGGTCAAAATGATTAGTCCTTCATTTCATTTTTTGTCCCAACAGGTCAGGTCTCTGGTTTCACTGATAACAGTGGTCGGTTTGTTATTCGGCGCAAACGCTTCGATATATGCGATAGACTCAGTACGAAGCGCGCCATTGTCTCAGTCGCCGCTATTTCCGGCGGATAATTGGTGGAACTTAGATATCAGCAGTTGGCCCGTAGATCCTAATTCCAGCAGCTATATTGCCTTCATCAACAACGGTGGTACCCGGCGGCTACATCCAGACTTTGGCGGCAACGCAGGAACGACGCAAGACCCAAACGCGATCTACGGTTTTCCCTATGCCGTTGTTTCAAACGTCACTAATGCTGACCTTCGCGCCGTGCAATTTACCTACGCTGGCGAGAGTGATGGCGTTAATCACCCTGGAAATACCAGCTTCCCGTTCTATCCGATCCCGCCAGAGGCAATTACACAGCCATATTGGATCGAGGGTGGCGATCCAGGAAACGTCGATCGGCGCAGCAGCCAAGACCGTCATTTGCTGATTGTAGATCGGGACCGCAACCACTTGTACGAGCTTTTCAACGTCTACTACGATAGCACGCAAGGGAAATGGTTCGCCGGCTCGGGTGCTTTCTTCGATATGAACACGAACAATCGCCGGCCCGACACTTGGACTTCGGCGGACGCTGCGGGGTTGGCGATTCTGCCGGGCCTCGTTCGTTACGACGAAGTCTATGATCCCAATGTGGCAGAAATTCGCCACGCGTTTCGTGTCACGGTGCGTGCGACCAACGGTTATGTTTATCCGGCGTCACATCGAGCCGGTTCGACTCCGGGCGCGCTGCCCATGGGCGCGCGCTTGCGCCTGAGGGCCAGTGTCGATGTTAACCAACGCACAAGCGATCCAAACGTCCGGAAGATATTCCGCGCGATGCAGAGATACGGGGTGATCGTGGCTGATAATGGGTCGGATATGTACATCACGGGAACCTATGACACGCGTTGGAATAACGGGATTCTTAATCCAGCGTTCGCGGCTCTGACAGCAAGCGATTTTGAAGTAGTTCAGCTCGGGTATAATCCACCCGCAACCTCACCGGCGGCGCCGACATTGTTGAACGTAAGTCCTTGAACTGTTGCGAAGCTCCGTACAGTCAACTATTCGGTGAGTCCCGTGTGCGACAACGGCAAGAACTCAAACGATCGTTGATCAGTTCACCAATACACTTCCCTAAGCGTAGGCCGATTTGACATCATCGGGTTCTCGTTTGAAGGAAATTGCAAATATCGGTTTTTTTAGGTAGTTAGACGAAACCCGACCCGATCCTCGCCTAAGTTTTTCCCATCGCCTCCACCCTTTGGTATGCTCGAAGGGGGTAGGATTTATATTGCCTTCGAAGTTTGAGTTGCTAAGATGAAACCGCTTTTCTATGTACAAAGAGGACACGATTGCAGCCATAGCCACGCCTGCGGGCGAAGGCGGAGTCGGCATAGTTCGCGTTAGCGGTCCGGACGCGGAGCGAATCGCAGCAGCGCTTTTCGTCAGAGCCGAGGGCAAAAACGGCAACCTGAAATCTCACATGCTCCACTACGGTACGATCCGGGATCCGAAAAGCGACAAAATCCTTGACCAGGTCTTGCTTACGATCATGCGCAGGCCGCGCAGCTACACCGGTGAGGACGTAGTAGAGGTCCATTGTCACGGTGGGGTATTCGTCGTGCATCGGATCTTGGGACTGGTCCTTGCGCAGGGCGTCCGTCATGCTGAACCGGGGGAATTTACTAAGCGTGCTTTCCTCAACGGGAGACTCGATCTTGCCCAAGCTGAAGCTGTGCTCGACCTTATCGCGGCCCGCACCGAAAAAGGAGCTGATCTGGCACTCAGTCAGATCAAAGGTGAACTCTCCAATTGGATTGGTGATCTGCGCGAACAATTGCTGGACATTTTAGCGCAAGTTGAAGCAGCAATTGATTTTCCCGAAGAGGAGATTGAGCTCCTTGAGCGCCCTGCGCTGGTTGCGAAGATCGACGCCCTAAGAGATAAAATCACCATAATTACAGGTACTTACGAATGGGGCAGGCTATTTCGTGAAGGTGCTAAGGTATGCATCTGCGGACGACCCAACGTAGGTAAGTCGAGCTTGTTCAACGCGCTTCTCGGTGCGGAGCGCGTAATTGTTACGCCCATTCCCGGAACCACGAGAGATGTGATTGAAGAGTCCATCAATCTTGATGGTTTGCCGATCGTCTTGTGGGACACAGCCGGGATTAGAGACACGGCCGATCAGGTCGAGCAGATTGGTGTCGATCTTTCGCGCGAGCACCTTGAAAAATCAGAGGCCGCGGTCGTTGTGCTCGATGGTTCCGCGTCGCTCACCGACGAAGATATAATTTTTTTGTCCTCAACGACGAAAAAAATGGGTCTAATCGCAATCAATAAAATCGACCTCGAGCAAAGAGTTGACCGCGATCAGCTACGACAGATAGTCGGGGATAAAAAGATTGTGACGGTGTCAGCAACGCTGGGTCACGGTCTACAGGAACTTAGAAAATCTTTGCGTGAGCTTATCTTGCACACGGATATGGAACCGCCTTTTGTTTTAACCAACCTTCGACACAAGAGCGCTTTGTTATGCGGAGAGCAAGCTTTGGCTGATGCCGGTCTGGCCCTAGAGGAAACGCAGCCGCCGGAACTAGTCGCAGTTGCCTTGCAGCAAGCCAGGGAAAGTCTGGAAGAAGTAGTTGGTGTGATACAGAAGGATGATGTTTTAGAACTTATTTTTAGCAAATTTTGTATTGGAAAATAGATATTTAACATTTGCAATTTAAATTAGTCTTTCAACGTTTCACGTGAAACTATGACAAACTCAAAAAACGATATCTATGACGTAATGGTGGTCGGAGCTGGTCACGCCGGTATCGAGGCGTGTCTTGCTGCAGCTCGCATGGGACGCAAGACTCTCATGTTGACCCTGAATCTCGATCATATAGGGCAGATGTCCTGTAATCCGGCGATCGGCGGCATAGGTAAAGGCCACCTGGTCAAAGAGATCGATGCACTTGGCGGCGAGATGGGACGAGCGATCGACGAAACAGGGATCCAATTTCGCACTTTGAATACAAAAAAAGGGCCCGCCGTTAGAGCATCCCGAGCCCAAGCAGACAAGGCCCTCTATCGCCAGCGGATGAAAATGGTTCTGGAGAATTGTCAAAATCTAACCTTGCGGCAAGGAAGCGTTGAGAGATTGATTGTCGAAGGCGGCAAAGTTGAGGGCGTGGAGACACAGATCGGTGAACAGTTCTACGGGCGTCGCGTTATATTGACAACCGGAACGTTTCTCCGCGGCCTAATTCATATAGGTGATCGAAATTTTGCCGCAGGCAGGGCGGGCGACTTTGCGGTCCAAGGTCTGAGTGAGGAGCTTGCGAAGCTTGGCTTCAAAGTGGGCAGACTCAAAACCGGCACTTGCCCTCGTTTAGACAGCCGTTCAATCGACTATTCAAAACTACAAGTCCAGCATGGTGATGAATCGCCGGTACCGTTCTCTTTTGCGAATGAAGAAATCACCCAGCGGCAAGTACCGTGTCATATAACCTACACTAACTATCGCACACACGAAATTATCCGGTCTGCGGTTCACCGCTCTCCTATGTATTCCGGAAGTATTAAAAGCCGCGGTCCCCGTTACTGTCCATCGATTGAAGACAAGATAGTTCGCTTCGCTGATAAGGCGAGGCACCAGATTTTCTTGGAGCCGGAAGGTCTCACGACGGTTGAAGTTTATCCCAATGGCCTGTCCACCAGTCTGCCGCTCGATGTTCAGATTGGAATGGTTCGTTCAATTGAGGGGCTGGAACACGCGGAGATAATGCGGCCGGGGTACGCGATCGAGTACGACTATATAGAGCCGACGCAGCTCTATCCATCGTTGGAAACTAAGCAAGTGCGCCATCTTTACCATGCCGGCCAGATCAATGGGACAACCGGCTATGAGGAAGCAGCAGCACAAGGACTCATGGCGGGAATTAATGCTGTTCTAAGTCTTCGTGGCGAGCAGCCTCTAGTTCTGTCCAGAGACCAAGCTTACCTCGGGGTTTTAATCGATGACTTAGTAACCAGAGGAACAGATGGGGAGCCTTATAGGATGTTTACTTCCCGCGCCGAATATAGACTTTTGTTACGGGAGGATAACGCCGATCTGCGGCTGACTGAGATCGGTCATAGCATCGGCCTGGCAACGGCTGAAGCACATCAAAGAGTGGCTGCCAAGAAAGCCAAGACATCCATGTTGATGGCTTTATTAGAACAGACGCAGATCAATCCAACGGTAGAAATCAACAAACGACTAGAGTCTATCGGATCGGCGCCGATCCGGAATCAAACCTCACTCGCGCAACTCTTACGGCGGCCGGAAGTATCGGGTTCCGATATTGCGATATTTTCAGAAGAGCTCAACCGATTTGATCCCGAGGTAACTTTGCAAGCCGAAGTTGAGGTCAAGTACGCCGGATACATCGATCGGCAGATGGAGATGGTTGAACGGTTTAAGAAGATTGAGAATGTCCGTCTCCCGGAAGATCTCAACTACTTGGACATTGGAGGTCTCTCGCGCGAGGTTTGCGAGAAGTTAACCAAGATAAAACCAAAATCACTTGGCCAAGCCAGTCGCATTTCCGGAATTACGCCGGCGGCGATATCATTGCTCTCGGTTTACTTGCGAAAAAAGAAAAACGCATAGTTCCCCTATCGTTTCACGTGAAACGAAAATATCTTCCAATTCCGTGAGCTTTGTGATATTAACGAATTACATTCGTAGTCTTACTTATAACTATTTGAAATTTAAGGGTAATTTGTGACTAAGATAATTGCAATTGCCAACCAGAAAGGGGGCGTTGGAAAAACCACCACATCGATTAACCTAGCCGCATCGCTTGCTGTCCACAGCAAAAAGAGCCTCTTAGTCGACCTCGATCCGCAAGGCAACAGCAGCACAGGCCTGGGTATCGACCGCTCGCAGTTGACATCAAGTCTGTACGATGTCCTTGCGGGCGTGCGCTCGCTTATCGATGTTCTGAACCAAACAGAGTTGAACGATCTGTTTATCGTCCCATCGACAAAAGATCTGGTCGGAGCGGAAATCGAATTAGTCGCGGCTGAACGGCGGGAGTATCGAATCAAAGACGCTTTGGCTCCAGTCCACGATCGCTACGATTATATTTTTCTCGATTGTCCGCCCTCACTGGGCCTCCTGACGGTGAACGCTCTCACCGCGGCAGATTCACTCTTGGTTCCGATTCAAAGCGAGTATTACGCCCTAGAGGGATTGAGTGCCCTGCTCGAAACAATGAATCTCGTGCAGCGGAGACTTAACTCCAAGCTCCATCTAGAAGGAATTGTAATTACCATGTTTGATAGTCGAAACCGAATTTCGCACCAAGTGGTCGAAGAGGTTCGCGCTCATTTTCCCGACAAACTGTTCAGGACTATTATCCGCAGGAACGTTCGCCTGAGTGAGAGTCCAAGTTATGGGAAGCCAATCTACTTATACGACGCTAATTCGACGGGCTCACAAGATTATTTAGAGTTGGCTAAGGAACTGATCGGTCATGGAGAAGTCAATGTCACTACCGAAAAAAGGCCTGGGTAGAGGGCTCAGCGCGCTCATTCCCGGGGCGTCCGAACCGAGAATTGAGACAGATAGCGAAGCCCTCAGCTTTCGAGTTGAAGTCGATCGGATAACGCCAAGCCCTTTTCAACCTCGGCGGACGTTTGATGAAGCCAAAATCGAAGAACTCGCTTCGTCGATACGAAACCAAGGCATTATTCAGCCACTAGTAGTCCGGCACAACGGAGATGGATATGAATTGATCGCAGGAGAGCGCCGGTGGCGGGCAGCTATGAGAGCCGGATTGACTCACGTACCCATCGTGGTGCGTGACGCAAGCGATCATGAAGCGCTTCAGCTGGCTCTGGTCGAAAACCTACAACGTGAGGATCTCAATCCCATCGAGGAAGCAAACGGTTATCGCCGGCTGCTGGAGGAGTTTCACTGGAGCCAAGAAGAGATGGCCGAAAAAGTTGGCAAGAGCCGGCCTGCCATTGCCAACTCGATGCGGCTGCTTTCGCTTCCAACCGAAGTCCAGCAAGAAGTGTCATCAGGCAATCTACCGGCAGGCCAAGCTAGAGCGTTGCTGGGGTTGCACAGCGAACCCTTAATTCTTTCTGCGTGTCGCGAAGTCATCGCCAAAGGATTATCAACGCGCGACACGGAAAAACTAGTTCGCCACCTCACATCCGGCCGAAAACGACGAAGAGTCCCGCTTGTCGATCCTGATCTTCGGTCAGTCGTTGAAGAATTGCAGCGCCTACTGGGAACCAGAGT
>Ga0209874_1000444_pt1 | contig 12112 bp, 9 predicted proteins | sample GWRWN1_20_30_FD_187216 | JGI IMG/M metagenome (GOLD analysis project Ga0209874, IMG submission 187216) | Riverbed sediment microbial communities from areas with no vegetation in Columbia River, Washington, USA - GW-RW N1_20_30 (SPAdes)... | ecosystem: Environmental > Aquatic > Freshwater > River... | reverse complement strand
CCACCACGCCCGATTTGACGAGCCGGTCCACCTCGACGCAAAGCGGACTCTGGCCGCAGGCAAACCACTCCGGCTCAAAGTCGTATCCGACGCTCATGTTCACACCGTGAATCCGGATGCGGCGGCCGTTGCCATTGATCTCCTGGATTTGCTCGATGGCGGCGATGAGATTGCTTGCTTGGCCTTCGCCGGTGTCACCCAGCACCTTGAGGCTGAGCAGCTTCGACTTTGGTGCCATCCCCGATATGGCGTCGAGTTCGAAGGTGTTCGATGTCACTTCGCCTTTCTCGTCGCGATGGTTGGCGGTGGCCGTGATCAGGCCGTCCGTCTTCGTCATGTCGCCGGCGATAATCCCTGCAACGTGTGTCCCATGGCCAAAGACATCGACCAAAGGCTCCTCATCCTCTTCACGGAGCACAGTGAAATCCCGATGGTTCAGCGGCGCCTCAAGCTCCAGATTCTTGTGTTTCTTGAAATGCGGATGATTGACGTCGATGCCCGAATCCATGACTGCCCAGACAATGTTGTCACCGAACGCAGAAAAGGAATTGCGAGCCGCGTCCGCCTTCACCGTGCTGATCGATTTTGTAATGAGTCCCTTAACAGGAAAGTCCGGCCAGATACGATAAAGTGCTCGCCGGGAACTTGGCTTGTCATGATTGTCGCGGCGGACCAACTCTCGAATCGCACGGCCGTCTAGAACCGCAAAAAGATACTGATGGCTAAGTTTGCTCTTGCCCTCGTTTATATTTTGCTTTTTCGGATCTATCCCGAGTTCCGTGATGACGTCTTGAACCAGTTTCCGGACCGTTTTTCGCGCCTCCTCCCGGCCACCCTCATAGTCGAGATTCACATCGATGATAATCGGTTGGAGCTCCGCCTCTCCTTTTTCTTTAATTTTGTTGAGAAGCGGAATCGCGATCACCGTTTTATCTAAGACTTCCGGCGTAAATGGCTTTTTTGTCGGGTCGCTCTGCGGCATCGGCGCGCCAGGAACTCCAGGCTCGCTTGCTATAGGATGGGTCTCCGCAGGTTTATTCTGCGGAGTATTGTTAGTAGGTCTGCGTTTCGATTTGCGGGTGGCCATCAAGGTTCTCCTGAAGGGCTCGTGTGTTCGTCGTGTAGATCGACTCGATTAAGTTATGCGCGTTCAGAGATTTTGTTACAAGCGCCGCATACGGTCGTATGAAGGGCATCGTCTCTGAAGCGTGTAATTCGTTTTCTTCCTAGTTGGTAGAGAATTAAACGGGTGACCGAATCCTGTCAAGTGGGAAAGTTACTGATTTTCTCTTGACGCTTTCCCTTAGTTTGCCTAATCTTCGACGGGATCACTTGAGCCGGGAGGTGAATTCGGTAAAAGTGATCACCGGCAAAAATATTAACCTGACCTAGGAAAGGAGAGTCACTTTGAAGATTGCTGACATTGAAATCTTGGACCTTCAAAACATCCCGGTCACACCGCCGTTGTTCAAGGAACCGGTGCGGGCGGCGGTGCGAGTGCTCAAAGTAAAAACCGACGATGGCATTGTGGGACTCTCTCAAATCGGCGGTTTCATGCATTCGGCTACGGCTGCCTTTATTCAAAACGACCTGGCGCCTTTGTTGAAAGGAAAGGATCCCCTTGAGACCGAACGGTTGATGCACCAGATGCTGTGGAAATTCAACACGCGCGCCCACGCAGGGGTGTGGAATTTCGCCGTGAGCGCCATCGACGTGGCGCTTTGGGACATCAAAGGAAAGTTTTTCAAAGTGCCGGTTTGGCGGCTCCTTGGAGCCGCGCAGAAGTCTCTGCCGGCCTATATCACCTTCGGGCTGCGGGCTTATTCAAGAGACGAGCTGGCCGAAGCGGCAAAATACTGGGTTGCGAGGGGGGAGAGCCGCCTGAAAATTCAGGTCGGCCGGCTCAATATTCGTGGCGAGATGGATCCATCCGGCGCGGGGGCGGAACACCGCGAAGATAACCCGGCGGAGGATGAGGCTCGCGTGAGAGCGGTCCGCGAAGCTGTAGGCGATTCGGTGGAATTGATGGCGGATGCCAACTGTCTCATGAAATACGACGCGGCGCTCAGATGGTGTAAGCGCTTTGAGCCGTATAACCTGATGTGGTTTGAAGAACCCATTGTTCACAACGACCCTGGTTTGTTGGCCGAGTTGCGCAAACAGACCAGCATACCCATCGCGGCAGGGCAGTGGGAGAACTTTTCCACACTGTGCGAACTGGTAAAGCAGAGATCCGTCGATTTCTTGAACATCCATGTCCTTTCGGTAGGAGGGTTCACCATGGGCATGAAAGCGGCCGGAGTGGCCCAGGCGTTTAATCTTCCGGTGGGCAACGGGGACCATTTCGATCTTCACCTTCATGCGGCGGTGCCCAACGGCTGGCGCGCCGAAATTCACGTCAATAACTGGTTGACGTGGAACGTGCTCTATAAAGACGCGCCCGGACCTGTCAACGGTTGGGTGACCTTAACGGAGAAACCAGGACTCGGTTTGGAGTTGAATGAAGATGCCGTCAAGGAGTACCGAACCAAGTAAAATTGAACTCGCGGCCAAAATTTCAACGTAAGTTTTGGCGACTAACTTCTGCACGAGGTGTTGAGACTCGGACGAAGTCGGTGTATGACATTCGAAACCGATTTAGAGTGCTTCGAGTCAGTGCCTGTTGTTTGGAAGAAACAATTATCTATGAAGCACGGATGGAGGCCAAGTAAGCATGGCTGCTGAAATCGAGTTTGCCGCTGTTCCTATAAAGGTCACCGTCAACGGTGTAAAGCATGAAGCCGTTGTGGAGCCAAGGACCTTGCTGGTTTATTTTTTGCGGGAACATTTGAATCTGACAGGGGCCCATGTGGGCTGCGATACCAGCCAATGCGGCGCTTGCACGATTCAATTAAACGGCCGGGCCGTCAAGTCGTGCACGATCCTGGCGGTCCAGGCCAACGAGGCGGAAATCACCACCGTCGAAGGTCTTGCGCGCGAAGGCGTGCTGCATCCGGTGCAGGAAGGGTTTCGCGAAAAACACGGCTTGCAGTGTGGTTACTGCACCCCGGGCATGATCATGACCGCGGTTAGCCTGTTGGAGACGAACCCGAATCCGACGGAAGAAGAGGTCCGCCACGGCTTGGAAGGCAACCTGTGCCGCTGCACTGGCTACATCAATATCGTCGAATCGATCCGCTGGGCCGCAGAAAAGATGGGAGGCAAAAATGTTTCCCGCTAGCTTTGGCTATGTCGCGGCGCATTCGGTGGAGGAGGCGGTGCAGCTATTGACCAAGCATGGCGAAGACGCCAAGTTGCTGGCCGGCGGGCACAGCTTGATCCCAGCCATGAAGCTCAGGCTAGCGTCGCCGCGCACTTTGATCGACCTCGCCACTGTGCCGGGCCTGCGCGGTGTGCGCATGGACGGCAATACGTTGGCGATTGGCGCCCTCACGGTGCATGCTGATGTCGCTTCGTCGGAGCTAGTGCAGAAACACCTGCCGGGTCTGGTAGACGCGGCATCGGTGATCGGCGACGTGCAGGTGCGCAATCGCGGCACCATCGGCGGAAGTATCGCCCACGCCGATCCGGGAGCGGATTTTCCCGTGATCCTCACCGCGTTGAACGCGTCGTTTGTGTTGCAATCGACGTCGGGCAGCCGCACGGTGGCTGCGGATGATTTCTTTATCGATTTCTACACAACCGCCATGGCGGCAAATGAAGTGCTAACGGAAATTCGAGTGCCGTTACCGATGGCAGGTAGTGGCACAGCCTATGTCAAACTGCCGCATCCGGCTTCCGGCTACGTAGTCGTGAGCGCCGGCGCTTTAATCACCCGGCAGCCATCCGGCTCATGCGCTTTAGCCCGCGTCGCTCTCGGCGGCTTGGGCAGCGGTCCGGTAAGGGCCGTGGCTACGGAGACGGAGCTGGAAGGAAAACCGCTGACGCCGGAAGTGATCGCCGCGGCCGCAGCCAGGGCGGCAGAAGAGACGGATCCGGAGGGCGACACTTACGCGAGCGCGGAATACAAACGTCACGTAGCGATCGTGTATACGCGGCGGGCGATCGAAGCGGCGGTACAGAGAGCGTCGGCTAGTTAACTCGGCTCGAACTATCCGAAACCCGCATTTGATTTTTTAGGGAGTTTCTCTTCCCCCTTTGACGGGGGAAGATTAAGATGGGGGTGAGAATGACGCTTTTAGCACCTTGATCACCCTCACCTCATTCCTCTCCCGTCGAGGGCGTCGAGGGAGAGGAGGTAAAACTTTGAAGGGAGACACTTGAGATTTCGGAAGCACTCAATAAAGCGTCAAGAGGCTATGTCATGACGACTGACCATACTCCGACCGGACTGATCGGTGCATCCATTCGACGGGTCGAAGATCCGGTTCTGGTTGCCGGCAAGGGATGCTATGTGGACGACATCCAGCTGCCAGGAATGTTGTATCTAGCTTTCCTGCGTACGACATATCCACACGCAAAAATAATTTCCATCAATACGAACGCGGCCAAGGCAATGGCCGGCGTGCTAGCCGTTGTGACCGGTGAGGATGTTAAGCAGCTCAACATACCAGTGGCACCGATGGTGCAGGATCAGAAGATACCGCCGCACCCGTTGCTGGCCCGCGGCGCCGTGCATGAAGCCGGCGTTGCAGTCGCCGCCGTAGTGGCGCAAAGCCGCGCCCTCGCGCAGGACGCTGCCGGCGCGATCGAAGTAGAGTACGAAGCGCTGCCGTCTGTAATCGACGCAGAGAAGGCTCTCGAGCCTGGTGCGCCGCTGGCCCGCGAAGAACTGAACAGCAACATTTGTTACGTCGCGACAAAAAAAGGCGGCGACGTGGACACGGCCTTTGCCCAAGCGGAGCATATTTGCCGCATGCATATCGCCAGCCCGCGCCAAGTGGCGCTGGCGATCGAGCCCAGAGGTATCGTTGTAAAGCCAGAACCGACGGGTGACCTCACTGTATGGCTTTCCACTCAGGCGCCGCACCGAGTGCGTGGCGACCTGGCGACAGCTCTGGGATTTCCCGAGCATAAGATTCGTGTTATCGCACCTGACGTCGGCGGCGGGTTCGGCAGCAAGGGACCACTGTATCGCGAGTACGTGCTGGCCTGTCATCTGGCGCTCAAGCTGGGGCGGCCGATCAAGTGGATCGCCACGCGCAGCGAGGATTTTGTCACTACGATTCAAGGCCGTGATCAGGCCATGACTTCGGAGCTGGCGCTCAAGAAAGACGGCACGATCCTGGGCTTGAAAGTCCGAGTGGTGGCGAACCTGGGTGCCTATCTATACTCGAGCACGGCGGGCCCGCCCCAGCGTATGATGGGCATGGCGCCGGGGTCCTATCAGATACAAAACTGCCATGTCGAAGTCGTGGCGGTGTTTACCAATACCACGCCTACCGGACCGTACCGCGGCGCCGGCAGGCCGGAGTCGGTACTCAACATCGAGCGTCTGATCGACAAAGCGGCTAAGGAATTGGGACTCGACCGTTTGGCGATGCGGCGCAAGAACTTCATTCGACCCGAGCAGTTTCCTTACAAAACTGGCGTGGGCGTTGAATACGACTCCGGCGACTACGAGAAATCCCTCGCCGAGGCAATGCGTCTCTCCGATTACGATAAACTAATCCGAGAACGCGACGCGGCGCGGGGGCGCGGTGAATTGGTGGGGGTGGGTGTCTCGACCTTCGTGGAGCCCAGCGGCGGCGCCGGCTTTGAAAGCGGTACCGTGCGCGTGGAGCGCACCGGCGAGATCACGGTGCTGACCGGTTCCAGCAGTCATGGCCAGGGACACGAGACTTCCTATGCCCAAGTGATCGCCGACAAGATGCATGTTTCCATGGATCATGTGGCGATTCGTCATGGCGACACGCTAGCGATTCAGCAGGGGGTTGGCACCTTCGGTAGCCGAAGCATGGTGATGGGCGGTGGCTCCATGACGTTGGCCGCCGAGCGGGTGATTCAAAAAGCGCGGCGCATCGCCGCCCATCTGGTGGAAGCCGCGCCTGAAGACATGATGCAGGCCGACGGTGGATTCGCCGTCGCTGGCGTGCCGGAGAAAAAGGTCACTTGGCGCCAAATCGCGGCCGCGGCCTACGGCGGAAGGGTTCCGCCCGGTATGGAGCCCGGTCTCCAGGAGACCGTATTCTTCGATCCCCGACGCGAAGCCTGGGGGTTCGGTGCTCACGTGGCGATGGTACGTATCGATCGCGAAACCGGCAAGCCGACCATCGAGAAACTCGTGCTGGTGGACGACTGCGGCGTAATCATCAACCCGATGATCGTTGAAGGACAGGTGCACGGCGGCGTGGCGCAAGGGCTTGGCGAAGCGCTGCGCGAGCAGATGCTTTTCGGCGAAGAAGGCCAGGCGCTGACTGGTACGTTGATGAATTACGCGGTCATGCGCGCCGGCGACATGCCTCATCTAACTGTCGGCGAGACCATAACGCCGAATCCCTTCAATCCGTTGGGAGTCAAAGGCGTCGGCGAAGCCGGCACCAACGGCGCGCCACCCGCGGTGGCCAATGCCATGATGGACGCGCTGGCGCCGCTGGGCATCGATCATATCGACATGCCCTACACGGCGCCTAAGCTTTGGGAAGCGATACGGCAAGCGGAAAGGAGACCGGCAGCGAGATCGTGATGTTCAGTCGATCTCCTCATTGTTCTTTTCATCAACGAGATTTTAGTTTCTTACTCCGAAGTGTGAGAATTTATCTCTGCCTTTATGCTGGCCACCGTGGTGACAAAAACCCTATCGCGCTAAGCAACCAGCGAAACAAATCCAAAATCCGAATATCGAAATCCGAAACAAACTCAGAGACAAATAAATCTCAATCGGGGAAAATCCAAAACACCGAATCCGCGAGAAGCTTGTTTGGAATTTTACATATTTTGGTCATTTGAAATTGGTTCGAATTTTGGATTTCGTGCTTCGAATTTTTTGTTCTTGGCGCCTTTGCGTCTTTTGCGCGAGACACAGTTTTGCCGATCTCTTTTTCATCGCTACCGTAATAACGTCTTCTGACAACCGGAACCCTCGCATAGCCGTTCTGCATGTTGTCTCTCTTTGCCGATTTGCCTTTCCTGTCACTCAAACATTCCGCATCGGAAACAAACGGATCTGTGCCGGTTGGCCAGACATTCGCTGTTCATAAAGGCCAATATTGTACGGAGCCGGACCAAGCTGCAGTTATTCTGGAACCGGGTTGATCTCTTGCTGACAGAGCAAGGATTTCCAGGTTGTGACAAAAAGATCAAAGGCCGTCCTCCCGCGTCAACCGTCGATAGTGACGCAAGCGCTCTCCTGGAGTGGCAGAGAGTTTGCGTCAAGGATTGTGCGCTGTTTTTAGACGAGGGGGGATATATGAAGAAAATTGTTGGACTTGTTCTCCTAGCTCTATCGGTGGGCTTCTTCCAGAAGATCCCGGCTCGAGCAGACGAATTCAAAAAACGGGAGGCCGTAATAGCCCAGTATAAGAAATGGCTCGACACCTTAGGACCGGATGGGTCTCGATACTGGGTTCGACTGGACGCCAAGCGTCGTCCTCATCGGTTATACGTCGGCGAAGCATTCTTCCGCGCGGACTTTCCCAGTCAGGAACGTCTTGTCGATACCTATTCCAATTATCTCGCCGGCCATCCGGAAAAATTCATGCTCATCGATCTCTTCGATGCGGGCACAAACATGCCAGTAGGCGAGTATGGCTTCGGCGGGTTCAAGCTTTATCCACGGTCGACTCGCATTGCAGAGAAGTGAGCAGCTCACCCCCATCTTAATCTTCCCCCATCGAGGGGGAAGAAATTAGGAAGACTTCGGCTCATTGGAGTCGATGAATTCCCCGGGAAACTTTCACGTCAAATTTCAATTCCCAGGGCAATGAATCCGGATCTCGCGCAGCGCGCCGATCTCGAATCGATCGGCTGGCCAGACCACCGTCGTCGAGCCGTATTCCTCGATGACCACCGGACCCACCCCGTTGAATCCGGGTTCCAGTGTGTCGCGGTTAAAGATCTGCGCGTCTATCCAGCCCCCAGCGCCGCCAAGATAGACCTGTCGCGTGTGCGAAGGTTGTGCCCTGACGGCAGCGCGCGGCAAGCGCGCTATATCCGGCCGTTGGAGGCGCGCAAAAGCGCAAAGATGGAGCGCTTGAAATTCGGCCGGTGCCTTGGCATCGGCATGGCCGTAGCGCCGCCGATAATCGTGCTCGAAGGCGTCGCGGATGGCCGCCGCGTCTTCCAATCCGGAGACCGGGACTTTTATATTGTGCCGTTGACCGCGGTAGCGCATCTCAGCGTGGCGCTCGAAAAAAACGTCGCTGGTTCCGAATTCGGCTTCGAGAGCTGTGAGCGAATCTTTTTCCATCGCGCCGAAGATTTCGCCGAGGGCACCGATGGAATTGTCATTAAGCAGACTGACGAAGGTTTTCGACGTGTCGATTCTGGCATCGGCGAGTAGCATCCCGATCGCCGAGAAGTTACCCGGCTCCGGAGGGATGACCACGATCGGAATCGACAACTCATGCGCTAGCGCGCAGGAATGGAGCGGTCCACCGCCGCCATAACTGAACAGCACGAAATCGCGCGGATCGAGCCCATGCTCCACGGAGATGCGCCGGATCGCTCCGGCCATGATCACGGTCGCGATGGAGATCATGCCGTCGGCCATCCGGACCATGCCGTCGCGCCCAGCGTAACCCAGCGGCTGCGCGATCCGTTCCTCGATGGTGCGCTGCGCCGCGTTCACGTCGAGTTTCATTTCGCCGCCGAGAAAGTTATCGGCGTTGAGCCGCCCGAGAACTAAATTTGCATCGGTGATCGTCGGCTCGCCGCCGCCGCGGCCGTAGCATACCGGCCCCGGCGTCGAACCCGCGCTCTGGGGACCGACGTGGAGCCGCTTCTGCGAATCGAGCCATGCGATAGAGCCGCCGCCAGAGCCGACTTCGACGACGTCGATGACGGACGATTTGATCGGAAGGCCGCGCACGTAACCGCCGACGTAGTAGACCGAGTTCACCGAGAAGCGGCCATTTTCAACCAATGCGCTTTTGGCCGTGGTGCCGCCCATGTCGAAAGCGACAACGTTTTTGAAACCTAATGCTTCGGCATAGGCGCTGGCGCCGATGCAGCCACCGATGGGACCGGATTCGACCAGACCGATGGGCTGCCGGCAGGTGCGATCGGTGGATAATAAGCCGCCATTGGAACCCATCATGAAAAGTGAACCTGTGAAGCCCTGAGCTTTGAGATCGCTGTCCAGCCTGCGAATATAAGTGCTGACCTGCGGCCCCACGTAGGCGTTGGCGGCCACAGTCGAACAGCGCTCATACTCGTACCACTCGCGGGTGAGATCGGTGCTGAAAGTGACATAGACGTCGGGTAGGCGCTCTCTCAAAACTTCCGCCGCGGCCTCTTCATGGCTCGGGTTGACGTACGAGTTCATGAAAAAAATAGCAACGGACTCGACATCCAGTTTCCCTATCTCGCCGGCAAGTTTTTCAAGCGATGAGACATCAAGCGGATTGACAACTTCACCCTTGCTGTTCATCCGCTCGGGTACTTCGAGGCGTAGCTCACGCGGTATCAATGGTTCATCCCGTTGATAATGGAGATCAAAAGGATCGGGCCGGTTACCGCGGGCGATTTCCAAAATATCGCAAAAGCCCTTACTGGTGACCAAGGCTGTCTTCGCGCCCTTGCGCTGAATCAGCGAGTTGATAACCAGGGTGGTGCCGTGGTTGACCAATGTCGCTTCGGCCGCTTTGACTCTGGCTTTTTTGAAACAGTCGAGAATGCCCTCCACCAGATTCTCATATGTGGTAGGGCTCTTCGCGTAGATCACCTTCTTCGCTGCGTGGTCGTAGGCAACTAAATCGGTGAAAGTGCCGCCAATATCGACGGCTACGGCGTAGGACATAAAAAACTCCTGTTTCTAATCCAGAAGTCGGAGGTCAGAGGTCGGAAATCAGCAATACAACTTTCAGTCTTTCGCGTTGTTCTTTAATTCCCTCGCCCTCTGGGAGAGGGTACGGGTGAGGGTCATCAGGCGTCCAGTAATCACAAGCGATACGCTTTCCCATCCGCTTCGATCACGACGCCATAATTTTCGCGAGCGCTTTCACGCGAGACGAAGCCGCGGATCACATCGCGCTGGACCAACTCCAGCGGGCGTTCTTTCGGGTCGCCGTAACCGCCGCCACCGCCGGTGGACATGCGCACGCGATCACCGGCTTGCAGTGGGCAATTTTCGGTTTTGTAAAGCAACTCAGGTTCGTGTTTCCCGTTCTTGAAGATCAGCACTTGCCCCGACTTCGCGGCTTTGGCGCCTTGCACGCCCCAAGGGGGGCAGCCGATGCGGTCGAAGTTTGCCCACAGCTCGCAAGGGGCAAGCAGCACATACTGCTTATCGAACCCCAAGCCGCCGCGCCATTTTCCCGGCCCTCCTGAATCTTGCCGCAGGCGGAATTCTTCGACGCGGAAAGGATACATCGATTCCTGTAGCTCGATGGGAATTAGCCGCGTGTCTCCATGCGCCATAGTGCGAAAGGGCCCCGCGCCATCGTGGGTGGCGCAAGCGCCCCAGCCGCCGTGACCGCTGTCGTTAGCTTTGAAAAACGCGCCGGTGTCGGTCCGTTTGCCACCAAAGCTCAACGATGAAAAAGTTCCGAAGTGAGCGCCTGTGACGCGCTGCGGCAATGCGGGTTCCAAAGCTTTAATGATGCAGTCGATGACCGTCGGGAAGGGAATGCTGTACAGACCCATGGCCGCGGTCGGCTCAGCGCTCAACAATTTACCTTCCGGAAGAATCATTTTGAGCGGCCGGAAAGTTCCCTCGTTGGCCGGCTCGTCCGTCGCAATCAAATATTTGAACGCCACTCGCGCGGTGGTCCGCCCGCCGCCGTAGTAACCCGAATTGATGCAGCCACGCACCTGGGGTGACATGTCCGAATAGTCGATGGTCATCTCGTCGCCGGCGACGACCACTTTCACTTTGATCGGAATCTTTTCGTCACGCACGCCGTCGTTGTCGAGAAACGCTTCGTGCTGATAGATGCCGTCGGGGATGGCGCGAATCTTCTGCCGAGTTGCCGCTTCGCACTGGTCAAGAATGATATCCAGCGTGCCAAGAAAAACCACCGTGCCGTATTTGTCAGCCATCGCCTGGGTAAGATCGCGGCCTAAGAGACAGCCGCCCAGTTGCGCTTCGATGTCGCCGAGCAATTCCAAGGGAAAGCGCGTGTTGTTCTCGATGATCCGATAAACTTCTTCAATAGGAGCACCCTTTGACCAGAGTTTGATCGAGCGCAGCTGGAGACCTTCCATGAAGATATCGGTGGATGAATAGGAAACCGAGCCGATGGCCGAGCCGCCGATGTCGATCCAATGGCAGTTGACGGCGAAGAAACCGATCAGCTCGTCGTCGTTTGAGCCGGCGAACACCGGCGTGTACATGACCGTATTGTTCAGATGCTGGCCTTGGACGGCGGCGTGATTGCAGAGCACAACATCTCCTTTGTGGAGATTGTCTCGGCCGTAGACTTCCAAGCCGTCGCGCACGGCCATGCCGACGGAATCGGCAACGAAGACCGGCATGCCGCCGGTGCACTGGGCCAACAACTCTCCCTTTGCGCTAACGAAGCCCACCGCGTAGTCCTTGTATTCATAGATGTACGGGCTGAACGCCGTGCGCGTCATGTTGGCGTCGATCTGATCGCAGATGGAAATAATCCCGTGCCGGATCACTTCCAAAGTTATCGGATCGACCGAGATCGATTCGGATTTTTGCCCAGCCGCAAGCTGATTCATACTACTGTCCTGTCCCAGAAGTTCGCCATATAATTCCCGCGTCATTCCGTCCGAAAATCTCCCCTTCCCCTCTTTTCCAAAGAGGGGTTAGAATCCCACGCAGCAAACTCCCCCTTTGAAAAAGGGGGACAGAAGGGGGATTTGGTTGGACTTCAGCCGCTGCCATCGTTTGGACTTTTTAAACGAACTTCTGAGACACCACTACACTAGGTACCCCTTCAACAATTCAAGACAGTATATACCCGGCCTTACGCACACATGTCTAATTTCTCGGCCCCACGGGTCCGGTATAGACCATATCGACTTCCATGGTCTGGTGAGCCGC
>Ga0209874_1000443_pt1 | contig 12120 bp, 12 predicted proteins | sample GWRWN1_20_30_FD_187216 | JGI IMG/M metagenome (GOLD analysis project Ga0209874, IMG submission 187216) | Riverbed sediment microbial communities from areas with no vegetation in Columbia River, Washington, USA - GW-RW N1_20_30 (SPAdes)... | ecosystem: Environmental > Aquatic > Freshwater > River... | reverse complement strand
CCAACCCCCACATCGAGCTGCTCGGCAACCTCCAGGCCGAGCGGCTGTCGATCGTGTCATTTGTCGTCCGCAACGGCCCGCGGTATCTCCATCACAACTTCGTCGTGGCGCTGCTGAACGACCTGTTCGGCATCCAGTCGCGGGGCGGCTGCTCGTGCGCGGGACCCTACGGTCACCGGCTGCTCGGAATCGACATCGAGCGGTCGCACGAGTTCGACCGGGAGATCGCCCGCGGGTGTGAAGGCATCAAGCCTGGCTGGATCCGTGTCAACTTCAACTACTTCATCTCCGAGGCGGTCTTCGAGTACCTCCTCGATGCCGTCCACCTGGTTGCCGAGCAGGGCCGGAAGCTGCTGCCCGACTACCGCTTCGACCCCGCAAGCGGCCTGTGGCGGCACCGGCAGGGACCGGTCGAACCGCCGCTTCGCCTCCACGAGCTCCGCTACGACCAGCAGGGGCGGCTCCGCTTCACCTCGTCACACGACCAGGCCCAGGACGCAGCCCTCGCCGGCTATCTCGAGGAGGCACGCCGGCTCCTGGCGACCCGCCCGGCGCCGCTCGACGGCGACACCCCCACCCCCCAGGGGCTGTCCGCCGACTTCGAGGCGCTGCGCTGGTTCCTGCTCCCGCCGGAATGCCTGACCGACGTGGAACCGTCCACCAGCCCGGTGGTCCGGGCGCCAGCGGGTTCCTAGCCCTCGTCAGCGAGCAGGTTGAGGCCGATGCCCAGCATCCAGACGTCCTTGCTGACGCCGGTTCCCGCCGCCGTTGGCCAGATGCTTCCCGGCTCCTCTCGGCTCCTTGCCTAGCAGCTGTCGGCCGCTGGCGGGGAGCATGGGCTTGCTTGGCCGGGCTGGACGCTGGCCTGGAGGGCGAGCAGCAGCTGGCGGAGCTGTTCGCGCTGGTCGTCGCCGAGGCCCGAGAAGAGGGCGTCCTCCGCGGCGCGTTGGGCTTGGGCGGCGGCGGCCAGATGGTCGGCGCCGGCGGAGCTGATCGCCACGACGTGGCGGCGGCGGTCGGCGCGGTCGCGTTGGCGGGAGACGAACCCGTCGGCCTCCAGCGGGTTCAGCAACGTCACCAGAACGCTGGGGTCCACGCCCATGACCTGGCCCAGCTCCTGTTGGCCAAGCGGCCCCTGGTCGTCCAGCAGGCCCAGCAGTTGGAACTGGCGTGGGCTGAGGTTGTGGGCGGTGTGGGCATCCCGCAGCCGGCGCATGGCCGCCTGGCCCAACAGCGCCAGCAGCAGCCCGGCGCTGGTGCGGTGCTGCTCCAGGATGCCGCTGGTCGCCGGAACGCTCGCCATCACCTTGGCAATGTAGCACCATGGATCATTGATGGCATCGCATCGTTGATGCATCTATAGTGTGGGATCGCTGCGGCTGCCTCCGTGAAAGGAACCCGAACGATGCGCGCATTCACCCTGGACGGCTTCGATACCGCACCCGGGCTGCGTGAGGACCTGCCCACTCCCGAGGCCGGCGATGACCAGCTGCTGATCCGCGTCCAGGCCTCCTCGGTCAACCCGGTGGACGCCTTCCTCGCCGCCGGCATGCTCAAGGGCATGGCCGAACATGAGTTCCCGGTCATCCTGGGCCGCGACTACGCCGGCGTCGTCGAGCACGCCGGCCCGGCTGTCACCGGCTACGCCACCGGGGACGAGGTCTACGGGTTCCTGCTGCACGCCAACCCCACCGTCCAGTTGGGCAGCTGGGCCGAGCTGATCGTCGTTCCCCACCACCAGTCGGTGGCCCGCCGGCCGGCCAGCGTCGATGCCCGACAGGCCGGGGCGGCACCCCTGGCCGCCCTCACCGCCCTGGCCGCCAACGACGCGCTGCGCCTCGGTGACGGCACCACCGTGCTGGTGATCGGAGCCAGCGGCGGGGTGGGCAGCTTCGCGGTGCAACTGGCCGCCCACGCCGGCGCCACCGTGATCGCCCCAGGGCTGCACGAAGACGAGGACCACCTGCGCGGCCTCGGGGTCGCCGAGATCATCGACCGCAACGGCGACGTCGCCGCCACCGTGCGTGACCGCTACCCCGACGGGGTCGACGCGCTGCTGGACCTGGTCTCCCCGGCACCTGACGCGCTGGACACCTACGCGGGGGTGGTCCGCGGCGGCGGGCGGGTGGTCTCCAGCGTGGGCGCGGCAGGCGAGGGCCCAGACCGCAGCAACATCGGGGCGGTCCCGAGCCCAGCGAACCTTGAGCGGCTCGCCAGGCTCCTGGACGCCGGCACCCTGTCGGTGCCGATCCGGGCCACCTACCCCCTGGCCCAGGCAGACCAGGCCCTCAAGGCCCTGACCACCCAGCACACCCAGGGCAAGCTCAGCATCACCCTGCCCTGAAGCTCAGGCGACCAGGCTGTCACCAGCGCGACCCGGTCGGCCGGAAGCACGCGCGATCATGCCTCGTTGGTGGCGTACAGGCGCGACCCGAAGCTCAGGATCACGGCGGTCGCCATCCCGCCCGTGGGAGCGACGCCCTGCAGGAGCTGCAGCCGGGTCGCCGAGGTGGGGGACGCGTAGGCGCCGGTCCAGGATCCGCCGACCCGTTTGGCGACGAACGCGCGGGCCGGTGTGGGCGGCGTCGACCAGGCCACGACCACGTTGCCTGACGAGACGCCGATGCGGGGCCGGTCGCTCTGCGACGCCGGCGTCCCGAACGTGTGGCTGACGAACGCCCCGCCGCCGTTGTCGGCCGCCACGGTGCGACCGTCGCGGTTCCAGGTCACGTGGGTGGTCGTGCCGACCACTTGCACGTCGGGCCAGAAGTTGAGGAACCCGGCGGTCGCCAGGGTGCTCGACGACCAGCTGCCCGCGGCGCTGCCGAGCGCCCGCCGCAGGTCGGCCGCTGAGGCGCCGAAGTCCGAGCCGCCACGGGCCCAGACCAGCGTCAGCGGGAAGCTGCCCGCCGGGGTGCGAGCCAGCGTCGGCGCGCTGTCCCATGCCGGGTTGGTGGTGATCCGCTGCCGGCCGTGGAAGGTCCCGCCGATGGTGTAGGCCTGGAACAGGTCGGTCTGGTCGAACTCGTCGCCGGGGCCGCCGTTCGGGGCGACGTGCTCCCGCCAGACGGCCCACCACTGGCCGCCCGTTGCCACCAGGTCCCCCTGGGCACCGGAGCCGTCGGGTCCGACGCGCGTCGAAAGCAGCCGGCCACCGGTGTAGGTGCCGTTGGTGAGCCGCTTGGTGACCCGCAGCTCCAGCCGGGCAGCATCCACGTACAGCAGGTAGGTGCCGGTCGCGTCCCAGGCGACCGCGACCACGAAGCCGCGGTAGGGCGTCGCCTCGCGAGTCCAGGACGTTCCCGACCCCTCGAAGTAGTCGATCACGAAGCCGGCGTTGCAGTTGGTGCCCCACAGGTCCGCGAACCCGTGCGCCACCTCGCCGGTGTCCCGAGCCAGGTCGACGTTGAAGGCGTCGAACACGCACGGCGGGTCGGAGATGGTGACCGGCGGGCCGAAGGTGCCGATCGCCCGTGCCGGCATCGCCAGCACGCCGACCAGCAGGATCGCCCCGACCAGCGGGATGCGTCGACGAAGCGCCATTGCCAGCCTCCCTCTTGCTCTCACGCCTCGACCAGGGAGCTCGCCTGGGGCGGCAGGTTCGCCCTGAGCGAGAAGCTCAGCGGCAGCTTGCCGTGCAGCTCGTCCGGCAGCCGCCACCAGCTGCGTCCCAGTTCGGGCGCAGCGACGCAGAACGGGAACATCTTCCAGGGAACGTAGGGGTGCTCGTGGAGCCACTCCACCCGCAGTCCGGCCTCGGCCAGCACGGTGATGATCTCCCCCATGCCGTGCTGCCACCCATACTCCGTCGGCGTCCCGACGTGGGCGGCCGGGTCGGCGTAGGAGCCCTGGGTGGGCCAGGCGAGCGGCTCGTCCGAGGCGAAGTACGGGTCGCGCAGGCGCAACCCGGCCGGATCGGGGGCCTCGTCGTCGAACGCCCATGCGAACGGATGGCCGTCCGCCAGGTAGAGGACGCCGCCTGGGCGCAGGCAGCGGACCAGACCACGGGCCCAGCGGGTCAGGTCGGGCAGCCAGCCGGTCACCCCGAAGGTGGTGAAGACGACGTCGAAGCCGCCTTCGAGGTGGGCCGGCAGGTCGAGCACGTCGGCCTGGACGAAGCTGGCGTCAAGGCCGGTCTCCGCGCTCAGGGCGCGGGCGTGCGCGATCGCCCGCTCGGAGAAGTCGACCCCGGTGACCCGTGCGCCCAGCCTTGCCCAGGAGGGTGTCGAGGCCGAAGTGGCACTGCAGGTGCAGCAGGTCCTTGCCGGCCACGTCACCGACCTCGTCGAGGATCAGCCCCGGCAGCCCGTGACGGCCAGCCTTCCAGCCCTCCACGTCGTAGAACTCGGAGCGGACGTGGATCTCCGTCCACTCCTCCCAGAGCGCCTTGTTCGCGGCCGACCAGCGGTCCATGCCGCAGAGTGTCGCATCACCCGCCCGCCGGCGCTGCCCGATTGGCCGCCAGCGTCACGGCGCCGCGCGCGGCCTGCTCGGGCCGCAGCGGCGTCCCGCGGTCCAGACGGGTGAAATAGGAGCGGTGGCCGGGGCTGCCGGGTGGCCAGTGGGCCAGGAAGCGGGCCCTCCACCAGGAATGGTCGAAGGGGATCGGCAGCGCGTCGCAGCGCAGGGCGCCGACGGCGATGCCGTAGAGGCTGTCGCCGGGGGGTTGCGGGTTGCTGGAGAGCCGGGTGAGAACGCCGTAGGTGGTGCCGGCGAAGTTGCCGAGGCCGGCGACGCCGTTGTTGATCACCAGACGGCGGCGCCCCGCCACCAGGAAGTCCTGGGCGAACGGCTGCCCGGTGTGGGTGCTGGCCAGCACGCTGACGTCGGCACGCTGGAACCAGTCCTGCACCTCGGTGGGCGTGGTGGGCTGGCCGTGCCAGCCGAGCTGCCGGCGCACGGCCGGGTCGCCTGGCTCCATCGCCTCCAGGGCAAGGCGCCAGCCGGCGAGCGACTCCGGGTCCCCGTGGACGATGCCGACCCGTTCCCCGCCGACGCTGGCGGTCAGGTGGCGCGGCAGGCCGCCGAGGCGGCCGACCAGGTCGGGGCATTGCCGGGCCGTCGTGCGGAGCCGCTGGATGATCAGGTTGGAGCGGTCGACGACCGCGTCGTCGACGTAGTCGGGGTAGGCGCAGCCGCACCCCGCGTCCTCGTCCGAGGCGAGCTCGGCTTCGACGTTGCCCTTGGTGGCGTGGTGGGCCAGGACCGTCTCGCTGATGCTGCGGAAGTCCTCCGGGTCGACGTCCAGCCAGTGGAAGTCCCCGTTGAACACGATCGCCGCCGGCCCGCCGGGTTCGCGTTCGGCCCGCTGGAGCACCGCCCGCAAGGCGGCGAGGTTGCCGTAGAGGCCGCCGACGACGTAGAGGGTGTCGGCGGCGAGCTGCGACGGCTGGGCGAGCGCCTCTGGCCGGTACCGGTAGGCCAGCGGGCAGCTGCGCCCGCGGACGCCCCTGCGCTCCCCTCCGCGGTCTCCCATCGGCCAACCTCCGCCGACCATGATGCCCTCCCGACGGGGGCGACCCGTACGATCGACGGCAGCAGGACAGGACCGAGCGAGGAGGGCTCATGGCAGGCGACGACTTCCCAGCCCCCAGCGAGGGGTTCGTGCTCACCCATTTCATCGTGGCCGAGGACGTGGCGCGCTCGCGTGACTTCTACACCGGGGTGCTCGGCGGCAACGTGGTGATGGACGGCGAGCCGACGATCGTCAAGCTGGCCAACGGCTGGGTGATCATCAACGTCGGCGGGGGGCCGACCGACGACAAGCCCGAGGTGATCCTGGAGACGCCCCAGGACCCCAACCGGACCAGCGCGTTCCTGAACCTCCGGGTCGCCGATGTCCAGGCCGTCTACCGGGAGTGGAGCTCCAAGGGAGCGGAGTTCCTCACCCCGCCGAAGGACCACGGCGCCGAGATCCGCTGCTACATGCGCGACCCCGACGGTCACCTGATCGAGGTCGGCCAGTCCACCCGGGCCTAGGTCCGCTCGAACACCGGCTTCAGGGCGAAGTACACCTCGCGGTAGCGGCGGTAGGCGTCGCTGTAGCGCTGGTGGCGCTCCGGATCGGGCAGCTGCTCCTCGGGCTGGTAGGCGACGAACGCCGCAACGGCCTCCGCCACGTTGGCGTGGACGCCCGATCCGACCGCCGCCAGCACCGCGGCCCCGGTCGCGGTGGTCTCGACGCTGGTCGGCACGCGCACCGGGAGGCCGGTCACGTCGGCCTTGATCTGCCGCCACAGCGCCCCCTTCGCCCCGCCGCCCACGATCGTGAGCCGGCGGACCTCGAGGCCGGCGTTGCGCATGGCCTCCAGGATGTCCCTGAGGGCGTAGGCGCTGCCTTCCAGCAACGCTCTGGTCATGTGGGCTCTGGTGTGGGCGAGGGTGAGGCCGTAGAAGACGCCTCTGGCGGCCCCGTTCCACTCCGGCGCCATGGCGCCCTGCATGCACGGCAGGTACACCAGACCCTCCGCGCCGGGCTGGATGTCGGCGGCGGGGGCGGTCAGAAGCTCGTAGGCGTCGCCGTCCCCGCGGGTCTCGGCCGCGCGCTCCAGCGGCGAGAACTGGTCCCGCCACCAGCGCAGGTTGCCGCCGGAGACGAACCCGGGGTTCTCCAGCAGCCAGCCGTCGGGGTCGGCGTGCGGGTGGCATTCGACCAGCATGGTGGGGTCCTCGCGCGGCTCGGCGGAGGCCGCGCACACCGGCTCGGCCGTGCCGACCACGTCGCACACCTCCCCGGGGGCGAAGACGCCGGCGCCGAGGGTGGCCGCCATCTCGTCCCCGCACCCCACCACCACGACCGTCTCGGGCGCCAGGCCGGTGGCCTCGGCGAAGGCCGGCGTGACGGGGCCGACCGGCTGGGTCCCCGCCGCCAGCTCGGGCAGCATCGCCTCCTCGATGCCGGCGGCGTCCATGACCGGCGCGGACCATCTCCGGGTCCGCGGGTCCAGCAGGGCCAGCGAGGAGGCGTTGGAGTAGTCGACGGCCAGGACGCCGGCCGCCTCGCGGAGGACGTAGGAGCCGGGCGACATCAGCTTCGCCGCCTGCGCGAACACCTCGGGTTCCTGGTCGCGGACCCAGAGGGCCTTGAAGACCGCGTGGGAGGAGTCCAGGTTGGCGCCCACGTGGTGGTAGAAGTCCGCCGGCGCGATGCGGCCGGCGAGGGCGGCCGCCTGCGCCTCCGCCCGCCGGTCCATCCAGATCATCGCCGGCCGCAGCGGCCGGCCCTGGCGGTCGCAGACGACCATCCCGTCCAGCTGCGACCCGAACGAGAGCCCCTTCACCGCCGACGGCCCCTCCGGCACCTGCTCCAGCAGCCGGGTGATGGTGGCGTGCAGCGCCGCGGTCCAGGCGCGCGGATCCTGCTCCGCCCAGCCCGGCTGCGGGAAGGCGACGTCGTAGCCTTCGTAGGCCGAGGCCGCCAGCGCGCCGTCGGCCGTGTACAGCGCCGCGTTGGTCCCCTGGCTGCCGACGTCACAGCCGATCAGGTAGGGCCCGGTCAAGGCTGGATCACCATCTTCAGGCCCGCGCCGGAACGGATCGTCTCGAACGCCTCGGCGATCCCGTCCAGCGGGAAGCGGTGGGTGACGACCGCCGCCAGCTGGTCCCGCCGGCGGTGCAGGTAGTCCATGGTGATGCGGTACTGGCGGCGGGTGGCGCCGTAGGCGCCGAGGATGGCGAGCTCCTTGTAGTGGAGCTGGTTCATGTCCAGCGGGCTCACCGGGTCGTGCTTGGGGAGCCCGGCGAAGTACACCACCCGGGCGCGTTTGGCCGCCGCCTCGAGCGCCGCCTGCTGGGCCTGCTTGGAGGGCGCCGCCACGCTGATCCGCTCGGCGCCCGCTCCGCCCGTGCGGGTCATCACCTCGCCGACGCCGTTGTCCTCGCCGACCACCCAGGCGTCGTCCACGAACGAGCCGACCGCCCGCAGGGCGATGTCCAGCCGCTGGCGGTTGACGTCGCACAGGAGCACCTTGCCGGCTCCCTGGTCGCGGGCCATGACCGACTGCCAGCAGCCGATCGGACCTGCGCCCATGATGACCACCGTGTCGCCCAGGCCGACGTCGAGCACCTCGATGCCGTTCAGGGCGCAGGCGAAGGGGTCCACCACCGTCGCCAGGTCCGACGGCAGGTCGTGCGGGAGCGGGATGAGGTTCTTGATTGCTATCGGCGGGATCGCCGCCAGCTCGGCGTAGGCCCCGGGGAAGGGGTCGTAGCCGTACAGCAGGTGATGCTCGCAGAGGTTCTGGGACCCGTCGCTGCACTGCCGGCACTCCCCGCAGGTCAGGATGGACCCGACGAAGACGCGGTCGCCCTCCTTGACCCCAGGGGGCAGGGAGGCCTGCGGCCCGACCCGCTCCAGGACGCCGACCGGCTCGTGCCCGAGGACCCACGGCGCGGGAGCCCGCGGGTCGCCGTTGAAGAACGTCCGTGCGTCGGTGCCGCAGATCCCGCACGCCGCCACGCGGAGGATCCCGCCGCCGGGGTCGAGGGCCGGCTCGTCGGCCTCCCTGACCTCGACCGCGTTGCGTCCGGTCATGAATGCGGCCCTCACGACGCCTCCTCACCTGCCTGCTGCCCGAGCTCCTTGATGGCGTCGACGGCGCTCCACCGCTCGCGGATCACCCGCGACAGCGCGCGGGTGATCGCCTCCGGCGACCGGTGCATGAAGATGTTCCGCCCCACCGAGCAGCCGATGCCGCCGGCGGCCATGGCCCGCTCCATCCGCCACAGCAGCTCTGCGTCCCCCACGCGGGAGCCGCCGGCCAGCACCACCGGGATGCCGCTGGCGGTCTCCACCAGGCTGCCGAACAGCTCCTCGTGGCCGGGCCAGTTGGTCTTGACGATGTCGGCGCCGAGCTCGGCGCACAGCCGCACGTTGCGCCGCAGGTACTCGAAGCCGTACTGCTCCTTCAGCTCCTCCACCTGGGCGTAGGTGGTGGGGAACTCGGCCTCGGCGATCAGCGGCATGCCGAGCGCCGCGCACTCCCTGCCGACCCCGGCGAGGGTGCGAAGCATCTCCGGCTCGGACGGCCCGCCCAGCGCGGTGAACAGCACCACGGCGTCGGCGCCCAGGCGCAGGGCCTCCTCCACCTGGGCGATCTGGACGACCTGGGGCTGCGGGTCCGCCGGGTTCGCCGACGCCGACAGCAGCAGCGCCAGCGAGGTGGTCGGCGAGAACGCCTTCTCCGCCAGGCCGATCATGCCCTTGGACATCATGATCACGTTGGCGCCGCCGGCGACCGCTTCGCCGGTCCGGGCCGTGATGTCCGCCAGCGGCTCGAGGAAGGTCGGCGAGGTCATGCCGTGGTCGAGGGCGCAGATCAGCGACACCCCGGCCGGGTCGACCACCCGCTTGAGGCGCATCGCCTTGCCGACGTGGGTCGTCACGTGGAGCTCCTTCCTGGGCCGCGCCGGACCACCGAGAACTCGAAGGCGTCCGCCAGGTGGAACTCGTGCGAGGAGAGCACCGCGGCGCCGTCCTCCCCGTAGTCCACCTGCCAGATGTAGAGCAGCAGCTCGCCGCGGGGGACGCCGAGCAGCTCGGCGACGGCGCGGTCGGCGCGCACGGGGCGGAAGGTGGCCACGCCGTGGTGGATCACCACGCCGAGGTCCTGCTCCAGCACCTCGTAGATCGACCGCTGGAACATCGCCTCGACCACGCTCGCGCGGTCGCCGAACAGCCGGCTGGGGAGGATGTCACGCGACAGCACCACCGGCTTGCCTTCCGCGGTGCGCACCCGCTCCACCACCAGCACGTCCTGGCCGGGTTCCAGCTCCAGGCGGGCCGCCTCCCCGGCGGAGGCCGGCTCGACCCAGTGGCGGGCGTGCGCGATGCCGGCCCGCATCCCGGACGCGCGGATCGCCTCGGTGACGCCGAAGTTGACGTCGAGGCTGTTGGCCATGCGAGGACGCTCGGCGACGTAGGTTCCGGAGCCCTGCCGCCGCCGCAGCAGCCCCTCGTCCTCCAGGGCGCGGAGCGCCTCGCGCAGGGTGGCCCTGGAGACCCCAAGCTCCGCCGCCAGCTCCGGCTCGGACGGGAGGCGGCTCCCCGCAGGGAACCTGCCCTGGTCGATCCGCTGCCTGAGCTCGTCCTGGACCGAGATGGAACGCAGCCGCGGTCGCGCCCTCTTCCCCCGGTGTTCCGTCTGCATCCCGGGCGAGTATATGTCAGACAACTCGGGGAGGGTCAAGGCAACCTGCCGAACCGGCCAAGGCGTCCTGATGGGTCTGACGTAGGGATGAAACGAGCCGGCTTGACTCGCTCATTTCGCCCTCGTACCATCCGGGCAACGCCCAGGTATGTCAGACAACTTCTCTCACGGCGGTGGGCCGTGCGAGTGGCCAAGGGGGTTGCGCCGGTGGCTCAGGAGCGACGCAGAGTCGGATCGGTGAGCTACGAGGAGGCCGGGGACCAGTACTTCGGCAGACGCAAGCTGCGGCGGCACGCGGCCTTCTGGTCGCTGTGGTCGCTGGGCGTGGCGGCGGTCATCTCCGGCGACTTCTACGGGTGGAACCTCGGCTTGGACGCCGGCGGGTTCGGCGGGCTGCTGCTCGCGACGGTCGTCATCATCGTCATGTACTACGGCCTGTGCTTCAGCATCGCCGAGATGTCGCCCGCCCTGCCGCACACGGGCGGCGCCTACTCGTTCGCCCGCTCGGCGATGGGGCCATGGGGCGGGTTCGTCACCGGGCTGGCCGAGAACATGGAGTACGTGATCACCCCGGCGGTGGTGGTGGGGGCCATGGGGTTCCTGATGCACGACATCGTCGTGGGGCTCTTCGACCTCGCCACCAATCCCTGGTGGAACAGCCCCGTCACCTGGTGGGCGGTCTTCTACGTGGTGTTCGTCTGGATCAACATCGTCGGCATCGAGGCCACGATGCGCTTCACGGTCGTGATCAACATCCTGGCGCTCGGCATCCTTGGCTTCTTCTTCATCTCGGTGATCGTGTCCGGCAAGTTCGATGCCAACCTCTGGACCAACATCGAGCCGGATGCCGGGGGCTCGAGTTTCCTGCCGCACGGGATCGGGGGACTCTTCCCGGCGATCCCGTTCGCGATCTGGTTCTTCCTGGCGATCGAGGAGTTGCCGCTGGCGGCCGAGGAGTCCCACGACCCCAAACGCGACGTGCCGCGGGCGACGCTCTGGGGCCTGACCACGCTGGTCGTCACCGGCGCGCTGACGCTGCTGCTCAACACCGGCGTCGACGGTGGCGCCGCGGTCATCGGCACCTCGGCCACGCCGCTGTTCGACGGGTTCAAGGGGGTCTTCGGCGAGGGGACGGCGGCCGAGCTGCTGGCGCTGATCGGACTGGTGGGGTTGATCGCGAGCTTCTTCACGATCATCTACGCGTACGGCCGCAACACCTTCTCGCTGTCGCGGGCCGGCTACTTCCCGAAGTGGCTGTCGGTCACGCACGGCAAGCGCAACACCCCCCACATCGCCCTGATCGCCGGCGCGGTCGTCGGCTATGCGCTGGCCGTGCTGATCTACCAGCTGGGCAAGAGCAGCGGCCAGCTGGCCGGGCAGATCGTGGGCGCGCTGCTGTACATGGCCGTGTTCGGCGCCGTCATCTCCTACTTCATGCAGTGCCTGTCGTTCATCCTGCTGCGCCGCAGGATGCCGAACATCGCGCGGCCCTACCGCAGCCCCGTCGGCGAGTGGGGTGCGGGGATCGCCGGCGCCATCGCGCTGGTCTCGCTGATCTCGCTGTACTCCAATGAAGACTACCGGCCTGGGGTATACGGGACGCTGATCTACTTCGTGCTCGGCGTGCTCTACTTCGCGATCGCCGGCCGCCACCGCCTGGTGCTCTCCCCGGAGGAGGAGTTCGCCCTCACCAGGGGCCAGCACGGCCACCCGGAGACCGAGGGGTACGGCACCACCCACGTCGCCGACATCGAGGCGGGCGAGGCGGTGACCAGGGAGACCCCCACCTCCTAGGAGGCCGGTGTCCGGTCTCGCGGGTAAGGTGGGTGCATGTGCGGACGGTTCACCTCCTCCAGCCAGCTGTCCTTCCTCGCCGAACAGTTCCGTGCCGAGCCGGCCGGCGGCGTGGAAGGCCGCCAGCCGAGCTGGAACGTCGCCCCGGCCAGCGACATCCTGGTGGTGGTCGCCGGCA
>Ga0209874_1000442_pt1 | contig 12123 bp, 12 predicted proteins | sample GWRWN1_20_30_FD_187216 | JGI IMG/M metagenome (GOLD analysis project Ga0209874, IMG submission 187216) | Riverbed sediment microbial communities from areas with no vegetation in Columbia River, Washington, USA - GW-RW N1_20_30 (SPAdes)... | ecosystem: Environmental > Aquatic > Freshwater > River... | reverse complement strand
CACGTCTTCCAGGCGCGCCGAGAAGCGGATGCGTTGAGCGATGTCCAGGGCCGTCGAGTCCCGCACGCGCTCCCGGGCAAGCTCGACCTGCGCGCTGCGCGCTTCCTGAGACAGTGCCGAGAGGATCGCGCCCGTGACGCCGAAGCCGAGCAGTTGCACGACCACCGTCAGCGAGTCCGCTCCGATGACGACCGCCCCGACCGCCCGAAGGTCATCCCAGGCGTCCCGGAACCCGCAGGCCTCCTTGGTGCAGCCCGGGGTGTCGTCCTTCGGATAGAAGTAGAGGATCACGTGCTTCCCCGCCAGGTCGGCGAGGGAGACGCGCCGGCCGGCCGGGTCGGTGAGAGCGAAGTCCGGGGCGGGATCACCGGTTTGAAGCATGACGACCTCTCTATGGGGCGACGGGGCCCGCGGCCGAGACCGCGCGCCGCGAGCGCAGGATGGGGTACGGCCGGCCCGCTGACAGGGCGTCGTCCAGCAGATTCCAGGTGGCGACGCCATCCTCGGAGGCCGGCTCGAGAAGATATGCGGCAAGCACGCCGAGCGGCTGCATCGTGCTGGTAGGCGCGATCGTCTTCGCCATCGTGGCGACGGCCACACGGGGCCGCGGATCGCGGATCCTGTCAAGAGACGATGAGCCGATCGAGGGATCGACAGCGATGGTTCTCGATGATTCTCAGCCCGAGAGATAGACTGGATCGGCCATGGAACCCGATGTCCACCAGACGGTCGCAGCTCGCCTTCGGGCCGCCGCGCAGCGCTACACGGCGAACCGACGGGCGTTGGTCGAGGCCCTATGGGACGCCGGTCATCCCCTCACGATCCACGAGTTGCTCGCCGTACGGCGGGACGTCCCCCAGAGCTCGGCCTACCGGACCCTCGCGATTTTGGAGCAGGTGGGAGTGGTCCGGCGCGTCGTCACCAACGAGGAGTTCACCCGCTTCGAGCTCGACGAGGAGCTCACCGAGCACCATCACCACCTGATCTGCTCGAACTGCGGCGCGGTGGATGATGTCTCGATCGCATCAGAGCTGGAACGTAGCGTCGAGCGTGCTCTGAACCGCGTCGCTCGCCGGACGGGCTTCACCGCGGTCAGTCATCGACTCGACCTGATGGGCACTTGTCGCAACTGCGCCTGACCGACGACGGACCCCGGAGCCTCTTGGGCGTGAATGCCCGACGCCCCTGAAGCCGGCCACGTTCTCGTCCGATACCGTTTTGGACTGGGACGGCGACTTTCGCCCCAAGTCCGTCCCCGACCAACGAGGAGAGCGAGCCATGGACCCGCGACCACCCGAACGTCCAGCCTCCGAGTGGGAGCCCTCTCCGCCTCCGCCTGCCCTTGGAGTCGACGGTCCCCCACTGCCCGCATCGCCACCCTCGGGGCCCGGGACGCCGAATGCGCCATCGCCCTCGGGTCATCGCGGCCGTCGTCTGCTGGTGATCGTCGCCGCGATTCTCATCGTCCTTGGTGGTGGCGTCGCCGCCGCCGCGTTCTTTGTGATGCGCGGCTCGGACGCGGAGCTCCTGGAGCTGGTCCCTGCCTCGAGCGAGGTCGTCGTGACGGCGTCCCTCGACCCCTCCGCCGGCCAGAAGATGAACCTCCTCGCCCTGGCGCACCGCTTCCCCGCCCTCGGCGACGATCGGGACCTCCGCCAGCAGGTGAACAGGGCGCTCGACGATGCGCTCGAGGGCTCGGGGCTCTCACACGACGACGTGCTGCCATGGCTAGGCTCTGAGGTGGCAATCGTGGTGGACTTCAGCTCCAACGACGACGAGGTCACGACCTCGGCCCTGCTCGCCAGCACAGACGACGGCGCGGCGGAGGAGGCCCTCGACAAGGCGATGACCGCATCGCTCGGCGCCGGGCAGACGCGCGACTACCGCGGCGTCACGATGCGCGTATTCGGAAGTGATCCCTCGTTAATGGGCTACGCGATCGTGGACCACGTGGTGGTCATCAGCAGTCACGAGGTTGGCCTCACTCGGGTGATCGACGTGTCCGAAGGCACCACCCCGAATCTGGCAGGTGACCGGGATTTCGTGGACACCCTCTCCACGCTTCCGGAGGGCAAGCTCGGACTCGTGTACGTGAACCCAACGGAGCTCGTGAGCCGGGCGCTGTCGGAAAGCGGCCTCGGCGCCGCTGCCGGCAGCATGCCGGGACTCGATACGGTGCGGGCGCTCAGGAGCATCGGCATATCGCTCTCGGCCCAGCCCGATGGCCTGGCGTTGGATCTCACCGTCCGGCTCGACCCCTCGAAGCTCGACGCCGCCACGCGCGAGGCGCTCGACGAGCCGGTTCACGAGAACGCGACGCTGTCGCTCGTTCCCGCCAACTCCTACGCCGTCGCGACGCAGCAAGGGTTGGACACGAACCTGAAGCAAGTGCTCGATCAAGCCCTGTCCACGCCCCAGGGGGAGCGGCTGCGTCAACGGTTGGGTATCGACGACGCACTCTCGGCACTGACCGGCGACACGACGTTCGAGATCGGGCCCGGATCGGGCGCGATGCCGGTTGGAGGCGCGCTCGTGCTCGGCGTGGACGACCCGGCGGCGGTGCAGGTCACCCTCGACCGGCTGGCGGACCTCGCCCTCGCTGCTCAGCAGGGGCCGCATGCGTCCTCGCCTTTCCCCTTCCAAGGCGGCCGCTCCAGGCAGCAGATTACCCAGCTCAGCCCACTCAAGCCCGGGCCGGGGCCGGAGGTCGCCTGGCGGACCACGACCTACGAAGGCACCACGATCCGCTATCTCGTCGACCCGAGCCTCTCGGGTTCGGGGTTCCTTCCCGCGTACGCCGTCCTCGACGAGGCGGCATTGATCGGGTCGAGCCCCGCCGAGATCCGGAAGCTGATCGACGTGAAGGGCGGGCAGCCGAGCATCACGTCGTCCTCGGCGTACACCCGGGCCCTCGCCTGGGTCCCGAGTGGTAGCAGCAGCTTCTACCTGGACGTGGAGGGCATCGTTTCCCGGTTCGCCTCGGCGCTTCCGCCAGACGTTGAGGCGAACCTCGAGCCGATCAAGACCGTGGTCACGGGAGCCACCAACTCGTCCTCCCTCGTGACGGCGCGCCTCTTCATCGAGATACGCTGATCGCGAACGAGGAGGCACGTCAGAGAGAGGCGCGAGACATGAGCGAACACACCGACCAGCAGGATCCCCCTTTGCCGAATCCATGCGCGGAGGAGCATCCGGTCCTGCTCTCCCTCCTCACGAAGGTCCTCACGGAGGGTGATGTCTTCGTCGACGTCGGGGCGAATACCGGTTACTTCGCCATGCCCATCGCGAAGATCGTCGGGAGCGAGGGGAGGCTCCACGCGTTCGAGCCGGCGGCAGACGTTGCGGAGCAGCTTCGGAGAGCCGCACGCGTGCTAGGGGTCGAACCGTGGATGACGGTCCACGAATTTGCTCTCGGAAGCGGGGACGGCTCCACCCACCTTCGTGCCGATCCGGAACATCCCGAGGATTCGACCAAGCGGTCCCTGTTCATCTCGAACGGTCCCACCGTGGCCGAGGTCGCCGTCCGTTCGTTCGATGGATTGGTCACATCCGGTGCTGTTGACCTCTCGATCGGTCTGCACGCGGTCAAGATCGACGTCGAGGGAGCGGAGATGCACGTCCTTGAGGGGATGCGGCGGACGCTGGAGCGCGAACGACCGCGGATGATCGTCGTCGAGACGATCGAGACTCACCTGCGTCGCGCCGGCTCGACCGTGGCCGCCATCCACGCGTTCATGCGAGACCTCGGGTACGTGGCGATGAACGATGCACGGGTGGCCAGACCTCTCGAGCTGAACGCCGTGTTCGTTCCTGCTTGAGCTCTCCCGACCGCGGCGGGCGGCCAATCCCCCGCTATCGTGGTCGCTGCGCTTCCGCCTCGCCGGACCGCCGCATCCGTTGCTCGGCTTCCGCGTGGTCGCCGCGCCGTTCGGAGACGCGGGCGAGCGCGCGCCAGGTCCAGCTCGCCAGCTGGCGCTCGCCGAGCTCCTCCGAGATGCGGATCGCCTTGCGGAGATCCGCCTCGGCCTCATCCAGTCGGCCGAGCTCTCGCTTGGCGATCCCCCGCTCGGCGATCGCGTCGCCGAGCTCCCACTTGGCTCCCAGGTCCTCGAAGACGGCGATCGCGAAGTCGAAGCCAGGGACCGACTCCTCGTATCGGCCCAGGTCCTCGAGGATCCGAGACCGCTGCACCGTCGTCATCGCCATGCTGAACTGGTCACCGATGTCCTCGGCGAGCGCGCTGGCCTCGTCACTCAGCTCGAGCGCCTTCTGCAAAGCGAGGCCGGCCGCGGGACCCGACCGGGCCGGACCACCGGTCTGGTTGATCGAGAGCGAGTTGAGTGCCCGAACCCGCGCCAGGCCATCCTCGTCATCGGCGACCTCGAGGGCACGGCGCCAGATCGCCTCGGCACCCCCGTGGTCGCCCCGCGTCCACGGCACCCACCCTGCGAACAGCAGCGTGCGGGTGATCGCCCACGGATCGGCGACCTCCTCCGCCGCAGCGAGCGACTCCTCGAGTAGCTTCTCCGCCTTGTCGACGTTGCCCTCGACGTTGATTGCGACGTCGCCCAGAAAGCGAAGCGAGAGGGCGAGGGCGAACGGATCTTCGACCTTCCTGCCGAGCTCCACCGCACGGTCGAGCACTTCGGTTGCCGCGCGGTACTCGCCGAGCCAGTAACGCGCCTCGCCGATGCCGGCGAGCGCCCGAGCCTCGCGGACACCCCACCGCTCTTCCGGACCCGCCAGGGCGAGCGTCCGTTCGTAGTAGTCGATCGCCGTCCGGCTCTCCATCCGTCGCCTTGCGCGGTCACCCGCCTCCAGGAGCGCGTCGGCGGCTCGCTCGACGACCGAGCGATCATCCCGATCCAGATCGAGCGACGCGAGCGCCGCGAGCTCGAGGTGCTCGGCGGCCCACGTGGGATGACGGTCGGCGAACAGCCGATCGGCGATCAGTTGGTGCAGACGCACCCGCTCCCGTTTCGGGAGGGTCGCGTACGCGACGTCTTTCAACGTCGCGTGCCGGACGCGCCATCGAGCCACGGTGTGGCTCTCGTGCTCGCGAACGACGATCTCGGCCTCCTCGAGCTCCCGAACCTCGCCGTCCGTGACCTCGGTATCGATCGTGCGCAGCTCATCGAGATCGAACGAGACGAAGAACGTCGCTGCGCGCCGGGTGAGCTCGCGAAGCCGCGGCCGCAGGTGGTCGAGCCGGGCCGAGACGACTGCCTGCACCGTCGGCGGCAGGCTGCCACGCGGCGCGGAAGCCCCGGGGAGCAACATCCCGGTCGTTTCGATGATGAAGAATGGGTTGCCCCCGGTCCGCTCGGCGATCTCGGTCGCCTCGGTATCGTCGATCCCTCGGCCTGAGGCCTGCCGCGCGAGATCGATCGATTCGTCTGGGCTCAGCGGCTCGAGGCGTAGCCGGACCGCGTTCGCTGTGGTGGTGCCCCACGCAGGCCGTTCGTCCAGGAGCTCGGGGCGGGCGAGCGCGAGGACCAGGGCACGGCGCGGTTGGCCGCGGGTCGGCGCCCCCAGACGTTCGATCAGCTCGAGCATCGGCGGCCGCAGCGTGTGCGCATCCTCGAACTCGAGCACAGCCGGACCGTCCTTCGTCATGGCATCGACGAGCGCGACGAACCCAGACTGCACGTCCTGGACGAACGCCGACTGGTCGCGGCGCTCGGCCATCCCGAACAGGAGCGAGAGGCGCTCGTAGATCCGTTCGGCGTGTGGTCCGGGGATCCAGCGGTCGACGAGCTCGCGCACGCGGCGCTTCGCCTTCTCGGGTGGGTCGGCTTCGTCCAGCTCGGCGAGCTCGGCGACGATCGTGGCCGCCGGGGCGAACGTCGCGGTGTCGGTGAACGTTCGAGCGTGTCCCGCGAGCACGGGAACATCGCCGCTGATACCTGCCGTCAGCTCGTCGGCGAGCCGGGACTTGCCGATGCCGGGCTCGCCGAGAACCGTCACGAGCACGGGCCGGCCGGTCTTGGTCGTCCGGTGGAGGCTCTCACGCAGGATCGCGAGCTCGCTCGAGCGGCCGACGAACGGGATCGTCCGGCGGGCCGAGCGCGGTGTGAGCCCCTCAACGCCGAAGCCTGCGAGCCCGTCGTCGAAACCTCTCGCCTCGATATCTCGTCGGTCCGCGTACGAGACCGCGTTCGCCGTGAGCGCGACGGTGGTCTGACCGGCGAGCACCTCGCCGGGCTCGGCGCCCGCCTGGAGCCGAGCCGCGGCGTTCACCACGGGCCCCGTGACGAGCAGCTGTCCGGCGGGCCCGAGGCCGGTCGCGGCCTCGCCCGACTCGATCCCGATCCGGATCTCGAGCGGTTCACCCAGTGCTAGGGACTCGCTCAGGCGGTGGACTCGCGAGCGGATCGCGAGGCCCGCCCGTACGGCCCGAAGCGCGTCGTCCTCGTCCACGGTCGGCAGGCCGAACACCGCCATCACGGCGTCGCCGATGAATTTCTCCGGCCGGCCCCGGAAGGCCTGAAGCTCCCCGGACGCGGCGTCGAAGAACCTGCCGAGAATCTCGCGGGCTCGCTCGGCGTCCAGGCGTCGCGCGAGCCCCGTGGAGTCCACGAGGTCGGCGAACAGTACCGTGACCATCTTCCGTTCCTCGGTGCCGAGGAGAGAGCCAACGGCCGTGCCGCAGTTCGGGCAGAATCGCGCGCCTTCGGGGAGCGGCTCGCCGCAGACCTGACAGGGCATGGGCTCCAGCATAGAGGCGATGAATTCCTCGGTTTACCTCACCTGTGATGTGGGAAAATAGGCACGATGAGTCGATTCTTCGGCGGGTTCCTGTTCTTGGTCTACCTGGTCATTGGCCTCGTCGTCGCGGCCAACCATAACTACTTCGACCACCTCGGCAACGCGAAGCCGATTATCTCAGCGGTCATCGCCGTGGTGCTGTGGCCACTGATCCTCTTCGGCGTCAACCTTCACATCAAGTAGGGCTCAGAACGAACGATCGGTCTCGTCAGAGCCCCGGCTTGAAGACCATGTCCCACACCGCAATCAGCAACACGACGAGGACCATCCCCTAGCCGACAAGCCAGCGGTCGAGCAGCGACCCATCATTCGCAGCCGTGGCTCATCGCTGACGGCCAGTCTCTGGAGCCTGGTGCCGATCCGGCTGAGGTAGACGGCCCCGATTAGGAAGGCGACGGCGAACAGACCGAGCGCGAGGAGGACCCAAAGCTGGCCAAAGTCCCATGCGGCGTTCTCGAGGACCAGCCAGACGCCAAAGCCGAGCGTCCCCACCACCGCCGGGAGCAAGACCCGGATGCCCGCATAGCTCAACGTTCCCGCGAACTGCCGGATCGCGTTCGGGTCACCGCTCGCCCGGACCCGTAGACCGACGATGCTCAGCATGAGGCCGCCACCGAACCCACACGATCGCGCTCAGGACGTGTCCGAAGTTCAGCCAGGAATCGAGGGTCATGCCATCACCTTCGAGGTCCGAATGTGTCCAGCATGCCGGGCTCGGATCGATGATGATCGAATCGATGACCGGAGTCGGCGCCGTCGTCACCACCGGGATTTACTGTCGACCCGGGTGTGGGGCACGGCCCTCGGCCCACAACGTCCGGCACTACCCATTCCCGGCGGCGGCGGAAGCGGCTGGCTATCGAGCGTGCCTGCGTTGCCGGCCCTATCGCACGGAGCCTCCGATCAGCTGGAGCAGCCCGGAGCTCGTCTGCCGGGCGGTCCAACTCATCCTGGATGGCGCGCTCGACGGCAAGACCGAGCACGATCTGGGTGCGCGGTTGTTCGTCTCAGCCCGGCATCTGCGCCGGCTGTTCCTTCAGCATCTGGGCGTGACGCCGGATCAACTCGCCCGGTCGAGCCGGACCCACTTCGCGCGCCGGTTGCTGGATGACACCGATCTCACAATCGCCGACATCGCCTTTGCCGTGGGGTTCGGCAGCGTACGACAGTTGAATCGGGCATGTCGGGACGTGTTCCTCGCCACGCCGAAGGAGCTCCGAGCCCGTCGTCGCATCAGCGACAGGCTGGTGGCCGACGGCGGCCTGCTGCTTCGGCTCCCATTTCAACCGCCGCTCGACTGGGAGGCGATGATTCGCTACTTCGAGGCCCGAGCCATAGTAGGCGTCGAGCACGTGTCAGATGGCATCTACAGGCGCACGGTGACGATCGACGGAGACCCCGGCGTGCTCGAACTCTCGCTCGGTGGTCCGGATCACTTGCTTCTGCAAGCTCATCTGCCTCACTGGGAAGGCCTCATCCACCTGGTCCGACGCGCCCGGCGCATCTTCAACCTCGACTGCGACGTGGAAGGCGCAACCCGCTACCTCGCCGCCCATCCGGACGTGGGACCGCTCGTCCGTGCCCGGCCCGGCATCCGCCCACCCGGCACGTGGGATCCGTTCGAGACGGGCGTCCGAGCAATCATCGGCCAGCGCATCAGCCTCGGCGGTGCGAACACGATCGCCGCACGGACCGCGGAACGGTACGGCACGCCCGTCCCGGGTCTTCGGGCCATGGGTCTTACGCATCTGTTTCCGGCACCCTCGACGCTGGCGACCGCCGATCTCCGCGACGTCGGCCTGAGCCCTGTTCGCGCAGCGGCGGTCAACGCCTTCGCCGGCGCCGTGGCCGATGGCGCGCTTCGCCTTGATCGCGCGGGTCGGTTGGAGCAGCTCGTCGCATCCGTCACGAGGATCCGTGGCCTCGGCCCGTGGACGGCCCACTACCTCGCCCTGCGCATGGGAGAACCGGACGCCTTCCCCGCGACCGATCTCGGGCTCCGCCGTGCGCTCTCCCAGGGAACTTTGGTTGGCGCGCGGGAGCTCGAACACGCGGCCGATTGTTGGCGGCCCTGGCGCGCGCACGCCGCCATCCACCTCTGGCTCGGTCGCCCACCTATCGCATGGCAATCGATGCCCGCCGCAGACCGTCGATCGTGACACGGTCCAGCTCGACGACGATCGAAAGGTAACGGTCGATGCAGGCCAGGATGGCTTCTCGCGGACCGAGGCGCCATGACTCGCTTCCATAGAACGCGCCTTCGCTTCGCTCGAGCTCCTGCAGGCTGGGGTACGCGCGCATCAGGTAATAGGCGTCCTGGTCGTGGAGCGACGGCCCGAAAGCCACCACGTCGATCCCGTGGCGTCGAAGCATCGGGACGGACTCGCCAGTGACGAGGCGATCAAACTCGGCGGCGGTCCCGGGCTTCAGCTCGTAACAGCGGATCTCGATGAATCGTTGCGACGGTGCATCCGCCACCGCGTCCCCTCACGGATTCCCGCCGAGCGGAGCGGCCATGATGGCCACGGCGTCGCCCGTATCGGGATCGATCGCCTGCCCCGTGATCTCTCGCGCGTCGTTGATGTCGTTAGCGAACACGATGTGGCCCGCGGAGCCGGGCTCGACGAGCGCGTTGAGGTCGGTAATGACGCCGCCCGCCCACAGGAAGGCGCTACAGCCGCTCCCGCCGCACGACAGGCCGACCACCTGACCGAGTCCGTTGATGCCCAGGGCCTGGCTGATCGTGTCTCCCGGAAGCGTGCCGAGATCCTGCATACCGTCGGCTTCGGTCCAGATGAACGCGTGGGCGTTGAACCCGCCGCCCCCCGAGACGTTCGCGAAACCCACGACATCGCCCCGCCCGTTGATGGCCATCGGCGTGTTCCAGGCCTCGCCGCCGAGGTCCCCGAGGTCGACGGCGAGCCCGTCGTCCCACAGCACCGCGTGGGCGGCGCTGAATCGCCCGACCGCGTTGTCGCAGATGCCGGAGATGCCGACGACCTGTCCCCGGTCATTGACGGCGGTTGCGGCGCTCACCGTGTCGCCAGGGAGGGGCGGCAACTCCGTCACCTCGTCGTGGCGGGTGTCCCATTGGACGGCGCGGAATTGCAGGACCTGAGGCGGATTGCACGTCGGATCGTGGACGGTGTTCTCGGCCCATCCCACGACCTGTCCCTGGTTGTTCGCCCCGGTGGCGAAACCGTTGTTGCCGCCCAGCGTAGCGAGTGGCTCCATCTCGCCGTTCTGCCATACGAAACCGAGGCAGGTATGCCCCGTCGCGGACGGGAAGAAGAACGAGCAGCTCCACGCCTCTCCCAGGGGGTCGATCTCCGCGGTCTCGGCGACCCCCACGATCATGCCGGCCTCGTTCTTCACGGGCCACAGGACGGCGCTGTTGGGGCCGCCGAGGGTGCCGAGGTCGATGGTGGCTTCACCCATCCACAGGGTGGCGTGGGTCGTCTGGTCCCCGGCCAGGTTGGAGGTTCCAGAGATCCAGCCACGGTCGTTGATACTGTTGCCCGCACTGGTCGTTCCGCCGAGCGATCCAAGATTCGTTACGTGGTAGATCGCCGTTTGCTTCGCCCGGGCCGGGTTCATGCCAAGCGAAAGGAGCGATAGAGGGAAGATGAGCGCTGTCACGATCGTGACGGTGCGGAGTTTGAGGCGTCTCATGGGGTTACCTCCTGGTGTCGAGATGTGGACGACACGGATACCGTCCCGACCACCGTATGGATGGGTTGCGCGGCTGGCTCGTCATTTCCGGACAACCTGCCAGCGCCGCGAGAGTGCTCGTCCATGAGGCGAAGTTGCTCTAGTTCCAGGAGATCGCGAGCAGGCGAAGACGGCAGGATGGCGAGTCGTTGGCGTTCGGGCTTGCGCTTGAGTGGGGGATCCGGTACGAGCAAGTGATGCTCGAGTGGAAGAAGCGGGCTCGTCGCCAGATCGCGTCCCGGGCGGCTCGCCGCTCCAGATGAGTCGACCCCCGACCGTGGTCGGCTCTGTCACGCTCGGGGTACGAGGCGTGTCACCGGTAGGAGGCGGCTCCTCGGCTCGATGGGCATGGCGGCGAGCGATCGCTCAACAAGCCAGGAGGATTCGAAGCGAGCGCAGTCTCAGCGCCGTATCGCCTGAAGCCGCATTCGAGCTGGAGGTCGTCTTCTTCCTTCTTTCCGCACGGGCGCGTGACGCTGACGTGGACAATCTGGCGCGGCCGGTCCTCAATACGCTGTTCGACTCTCGTGATGAGCAGGCGGATCGAACACTCACGGCAACGCTGTTCGACGCCGAAGACGCCCAAATCCATCGGCTGATCCTTGAGAAGCGAGTCGTGGCAGACCCCGCTGAGGAGGGAATCGACGTCACGGTTCGCTGGGATGCGCGCGAGACCGCCGGCTGATCCGCGTGCTTGCGACGCCGAGTGCATCGCGCGATAAGGACCCGACTCTGGTCCGCGCTATTCCGGCTCGGCGGGGTCGGCGAAGCCGTTGCTCCGGTGGGTGCCGTCGCAGAACGGCTTGTTGTCGGACCCCCCGCACCGGCACAGCGTCTGTCGGTTGCGGACCTCATACGGCGAGCCGTCTTCGGAGACCACCGGGATCCCCCCGCGGACCCAGAGCGAGCCGTTCGGCTCCACGCCGATCGACGGCTCGAGCTCTGGCTCGGTCGGTCGCCGATCGGGACCGAGCTCGAGGGCCAGCCTGCCCGAAGGACACCGGTGGACCATCGAAATCATCTCGTTCCGCACCTCCGGATCGTCGGCCTCCTCGAGCATCTCCCACACGCCGGTCCGGACGTTTCGGCAGAACCCATGCTTCGCGCAGAGCGAGAGGTCGTCGTGGAGGACGGTTCCACCGTTCTCCCACGTCTGCCGCCGCTCGACGATCGAGCCACGGTCGGCGGTCTCGTCTCCTTCGAAGCCAATCCGCTCATGGGTCGAATCGCAGAACGGCTTCGTCGAGGAGTGACCGCAGCGGCACAGCTCGTACGTCTCGGCCGTGTCGAAGCTTGGACCCTCGTCCCAGGCGATCGGCTCGCCCCTGGCCGTCTCGACCACGGCTGTACGGATCAGCGGGACCCCGCCCTCGACCCGGTAGGGCCCATTGCCCGTCACGACGACCCGTCGGTCCCCCATCGGTAAGACTCTACCGAGACGCCCGCGACAATCGCCCACCCCCGTAGGTCGCCAAACGCTTGGCGGACCCCAGCCCAGGTGATCCCAGTCAGGAAGACGAGACCAAGAATGAACACGATACGTCGCCGCATCTGGGAGTCAGCTTGGACTAACCGACTTGGCCCCGGATCGTGAGGTAAAGCGGGATGAACACGATACTCAAGAGAAGACAGCCGAAGAACCAC
>Ga0209874_1000439_pt1 | contig 12164 bp, 9 predicted proteins | sample GWRWN1_20_30_FD_187216 | JGI IMG/M metagenome (GOLD analysis project Ga0209874, IMG submission 187216) | Riverbed sediment microbial communities from areas with no vegetation in Columbia River, Washington, USA - GW-RW N1_20_30 (SPAdes)... | ecosystem: Environmental > Aquatic > Freshwater > River... | reverse complement strand
ACATTGGCAAGCTGGGGCTCATCTTCCGGCCTGATCTCGGCACCCTGCGTGAGGAGGCCACGCTATGAGTCCCGGGATGGAGACCAGTCGGGAGAATCTCACGCTTACTGACGCCGAACTCGCTGCCTGCAAGCCTCTCGCGGGCGAAGGCGGCCACGTGCTGCGTGCCCTCTGCCCCTTCCACGGCAGCGACCACCAGCGCAGCTTGCGCGTGCAGGTGAGCAGCGGCCGCTTCGTGTGCTTTGCCTGCGGCGCCTGGGGCTACCTGGCCGAGGCCCGCGAGCGCTGGCAGGAGGAGCGGCCGCGGCAGGCGGCATTCCAGAGGCCTGCGGCCCGCGTGCAGCGGGCACAGCGGCCGCGCCCAGCAGCGGCGGCAGTGAAGCCGCCAGCACCGCGCCTACCGGCGCCGCGTGAGCCTGCCCCAGCGCGGCCAGAACTCGCGCAGCAGCTCGCTGCGTTCCAGGCCGCGCTGCCGGGGAGCCGCGGGGAAGCGTACCTCCGCCAGCGCGGGATTCCGCTGGCGCTGGCCCAGCAGCACGGCGTGGGCTATGCGGCGCCGGGGAACTGGCCACACGCCGCCCGCGACTGGCGCGGCGGCCGCGTGGTCTTTCCGCATACCACGTCGGATGGTCGCCTGGTGAACCTGTACGGCCGTGCGGTGGGTACTGAAGAGCAGGTGCCCAAGGCGAAGCGGCATGACCATCTACCCGGCGCCAAGGGGTACTTCAACGCCACCGCGCTGCAGGCCGGTGCCGGGCCGCTGTGGGTCTGCGAGGGCGCGTTCGATGCGCTGGCGCTGCTGGCCGCGGGCGTGCCGCGCGTCGTGGCGATTTTTGGCGTGCAGGGGTGGCGCTGGGACTGGGTGCGCGAGGTGCGTGAGCTGGTCTTGGCGCTGGACGCCGATGCCGCCGGGCAGCAGCAGTGGCGCGCGCTGACCCGCCAGGCGGCGCTGCGGGGGAAGCGGGTGGCGGTGCTGCCGCCTGAGGCGTACGGGGGGTATAAGGACGTGAACGAGGCCTGGATGGCGGGGGTGCTGGCGGTGGGTGGCGGGCCGGCCGCTGGAGGCATGGGGGGTGCAGCAGCGCCGGAACTCTTCGAGGAGCTCCAGGAGCTGTGGCAGGAACGCGCGGCGATCATCGCGGCGGACGGCCACGTACCGCCTGTCGAAGCAGAGCGCCTGGCCTGGGCGTGTCTCGTACCGCATGATGCTGGCGCGGTGCGTGCGGGGGGCGGGCCTGGCGCCTGAAAAAACTCTACGGGTCGCGTTTTTGCGCCGGCGCTCCTCCAGGCCACGCCATCCGCTACCGCCTGAAGGTGCAGGCAGCCGCGGTGGACGAGAGACTGCTCTGTGTGGTGCCAAGCCCGCAGCAGTGATGGTGGCGTGACAGAGATTGGGGGCGAGCATTGGCAGGGGGTCTTAGCCAGGAGGGCACCTGAAGGCACGTCGAGGGCGCTTTCGTGACGGGGGTGGATTTTCCCCACAAGGTGGCCGACGGGATTCGAACCCGCGACCGCTGGAGCCACAATCCAGTGCTCTAACCAGCTGAGCTACGGCCACCATACGCCTATCCACTCCTGCCTCTTCCTCTTCTCTCCTTCCGCCGGCGTTCTGGACTTGATATGTCCTCCTTCAGGCAGAAGCCCGCAGGATTTCCTCGACCGTCTGCGGTAAATCGTGCAGCACATGCGTGCTTTCATCGCCCGTCCGCAGATTTTTCACCTTCACGGAGGCGTGGGCCAACTCACGCTCGCCCGCGATAATTGCCAACGTAAACCCTTTCGTATGGGCATAGCGTAATTGTTCGCCGAGACGGGCTTTCTCGAAATACACCTCGGTCGGTACCCCGGCTTCCCGCAGCATGGTACCGATGCGCAGGTACTCACGGGTGCGACTCTCCTCCAGAGACGTGACCAGCACCGGGGCCGTCGTGGCGGAGCCGACTTTCAGGATCCCGGCTTCAATAAGTCGTGGCACTAAGCGTGTCAGCCCGATGGATATCCCAACGCCAGGGAGTTGCTCCTCGGTAAAGAAACTGGCCAGGTCATCATACCGTCCCCCGGAACAAATACTCCCAATGCCGGGATAGTCCACCAGGATGGTTTCATAGACCGTGCCGGTGTAATAATCTAGCCCTCGTGCAATCCCGAGATCAATCCGAAAGGCGTCTTCAGGGACATTGAGCGTCCGCAGCCCCTCAACGACAATCTCTAACTCTCTGACACCTTCCGCAAAGCGGTCATTGATGTGGGTCAGACTGCGCAGGTGGGCGAGCATCTCGTCATTACTGACGCGGTGGTCCAGAAAGGCAATGACGTGTCCGGCTGTGGATTCAGTGAGGCCCATGTGCGCCATCAGCTCCGCCGTTAACTGGCGGGTGCCGATCTTTTCGAGCTTGTCCACGAGCCGCATGACGTCCACCTGGTGGGCTGTGGGAATGCCCAGGTGGTGGAAATACCCCTGAAGAATCTTGCGGTTATTGACCCGAATCACAAAGGGTCCGATGCGCATGTGGTGAAAGATTTGGTAAATAATGCTTGGAATTTCTGCGTCGGTCAGCAGGCTCAAGTCGCCTTTCCCGATCACGTCAATATCGCATTGATAAAACTCTCGATACCGCCCAGACTGCGCGCGTTCGCCGCGCCAGACTTTTTGGATTTGATAGCGGCGGAACGGAAAGGCGAGTTTGTCTTTATACATCGCTACATACCGAGCCAGCGGCACGGTCAAGTCAAAGTGCAGGGCTAAATCGGTGTCAGGATTTTCGCCGGGGGCCGCCGCCAGGCGCGACAGGGCATAAATCTCGCGTTCATTCCCCCCCTTGGAGGTCAAGACGTCCTTGCGTTCGACCGCCGGGGTTTCGATGGGAGCAAACCCATAGAGCTCAAAGCTCTGGCGGATGGTCGCCAGTATTTTGCCAAAGAGAATTTGCTCGGCGGGCAAAAATTCAGGAAAACCGCTGATCGGGGTCGGTCTGATCATGACAGACATGGTTGTCTCCTTGGCTGCACAAGTGTGGCTAATCGAGATAGTCCGTGAGCATGAGTTTCGCAATGAGGAAATCGGCAGCTTCTACACCGTTCATGACGCGTTGTGCGGGCAGCGATGCAGCGCGTATCTCGGTCTTGCTCCAGATAAACGGGAGCCCATCCGCGACACCACCAGTCCCGGCAATGGGCACGATATACTTCGGCATCCCATTCTTTTTCAGGATGCCCTCATTCATTTTGAAGATGTGGGCCATTTCCACGAGTGTGCCCGCACTGCCCCCGTACACGATGACGCCATCAAGCAACTTGGTGAAGATGGGACTTTCATCCCCCCAAGCGCTTCCCCCATAGAGCGGTTCAACACCCACAGACAGGTCGAGCAACGCGCTATCGAGCGCGTGCCTCAGGCCAATGTAGGGATACACACCGATCGTTTTGAAACCATACTTTTTGGCTTTCACAGCAGCAGTCTGCGGGATACCCCACTTCGTTCCTCCACACAGAATCGCGATGCGATACCCTTGTAGCTTCCGCATCGCTTGATCAACGATGTATTCCTCCTTTTGCTGCATGGCCCGTTTGTAGCTGGTTTGCAGTGACTCGTCAGGAATCCCTTCGAGTTTGTCGTCCGACCCGCCTGAAAAGGCGATGATTTTGTGGAGCCCATGCTGATGCATAAAGGTTTGGAGGCGGGCAGTGTAGTTTTCTCTGCCCGCCACGACGATCTTGCTGCTGTGATGCTTAGCGTCCTCCATAGATGACCTCAGATGACCTTAGACTGCTGAGCGATGGTAATGCCGCACTGCTTGTATACCTCTGTGACTAACTCGCGGCTACGCAGCAGTTCGTAGATGCGTAAGACATAGGGCCGCAAGTATCGGTCTTTCACCATGGGCTGTTTGCCTAACTCTGGCAAGCCCTTCAGCTTTTTTAGGATGAGTTCATAGGCCACTTGACTGCCGCGCCCCAGGGTGGGTTCGAGGCCATGTTTGTGCAGAAACCGTACGCGCTCATCCACTCGGGTGCGCTCTTCTTCCGGCTTCGGCTCCGGTCTCTTGTCGCCCTGCTTATACCCCTCGCTACAGGTTTTCTTCTTAAGGTCCTGGAGCCGGTATTGCACACCGATGGTGGCGCAGAGCAGCTCAATCGCCACGACGTATTCAATGCTTTCCACGACTTTGCGGGCGTGGAGGGCTGCGTTCATGCTCATACTGACGTGGTCTTCTTGATTGGCTGACGTGGGAATGGAGTCAACGCTGTCGGGATGTGCGAGCGTTTTACAGTCCGAAACCAAACACGCGGCGAGATACTGCGCGATCATCATACCGCTGGTCTGACCTCTCTTTTCTTCCTCAAGTAGCATGGCGGGGAGACCATGGCTCAGGTCAGCATCTGTCAGCCGAAAGATCCGCCGCTCACACAGACTCCCCAAATCCGTCAGTACAATGCTCAGGAAGTCCATGGCATAAGCAAGTGGGGCACCATGGAAATTGCCACCTGAGACAACGCAGTATTTGCGGGGCAAGTGCAGGGGATGCCCCTTAGGAAAATCGTAGAACACCAGTGGATTATCGGTCGCCGCGTTAATCTCATCGCTGATCGTCTGCCGAATAAATCGCAAGGTATCCCACACTGCGCCCGTCACTTGCGGGGTAACCCGGAGAGAATAGGCGTCCTGAGGTGGGCGTACCCGTGGTCGGACATCCACATCGCCATCCACAATGGTACTGTCCACAAGCATTTGCATGATGCGGTAGGCGACCTCGATTTGCCCTAGGTGGCGACGGACCTGCTGAATGTGGGGAAAAAAGGCATCGCGAAAACCAAGCATGGCTTCTAAGGTCAGGGCCGCGGCAATCTCGGTATGGCGCACGAGGTTTTCGGCGTCAGACAAGGCCAGAGCGGCTAGTGCGGCTGAAACGGTGGCCCCGTTGTTGAGCGCTAGTCCTTCTTTCGCGCCCAGTTCTAGTGGTTCGATGCCGCGCTTCTTCATAGCCTCATGGCCGCTTAACAAGGCATACTCGACGCTGGAACCGTTAACCTTCGTCACAAGAGCTGTGGCAAGGCTGCTGTCACCCTGCTTGTCCAGGTAGGCTTGACCACTCTCATCATAATCCTCATCATAATCACACATGATCATTCGTGTTCCCCTCTGGTTTTGCTCGCTGTTCAGGACGCTTGGAAAGGACGAGGCCCAGATGTGACAACGGGGCAAGGTCGCCACTCGCCCCGACAGATCCGTATTCCGGGATAGCGGGACAGATCCCTTCGTTAAGCATGCGCACGAGGGTATTGATGAGCTCTATACGTACTCCTGAAAACCCCTGCGCCAGCGAATTGGCGCGAATGAGCATTGCGGCACGCACAACATCGGGGTGTAAAAACTGCCCGACACCGGTAGCATGGCTGACGAGCAGATTGCGAGACACCCACGGAATCTCGTCTTTGGGTAATGGCTTACGACCGGCTTTTGCACCAAAACCGGTATTGATACCGTAATAGGGCAGCGATTTGCCTGGTTTGCCGGCGTCCCTAACGGCGGCCTCAACCCAGGCGCGGCTCTTCAGGACCCGTTGGTATGCTTCATCGGCTTGCTTGTTGCCGGTGTTATTGCTGACTTCCGCCACAGACCAGCCATAGCGGGCCACCCCAACGACCTCTTCGATCGTCAGGGTTCCAGTACCGAGTTGCACAGGGCATTTGTGTCGATAGTTGTGATTGTGAGAATCTGTCACAGTGCACTCCTTGTTATACAGGGCTTCTGAGCGCGTTTCTCCGCGTCACCATAGCTGCCTCCTATGTGCCCAATTCCCCCCTGCGAGGGTTTGGGGCACACCCTACGCTGTCCTCATCCTGCCACGTGGTCGCCTCGAGCAGCGAGGTAGTAGGAGCATCAGCGTGTTGGCCCTGCTGCCCTGCCCGCTGTTCATCTACGACATTCCCTGAGTCGGTCCCCGCCCGCCCGGGCGCCCCGCGAGAAAAATTTCTCTCCCGGCTTTCTTCAGGAAAACCAATGCGTTTCGAAGGCACCCACGCGGATCTTGAAGCAGGACGACACGGGAGCCTCGTGCACGTCCCACGCTGGCGGCTCGGGGCAGGTAGAAAGATCGCTCCAGGCTGTCCGGGAGCCTTCCCGGCCCTGTGTCGCTGGCATCCTGCCACGGGGCCTGGGCTTTGCTCACGTAGTCCTGGCGGCGCAGCGGCCCGCCACCCCACGCGCGGTGAAAAAAATTTCCGCCTCTGAAAACGGTATGTTATAAGAGGGTACGCGCTTGGTGCGTGGCGGATCCCTCTCCGCGAAGGACTCCCGTATGGGCAAGTGGGACGACTTGGCGCCGTGGGAGAGCCAGGTGCTGGCGGCGCTCCTGTCCTGCCGATGAGGATGCTTGACATCGAGGATGTCATCCGGTCAATCGCTTCCGTTTTGGGCTGCCGGGTCATAGCGGGGCCTGGCTGCTCACACGTCACGCGCGGGGGAGATCGTCATGGGCGATGCTGGGGCACGCTCGACGCGCAGAGCCTTTCTTGTCACCAGCGGTCTCATCGCCGCTGGGATGACCATGCTGCCGCTCGTCAGGGCGTTCGGCGGCCCGGCGGATTTCAACGTCGAAGAAGTCACGATCGCCATGCTGCAGGCGGCGATGCAGGCGGGGCGTCTCACCGCCGAGACGCTGCTCGACCTCTATCTGCAGCGCATCCAGGCGCTCGACGGGAACGGCCCGACGCTCCGAGCGGTGCAGGAGATCAATCCCGACGCGCGCGCCATCGCCCAGGCGCTCGACGAGGAGCGGCGCGTCAAGGGGCCCCGCGGCCCGCTCCACGGGATCCCCGTCCTCCTCAAGGACAACATCGCCACGGCGGACAAGCTGGAGACGACGGCGGGAGCGCTCGCACTCGTTGGCGCGCGGCCGCGCGAGGACGCCACCATTGCGCGCAAGCTGCGGGAGGCTGGCATGGTCCTCCTCGGCAAGGCGTCGATGAGCGAGTGGGCCTACTTCAAATCGACCCCGGGCTCCAGCGGCTGGAGCGCGCGCCACGGCCAGGCGCGCAACCCCTACGCACTCGACCGGACGCCATGCGGCTCGAGTTCAGGCTCGGCCATTGCGGTCGCGGCGAACCTCGTCGCCGTCTCCATTGGCACCGAAACGGACGGCTCGATCATCTGTCCGGCGGGCGTCAACGGCGTGGTCGGCATCAAGCCGACGGTGGGCCTGACGAGCCGGGCCGGCGTCATCCCCATCTCGGCGACGCAGGACACGGTGGGGCCGTTCGGGCGGACGGTGGCCGCCGCCGCGACGGTCCTCGGCGCACTGGTCGGCGTGGACCCGCGTGACCCGGCGACGCAGGCGAGCGCCGGGAAGTCGCACACGGATTACACACAGTTCCTCGATCCAAACGGCCTGCGTGGCGCCCGCATCGGCGTGCCGCGTGACGGCTACTTCGGCTACAGCCCGAAGGCGGACGCGGTCGCCAACCAGGCGCTCGACGTCCTGCGCGATCTGGGCGCCGTCCTCGTCGATCCGGTGAAGATCCCCAACTTTGATCGCGCGGCGCTCACGGCCGCGGAGAGCGTCGTGTTCCTCTACGAATTTAAGGCCGGCGTCAACGCCTATCTTGCCGAACTGGCGCCGGGCGCCCAGGTCCAGACGCTCGAAGAGATCATCGCGTTCAACAGGCGCAACACCAACGCCAACCTGCCGTTCTTCGGGCAGGAACTGCTCGAGCGCGCGCAGGCGAAGGGTGCGCTGACGGAGCCGGAGTACCTCGAGGCGCAGGAGAAGTGCCGGCGCCTGGCCGGCCGGGAAGGGTTCGACGTGGTCATGGACCAGCAGCAGCTCGACGCCCTCGTGGCGCCAACGACCACGCCAGCGTGGAAGGTCGACCTGGTCAATGGCGACATGTTCCGCGGCAGCAGTGCGAAGAGCGCGGCGCTGGCGGGTTATCCACTCGTCAGCGTCCCGGCGGGCCACGTGATGGGGCTGCCGGTGGGGCTCACGTTCATGGGCCGCGCCTGGAGCGAGCCCACGCTCCTCAAGCTGGCGTACGCGTTCGAGCAGGCGACCAAGGCGCGCCGCCCGCCACAGTACCTCGCCACGACGCCGTAACGTCGGCGCCGCGGGCGTGTGCTGAACATGGCGAGGACAGCTGCATGCCGAGCGTCTTCTCTCTGTCCAGACAGGGCCTTGTGGGCTTCACATACCGCGTATATCTCCACATTGAGACCACTACCCGATGCCATGGGACCAGATCGAGCGGGTAGCCGACAGTGGCTGTAAGGTTCTCACCAGGGTCTCAAGCGGGAGGTGGGACGGGTGAGCCTGAAGGCGTAGTCGAGTGCCGTCGGCACGTTGCAGGTCGCTCTTGATGACCGGGGTAGGCAGGGGCCAGGCGGCAGCGGCAGTGACGTCGTTAAAGCCGACGCCCCTGAGGTGGCCGGATAGTGGCCGCGCGGCCCTGGTGCGGGGCATGCGCGTGTCCCCCTGCCGTTGTACCGCTGTTCACCCGACGCTTCTGCCTCTCGCCGCTTCAAGCAGCTGCGTCACTTCGTCTAACTGCGCGACCGCTGGGGATATCCGCCTCAGCAAGTGCACGTCCTGTAGCGCATCGCGTATGATACCTGGGGCCGCGCACACCTCTAAGGCTCTCCGATAGGTGTCGAGGGCTTCGTCAGGCTGCCCATGTCCGAGGTACGCGAGTGCCAGGCTGTACAGCGGTCGCACTAGGTTTGGCGTCTTGTCCAGCAGCGCCCGACAGAGGTCGATGCCGCGCGTGCCATGTTGCTGTGCTTCCAGCGCCTGGTCTTCCTCCAAGCAGAGGATGCCCAAGAGGATGGCACAGCGGTAGTGCGTCAACAGGAACTCGAGCGCGAGCCCCTCGTGGTAGTGGCGGCGCGCTGCGGCGAGGTGGCCCAGGTGGTGGTAGACATACGCCAAGCCGAGCCATTGCTCGGACGCCCCTGCCTTGTCACTCACCTCCTGGGCGATCGTGAGGGCCTCTTGGTAGGAGCGGATGGCGCGCTCCAGGTGCCCCGACCGGACTGTCGCATCGGCGATGATGCCGAGCAGGTCGCTTTCCACCCGCCGGTCCCCGATCGCACGGAAGATCTCAAGCGCTTGCTCGAAGGAGGCCATCGCTTCCTGCGTCTGACCCAAAGCATCATAGGCCAGGCCCAAATGCCCGATGCTACGGCCTTCATTCCACCGATCGCCCATCCGGGTAGCCACGTCCAGCCCTTGCTCCGTATACGCGATCACGTTCCGGACGTCGCCCAGGTCGTTGTACGCAAATCCGATATTAATTAAGGCGCGCATTTCCCCGCGCTGATCGCCGAGCTCACGTGCGCGCTGGAGATGTTGCTCATAATACGCGATCGCTTGCCTCACCTCCCCTAACTGCTGATGGGCGATCCCCAAATTGCCCAGACAATAGGCTTCTCCCCACCGATCGTCAAGAGTCGGGAGCGTGCGGAAAATCGTCAGCGCCTGTTCATGATACTCCCGCGCCTCCTGGGGTTGCCCTAAGATCCAGTACACTCTGCCTATATTGGTGAGACAACGCGCTTCCCGCTGCCGGTTCCCGAGCTGACGCGTCAGCGCAAGTGCTTGCTCGTGATACTGCAGCGCCTTCCGGGCTTCCCCCAAGAGCCAGTAGGCCTCCCCAAGATTGTCCAGATTCACGGCCTGTAATTCCCGGTTACACCCGCGCTCAACGAGCAAGGAGTGCAGTTGGACGAGGGAGGCCGTGTGCCCCCAGATCAGTAAGTAGCTCCGCTCGCTGCCATTGAGTAGTGCACAGGCTTGGTCGTAGAGGTTCGCCTGGATGAGGTGCTGAAACTCCTGCAGTTGCGGGTCCAGATCCGTAATGGTTTGCCAGTGGTCTGGTGGCGTGCGGCGTTGTCGGAAAAACTCCGCTGCCTGCGCATGGAGCGCTGCCTTAGTCGTCTCTGCCTCCGTGTCCGGTATCTGGCGATAGGCATAGTGCCGGTCAAGAGGATGCAGCGAGAAGTGGCCCTGATCATAGGCGACCACGTAATGGCTAACCAGCATGTCCAACGGGTCGTCGACACGCAGGCCCGGCACCAGGTACTGGACCGCGGCGGCTGGTACCGGACGGTCATACACGGCGAGCGCCTGGATGACCACGCGCTCGTCGACCGACAGGCTCTCATACAGCTCCCGTGCCGGGTGTTCCGTGAGGTGGGTCAAGGCGGTCTCATCGTGCAACAACCGCGCGAGCGTCCACGTGCGCCGCTGCCGCAGCGTGCCGACCAGGGTTTCCAGGGTTCGGGGGATGCCATGACACCCGCGGGCGACCTCGCGGAGCGTGGGCTCGGACGCGCTCCTGATCCCCAGCCTCCCATCGGCGTCCAAGGCGCGGAGGAGCGCGATGGCATCCGTGTGCGGCAAGCCGGCGTCCAAGGACAGTTCTACCTGCCGGGTGCCGAGGTGCCCTTCCAGTTCGGGCGAGAAGACCAGCCTGCGGCGGCTCGTTACCAACAGCCGGGTGCCGTGGTCATATTCGAGGCACGTCTCCACGAAGTGCCGCAGGTCGGCGAACTCCTCCCGGATATGATTGTCCGCGTCTAGGATATCTTCAAAGTTGTCGAGCACGATCAGGTAATGTCGCCCACCCAGACTCCGCCGAAACAGAAATTCGAGTTTGTCTGTGAGGGAGGCCCGCTGTTGCCACTTGACCCGCAATTCTTGCGCGGTAGGCGGGTCGAGCGTGCGACAGATGAGCTCAATGAGCTTATCAGGCGAGCCAAACTCGGGTTGGCGCAAGGTGGCATAGATGATGCCATCGATTTCCCAGGGCAGGAGGTCCTGGGGGCGCGTGCCGTGCCTCCCCTGGAGCTCGTGCAGCAGTTTGGTGATGAGGGCGGTCTTGCCGATGCCGCCGCGCCCGCACACCCAGACGAGACGGATGTTCTCGTCTGCCAAGTGCCGGCGTAAGAGGCCGAGTTCGTGTACACGGCCTTGGAAATGCTGCACCACGGCGCCGGGCAGCGGACCGACGACGCGCTCGCGACCAGGCAGCTGGCGGGGGGGTCCTTCCGCACTGGCCTCTCGGTGGAGACGGTGGATGTCGCCAGGGTCGGTCAGAGGCGCCTCCCGACCGAGAACGCGACTGACGCCCCCGGACAGCGGACTGCCCCTGTCCTGCAGCGCTCCACGCGTCTGGGGCATCGCAAAGAAGGTGCTCACCAACCAGGGCAATTCATCGCCGGCCACCGTGAGGACCAGCTTCGTCGGCCCCGATCCCGCAGCCGCCGCGAAGGCGTCCAGGGTCAGGACCTGGACCCCGTGCTCGCGGCAGAGGGACTTATGGTGCTGGTGGAGGTTCGCCGCCGGCACGACAAAGAGACAGTCCTGCGTTTGCTCGCCGACAAACGCCTCCAGTTTGCGCTCAAACCCTGGCTGGGCGACGGCGTCCAGCCAGGCTTGCCCGGCGAGATACGTGATGCGCCCGGTGCACCAGATGTCTCCTGGAGCGCGCTCGTTGCCGAGCCGCAGGAGCCAGGCACAATGGATGGTCGCCAAGAGATACGCGAGGTCGAGGGAGTCCCCCCGGTAGTCGTGTTCCGCACGATCACGCCGTTCGTACACCAGCGCGGTGACCTCCATCGTGCGCAAGGCGGGGGCGAGCACCTGCGCGGCAGCGTAGACGGCCTGTGGATTGGTCACTTCCGTGATGGTGGCTACGTGATACCCAGGCGGCGGCGTCTGCTCAGCGGGCCAGGCCCCGTAGCGCCCGCAGCCCAGGAATTGGCCTTGTGCAACGTTCGGATACGCAAAGTGGATCATGCCTCGGGTGCCTTGAGGAGGATGGCCAGGGCCCAGGGTTCCCGCGTCGGATCGAACCCCAGGGTCTCAGCGGTAAACTCTTCTTCGCCGGCCACGGTATTCCCCAACCGTAGCTCAACAGGGGGGCGTGTCGCATCGGTGGGATGGGTGAAGCGGACCCAGAAGTCCCCAGGGAGCGTCAGATGCGCTTGCCAGGTCACCCGGAGCGTCGCCGGGAGGTGCCCATACGCGGCCCGCCACCCACAGGTCACCTGGATCTCCCCATCGTCGAGCGCAAAGACATGCTCCTGGGTCGCGACGTCGGCCGCGGTGACCATCGCGCCCGCCCATGCGGGTTGCCAGGGCGGGGAGAGCCAGCGCACGAGGCGGTCG
>Ga0209874_1000438_pt1 | contig 12183 bp, 13 predicted proteins | sample GWRWN1_20_30_FD_187216 | JGI IMG/M metagenome (GOLD analysis project Ga0209874, IMG submission 187216) | Riverbed sediment microbial communities from areas with no vegetation in Columbia River, Washington, USA - GW-RW N1_20_30 (SPAdes)... | ecosystem: Environmental > Aquatic > Freshwater > River... | reverse complement strand
AAAGCTCCGGGCGGCCTCGATCGTCCCCCGAAGGAGATCGGGCGAGACGAACGGGCGAACGGCGTCATGGATGACCACCAGCCGCGTTTCCGCCGTCGCCCTCTGCAGACCCCGGGACACCGACTCTTGACGCTCGACTCCCCCGGGAACAATCTCGATAGTGGGAGGAAGCGGATAGGGGGCGAGAACGTGCTTGCGGCACCACTCCTCGGCCCCAGGCGGAACCACCAGGATCAGCGCGTCGATGAGCCCTGAGGCGGTCAGGTGGAGCAGCGTCCGGGTCAGGATGGGCATTCCCCGGAGGAGAAGGAACTGTTTCGGGATATCGCCTCCCGCCCGACGGCCCAGGCCTCCAGCCGGCACGATCGCCGTCACATTCCCCATACGCTCAGCAACCCACCGTCAGGACCACCCGGGCCCGTGCCGATCGCAGGCAGCGGATGGATGTCGGCGGGCGTCACGCGACTTCGGCCTCTTCCTTGAGCCGGGAAAAGATCATGCGCCCCGCCGTCGTCTGGAGCACCGAGGTCACACACACATCGACGGTCTGCCCGATGTGCCGGCGGCCACTGTCGATGACGACCATGGTTCCGTCATCCAGATAGGCCACCCCCTGGTTATACTCCTTCCCCTCCTTGAGGACGTAGACCCGAATCTCCTCCCCGGGGAGGACCACCGGTCGCAGGGCATTCGTCAGCTCGTTGATATTCAGCACCGACACCCCGTAGAGTTCAGCCACCTTATTCAAGTTGAAGTCGTTCGTAACCACCTTAGCTGCTAACGCCTTGGCCATCGCCACCAGCTTTCCATCGACGTCCCGGATATCCGGGAAATCCATGTCGTGGATCCTCACCTGCACGTTGGGATTCTTCTGGATCTTCTGCAGGATGTCCAGCCCCCGCCGTCCCCGGTTTCGCTTGATCGGATCCGACGAGTCCGCGATGTGTTGGAGTTCCCGGAGGACGAACTGGGGGATGATCAGCGTCCCTTCGATAAAGCCCGTCTCGCAGATGTCGGCAATCCGGCCGTCAATGATGACCGAGGTGTCCAGGATCTTATTCCGTTCGACGCCGGGCTGCTCTTTCACCGCCCGGACCAGGTTGAGGACGCTGAGTCCCCGCCCCTTCTCCACCGCCACCGCGGTGGCGACGTAGCCCGCGGCAACCATGACGAGGAGCGCCACAGAGATCCGGACCAGCTGGGAGGAGGGTTCTAAGAAGATCGCTACGCTGTCGAGGAGGAACCGGGCGAGAAGGAGTCCGATAACGAGACCAACAATACCACTGATGAGGACCCTACCCTGGACCCGTCTCAGCACCCGCTCCACCAGGAGCGCACCCAGCCCCGCAGCCAGCCCTGCGGCCAAACCAACCAGCGTATACGGGCTCTCGGATCCGAAGGCCGACCCCGCCGCACCCCCGACGAGACCGCAGAGGACCACAAAGAGCCCTCGGACTATCTGTCCTGGCATCACCGTTCACCTCCCGTGAAGCCACCACCTCCCTCACCCGACTCTCATGCCGTGGCAATGGTTTTCTCGACCATCCCGTCCGCCTCCCGAGGGTCAATCCCCGCCGCGATGGCGATCTCGCTCACAATGAGCTGCCGAACGTTTTCGAGCATCTTCTTCTCACCGAAGGAGAGATGCCGCTCCTTCTGGAGGACGACCAGTTTCCGGAGGACCAGCGCCATCTCGTAGAGGGACCCCGACTTGATCCGCTCCGAGTTATCCTTGAACCGTCGGTTCCAGTTGGGGGAGATCTCGACATCCTTCCGCCGGAGGATCTCCATGACCCTGGGAATCTCCGAAGGACCGATCACCTCGCGGAGGCCGACCCGCGTGGCATTGTGGGTGGGGATCATGATGGTGGTGGTGGTATCGTTGCCTAAGACCCGTAAGATATAAAACGACTGCCGACAGCCTGAGACCACCTTCTCCTCGATGGCCTCGATCAGGGCCACACCGTGGGCAGGATACACCACCTTCTTCCCGACACGGAATATATGCGGCATCGTGATCCTTTCAAGCTCTACCATACCAGAAATCTTGCGATCAGTCAAAATCTTCTTTGGGTATCACGGGAAGAGCACATGCATCATGGCGTCCACCGTGCGCAGGCCGATGGCCTCTATTCCTGCCTCGCGCGGTCTCCCCTCGTTCGTCTCGGGGAGGATGCACCGCGCAAAGCCGAGTTGCCGGGCCTCGTGGAGTCTTTGGGCGGCGTGCCGAACCGCCCGGATCTCTCCGGTCAATCCGACCTCTCCAAAGCAGACCATGCGAGGGTCCAGGGGAGCGTTGCGGAGGCTGCTGGCCACCGCGGCCACGATACCCAGGTCCGCCGCGGGCTCGGTGATCCGCACCCCGCCCGCGACATTGACGAAGACATCACAGGTGGACAGGGGCATCCCCACTCGTTTCTCCAGGACCGCCAACAGAATTGCCACCCGGTTGAGATCCGCCCCCGTCACCACCCGGCGCGGGAAGCTCGCATGGGTCGAGGCTACCAGGGCCTGAATCTCCACCAGCAGCGGGCGAGTCCCCTCCATGGTCACGACGACCGCCGAGCCGGTGACCCCGGCAGACCGCTCCGCCAAGAAGATCCGGGAGGGGTTGTCCACCTCCTTGAGTCCCGCCTCGGTCATCTCGAAGATGCCGATTTCGTGGGTGGAACCGAACCGGTTCTTGGTGACCCGGAGGATCCGATACGCGTGTTGCTGCTCCCCTTCAAAATAGATCACGGTATCGACGATGTGCTCCAAGGCCTTGGGGCCTGCGAAGGATCCCTCCTTGGTCACGTGGCCGATGAGGCACGTGCTGATCGCCCGCTCTTTGCTCAGGGTGAGGAGGCGGCTTGCCACCTCGCGGACCTGACTGATGCTTCCCGGGGGTGACTCGAGCGCTCCCGCAGAGGTCGTCTGGATGGAATCCAGGATCAAGAGATCCGGCTTGATGCGCTCCCCGTGGTCGATGATCGCCTCCAGGAGCGTCTCGGCGGCGAGATACAGATGGGGGGACATGGCGCCGATCCGCTCCGCGCGGACGCGGATCTGCTCGGCCGACTCCTCCCCAGAAACGTAGAGGGCCTTGCGGCCCTGGCTGGCGAGGCGTGCCGCGACCTGGAGCAGCAACGTCGACTTGCCGATACCGGGGTCACCACCGATGAGGACCACCGAGCCGGGGACCACTCCCCCCCCCAACGTTCGGTCCACCTCCGGGAAGCCGGTGGGGATCCGGGCGAGCGCGGGTCCTTCGACCTCGGTGACCGGCACCGGAGAGGCCGACGGACTCCGGACTCCCACGCCGCGCCCCTCGCCGGCAGTCGGACGCTCCTCCACCAGGCTCCCCCAGTTCCCGCACTCCGGACAGCGCCCCATCCATCGGGGAGCCTGATACCCGCACTGCTGACACTCGAAATGGGTCTTGATCCTCGCCATATCGGTCTGTGAGTGGCGACCTACCCGCGTATCGTTGGTCGCACCTCGCGGAAGTCACAGGGGAGGGCGAATGACTCAGCTAACGGGCAGGATCAAAGGGAGGAGTCCGGGCCTTCTCTGCATTCTCGAAGCGCATGTATTCCCGCCGGAAGATGAGCGGAACCGTGTCGGTGGGCCCGTTCCGCTGTTTCGCGATAATGATCTCCGCCTCGTAATTCTCCTCAGCCTCGGGACTCTTGAGAGCCTTGTAGTAGCCCGGCCGGTAGATGAAGGCCACCAGGTCTGCATCCTGTTCAATGGCTCCTGACTCGCGCAGATCAGCCAGCTGTGGTTTCTTATCTTCTCGGGCTTCGACAGCCCGAGAAAGCTGCGACAGGGCCACAATGGGAATCTCGAGCTCCTTCGCCAACGACTTGAGGGACCGGCAGATCTCGGTCATTTCCTGCTGCCGACTCTCGTATCGCCCTCCCGCCTTGAGCAGCTGCAGATAGTCGATGACCAGGAGACCAGTGGCGTGCTCGGCCTTGACCCGGCGGGCCTTGGCTCGCAACTCCAGGACATTCATGCTGGGCGTATCGTCGATATGAATGGGAGCCTCCGAGAGCCGCCCTGCGGCGGTGGTCAGCTTTGGCCAATCTCGGTCGCCGAGGCGGCCGGTCCGGAGGCGATAGGCCTCGACCCTCGCCTCGGAACAGAGCATGCGCTGCACCACGTTACTCATGGACATCTCGAGGCTGAAGATTCCGGTCGGAACCCTCTCCTCCATGGCGGCGTGCATCGCCATACTCAGGGCGAAACTGGTCTTCCCCATGGAGGGCCGCCCCGCAATGATGATCAGGTCTGAATGCTGGAAACCCCCGGTCAGATCATCGAGGAGTGTAAACCCTGTCGGGACTCCGGTGACATGGCCTTTCCGGCTGTACAGTCGCTCGATATCCTCGAAGGTGGACTTGAGGAGAGACTTAATGGGCCGGAACGAGGGGCGGATCCGATCCTTGGAGACGTCAAAGACTCGGGTTTCTGCCCGGTCCAGCACCGTCTCCGTCGGCTCCGCCTCTTCGTAGCAGGAGGAGATGACCGACGTGCACGCGCCGATCAGCTCACGCAGGAGGGCCTTTCCCCTCACGATCGACGCGTGATACAGAACGTTCGCAGCCGTCGGAACCGCCTCGACTAACGAGGCGAGATATGGACTGCCGCCCATCGGCTCAAGCTGCTGACGGCGCGTCAGTTCATTGGCGAGGGTGATGAGGTCGACCGGCTCGTTCCGCTCGAAGAGCTCCTGGCAGGCGGCGAAGAGCCTCTGGTGGGTTTCTCGGTAGAAATGCTCCGGGCGAAGGATCTCGAACGCCTTGACCAGTGCATCCCGATCCAGGAGGACCGCCCCGAGGACGGCAGCTTCCGCCTCGACGTTCTGAGGTGGAACCCTGTCAAAGGTGGTCTTTGGCGAACGTTGAGCCACGCTGGCGGCCCCCCCTAGAAGACCACCGAACCCGACTCACTCACGACCTGAACCTGGATCTCGGCCGCGGTGTCCCGGTGGAGTCGTACAGGCACGGCATACCTCCCCACGGCCTTGATCGGCTCTTTCAACACGATCTTCTTGCGGTCGAGGCGGACCCCCTGCGCGGCAAGCGCTTCGGCAATATCGCTACTGGTCACGGACCCGAAGAGACGATCCTGATCCCCCGCCGCCCGGGCGAAGGTGAGGGTGAGACTCCGGAGCCGTTCCGCGACGCTGTCGGCCTCCTGCTTGAGCACCTCCTCCCGCTGTTTCCCCTCCGCCTTGAGCTGTTGCAGGGAGCGGAGGTGCGACGCGGTCGCCTCCACGGCGAGGTTCCTCGGGATGAGATAGTTCCGGGCATAGCCCCTGGCCACATCCACCTGGTCCCCCGCCTGACCCAGATGGGGAACCGCTTGAGTCAGGATCACCTTCATGGGTATCCCCCTAACTGATATCGGCCACGAACGGGAGCAGGGCGATGTTGCGGGCGCGCTTGACGGCCACCGTGAGCTGCCGCTGGTGGGGGGCGCAGGTGCCCGAGATCCGCCGCGGCAGGATCCTCCCGCGCTCCGTCACGAAGCCCCGGAGACGTCGGACATCCTTGTAGTCGACCTGCTCCACCTTGTCCACGCAGAACTTGCAGACCTTCTGCCGACGATAACTCTTCCGTCGCTTGACCACCGTCATTGGTCTCTCCCCATGTTCGGCCCGCTGGTGGACTCACGCAGGAGTCAGAAAGGAGGCTCGTCCTCTGCAGGGGCCGGCGTCGCCTCTTCCTCCGGGCCTTTGCGGCCCCCGAGGAACTGGACGCGGTCCGCCACCACTTCGTGCTTCGACCGCTTCTGCCCTTCGGGCGTCTCCCACGAGCGCTGGGTCAGGCGTCCCTCGATCAAGGCCGCTCTCCCTTTTTTCAGGTACTCTTTGCACGTCTCGGCTTGCTTTCCCCAGGAGACGATGGTGATGTAGCACACTTCATCCCGACGCTCTCCCGCCTGCGTGGTATAAGTCCGATTGAGGGCCAGATCAAAGCTGCAGACCGGTGTCCCGCTCGGCGTGTACCGGAGCTCCGGGTCTCGGGTCAGATTTCCGACAAGGATGACCCTGTTGAAGTTCGCCATGCCTTACGATCCCTCCCGTTCCGCTCCACTGGCTGCGGCTCCCGTGGCTGCCTTTTCGCGTGCGGCCCGCTCGACCCTGACCGCCAGATACCGGACAACGACCTCGGCGAATTTGAGGTGCCGGTCCACGGCCTGGGGGAAGGTGGGCTTGCTCTTGACCCGGAAGAGGACGTAGGAGCCTTCCCGCTTTTTCTTGATCTCGAACGCCAGGCGGCGTCTCCCCCACTTCTGGACCTCGAGCAGCTCGGCCCGTTCCCGTTCGAGGAATCCCCGAAACGACTCCACCTGGGCCTCGAGCGCCTCCTCCGTCAATCCCGCCTCGTAGATGACAATCACTTCGTACTCTGGCACCCGTCCACCTCCTCCCCCGTGGTTTCGGCAGGCTCACCACAGGCCCCGGACTGCCTCCAGACGTTAAACCGATTCATGGCCGATGCCACACCCCGCTCGACAATCTCCTCGGCGGCGTCGGCTGCGCGGCTGATGAGGTCGGGAAGGAGCCGAGCCTCGTCCTTATCAAAGGGGTTCAGGACGAATGTCACCTCGTCCCCCACCTCCGGCCGACCGATGCCTACGCGCACCCGGGGGAAGCCCACCGTCTCGATGGCCTCCTGGATGAAACGGACCCCGCGGTGCCCGCCGTGTCCTCCCTTGGCCACGACCTTGATCCGCCCAAAGGCGAGATCGAGATCGTCGTGAATCACCACGAGCCTCTCTGGAGGGACCGACGTCCCTTCCAGCCACGCCTTGACCGGCCTGCCGCTCTCATTCATGAAGGAGAGGGGCTTGATGAGGGCGATCGTTTTATCTCGCCGCGTCTCCTCCGCGTACAGACTCTCCCAATGGCGACGGGTCATCGGTCGGTTCCACCGCCGCGCCAGCTCGTCCAGGACCACAAAGCCCACGTTGTGACGGCTTCGAGCGTATTCGGGTCCCGGGTTTCCCAGGCCGACGATGAGCCACAATGCCTACCTTCACTCCTTCTCGGGCCGTGCCTTGGCTGACGGCTTCCTTGGAGCCTCCGCCGCGGCACCGGGCTTGGCAGCCTCCTTGGCCGCCCCGGGCCTGGCACTCTCCTTGGCTGCACCGGGCTTGGCGGTCTCCTTGGCCGCTCCCTCCTTTGGTGGGGCTTCGGCAGCCTCGGGGGGTGCGACCTCCACAGCCGCGGGCACGGCGACCTCCTCCACCGGCGCTGCCGCCACCGTCACCACCACCTGCTCTCTGTCGGTCAAGAGCTCGACCCCACCCGGGATCGCCAGGTCTTTGACATGAACGACGTCTCCTATATTCAGCGTAGAGATATCGAGCTGGATCCCGTCGGGGATGGCGCGGGGCAGACACTTCACCTTGAGCTCCCGCAGGATCTGCTCGACGATCCCCCCTTCCTCCTTGACCCCTCTCGCCACGCCCATGAGATCCACCGGCACCCCAACCTCAATCGGCCGCTCCATAGATATCGCCAGGAAATCCGCGTGAAGCACGATGCCGCTCACGGGGTCGACCTGCACCCCCTTCACCATTGCCTTTCGGGTGACCTCATCGGTATCCACGATCGTGAGGTTGAGGATGACGTTCTCGCCCGCTTCCGTCCTGAGGGCCTTCAGCAGACTCTTCGGGTCTGCCGCGACGGGGATTGGTTCTCCCTCTCCGTACACGATGGCAGGGATCCGGCCCCGCTGACGAAGCTTGCGCGCGACGCTCTTTCCCGTGCCGGTCCGTCGTTCGACCTTGAGATCGACGAATTCCATCCATGCCTCCTACGCGCGCTCAGTGACGAGTGTTGAGTGATGAGGGGATCCGCCCACTCTGCACTCGACACTAGACGAAGAGGGAGCTGACCGAGGTCTCCCGATGGATCCGGTCGATGGCCTCGCCCAACAGGGGGGCTACTGAAAGGACGGTCAGCTTCTTGGACGAGCGCCGCTCATCCAGGGGGATCGTATTCGTCACCACCACCTCTTCGATGGGCGAGTTCTCGATGCGCTCAATGGCCGGTCCCGACAGGACCGGGTGGGTGCAACTCGCGAAGATCCGGCGGGCCCCCTCCTCCCGAAGGGCCGTCACGGCCTGCGTGATGGTTCCCGCCGTATCGATGATATCGTCCACGATGATGACATCCTGATCCTTCACCTCTCCCACAATGCGCATCACCTTGGCCTCATTGGGGCCCTCCCGCCGCTTGTCGATAAAAGCCAGTGGGGCCCCCAACCGTTTCGCAAAGGCCCTCGCCCGCTCCACGCCACCGGCATCGGGGGCCACCACCACCCCGTGCCAGCCCCGCTCCTGGAAATAGCGGAGAAGCACCGGGGCCGCAAAGAGATGATCCACCGGAATGTTGAAAAAACCCTGGATCTGCCCCGCGTGGAGATCCATGGTGAGGACCCGATTGGCCCCCGACACGGCGATGAGGTCGGCCACCAGCTTGGACGAGATAGGGACCCGGGGCTGGACCTTGCGATCCTGCCTGGCATATCCGTAGTAGGGAATCACGGCCGTGATGCGGTGAGCAGAGGCGCGGCGCAGGGCATCGATCATGATGAGCAGCTCCATCAGGTGGTGATTCACGGGAGGGGAGGTGGGCTGGATCACAAAGACATCGGCGCCCCGCACATTCTCAGAGATCTGGACGAAGACCTCTCCATCAGAGAACTGAGACACCTCGGCCAGACCGAGGGAGACACCCAGATACTCGGCGATCTCCTGTGCCAACTGCCGGTTGGCATTGCCAGAGAAGAGGAGTAGTCGCGTCACGCTGCCCTCCTTCTGCTCCATGGCTGCGGGGCCAGGATTCGAACCTGGACAGCCAGATCCAAAGTCTGGCGGCCTACCATTAGCCGACCCCGCACCTCGACCGTATCACCCGGACCTCGCGCCGAAAAAATTGGGGGATGAGCTGTGATGGCTGCGACACGCTCATCCCCTCCCCCTCTTCAGCAGGAGGATCGTTCCGGCCCCATCTCGCCGATCCCCCCAGGAGCCAGCGGGGGATGAGACAGGGTCTGGACGACAAAGACTGTGTACCCCTCTTCCCTGAGACGGCCCGCCCACCCCTCTGCTTCCTCGCGGGTATGCGTCCGACCGAAGACCGCCGAGCCACTGCCCGTCATGAGGGCCGGCCGGGCACCCCAGGCCTCCAGAGACACCTTCAACTGCTTGACGACAGGGTAGCGGCGGAAGACGACTTCTTCGAGACGATTCCAGGACGAAGTGAGAACACGTTCGTAATTCCCCTTCTCCGCCTCCGTCCTTACCCTAAGGCTTTTGTCCTCGCCTGTCAATTCCAAATTGGCGTACGCCCACGCGGTCGAAACCGGGAAACCGGGAAAGACGATCAGCAGCCAGGATCGGGGAAAGGCGGGCAGGGGACGGATCCGTTCGCCACGGCCAGACGCCCACGCAGTCGGGCCTCCGAAAAACAGGGGGACATCCGACCCCAGATGGGCGCCCAAATCCTGGAGGACCTGGGACGTCAGGCCGGTCCCGAAGAGGCGATTGAGTCCCCACAGCGTGGCGGCGGCGTCGCTCGACCCTCCCCCGAGCCCCGCTCCGAGGGGAATGCGCTTCGTGATTTCAATGCGGACACCGGGCCGGATGCCGGTGGTCTTGAAGAACAGGGCCGCGGCCCGGTGCGCCAGATTCTCCTCTCCCCCCGGGCAGACAAGCCCGCTCGTCTCCACGACGATCCCCGCGCCCTCAGCAAACCGGATCTCGTCGCAGAGGTCCACCTGCTGCAGCAGGGTCTGGACCTCGTGATACCCGTCGGCCCGCTTCCGCAGCACCTCCAGAAAGAGATTGACCTTGGCAGGCGCCCAGAGGGTGAGATCCATCAACGGCTCAGCAGCCCCCGCTCTTCGCCGGGCCGGCCAGGGGAGATGGAAAGAACTGATCGGCGAGGATCGGATTGACGTCTATCGCCTCGTAGGTCAGCGTCACGCGCACAGGCCTGTGGGCCTGCGTAATCGCAATGCTCATCGGCACAGCGATCCCATTGACATCGCGGACCTCTGTGAAATCGAAAGAGAGGCCGCGTCGCCCCGCCCAGATTTCTCCGCCCAGGAGTGTCCCGGAGAGGTCCAGGTAGAGACGCTGCACCGAATCGGAATCTTCCTCTTCGAGGAGATACACCCGCCGCCCGGGCAGGTACGACGCGAAGACGGAGGGCCCGACGCGCCGTGGGGAGAGACCGGCGAGAAGCCGCACAAGAGTGGCGGGAGAGACGCGAAGCCCGAGGAGACGCTCGAGCAGTTCACATCCGTCCGGGGACCCAACGGACTCCGACGCGCCGTGGACCACCACGCGATTTCCATCCGAAGCGACGATCAGGACCGGCAGCCCGAAGGCATTCAAGGTCTCCAGGCGGAATCGGCCATCGCTCTTCAGGGCCAAGGCCTCCCGAAACCTTCGCGTCTCCTCGCTCACGGCGATCTCGACCGCCGCGATGCCTCGCAGGGACTGGATCTGCTCCTGGCGAACCAGCAGTCGGGCGACCAGCGCGTCGCGCGTCTCGTGCGGGACCGGCTGACCGGCCTCTCTGGGGGGTGGGAGGCTCGCGCATCCGGCCAGGAAGCTCACGGCCAAGAGTGCACATCCCATCCACCCCCGCCCCGCGGGGATCATGGCTTGCCGTGCAGCAGCAGGCTGCGGGCCTGCTCGAGCTTCTCCTTCACCTTTGCATTGGTGGCGTCGAGCTTCAGCGACTGCTCCCACTGGTCGACCGCCTGCGCGATCATTCCCTTGTGAAAGAAGACGTCGCCGAGGTGCTCCCGGATCGTGGCGTCATCCTTCTGGACCAGCATGACCGCCCGCTCGAGCTCGCGCAGGGCCTCGTCGAGTCGCCCGAGCTTGTAGTACGCCCACCCCAGGCTATCGACAAAGGCTCCGTTATTCGGTTCGAGTTCGAGGGCCTTCTTGATCAAGGTCACCGACTCCTCCAGATGGATCCCCTCCTCGGCAAACATATACCCGAGATAGTTGTACGCATCGGCATGCTTGGGGTCCATTTTCAAGGTCCGGCGGAAGGCCTGTTCCGCCCTATCGAGCTGGCGGTTCCGCTCATAGGCTGCCCCGAGCTGGTAATAGTAGTTGGCGCTATTCGGGTTCAGCAGCACTGCCTCCTCTATCGCCTTGGCCGCCTGGGCGTACTCCTTGCGACGAAGATGCGTCACGCCGACGAGATAGTGGGTGTTCCCGTCCTGCGGCTTTAGCCGCGCCGCCTCCTGAAAGGCAGCGAGGGCTTCATCCAACCGATCGAGGTGCCCGAAGACAAATCCTTTGTGGATCAGGACATCACCGTAGTACTCCCCGCGGGGGGGGATCTTCGTGAGCTCGGCGAGGGCCTGCTCATACTGCTGCTGCGCCTCGAGACTGATCGCCAGGTAGAAGCGCGCCTCCTGGTTGTCCCGGTCGAGCTTGAGCACCTCCGCGAGGGCCTTCTGGGCCTCCTCGTACCTTCGCATCTCGATCAACACCAGGCCGATCCGATTTCGGAGGGCGAGATCCTCGGGGTAGTTGGCAGCAAGCCGTTGAAACTCTGCCAGGGCCCCGGCCAGATCCCCGGTCCTCAGATACGTCTCGGCGAGGCGCTCGAGGAATTGTCGGTCGCCGGGGTCCTCCTGCAAGGCGCTCCGGTAGACCGCGCGCGCCGACTCCCATCGCTTCAGCCGCTCGTACGTCAGGCCGAGAAGGAGGCTGGCCTGGTCCAGACCCGGCCTGAGTCTCAGCACCTCTTCCAGCTGTACGATGGCCTCATCGACCTGCTTGGTCTCTAGCAGGGCCCGGGCCAGGTTGTACCTGGCCTGGTACAGGGTCGGGTCGAGGGTGATCGCTGTGCGATACGCCTCTGCGGCCTCCGCGTACTTCGTCGTCCTCGCGAAGAGATTCCCCAGCCGCAGGTACACATCCGCCCGATCCGGCTCAAGACTGAGCGCCTCACGATAGAATCGCTCGGCCATCCGGGCGTTTCGGATACTCTCGTAGGCCGTGGCCAGCAACAGAAGGCCTTCCAGATTCTCCGGGTGGCTGGCGACGATCGCTTCGGCGAGGCGAATCGCCTCCTGAACCATCCCGCGCCGCATGTACAGCTCCGCAATGCTCATCCGGATGGCCACCGAGCCCGGATCGAAGGCC
>Ga0209874_1000437_pt1 | contig 12191 bp, 12 predicted proteins | sample GWRWN1_20_30_FD_187216 | JGI IMG/M metagenome (GOLD analysis project Ga0209874, IMG submission 187216) | Riverbed sediment microbial communities from areas with no vegetation in Columbia River, Washington, USA - GW-RW N1_20_30 (SPAdes)... | ecosystem: Environmental > Aquatic > Freshwater > River... | reverse complement strand
GCGCCCAGTCGACCGGGAACTCCCACAACGGCATCTGCAACAACCCGCCGCCGACATGGCGCCATGAGCCGGTGAGCGCGGGGATGGCGCAGACGGCGCGAATGGTCTGGCCGCCGCCGGCATGCCGCTCGAGCGCTACGCCTAAGCGGATCACCGAAGGCTGGATGGTGGCAAATTCGCGCGCGAAACTCGCGACGTCTTGCGCCGCTACGCCGGTCACAAGCTCGACATAGTCCGGCGTGAACTCCGCCGCCCGCGCGGCAAGCTCGGGAAAGCCGACCGTGTGCTTCTCCACCCACTCCTTGTCGACATGACCGTTCTCGATCAGCGCGGCGATGATGCCCATGGCGAGCGCCCCGTCGGTGCCGGGCTTCGGCATGATGTGCCAGTCGGCCTGTTTGGCCGTGCGCGAGCGGTATGAGTCGATCACCACGACCTTGGCGCCGCGCTTCCGCGCTTCGAGAATGAACGGCCAGTGATGCAGGTTGGTGGAGATCGAGTTGCAGGCCCAGATAACGATATAGCGGGAATGGACGAAGCTCTCCGGATCGACGCCGCCGGTCGGGCCGACCGTGAGCAGCCACGCGGTCGAAGAGCCAGATGCACAGAACGTCTTCTCGTTGACGGTCGAGCCGAGGCAATTGAAGAAGGCGTCGCCCGCCGTCAGCCCCTGCACCAGCCCCTCATTGCCGAGATAGGAGTAGGGCATGATCGCTTGGCTGCCGTAGCGCGCGATGATTTCCTTCCAGCGCGCCGTGATCTCGGCGATGGCCTCGTTCCAGGAGATGCGCGCGAATTGGCGCGAGCCCTTGGGGCCCACCCGGCGCAAGGGATAGAGCACGCGGTCGGGATTGTAGTGGTGGTCGTGATAGTCCTTGAGCTTCACGCACAGCCCGCCGCGGGTCATGGGGTGCTCTTTGTTGCCCCTGACCTCGATCAGCTTCCCGTCCTCGACCTCATAGATCATGGCGCAGGTGTCGGGGCAGTCATGCGGACACCCGCCGAAGAAGGTCTTGCGTGCCGGCTGCTCGTTCATGGACGCACCCTCTCCTAGGCCTGCTGCCGCTTTTCGCGGCGTCTGATCCAGGTCAGCCTACGAAGCGAAAGGGGACTTGTCGATTGGGTTTTCCGATGAGCCGATCACGGCGATCAAAACGTCGCAGCGCGCGACCTCATCGTTGAGCACCTGCATGAAGTCGAGCCCTGGCGCGATATTGTCGACATCCATGAACAGGCTCTCGGACGGAAAAGCCTGCTCGAGCCGGCTGAACAAAGCTTGCGTGAAGCCCGGATCGTCGCCGCGGCGATAGTTGATGAAAATGTTGCCAGCCATTCCCCTGCCCGAGCAGCCCAGCCCTAGGGCGACAGAGGATAGCGCAAAGTAGCGATCGTCGTCACGCTGACGAATACTGCCCTCAACAAAGGATCACGCCCCCTTGACTTCCATCAGATAGGAAATCAAACGCCTGATCTTCGCGTCCTGCATCTCGAAGACGTCGCAGAAAACGGCGTTCAAGGTGCCGCCGTCTCTACGCGCCGCGCGAACGCTCCCTTCGGCCACCACCACATCGCTCTGTTCCATCAAGCGCGTAACCGTTATGACGGGGCTGCCGACAAAGGCAGGGTTTTCGATCTCCCTGTCGAAGGCGTCTTTCCCTTTGACATGGAATAGTCCCGGAAGCACCCATTCAACGTCGTCTGTCAGGCACGATAGGACTTCTTGGTGATCGGATCGCCTGAACGCGTCCATGTATTTTTCCACGGTACGCTTGTTTGGGCTCTTGCCGATGTCGGGGGCGACAGGAGGGACCGACCTCGTGTGCAAGCCTATTGCGACCGGCCCTGATGCGAGAGCCGTCGGCACCGATGCAGGATTTGCAGGCGCTTGGGTTGGCTCCTCGTTCGAGGCCGTTGGGGGGAGCTTGGCTGCACCCACGGGGCTAGGCTGAGGACTGAAAGCTCGCCTTATCCGGCGCGCGACGAAGATGAGCCCATAGAAGAAAAGCCCGACGATAGTGACTGGCGCGAGCGCGACCACCGCCGCACCGAACCATCTCGGAACGAGCGCCTCGGTTCGCTTCACGCGGCAGGCTTGCACATCAGATGCAGTTTGGATTTGGGTGAGGCAGAGTTTGAACTCCGCGTCGACTCTGTCATTCGCGTGCCGCCACCCCCACGAGCCGCCGACGATCATCCAGACGACGGAGAGGAGGATGAAGATGCGCTGCCACGCGTTGAGACGGAACCTGCGCATGGGCCGCAATCTAGCACGGCGCCACCGCGTGTGCCGTGTTGTGCTAGGCGAACCTAGGCTCCTAGCCGCGCCGTCAAGCTCGCAAGCACCTTGTCGCAAAGGGTGTCGAAATCGACCGGACCAGTGCCTGCAACGGTGAACACCGTCTTCCGTAGCGCGTCTTCCCGCGCGCCCTCCTTCCGCGGGTCGCGGTACAGGTCGCGCGCCTCTATGTGCGCCCAAGCGGCATCATAGACGCGGTCAATAATCTCTAAATCAAGAGGATTGAAGATGTGGCCTAGGTTCAAGAAGCTCATGGCGGCCTCCATTGCTCTCTCAGCCCCTCGCCATTCCTATTAACCCCGATATGGCCGTGCGGGTTTCAACCTCGCAAATTGGCTGGTGCGGACGGAGGGACTCGAACCCTCACTCCCTTACGGGAACAGGATTTTAAGTCCTGTGTGTCTACCAGTTCCACCACGTCCGCTTGCGGCGCCGAACCTACCTAAGGAGAGTGGAGCCTTCCCTAAGCCGGGAAAAACGCCTTCGGCTTCTCCTCCGCCTTGGGCGCCTCTTCCTCCTCTGCCGCCTCTTCGCTCGCCGATGCAACTCTTTCGGCGAGCTTTGGCGCCGGCGCGTCTTCGGCAGGCACGGCTTCGGCCGGCGTTTCGGCCGGCGCTTCCGAAGTCTCGTCTAACGGCGGCTTCAGCGTGGCCCGGGTGACCGCGGCAGGGCCGCCTTCGAGGCTCGCCCTAAGCAGCAGGAACAGCGCAAGCGCATTCAGCACATGCCAAGCGAAATGGGTGCCGACCTTGCGTCCTTCAATCACGACCTGGTCGCAGAGCGCCAGATCGAGCGACCTGAGGGTGATGGAGACGGCGAGGATGGCGGCGGCCCACAGGAGATAAGGTGCGGCCCGGTGATCCCGCTCCTTGGCGAGCAGACCGACCACGATCAGCGCCACGAGCGCCGGCAGGTAGAAGAGGCTGCCGTTCAGGCACGGCTTGGCGCCTTGCACGTCTGGGCCGAGAAAGCCGATGGCTCCTGCCGAGCACTGCACCTGCATGGTGAGCGCTACGATCGCCGCAAATCCGATCACGAGAAGCACCGTCCAGGCCGGCGGCACGCCGAGGAAGCGATTGAGGGCAAAGCCGAGATAGACCAGCATAAACACGGTGATTGGCACGACGTCGGCAAGCGCCGTGACCTGGTCGGCGTAGAGATGGAAGGAAAGGCTGCCAAGGCCGATGAAAAGAACGAGCACCGGAAGGAGAAAATGGTCGGGGCTTCGCTCCTCGGGGGGGCGCCAGAGAACGAGCTGAAGCCCGATCAAGGCGGCAAGCAGAAAGGCGACATTGCTTATGGCGTTGATGGGCTCTGCCAGCAGCGCCTCATTGGTGCCGCGCTCGCAATAGAGGAAGACGTGCTCGCCAAATGTCATGGTCCCTGTCCTTTCGACCCGTCACCACTCCAGGAAAGAGGCCTCCCTCGCCGGCGGTTCCACCGCCGGAAATTCTGGTTCTGGCCTTGTGCAGCGTCCCATCCTCTAGGCTCCGCGCATATTTAACGCGAAACCGAGGCCCCGATGTAGAGTTTGATGAAAAATGATTGGGCTTCGCCACGTCATAATCGCCGCACGCATCGCCGTGCCGCATCGCGTCCGGTTACATGCCTAAGTGGACGACTTGGCGCCGCTACGTCGCGGCGTGACGCTGCCCTGGCTCGCCCTACTATTCCGGCGGCGAGCCGTCATCCTCTGCCGGGGCTTCTTCGTCTTCCGGCATCGCGCCCTCGTCTATGGGCTCCTCCTCGACGTCGGTGCCCTCATCGATCGGAAGGCCGAGGCTCGTCCTGCAATTGTCCTCGTAGCCTTCATTGGCGTTTAACAGGTCCTCAAGCGTCGGATGGCTCTCGACGTCGGCATCGCTGATCTCCTCTTTATGCATTTTGGTCAGCATGTCGACGTCCTTCTGGCTGACCTTGTTCTTATCGAGCTCGCCCGCGGTGCACTCGCAAAAGGCCTTCGGCGTGACCTTTCCATCCTCGAAGCCCGGATCCTCGGTAATGCTGGCATCCGCGCTGCAAGCGGCGATGAAGTCGGCGGTGTTGAGCGTGGCCGCGCCGGCACTAGCCGCACCCAGGCAGAGTGCGGCAAAGGCGCCGAGCGCGATGATGCGCATGACAAAAGCGTTGTGCATGACTGCCCCTCCCATCGCCATTATCCTATGAGCGTACTTTAGGCGACTGCCGCCAAGGGTAAGGAATGACTCGGCATTTAGGCAACAGTTGGAGTAGCCCAAGGGCCCCCTCCCGAGCCGCTATCATAATTAACCCTTAGAAGGCGGAACGACTCGAATATGCAATTCTTTCAATTGCTTAGGCGAGACCTCGGACGGCGCCCCCATGAGCAGATCCTCGGCCTGCTGGTTCATGGGGAACATCACCACCTGCCTTAGGTTCTCCTCGCCGCAGAGCAGCATCACCATGCGGTCGATGCCCGGCGCGATCCCGCCATGGGGCGGAGCGCCGTATTGCAGGGCGCGCAGCATGCCGCCGAAGCGCTTCTCGAGCTCTTCCTTCGAGTAGCCGGCGATGGCGAAGGCCTTCTCCATGATCTCCGGCTTGTGGTTCCTGATGGCGCCGGACGAGAGCTCGACCCCGTTGCAGACGACATCATATTGGTAGGCGAGGATGTCGAGCGGGTCCTTGCTCTGCAAAGCGGCTAGGCCGCCTTGCGGCATCGAGAAGGGATTATGGGAGAAGTCGATCTTCCCCTCCTCCTCGTTCCACGCATACATGGGGAAGTCGACGACCCAGCAGAACTCGAAGCGGTCGGTCGCTGTCAGCCCAAGCTCGTTGCCGATCTTCACCCGCGCGCGGGCGGCGAAATCGGCGAACTCGTTCGGCAGCCCGGCCACGAAGAAGACAGCATCGCCATCGCCGAGCCCGAGCTGCTCCTTGATCGCGTCAGTCCGCTCGGCGCCGATATTCTTGGCGATGGGCCCCGCCCCTTCCCCTTCGCGGAAGAAGATATAGCCGAGCCCCGGCTGCCCCTCGCTTTGCGCCCAGGCATTCATGCGGTCGCAAAAGGCGCGGCTACCGCCACCTTTGGCCGGGATCGCCCAGATGCGCGTGTTGACGTCCATATCGATCATGCCGGCGAACAGCTTGAAGCCCGACCCGCGGAAATGCCCCGTCACGTCTTCCATCTCGATAGGGTTGCGCAGGTCGGGCTTGTCGGTGCCGTATTTGCGCATCGCCTCGGCGTAAGGAATGCGCGGGAATTTCGGCGTGACGGGCTTGCTCCCACCGAACTCCTCGAACAGGCCGCGCAAGATCGGCTCGACCGTCTCGAACAATTCTTCTTGGGTGACGAAGCTCATTTCGAGGTCGAGCTGGTAGAACTCGCCGGGGCTGCGGTCGGCGCGGGCGTCCTCGTCGCGGAAGCAGGGCGCGATCTGGAAATAGCGGTCGAAGCCCGCGATCATGATGAGTTGCTTGAACTGCTGCGGCGCCTGCGGCAGCGCGTAGAATTTCCCCGGGTGCACCCGGCTCGGCACGAGATAGTCGCGCGCGCCCTCGGGGCTGGATGCGGTGAGGATCGGCGTCTGGAACTCGAAGAACCCCGCCTCGCGCATGCGGTTGCGCAACGACCAGATGATCGCCTGCCGCTTCATGATGTTAGCATGCAGGCTCTCACGGCGAAGATCGAGGAAGCGGTATCTGAGCCGCGTCTCCTCCGGATAGTCGGGCTCGCCGAACACAGGCAGCGGCAGCTCTTTTGCCTCAGACAAGACGTCGAGGCTCTTGATCCTGATCTCGACCTCGCCGGTCGGCAGGTTGGGATTGACCGTCTCTTGGGTGCGGGCGACCACCTCGCCGTCGATGCGCACCACCCATTCAGGCTTGAGCTTCTCGGCCTCTTTGAAGGCGGGCGACTTGGGGTCGGCAACGGCTTGGGTGAGGCCGTAATGATCGCGGAGGTCGATGAAAAGCAGCCCGCCGTGATCGCGCAAGCGATGCACCCAGCCGGAGATCCGCACGGTCTTGCCGACGTCCTCTTTGCGCAGCTCGCCGCAAGTTTGGGTGCGATAGTCGTGCATGGTTATGGTCTGGGCGGGTGCGACGGATGGACCGGAAAACGCCGCGGAACAGCGCATGGGAGGCCGTCTCTTGTCAAGGCAAGCGGCCTTTACGGGAACGAAGCGGGTCGGAGGCGCGTTTGCTGAGTGAACGCGAAAGAGGGAATTGAACCATGCTAAAGATCCCCCCGACCCTCCCGGTAAAGACACGCGTACCCCTTGCGGCCTGGGCTGTTGCAGCCGTCGTGACGTTGTTCGCGCTGATGTCGTCGCTCATGCATGCGCCTCAGCCCCCGGGCCACGCCCTGCCGAGCGCTGAGCAGGGAGCCCAACCGGAACATGGGTCCCATCAGGCGAAAGTCTGAGCGACCGGAGGCTGATCGCCGCCGTGCCTGCTGAGCGGGAAATTCCCCCGCCAGCGGGTCGAGCTAGGCAAAATAGAACGGGATTGCCGCTTATTTGCGCCTTGCGCCCTTGGCCTCGTGCGCGCGCTTAGGCTATACCCGCCCCCCATGAACCCCATCGCCCGCAATGACGAGCTGGCCGAAGCATGCGCGCGGCTGGGCAGTGCGTCCTTTGTCGCGGTCGATACCGAATTCATGCGCGAGCAGACCTTCTGGCCGCGGCTCTGCCTCATCCAGATTGCGGCCAACGGCACCGAGGCGCTTATCGACAGCCTGGCGCCTGGCCTCGACCTCACCCCCTTCTTCGAGCTGATGGTCAATGAGCGCGTGCTGAAGGTGTTTCACTCGGCGCGGCAAGACATTGAAATCGTTCACCACCTGGCGCGCGTGATCCCGCACCCGATCTTCGACACCCAGGTCGCCGCCATGGTGTGCGGCTTCGGCGAGGCGGTGAGCTATTCTATGCTGGTGAAGCGGCTGTTGAACCGCAACCTGGACAAGACCTCGCGCTTTACCGACTGGAGCCGGCGCCCGCTCTCCGAGCGCCAGCTCACTTATGCCATCGGCGACGTGGTGCATCTTCGCGACCTCTACCCCAAGCTTAGGGCCCAGCTCGACAAATCGGAGCGCGCCAGCTGGCTCAACGAGGAGATGGGGGTGCTGACCGACCCCGCCACCTACGAACTGCACCCCGAGCAGGCCTGGAGGCGGCTCAAGATGCGCATCAAGACGCCGAAGGCGCTTGCCGTGCTCATGGAGCTTGCCGCCTGGCGCGAGCGCGAGGCGCAAAGCCAGGACGTGCCCCGCGCCCGCATCCTGAAAGACGAGGCGCTTTACGACATTGCCAGCCAGGCGCCGCGCACGGTGGAGGATCTCGGCTCCCTGCGCACGCTGCATAACGGCTTTGCCCGCTCCATGCGCGGCCGTGCCGTGCTCGAAGCGGTGGGGAAAGGGCTCGACCGCGATCTTAAGACCGTCCCGCCCATCGAGCGGGGCGAGCCCATGCCGCCCGAGGCTCAGGCCGTGGTCGATCTGTTGCGGGTGCTGCTGAAGGCGACCGCAGGACGGCACGGCGTGGCGCCCAAGCTCATCGCCACGAGCGACGAGCTCGAGGAGATCGCGCGCTCCGACGAGACCGACGTGCCGGTGTTGCGCGGCTGGCGCAGGAAGCTGTTCGGCGACGATGCTCTGGCGCTGAAGCGCGGGGAGCTGGCGCTCGCCATCAAGAAGGGCGAGGTCGCGGTGATCGCGCCCGAGGGTGGAGCCCCCGAGGCGCTAGCGGCCGACAAGCCAAAGGACGAGGCTTAGCAGCACGCTCACGATGACGGCGGTCGTGATCGGCAGGTAAAGCACGAAGCCGCCCTGATCGACGACGATGTCGCCGGGAAGCCGCCCGAGCCCGAAGCGCACGCTCAAGAAGGTCAGGGCCGCCACGGCGAGGAGGAAGAGGATCATCGGACCGCCGATCGACTTCATCATCGCTCTCCGCCTTCTCTGCGGCTTGTGATCCGCATCCGCACCGTGGCGCGAATATCGGGAGGCAGGTCTTCGAGCGCCTCGAGCAGGCCCATGAGCTCGGAGCGAAGCCCGTGAATCTGGTCGATCAGGTTGAGCAGCACCGGCACATCCTCTTCGGCGAAGCCGAGCTCGTCCTCGAGATTGCAGATCAGCGCCGCCCGCGCCAGGTCGGCCTCGGAGAAGCCTTGCGCCGCCGTGTCGGCCGGCTTGATCCAGCCTTGCGCGACCCACACCCTGAGCCGCGTCACGGTGAGGTGGCGCACTCTCGCTACGATGTCGCGCTCGGAGAGCATCAGGCCTGCTCCTTGAGCTTCCGCCGCGGATCGTAGCGGTGGGCTTCCCGCCATCTCTCCGCGAAACTCTTGAGATCCTCGTCGATCCGCTCAGGCAAGACAACGCTGAGCTTGACCAGCTGATCGCCGGTGCCGCTCTTCGACTTGATGCCGCGGCCTTTGAGTCTCAGTGTCTGGCCGGAATTGGAACCAGGCGGCACGGTGGCGAACACCCGGCCCGTGATGGTCGGAACCTCGACCTTGCCGCCAAGCACCGCCTCGTCGATCGTGATCGGCACCTCGACGACGATGTCGCCGCCCTCCCGCTTGAACACCAGATGGGGCTTCACGCCGATCTCGATCAGCGCGTCGCCGGGCCCGCCTTCGCCGAGGCCAGGATTGCCCTTGCCCTTCAGCCTGAGCACCTGGCCGTCAGTAACCCCAGGCGGAATGGTGACATCGAGCGTGCCCCCATCGGGCAGCGTAAGGCGCGTCTTGGTGCCGTTCACCGCATCGAGAAAATCGACGTCGAGGCGATAATGCGCATCCTGTCCGCGCATGGAGAAGCGCCGGCCGCCGGCGCCTCCCCGCGCCCCTCCCCGCTCGCCGAACAAATCGCCGAATAGATCGCTGAAGGCGCCGATGTCCTCGAAGCCTGCCGTCGAGCGATAGCGCGCACCCTCCTCGCCGCCGGCATATTCGCGGTAATAGCGCTGCTGCGGCCGCTCCTGGCCGCTAGCGTCGATCTCGCCGCGGTCGTAGCGCCCGCGCTTCTCCTCGTCGCCGACGATGCCGTAGGCGGCAGTGATGTTCTTGAACTTCTCCTCGGCCGCCTTGTCGCCCGGATTGAGGTCGGGGTGCAGCTTCTTGGCGAGCTTGCGATAGGCCTTGGTGATATCCGCCGCGCTCGCGGTCTTCGCCACGCCAAGTACGGAGTAGAGGTCCTCTGCCATCAATCAATCAAAGGCTGGAGTGAATTGGGAACCGGGCTCGACCTTCCATTGTCATTGCCCGGCTTTACCCGCCTGCGGCCCGAAGCATAACAAGCAACGACTTGCTAGCTCGAATCCTTCGGCGGGTGAAGGGCCGGGCAATCCAGTAACCCCGGCCTTCGTAAACGATTTCAGACGGTGGTTACTGGATTCCCGCTTGCGCGGGAATGACAAACTGCCAACGCCGCCAAGATTTGGGAAGGGAGCCTTCGTCCAGCAAGGAGCCCTCAGCTTGCCGCGAGCTGGAACGAGGAGCCGACTCTGATCTCACCCTCGCGGTCGAGCAGCCCGGCAAGCTCCTTGAAGCGGCGCTCGACCCGCTCCCCTTCGAGATTGGAATAGGGATCCGGCAAAGTCCAAACCAGCCGGTTGCCTTCATAGGTGATCGGCGTGTTGGTGAGGACGCCGGGCATGGCGGCCGACATCATGTGGGCGGCGCGGAAGGCGGCCCCCAAGATGCGCGCCCGCTTCAGCATGTCCTTGTCGACGAGCTCGATCAGCCTTTGGCTCAGCTCGTCTTTGACCAGTCCTTCGTTGCGGTAATAGACGGTGAGCGCGAGGAAGGCGCGGCCTGGATGATCCACGCCGACAAAGGTGCCGTGGGCGACGAGATTGAGGCTCTGGATGCCGCGATAATCGGGATGCGCGCGCCAGCCGATATCGGACAGGAGGCAGGCGGCATGGCGAAGCCGCCTCTGCTCCGGCGTCTCGGTTGGTCCCGGCGCCCTGAACAGGGCATCGGTCCAGAAGCAAAGCTCGTAAGCGCTGTCGACGGAGCGGGACCACCGCCGCGCAACGTCGTCGCACGCGGCGATCAGCGGATCCTTGCGCTTCTCCTCTTCACTGAGCAGGCTGTAGAGCAGGCCCTCGCGAATGCCGAACACCGAGACCACGACGGCGCGCGGCTTCATTTGCTTGATGAGCCTTTCCAGCACCAGGGCGCCGTAGGGAATGGTCTCGCGCCTTGCACTCGAAATATCGCGGATGCCGGCGAGCGAGCTCTGCGATTGGTGGTCGAGCAGAGCGGAGAATCTCAGCGCATCGTCGGCATTGAGCCGGTAGTTATGCATGACGCTCAAGGGATAGTTGGTCTGCGTCATGTGGAGGCGCGCGAGTGCCCGCCAGGTCCCGCCGATAGCGTAGAAGTCGCGGCCCCTCCCCTTCTCCAGCCAATCGACCTTGGCAAGCTCGGCATCGACGATCTCGCGCGCCTTCTTGAGGCTGCCGCCCGAGGCGTCGATCAGCCTCAAGCCCCCGAGCGGAAGGGTGGCGGCGTCGGACAGCCTGCCGCCCCTCACGTCGATCAACTCCAGGCTACCGCCGCCAAGGTCGCCGGCAAAACCGTCGGCGGCATGAATGCCCGACACCACGCCGAGAGCGGCAAGCTCGGCCTCTTTGGTGCCGGAGAGCACCGTGACAGGCCGGTCGAGGATGCGCTCGGCTTGGGCGATGAATTCGGGACCGTTGTCGGCCTCGCGCGCCGCCGCCGTGGCGATGACCTCGACATGGGCCACCCCCAACTGGTCGATCAGGGCGCGAAAGCGCCTGAGCGCACGCAGGGCGCGCTTCACGGCGTCGGGAGCGAGCTTGCCGGTCGAAGCAAGCGAGCGCCCCAGCCCGCACAAGACCTTCTCATTGAAAACCGGTGCCGGCGCACGGCCGGAATCCTCGTAGACGATAAGGCGGACCGAGTTCGAGCCGATATCGACCACCGCAACCGGGGTGCGATCGTTCTTCAAGAGCATGGCGGCAGGCTTGAGCGCTTAGCCCGTCTCGACCAGGCGCGTGAAGCGCGGCGGCATGTTCTCGGTAAGAGACGTGCCGCGGCCGGACAGGCTCGGGTTGGTCATGAAATAGTCCTGAGCACTGAAGGGTTCCTGGTCCTTTCCTGAGTGAATCCGTTCCGAGCTTCCATCGGGCCGCACCCGCCAACTCTGGAGATTGTCCTTGAGATTGGCGACCATGATCTGGTCGAGGATCTGCTCGTGCACGGTCGGGTTCTTGATCGGCACCATGGCCTCCACGCGGCGATCGAGGTTGCGCGGCATCATGTCGGCAGAACTGATATAGACCACCGCCTTCCGATTCGGAAGGCCATGGCCGGCCCCGAAGCAATAGATCCGCGAATGCTCGAGGAAACGTCCCACGATACTCTTCACATGGATGGTCTCGGAGAGATCGGGGACGCCGGGCCTCAAGCAGCAGATGCCGCGCACCACGAGGTCGATCTCCACCCCTGCCTGGCTCGCCTCGTAAAGCGCATCGATGATCTCGGCGTCGACGAGCGAATTCATCTTCATCCAGATGGCCGCCGGCCGGCCGGCCTTGGCGTGGTACATCTCCTCGCGGATATGGTCGAGGATGCGCGCCCTGATGCCGTGCGGCGACACCGCCATGGCCTCGAGCTCGGCCGGTTCGGCATAGCCCGTGACATAGTTGAAGATGCGCGTCAGGTCGTGGCCGATGGTGCGGTCGGCGGTGAAGAACGACAGGTCGGTATAGATCTTGGCCGTGACCGGGTGGTAATTGCCAGTGCCCACATGGCAATAGGTGACGAGCTCGCCCCGCTCGCGCCGCACGATCTGGCTGAGCTTGGCGTGGGTCTTGAGCTCGATGAAGCCGTAGACCACCTGGACGCCCGCGCTTTCCAGATCGCGCGCCCATTTAATGTTGGCCTCCTCGTCGAAGCG
>Ga0209874_1000436_pt1 | contig 12192 bp, 10 predicted proteins | sample GWRWN1_20_30_FD_187216 | JGI IMG/M metagenome (GOLD analysis project Ga0209874, IMG submission 187216) | Riverbed sediment microbial communities from areas with no vegetation in Columbia River, Washington, USA - GW-RW N1_20_30 (SPAdes)... | ecosystem: Environmental > Aquatic > Freshwater > River... | reverse complement strand
ACGACTGCAACGCCGCCGGCGAGCTTCGCCAGCCGCTCCTGCAGCTTCTCGCGGTCGAAGTCGGAATCGGTGTCCTCGATCTCGGCCTTCAACTGCTTGATCCGGGCCTTGATCGCGTCCGCCTTTCCGTTACCGTCGATGATCGTGGTCGTGTCCTTGTCGACGACGACCTTGCGAGCCTTGCCGAGCTGCGAGAGCTTCGTGTTCTCCAGCTTGAGGCCCAGCTCCTCGGTGATCACCTCCGCGCCGCTGAGGACGGCGATGTCCTCGAGCATGCGCTTGCGGCGGTCGCCGAAGCCCGGAGCCTTGACCGCGACGGCGGTGAAGGTGCCGCGCAGCTTGTTGACGACAATGGTGGCGAGCGACTCGCCCTCGACGTCCTCGGCCACGATCAGCAGCGGCTTGCCGGCCTGGATGACCTGCTCGAGCACCGGCAGGATGTCTTTTATGGCGCCGATCTTCTGGTTGGCGACCAGGATGTACGGCTCGTCGAGCACGGCCTCCATGCGCTCGGGGTCGGTGATCATGTACGGGGACAGGTAGCCCTTGTCGAACTGCATGCCTTCCGTGAACTCGAGCTCGAGGCCGAACGTCTGCCCCTCCTCGACGTTCACGACGCCGTCCTTGCCCACCTTCTCGATCGCATCCGCGATCACGTCGCCGATCTCGCGCTCACGCGCCGAGATCGTGGCGACGCGGGCGATGTCCTCCTTGCCCGAGACCTCCTTCGACTGCGTCTTCAGGTTCTCGACCACTGCGTCGACGGCCTGCTCGATGCCGCGCTTGAGCGCCATCGGGTTCGCGCCCGCGGCCACGTTCTTTAGGCCCTCGCGCACGATCGCTTGGGCGAGCAGCGTCGCGGTCGTCGTGCCGTCGCCGGCGACGTCGTTCGTCGACGTGGCGACCTCGCGCACGAGCTGCGCACCCTGGTTCTCGAACACATCCTCGACCTCGATCTCACGCGCGATCGTGACACCGTCGTTGGTGATCGTCGGCGCGCCGAACCTCTTGTCCAGCACGACGTAGCGACCCTTCGGGCCAAGCGTCACCCTGACCGCATCCGCGAGAATGTTCACGCCACGCTCGAGCGCCCGACGCGCATCCTCATTGAACTTCAGCTCCTTGTGAGCCATCTCTTCCTCCTGAGGGATACGAGCTACTAAGCGGTGGCGCCGGCGAGCTTGCGTTTGCGCTTGCCACCTGTGTTGACGACCTTCGCGAGCACATCCGACTCACGCAGAATCAGAACATCCTCGATTCCGAGCTTGATCTCGGTCCCGCCGTACTTCGAGAAGACGATCTCGTCCCCCTCGGCGACGTCCATTTCGATGTACTTCCCGTCCTCGTCCCGCCCACCCGGGCCGACCGCCAACACGCGACCGCGCTGCGGCTTCTCCCTGGCGGTGTCCGGCAGGACGATCCCGCTCACCGTCAACTCCTCCTCGTCGAGCACCTCGACGATCAGGCGGTCACCAAGCGGCTGCAGATTCATGAAAAACCTCCTGAAACATCATCGAGCAGTCTCTGACTTGTGATTGGTCTTTGTGTTCTGATGGTCGTTGGCACTCTCGGCCTGAGAGTGCCAACACACTGTATCAGTCGGCACAAGGCTTACTCTCCCGGTGCCGAGCCTGTTGCCGGTGGGCCCGGCCGAAGCTCCGTCCGAGCGGCGGGACGATCAACTACGCCGATCTCGCCAACTGTCGCGTTTTGGCGGAAGCGCGACACGCCCCGAGGGCGCTTCGCCCGGGCGCTTCAGACGACCGAGCGTGACCACGATCTCACCGCGGTGCCACCTCGCAACGTTGCCGAACGAGCGACGCTAGCCGCACCACCGGCGTCCTAATAGGTGGCCTCGTCAGCGACCTCGACGACCGTAGGCGGCGTTTTCACATCCACGTTGTCCAGTGCTCCCGAGCCCAACAAGCGCTCCCGGAAAGACTTGGCGTCATTCACCGAAGCGAACTCGACCCGTACGAAGACCTCGCTCGGGTTATCGACGCTGCGGGAGATTGTGTGGCCCTTGGCGGCTTCCTTGCGACCCGCTGGATCTAGGTCGAACGTCTGCTTCTTCCAGGTGTCGTAGTCCCCAACGTCGAAGTGTCCCAGTATGAACGCCACGGTGACGCACCTCCCTGTCGGTTGCTTGCACGCGCCGCGAGGGCTGATCCTAACCCGTCGCTAGACCGCGGTCGGCCGCGCACGACGAGCTCGATCGTGTCGAAGGCCGTGTCTGGCAGGTCGGCGAGGAGCTCGACCTCCAGTAGTTGAGGCTCCCGTCGGGATAGCCGCCGTCGAGAAACGAGCTCCTCACCGTGTAGGGCATTGGCCGAGCTGGGCGAGAAGGGGCTCCCCGAACTCGCGCAGCGGACGGAGATCCTCTTCCACCTGCTCGCGCGTGTCGACGTGACAGAGAAAATTATCCGCTGCGGCGGCGCTCGTGACCAGAGTGCGTAGCTGTCGCGTTTTGGCGGAACCGCGACAGTGTTGTAGACAAACGCGGCGCCTCTACGGAGAAGGCCTACCGGCGCGACAAGCTCAAGGGTGGTCGGCTGATGCCGGTGGGGAATGCAAACGGGAGCCGAGATGAGCCCGGCTCCCGCTGCACTGGGAACTAGGCGTGGACGGACTCGGCTGGCGCGACGTAGTGGACGTTCGAAGCGACATGGAGCGCGTCGAGCATCTCGCCCTGGGTCATCACGGGCGTCGTCTCGAACTTGCGGAACGCACCACTCGAGGTGATCGCGATCGCCAGGCCAGCCGCCGTCGTGTTGTCCGGCGCCTCGATGAGCGCGAAGCCGTCCGCCTCGCCGAAGGCATACCAGAGCCCGCGGAGCTCGCAGCCCGCCTCCTCAAGGATCTGGCTGACCGCCTTCTCCCGATTCTCGGGGCTCTTCACGAGTCCCGCCCAGACCTCAGGCTTGTAGCCAAAGGTGGACATGTAAAGCGGCATGAAACCCTCCTTCCGGAACCCACCTATATGGCTCTTCAAAGGTACTCGCGCAGGTCGGCGACCGTGGGCCTTCCCTCGCCGTGACACGCCGCGTTCCCGCTTTTAGCGGGAACTTCCTGACCGACTGGTCACCAGAAACCTCGAATACTTCCGCTGCCGCTTCACTTAGACAAAATCGCTTGTCCTTGACAGTCGGCGGCCGACGCAGGAGTCCGTCTCCCTGTTGCCGTTCGACTCTTCCGCGACAAGCACGCCCGGCCGATGCGTCGGCGACAGGATGGACGCCTGGAGCACAGGGTCCGGTGGAGAGCTCCGGCGGCGACGGATGAGCTCAGACCGATGTGACGACGCTGACGTCGCGTGCCTGCGGCCGGTTCGGGCCCTCCTCAATCTCGTACTCCACCTTCGTCCCCTCGGCCAGGCTCTTGAAGCCCCCGGCCGCCGGGTCGTCTCGATCAAGTGGCGGGAGCCTGCTAGCCTCCACATCTTCAAATGGAGCGGGGGCCAGGCGGGATGGCGCCAACCCTTCGCCTAGACGCCGCAGGGGGAGAACTCGGCGTCCGGGCTCGCCTGGCTCCCGCAACAATTGTGCCTGCGCCATGTCCCTTCCGCCGTCCGAGCGACTCAGCATCTTCCGGGGGCCCTCGCGCCCGGTTTCCGCATCCGTATCAAAGCCTTCCTAGGGTCGTCCTGCTGATTGCCGTGTTCGTCGTTCTTGAGTTACACGCGCGCGAAGGTAATCACTGACCGTGTGGGGTGCCAAAACTCGGTCCACATCCCGAAAAATCGTGGATTTGCAGACAGTAACCGAGTTTTTGACACCCCACATGATGGATTTGCGACCCGACACCGTCGCTCCCGCTCAAGTGTCGGAAGTCCGCCTCCTTCGCGGGCATGACGACTTTCGGCGGTCTCGTGAGCTTCCAGTCGTGTGGAACTATGCGGGGGTCGACGCGAGCCGAGCTCGCCGCGCCCGTTCGCGCTCGCGCAGCTCGAACTTCTTGATCTTCCCGGTCGAGGTCTTCGGGAGCTCGCCGAACTCCACTTCGCTCGGGGCCTTGAAGCCCGCCAGCGTCTGGCGCGAGAAGGCGATCAGCTCCTCCGTGGTGATCGTGGCTCCGGGCCTGAGCGTCACGAACGCCTTTGGCCGCTCGCCCCATTTCTCGTCGGGGATCGCGACCACCGCGGCCTCGAGTACATCGGGGTGGCGAACGAGCGCGCTCTCCACCTCGATCGTCGAGATGTTTTCGCCGCCCGAGATGATGATGTCCTTGGCGCGGTCGCGCAGCTCGACGTAGCCGTCGGGATGCATCACGCCCAGGTCGCCCGAGTGGAACCAGCCGCCGCGAAACGCCTCCGCGGTGGCTTCCTCGTCGTTGAAGTAGCCCTTCATGACGTTGTTGCCGCGCATGACGACCTCGCCCATCGTCGCGCCGTCCGCGGGGACGTCGTTCATCTCGCCGTCGACCACGCGCACCGGATCTGCGGTCAGCATGCACAGGCCCTGCCGGGCCTTCAGGTGGGCGCGCTCCTCGACGTCCAGCTCGTCCCAGTCGGGATTCCACTCGCAGATCGTGATCGGCCCGTAGGTCTCCGTCAGGCCGTAGACGTGGTTGATCTCGAAGCCGAGCGCCTCGGTTCGCTCGATCACGGCCGGCGGCGGAGGAGCACCCGCCGTCGTGACGAGAACCGGTCGTTCGAGCCGATGCGCGACCGGGTCGGAGGTGAGCATGACGAGCACGGTCGGGGCGCCGTTCAGGTGTGTGACCCCCTCGTCCTCGAGCAGCCTCCAGACCAGTGAAGGCTCGACCTTGCGCAGGCAGACGTGCGTGGCGCCGACCGCCGTCACGGCCCAGGGGAAGCACCAGCCGTTGCAGTGGAACATGGGCAGCGTCCACAGATACACCGACCGCGAGTCGAGCCGGGCGTGGACGACCTCTGCGAGCGCGTTCAGGTATGCCCCCCTGTACGTGTACATGACGCCCTTCGGACGCCCGGTCGTCCCGCTCGTGTAGTTGATGCTGATCGTGTCGTCCTCCGAGACGAGCCGATCCTCCGGCTCGCCGTCGCGGGCCGAAGCCAGGAACCGCTCGTAGTCGCCGCCCTCGCCGCAGACGAGGACGCGCTCGACAGGGGGGCCGTCGACGAGGTGAGCAAGAGACCGGTCGACCACGAGCGCGCGCGCGCCGGAGTGGCTGAGGATGTAGGCGATCTCGTCGGAGGTCAGCCGGGTGTTGATCGCCACCAGCACTCCGCCCGCCGCGGGCACGCCGAAGTGCGCCTCGAGCAGCTCAGTCGTGTTCGGCGCCAGGAACGCGAACCGGTCCCCGCGCTCGATCCCGCTCTCCTGGAGAGCGACGGCAAGGCGCCGGGAGCGCTCGCGCAGCTCGCCCCAGGTCAAGCGACGGTCGCCGTCGACGACGGCCACACGTGTCGGAAACGCAGCCGCGCTGCGCTCGAGGAACGAGACCGGCGTGAGGCGCGACAGATGGACACCGCCAAGCACTCGCGCTAGCGTACTTCGCCGTGGCTGCGATTTCGACGGCTTTTGAGACCATCCTCGTGTCGCAGGAAGGCGAGACAGCGCGCATCACACTCAACCGCCCCGAGAAGCGGAACGCGCTCTCGCTCGAACTCATGGAGGAGCTGATCAGCTCGCTCGAAACGCTTGGCGCCAATCCCGACGTGCGGGCAATCGTGATCGAAGGGGCGGGCGTCGCTTTCTCGGCCGGCCACGACCTGAGCGAGATGGTCGGTCGCGATCTCCCCTTCTACCAGCGGCTCTTCGATGTCTGCACCGAGCTGATGGAGACGATCCACCGCGTCCCGCAGCCCGTGATCGCGAAGGTGCACGGCGTCGCCACCGCCGCCGGCTGCCAGCTCGTCGCCGCCTGCGACCTCGCCGTTGCGGCCGACGACGCGCGGTTCGCGACACCCGGAGTCAAGATCGGTCTCTTCTGCTCCACGCCGATGGTGCCGCTCTCACGCGCGATCGGCCGCAAGCGCGCGCTCGAGATGCTCCTCACCGGCGATCTCATCGACGCGACAACAGCGCTCGAGTGGGGCCTCGTCAACACCGTCGCTCCACCCGAACAGCTCGAGGACACAGTCACCGACCTCGTCGAGGCAATCGCGCGCTCCAGCCCACTTACAGTCGGGATCGGCAAGGAGGCCTTCTACGCGCAAGTCGAGCTCGACGAGCACCGCGCGTACGACCTCACGAAGTCCGTGATGGCCATGAACTCGATGGCCGCCGACGCGCAAGAGGGCATCTGCGCCTTCCTCGAAAAGCGCCAACCCAGCTGGAAGGGCAAGTAGACCCCAGCCCAGAGCGCTTCATGCCCGAATCTCGATGAGGTGTCCTTCGAGGAGTCGACCCTGAAGGGTGTCAAAACCTAGGTTCAGCCCGGAGTCCTGAGTTTTGACACCCTTCATGCTCTACGTCTTCCCCGTGAGTTTCGAGTAGAGCTCGTCGCGTAGGACTGCATGGCGTATGCTCGCCCTCAGTTTTTCCCTTTGCCGAAAGGAGCTTGCCGTGGGGCAGGTCTCGATTACGGTCAACGGGGCGGAGCACATCCTCGAGCTCGAGCCGCGCGAGTTGCTCGTTTACGTCCTGCGCGAGCGGCTCGGCCTGACCGGCACGAACGTCGGCTGTGACACGTCCAGTTGCGGCGCCTGCACGGTGCTACTGGACGGCGAGTCGGTGAAGTCCTGCACGCTGCTCGGCGTCCAGGCGGACGGGCACGAGATCACGACGATCGAGGGCCTGGCGACAAACGGGACGATGCACCCCGTCCAGGAGGCGTTCCACGTGGAGCACGGCCTCCAGTGTGGCTACTGCACTCCGGGGTTCATCATGGCCGTCGTCAGCCTCCTCGACGGGACGCCGAATCCGAGCGAGGAGGAGATCCGGCACGCGCTCGAGGGAAATCTTTGTCGCTGCACCGGCTACCAGAACATCGTCCGCGCGGTCCAGGCGGCCGCAGGCGTGGAGGTCTGACGATGGCGACGATCACGGAACTCGAGGTCGGCCGCGTCGTCGGCGCGCCGCTCGACCGCAAAGAAGACGCGGCTCTGCTGACGGGTCAAGCCAAGTTCGTGGACGACATGAGCCTTCCGGGCATGGTCTGGATGGCTGTCGTCCGCAGTCCCTACGCGCACGCCCGCATCGCCAAGGTGAACGTCGACGGCGCGCTCGCGCACCGCGGCGTCATCGCCGCGTTCTCGGGCGATGAGCTCGCGGACGAGTGGCATGCTTCCCTGCCGTGTGCGTGGCTTCCGACGGAGGACACGAATCAGCCGAACCATCGGCCGCTCGCCGTCGACGAAGCGCGCTACGTCGGCGACGGCGTAGCGGTTGTGATCGCGGAGAGCCGCAGCGAGGCGCGCGACGCAGCAGAGCTCGTCCGGATCGACTACGACCCCCTACCGACCGTGATCGACGCCGAGAAGGCGCTCGAGGACGGCTCCCCGCTCGTGCACGAGGAGTTCGCTACCAACCGCTGCTATACGTGGAACCTCGCGGCGGGAGAGGTCGACGAGGAGTTCGCGAAGGCGGACGTCACCGTTAAGGAGCGCTACCGCCAGCAACGGCTGATCCCGAACGCGATTGAGCCGCGCGGCGTGATCGTCCAGCCGTTCCCGGCGACGGGCGAGCTGACGATGTGGTCGTCGACGCAGGTCCCGCACATCGCGCGCGTGACGCTCTCGATGGTCACCGGCGTCCCGGAAGCAAAGCTGCGCGTGGTCGCGCCGGCGGTTGGTGGCGGGTTCGGCTCGAAGCTGAACGTCTACGCGGAGGAGGCGCTCGCGCTCGTGCTCGCGCGCCGGCTCGGCCGGCCGATCAAATGGATCGAGCAGCGCAGCGAGGGTTATCAGGCGACGACCCATGGCCGAGACCAGATTCAGGAGATCGAGCTCGCGGCGACCTCCGAAGGAAAGATCCGCGCGGTTCGCGCGAAGCTGACGGTCAACTTCGGCGCGTACCTCCAGCTTGTCACCGCGGGCACGCCGCTCCTCGGCGCCTGGATCTATGGCGGTGCGTACGACGTCGCTGCGTACGACTTCGAGTGCACAGGCGTCTTCACGAACACGACGCCGACCGACGCGTACCGTGGCGCGGGACGACCAGAGGCGACCTACGCGATCGAGCGTGCGGTCGACGCGCTCGCTCGGAAGCTCGGGAAGGATCCCCTCGAGATCCGCAGGCTCAACTTCCTGCGCGAGTTCCCGGCGACGATCGCCTCCGGCCTCACCGTCGACTCGGGCGACTACGACGCGCATCTCGACGCCGCGCTCGAGATCCTCGATCACGACGACATCCGTCGTCAGCAGTCCGAGCGGAGAGAGCGCGGCGACACGAAACAGGTGGGCATCGGCTTCTCGACGTATCTCGAGATGTGCGGGCTCGCGCCGTCGCGCGTGCTCGGTGCGATCCGTTACGGCGCGGGCGGCTGGGACGCGGCGACGATCCGCTTCCTTCCGACCGGAACCGTGCAGGTGCTGATCGGTACCTCGCCGCACGGGCAGAGCCACGTCACGACGTTCTCCCAGATCGTCGCCGAGCGCCTCGGGATCCCGTACGACGACGTGGAGGTGCTGCACGGCGACACGGCGGTTGCACCGCTCGGGATGGACACGTACGGCAGCCGAAGCCTCACCGTGGGCGGCGTCGCCGTCTACCACGCGGCGGAACGCATCATCGAGAAGGCGCGGAAGATCGCGGCGCACCAGCTCGAGGTCGGCGAGGACGAGCTCGAGTACGAGAACGGCACGTTCAGCGGGAACGGGAACTCCCTGACGACGAAAGAGCTCGCGCTGCAGGCGTGGACGGCGCACAACCTCCCGGACGGCATGGAACCCGGGCTCGAGGCGTCGTTCGTCTACGACCCGCCGAACTTCAGCTGGCCGTCCGGCACGCACATCGCCGTCGTCGAGGTCGACACGGAGACCGGCAACGTCGATCTGATCCGGTACGTCGCCGTCGACGATGTCGGCTCCGTGATCAACCCGAAGGTCGTTGAGGGCCAGATCCACGGCGGCGTCGCGCAGGGCATCGCGCAGGCGCTGTGGGAGGAGGCGGTCTACGACGAGGACGGCAACCTCGTCACCGGCTCGATGATGAACTACATGGTGCCCTCAGCGGCCGAGCTTCCCTCCTACGAACTCGGACGGACGGAGACCCCGAGCCCGACGAACCCGCTCGGCGTGAAGGGGGTCGGGGAGACCGGCACCATCGCCTCGACCGCGGCGGTGATGAACGCCGTAGTCGACGCGCTCGTTCCCTTCGGCGTCACCGACTTGGATATGCCCGCGACTCCCGAGCGAGTCTGGCGGGCAATCGAGGCGGCGAAGACATGATCCCGGCCCCGTTCGACTACGAAGTCGCCGAGTCGGTCGAGCACGCGGTCGACCTGCTCGGCTCGCGCGAGGACGCAAAGCTCCTCGCCGGCGGCCATTCGTTGATCCCCTTGTTGCGGCTGCGCTTCACGCGGCCCGCCCTGCTCGTGGACATCGGTCGCATCGACGAGTTGCGGTACCTGCGGGATGCGGGCGAGAAGCTGGCGATCGGGGGGATGACTCGACACCACGACATCCAGAACGACCCGCTCGTGCAGGAGCACTGCCCAGTCGTCTCGTACGCGGCCGGCCTGATCGGGGATCCGCAGGTGCGTCACCGGGGCACGATCGGCGGCTCGCTCGCGCACGCCGATCCGGCGGCGGATTTCCCGGCGGTGCTGACGGCCCTCGACGCGGAGGTCGTCATCCGGGGGCCCGAGGGCGAGCGGACCGTGCCCGTCGGAGAGTTCGTCACCGGCGTCTTCGGCACCGTGCTCGGGCCGCAGGACGTCCTGACGGAGATCCGCCTGCCGAAGCTCGGCCCGACCGGCTGGTCGTACCTGAAGTTCACGCGCCGCGCGCAGGACTGGGCCACCGTCGGCGTGACCGCCATCGTCCGCCGGTCGAACGGGACGATCGACAGCGCGGCGATCGCGTTCACGAACATGGCGCCGAAGCCCGGGCGTGCGAAGGCCGCCGAGCAAGCGCTGACGGCGCCCGACGACATCGAGGCCGCGGCCGAGGCGTCGCTCGAGGGCACCGATCCGCCGAGCGACACGCAAGGGAGCGCGGATTACCGCCGCCATCTTGCCAAGGTGCTGGTGCGGCGGGCTCTGGAGGAGGCAATCAGCCGCTAGCCACGTTCGTACTTGGTGCGGCTCGACCGTACGGCGCACCGCTGGCGGGCGGCCGCTCGAAACGCCACCGCCCGCCGACGATTCCTTACAGCTGGAGCCCGAGTCGTGCGAGCGTGCTGAAAATGAAGCTCTGCGCTGCCGCCTGTGGGGTGCGCAAATTCGGTTTAGTCTTGTAGTTCAGGCCTGGGTCAATTCCGTTGACTTCGCGCATCCCCTCCGAGGCTGGGTGCGCTTGACGACGAGGTCGCAGATCTGATATTTGCGCGCGCGCGCGTCAACCCTTTGTAAGTGACAGCTTCGTTGTGCCGGGGAGTTGCTTGCTGCCCTCCAGCTGGACCTCTCCGCGCGTTCAGGTCCCGGCGGGCGCCTGTCTACCCGTTGGGGGCGGAAATCCGTGAAGGGTTCCAAAATGCGCGTTCGATGAGTACCGCCTGGCCGTGGCACCGTCTATTCCTGGTTTCACGCGCGCGCGCGAAATCGTGGCGGGCTTTGCAACCGGCGGCCGTGTGGGGTGTCAAAACTCAGTTCGCGTCGCGAAAAATCAGGATTTGCAGGCGGAACGCAGGTTTTGAAACCCCACACCCCTCCTCTACCACGATCGCCTGCGAACCCGAAGGGCCGCCGGACTTGACTGGGTGACTCTCTCTTAACCGGCGACGCTAGCTGCCAAATAGCTCGCTGCCCCACAGGCAACCAATCAGGCTCGAGAAGACGATCGTCGGCGAGTCCGGACAACTGACCGATCCTGGCGACGATTCGGGGCGCAAACCGCCGCGAGACAGGCGGCCTCGATTGCAGCGGGTCGCGGCGCAGTGCCGACTATCCAGCTTTCGTCGCGGAGTTGTTTGCGCTCACACACACAAGCCAACAAATGCACAAGAGATGAGTAGCTTCCCGGAATGAAAGAACGGATCTTCCGGTACGAACTCATCCGGCGCTTGTCGTTCCTTTGTTTGCCCGTAACCCAAACCGAGTACCGCCTAGACGCCCTCCTGGCTTGTATGTGAGGGTGGCCACTCGCCCAGGGGCGTCCCGATCTCCCAGCGATGTCCAAAGGGGTCTTCGATCCGTCCCAGCAGCCAGCCATGTTCTTCTTCCACCGGCGAGACTTCCGTGGCTCCTAGGGTTACGGCCCGCTCGACCACGGACTGAGGATCCTGGACGATCAACAACAGTCGCACAGTGCTTCCGCCCAGCGATTCTGGGCTGAAGTTCATGTTCTCGGGTGCCTCGTCGGAAACCCAGAAGGATCCGTCTCCGACCGAGAGCTGGGCAACGACTTCCTCGTTTTCCTCTGCACCGACGCGATAGATCTCAACCGCGCCAAAGGCGGCTTTGTAGAACTCAATTGCCTCGCGGCCCCGGCGGACGGAGAGCTGTGGCGAGACGCGGATCTGATCTCCCTTGGCGGTCATAACCCGGGCCTCTCCGCGCGCGCCTCCGCGTGTGACAGCCCGGCGGCTGTGCCAGGCGCTCTCTCCCGACCGCTCATTCGATCAATCTCGACACGATGAACACGCTCGGACGGCCAAGGCCGGTGTACGCGCAGGAGAGAGGGCGACAGCGCGGATACCTCGTGGGCGTCGGGTAACCCGACGCACCGTGGCATCCGCTTCCGCCAAGGTCGCGTTTGCGAACACCTCGTGGGGCAAGAGACCGTCACGCTCATCGGCGCCGTCCAGAACCAGCATTTCAAGCCCCATCGTCTGCTCCCGGTTGCGCGAGCGTGTCCATGTCGTCGGCGCGCATTCAGCTTGCTCTCCTAATTTTGGGGATCCACCACGGGAGTGATCTGTGCCGCGACGGCCTGCCAGCGACCCTCCTTGACCCGCCACACGTCCGTGTACCGCCTCGAAGCGAGAGAGCCGTCGCTGGTGAAGTGGGTGACCGCCTGGACGAGCGCCACCTCTCCGTAGAGGCGAACCTCGACGTCGTCGCAGCGCACATCGCTCACGCGCGGACCTTCGGCCGTCCGCTGCAGGAATTGAGTCTTGTCGATCCGCCGACCGTCCCCGAGCGTGCAGACGAAGTCGTCGCTGAGGT
>Ga0209874_1000435_pt1 | contig 12208 bp, 15 predicted proteins | sample GWRWN1_20_30_FD_187216 | JGI IMG/M metagenome (GOLD analysis project Ga0209874, IMG submission 187216) | Riverbed sediment microbial communities from areas with no vegetation in Columbia River, Washington, USA - GW-RW N1_20_30 (SPAdes)... | ecosystem: Environmental > Aquatic > Freshwater > River... | reverse complement strand
GTCATCGAGGCTGAATCCTTGGCAGAAGCCGAGACCTTCGCGAACGAGGACCCTTACACAGTCAACGGAGTCTTCGAGCGAGTTGAAGTTCACCCCTTCATGCAAGTCTTTCCCAAAGATCGTCAGACCCCCTAGTCTGGCTCCCCATCCCCCTTTCCGGAGCTGCGTGACAGGCGTTGCATCGATTGCCTGAAAGGAGAGCGACGCGATATAGTAACCAGCATGGTGCGACGCAACCTGTCAGCTTGGCTGGTCATGGCCACCCTCCTGGCCGGCACCGCAGCGCTCGCCGAAAACCTGAAGGTGATCGTCGCCGAGGCCAGTTACGTCATGGGCGATGCGGATACGCTCGCGTGGGCTGAGGAAAATGTCCTGCTGAGAGCCAAACGCAAGGCGATTGAGGAAGCCGGCGTCTATATCGAAGCCTCTTCCCAAGATGTTGAAACGATCTCTGGAGGAAAAACCTCGCGTACGAATTCGCTGGGGGTGCGAACCATCGCTGCAGCCGTCACGACAACCGAAATACTGGAAAAACGGCGCTCCATGGAGAACGACCGTCTGCTATTTTATGTCAAGATCAGAGCGACGATCGAGATGGACAAGCTGCAGGCGGCGATCAAGCGTCTGAAGTCCGATGAGCAACTGGCCATCAATCATCGCCAGCTCCAGACAGAAAACACTGAACTGAAGGCTCAACTGAACCGCCTTCGCAAGGAGCTTCAAGATTCCAGTCCGTTCCAGAACGAGCCAACACAGGGGCTGAGGAATCGTCGCCTTGCGAGTGAGCTGGTCCAGTCCGCCATTCACATGCGGAGCCTGCCGGAGAAGATCAATTTGGCCTCCCAGGCTATCACCGCTGATGACCGCTACGTGGACGCCTATATTATTCGCGGCCAAACGTACCTTCGAATCGCTTCCCTCGACTTCTCAAGTAAGAACCAGCGGACTGAGCAGAACAGCTATGCGGAACGGGCACTCTCCGACTTTGACCGGGCTGTGACCCTTGACCCCGTCAGCGCCTGGGCGCTGCTGGGACGGGGCGACGCGTATACGTGGCACAGAAAAACGCAGGAAGCCGCCAGTGACTACGAGCGAGTGCTCCAGATCGACCCACTCTTCGACGTGGCACGACAGCGGCTGATCTCCCTCTATACGACGCTGGCCAGAAAGCAGACCGCCATGAAACAGTGGCGGCCAGCCCTCGCCACCCTCGACAAGTTGCTTGGCGCAGAAACCGCTCAGAGTTGGGTCGCCCATCAAAAGGAGGCTTATCTGCTCCGCGGTCAAATTTATACGGAATTGGGCGAACTTGCGCGGGCGGTCGACGACCTGAGCACGGTGGTCCAAGTGGACCCAACCAACGTCCAGGCCTTTCTACTTCGAGCAAAACTCTACCAACGCCTGATGCAGGGGAGGTTGGCCAAGGACGACTTCGAACGGGCCTGCGCACTGGGCTCAGAAGAGGCCTGTGCAGCATTGCAGTAACTGTGTTTTGCAACTCTCGTAGGGTAAAATCCCTCCTAAGTTGGGCTAAGTAAACGTTGACAGGCAGAACAGTTAACCCTTATAGTGTACACTTAACTTAAGTGGCGATAAGACATTGATAGACATTGATAAATGTGGCAAGCGAGGGCTGGCCCGAAAGGCCTAGATGGGCGGTCCTCCATAGCCCATTATCTCAGAGGGGTGGGCCTTCTGCCAGCTTGCACAAGAGATTGAAAAAGCTTAGAGTGAGCAGGCTACCGACCAGGTGAGCAGGCCACGGGGTTCAAAAGCTCAGAGGGATGATTAAGTAGTGATGAATCAGAATCATTATCGCGTGTTGCCGGGTCCTGAACACTTTCTGCCCCCAGCAGCAGCCTCGATGGGCATCAGCCTGCCGAATCCTGGGGAAGCCCACATCCATGGGGTGATCGTTCCAGAAGAGCAGGCACTGGAGGAAGCAGCCCGGCAACTTTTGATGGCGAAAGTTCCCACGATTTTCCCTGGTCCGTTGGTGTTGTGGGCATGGAATGAAAAGGCTGCAAAGAAAGCGACTGCCATCCGCCACCTCTATGAAACCATCAAGGAGTGCGTGACGCCGCAGCAGCAGGCCATGCTGATACCCATGCCGGATTATCGGCCCAAATATCCCAAGATCAACCCCGAAGTAGAGATCAATCCCAATCATCCGAACCTCACCATCTGGCACAACAAGATTGACTGTTGCATGTTTGTAGGAGTCCACTGCCATCAAGCCAATCTCTCGCTGAAAATCATTCGGGGTGGAACATCCTGTTACACCATCGCGATGTGCGCGCAGGCTGGTCATGAAGACGCGATGTTGTCGTTTCGTGACGCGTCAGCGGAAAAGATCATGCGGTTGGCCGAATGGGTACGCAAACTCAAAGGGACCGTGAAGGTGTCTCAAGTCGTATCCAAGAGCGGGGCCTCAAACTGAGTATCTGGTAAAGGCTAATGCGTTGACCGCGCACGTTGCGTGCGGGGCTTGCTGAAAGGAGTTGGGTCGATGGAAACCACATCAGTCATCGGAACCAAAAATAAAAAAGGTCAAGTCTACACAGACCCGCGCGTGATGATGAATGAGGCTCCTCGTACTCCTTCTTTCTTCACCGGAAGCGAGGTCATTAAAGAAGCGGTTCGGCGGGCCAGTGTGGACGTCATGATCGCCTATCCGATCACGCCGCAAAGCGAGGCGGCGGCCTTGATCGGCGAATTGTTTGCGGAAGGCTATATCGGCGACTATTTCCGGGGCGAGAGCGAGTTTGCCGTGATGTCGGAGTGTGCAGGGGCAGCGTTCGGCGGCGCCCGAGTGTTCACCACGACGGCCGGTCCCGGTACTATGCGCGCGATGGAAAACTTCCCGATGTGGGCCGGCGCAAGATTACCGATCCAGTGTATCGTGACCTGCCGCGGCATCAATTCCCCGTTGTCCATCCAGCCCGATACCCTGGAGATTTCATATCTGATGCAGACCGGCATGCTGGTCTGGCACGCCGAGACGGCGCAGGACTTCTATGATTGGATTATGAAGGGCTATATGGTGTCGGAGGAACCTGACGTGCACCTGCCGTTGGCGCTCTGCTGTGACGGGTTCTTTGTCACGCACACAAAGGACGTCGTAAACCTCACTCCGGTTGACATGTGTCTGCCGCCCTACGACCCGTATCGGTCGCCGGTCCCCTGCATGGACATGGAATGTCCCCCGGTTCGGATGATGCGGGATCCGTTTGTGATGAAGAGCAACTACATCAGCTACGCGACACACGCCAGTTGGCAACAGGAAGTCTGGGCAGCGATCGAGCGGTCTCGCAAGCATACGATCGCCTGGCTGGATGGCCTGATCGAGACTGAAAATGTGGATGCCGACGTCCTCATCGTCTCGTCCGGGACCGCGGTGTCCCAGGGACGGGAAGCGATTCGGCTCCTGGACGATGAGGGCATCCGAGTGGGTTTGGTGAAGGTCAAGACCCTGCGGCCCTGGCCCGGAGAAGAAATTCGAGAAGCGACCAAGAACGCCAAGTACATTATAGTTCCGGAATTCAATGTCTTCGGCTGGATGGCACGAGAAATCAAAGCATCCATTCCCAACAGCGACCGCGTGATTGCCGGGCCGCGCGTCTGCGGTGGTATGACCATGCCCCCGGAGATCATCGTGGAGCAAATTAAGCATGCGCTCGGCATCCGCTCCACCTCGCTGGCGGGACGCGGCAGCTGAGCCACGGAGTTCATAACACGGAGCACCTGATAGTTCACAAACGCAAGCCTTGAAAGACGGCAGCCCTGAGAGGAGGCATTCATGAGTAAAGAGCGGATCAAAATCGCACCGGAGTTCTTCGATATCATGCCGCCGGAGTACCAAGATCTGGTCACAAGGGCGACATACGGCAATGAATCCCGGGGCTGGAAAGACATCGGGACGTCAAAGGAGCTGATCGAAGAACATTCGCTCTGCGCGGGATGCCCGGAGTCCATGGCGTTTCGATACATCTTGGCCTCGCTCCCCAACCCTGAAGATACCGTGATGGTGGGATCCACCGGCTGTACGAGCTTGGTCTTTCCGCACGTAGCCGTCCATAACATCCATTCGCTGTTTGGAAATCAGAACGCGGTCGCCTCTGGCCTCAAGCGGGCGCTGACTGTACGCTTCCCGGGCCGGATCAAGGATGTGGTGGTGCTGGCCGGCGACGGGGCCACCGTGGACATTGGCCTCGACATGACGCTTCAGGCCTGGTTCCGTCAGGAGAAGTTCACCACCATCTGCTTCGACAACGAGCTCTACGCCAACACGGGTGGTCAGGAGAGCGGCTTGATGCAGAAGGGGTTTGTGGCCAAGATGGCGCCGGTCGGAAAGACCTTCGAGAAGGTCCGGCTGCCGGAGATCGCACGCGAGTCCGGCTGCCACTACGTCGTCAACTGCACGGTCAGCAAGCCGTCGCTGGTCGAGAAAGTGATCAAGAACGCCGTCTATGTGGCGCGCGAGATCGGTCCTACGTACCTCCAGCTCTACACGCCGTGCATTCTCGAGATCGGCAAGAACAGCATGGAAGGCTTGCAGGAGATGCGTGATTCGGAGAAGCCGACCGAACGCTTCGCGTACAAAGAGTACATCAGCGAACCGGCCAAGCAGTTGCTGGCCGAGATCGCTGCAAAAGAAAAGGAAAGGAAGGCGGCATCGAAGCAGTTGGCCTCCCAGGAAGCATAAGCGCCACCAGGTGAGGTCACTGAGCCGGGAGGATGGAGCATGATTAAGAAACGGATTAACATCCGCATGTCTGGACTCGGTGGGCAGGGCGCGGTGACAGGCGCACACGTCATGGCCATGGCCGCATCGAAAGACGGACGGTTTGCCATTTCCAACCCGTTCTTCGGCGCCGAGAAGCGGATGGCCCCGGCCGAAAGCTATTGCCGGATCGGCATCGAACGCATTTACGACCGAGGCGAGCTCGTCTTCCCGGACGTGATCGAAGTGTACCACCCCCAGGTCATCACGATGGGGAAGAGCTACACGATGCCGTTCTATTCCGGGATCAAGGAAGGCGGGGTCGTCATCATCAACTCGGACGTCCCCCTGTTGGGGGCTGAAGATATTCAGCGGTTGAAGGATCTCAACGTGGCGGTGTTCTACATCAAGGGGACACAAATCGCATTAGAGGTCGCCGGCACGGAGTTGTCGACCAACATGACCATGATCGGATCGGCGGCCGGGATTACCAAGTGTGTCTCTTTGGGCGGGCTCGACCTGGCGCTGCAGGAGCGATTCGGGAAGAAATTCGTGGCTTCCGGCGGGACCGCGACGCTGGATGAAGCGATCAAGAAGAAGTTCGCCAAGAAGGAAATGCTCCTCCAAAAGAATTTTGCGGCCCTGAAGGCGGCTTATGAGCTTGGAGCGGAATGGGCCGAGAAGAATAACGTGGAATTGCAAGTGGCGGCGATGGCTGCCTAACGAGAGAGGACACCGGACGCATGTACAACGTCGCGCAAGTGATCGAAGACAAGTGCGTAGCCAAAAAGGGGTGCCGCCTCTGCATCATGTACTGTCCGGAAGCCAATTGTCTGGACCTGAACGTCACCAGAATGGTGGCCGAGGTTTTCATCAATCGCTGCAAGGGCTGTGAGCTCTGCGTGGTGGTCTGCAACGCGGCAAAACACATGGCAATCGAGATGCAGGCCGTCAGCGCAGATGGGTCTCTCATGCATCATAAAGGTGAATCGGCGGCTCTCGGACAGGCCTACCAAGGTTAACCCGCCAAGCGGGTGAACGAAAAACCCCATGGCGCCGTCGCTGTGGGGTTTTTTATTCACGCGAAGACTCAGGTGGAGGATGCGGAATGAGTAACGAGGACAACGTGATCAGGGAGTTGATCGGAGAGATCACGGCCCTCATGAAGCGTTTCCCGGAAGCCCTGGAGCGCCGCACCGGCGATCTCATTGCGACAGGAAAGGACCCCGAGTTGGCTTCGAAACTGGAGAAGGGGGCCGATGCCATGCGAGACAGCGGCAATCTCTACCTCACCTGGGCCCGCCACTACGCGGCACTATCCGAAGGGACCTCCGCCGCAGCCGATGAAGAAGACGAAGCAGATTTCGGGACGTAGCCTAATCTTCTTTGCGTTCCCTGGACATCTGTCCCCAAAAGACACTCACTAATCTCATCATTTGTGCTACAATGCCGCCCATCTGTCGCTGAACCGGCACGGCCCCAATCTCCGTGTCGAAGAAGGTAAGTTGCGTTCCCCGGTAGCTCAGTTGGTAGAGCGGCCGGCTGTAGGGATGCGTGAACGGTGGCTGAGCGGCGTACATACGCTGACCGTCGTGAGTACCTGATCAAAGCCGTCCGAAATCGGCGAAAGGAGGTTCGCCGCAAGGCAATACTTTACAAGGGCGGCCATTGTCAGAGATGCGGGTACGATCGGTGCGTTGAGGCGCTCGAGTTCCATCACCTGGAATCGTCAGAGAAGGATTTCGGGATTTCCAGCAAAGGCTATACCCGGAGCTGGGATAAGATCCGCAAGGAGCTCGAGAAATGTGTGCTGATGTGCGCCAATTGCCATCGGGAAATCCACGCAAGACTGCAGCTTCCACAGGAAACTGTGGTTGTAAAATCGGGTGAATTCAGGGAAGCCTGTCCCGAACTTTTCAGGATTCGGAATGGTAACCCTGAGCGAAGCCTGCCGAAGGGCCAGAGCGTAGGCAGGAACGTGCAGAGACTAGAGGCTGAGGAGCCTTCCCAATAAGGCCTCACAAGCGCCCGACACCCTCACCAGACTTCCAGGCGGGTGAAGAGATAGTCCGAGCCCAGTAGAAATGCTGGGGCACTCGTAACCGGTTGGTCGCAGGTTCGAGTCCTGCCCGGGGAGCCAACCTTCCCTTTGGCGCCAGATCTTCATACCTTAAAGCCCTTCGACTGGTACAATTCGGGGAGCTCATAGCCAAAGAGCTCCCCGACCCGCCTTTCGAAAAGAATGTATGAACAGACCTGATCGAGGAATAGCCCAAAATAAATATTTCCTATCCTCTTTTGGCAACGGGATTCTTCTGATGATGCTTCTTGACTCAGGCTGTTCACAGTTGGATGACCTGAAACAACGCGTGGAAGCCGGGCTCAGTGCAGCTCCGTCAATACGAATAACCTTCGATTTTCGCAAGGGGTCCCAAGGATGGGAGGCCGATTTTGCCGATTATGCTATTGCGCAGGCAGACATGCAGTTCGATTCCGGGATCCGGCGATTACCTCGGGAACTCAACGCCGACCTGACAGGATTTTACATTCATGGGAACAATCGGCATCATGATCTCTTCATGTTCATCAGGCGCCGCCTTGGGCCTGGTGACGGCATCGGAAAAAAGGAGGCCTACGTGGTGACGTTCAGGCTGGTCGTGGCCTCGAATATTTCCGGCAATTGCATGGATATCCATGGAGTTTCCGGCGAGGATGTGTATCTGAAGGTAGGAGCCTCCTCGACGATGCCGGCCGCGATACCCAAGGACGGAACGTACCGAATGAACGTGGACAAGGGGGAGGACAGCACAGGAGGCAAGGATGCCTCACTGATCGGAAAACTTGCCAATGGTTTGCGGTGCAAGGATTTTCCCTCCCGCTATGACGTGCCCTACGTATCCCTAGAGCGGTTCCACCGACATCCCTTTCCCGTCAAGGCAAACGATGCTGGAGAACTCTGGGTGCTCGTCGGCATTGATTCAAGGTTTGAATCGCTCACAGGCCCCTATTATCAACAGATTGCCGTGGAACTGACGCCGGTCACAGGCGACGCACTGCCTGCCGGAAGTTCGAAGTAGTGTACCTTCCATGAACTTTACGCCTCATCCGCTCCTCCCTCACGCGCATCTCATGACCGTCTTCCCGCGCTTTTGGCCTCGCGGCGATCTGCTTCGGGGAATCCCCACCGAAGCGAGACTCTTCACGGTTGCGCCGCAGACTCAGCTCCTCGGCTACTGCCATTGGCAGCGTGATCCGAAACAACAGGGCACGGTCGTTCTACTCCATGGGCTGGAAGGCTGCAGCGAGTCGCACTACATGCATGGAATCGCGCGAAAGGCCTGGCTAGCCGGATTTAATGTGATCCGACTCAACCAACGTAACTGCGGCGGAACCGAGCACCTCACGCCCACCCTCTATCACAGTGGCCTGAGCCAGGATATCAGAGCAGTCGTAGCCGAGCTGTCGGCCCACGACGGGCTGGGTGCTATCTGGGCCGCCGGTTATTCGATGGGCGGGAATCTGGTCTTGAAAATGGCGGGAGAAGTCCGGTCCGAGTCGCCAGCGCTACGGGGCGTCCTCGCCGTCTGCCCCAATATTGACCCGGCCGAATGCGTGTCGGCACTTGAGCGGCCGACGAACTGGGCCTATCAACGGTATTTCCTGAAACGCATGAAGGCGCGGTTGCAACGGAAGGCTGCGCTGTTTCCGGGTAAATTTGATGGTTCGCGTCTAGCCAGGATCAGAACCCTGCGGGAGTTTGACGAGGTCTACACGGCCCCGGACGGCGGGTACAAGAGCGCGGATGACTATTACGATCAGGCCGGCGCCCGGCATGTGCTGGCCGCGATTCAGGTCCCGACCGTCATCATCACGGCCCAGAACGATCCCTTCATTCCCTATCACATGTTCGAGTGCACCGCCATCAAGACGAACTACTGGATCAGGCTGTGGGCTCCTTCACATGGCGGCCACTGCGGGTTCGTCCAACGCCCTCGGTTTGATGAAGACTTGTACTGGGCCGAAAACCGGCTGGTGGAATTGCTCGTCAAAGCGAGCGGTCCCGGCCAGCTCAGAGCCTAGCCTATAGGGAAATCAAGATGCTCACCGGATGGTCGCTCTATAAATACGACGGCCAGTGGCACGAAGAGAGCTTCTCTGAGGCGAGTCTGTCAGCCACATCGCTCGTCATCGAACTGAATCGAGATGGCGATACGGTCACGTTGACCACTGCTTCGAAAGACGGCGTCCGATATTCAGGCGACTACCGCTATAGGGAAGGCAGCAACTCCAATGGTGAAGTATATTTTGATCGATATCAGGGGCCAAAGGGAGATGCCTTCGTAGGCGAATGGAAAGAGAGCGACAAATCGCGGGGAGAGTGGATTATCAAGATCACCCACCGATGAATCCGTTTGGCCATCTCGACTTTTGCGTCACGGGGTCAGAGTCTACTCGCCGATCACCTGCACAACGAGATCGCGGCTGCGCGCCCTCGTATCGAAATCCACGACGACAATCTGCTGCCAGGTGCCTAGCACAAGCGCGCCGTCGTTGAAGGGGATCGTCACCGATTGCCCCTGGAGCTGACCACGCAGATGGCTGTGCGCGTTGTCCTCACCCGCGTTGCGCGTATTGTGCTGCCAGGCAGGGTCGGGGGGAACTAACCGGTCCCAGACCGCCTTCGTATCCGCCCGGAGACCGGGCTCATCCTCAATGATCATGACGGATGCGGTCGTGTGTTTGATGAACACCGTGACGAGGCCGGCCTTCAGCCCCGTGCCGGCCAGTGCTCGTTGCACCGATGTCGTGACGTTTTCTACCTGGGTATTCCCCTTCATGTTGAGCCGAAGCGGGACACTTGCTACCGACATGAAGCGGCTCCCGGCGCCAGGCCTCTGAGAAAGCGCAATTCGCGGCTGGTAAGGGCGACGCCACGCGCTTCCGCCAGAAGAGAATCGAATGCCCCTTCCGCGGCGAGTGCGCGAAGCGCGTTGACGACAGTCTCGCTGAGAATCCCCTCAACTTGGAGCTTGTCCAGATAGGCAAAGGCCTCCCCGAGCGTCTCTTGTGTGCGAACGTAATAGTCTCGCCCGCGCCGACGGTTGCTGTAGGCCTCGAACTGCTCGCAGGCTACCAACACTTCTGCCAGTTGGCGGACCCACCGCGGCGCGCCGTTCAATTTTTCCGGATAATAATAGTAGAGCATGACGAGGCCCATCCAGGGCGACCAACGCACACCCAATCGTTTGAGGCTGGGTTTGACAGCGCGCAACCGTCTCGCCAACCGGCGGGCGTATCCCAGACGCATCTCCACTTGTTCATTGGCCCAGTCATCCACAAGAATGCCGGCAGTCTTCAGCTCATCCCCGTACCGAGCCAGAAAGGCTTCTGTCTCGCAGCCATACTTAGTGTCCGGGTGGGCTGCCCGCCATTCGCGAGGCCTGGTGGGAATTCCGCGTTGCTTGGCCCAGGACCAGATCCTGCCGAACAGGCGCCGGTCCAGCCCGGACCGGCCCAGATCATGAAGCAGGCAAGCGATGTGATAGGGGACAAGCCGATCCGGCTGGTGACCCAGGCGCGCCGCCACTGCTGCGCACATGCGCGCCGTTCGCAGCGCGTGCGTCCGATCATAGCCACGGATCAGCCGTCCGGACCGGCGCGGGTCAGGGTAATCGTACAGCCGCAGCAAGGCCAAAGCGAGCGCCCGTGGCACCAAAAGGGGCACCGAATTGGGCTCAATCTTCACCGCAGGCCTGTGACGAGAATTCAGCCGACGGTTTTTGTCTGTTGGTGAAGCGGCTTTCACATGTTTCCAAGAGGTTAGAGATGGGAGGATAGCGTCAGGCGAAACGGCGTGTCAAGCCAAGGGGCCTGGCCGTTTCTTTTTTGTGCCGACCGATCTATAATGATGCTCTTGAAGACGTCGAGGCCCCTATGCGACCCAGTGCAGCTTCACCAAGGCTTGGCATCGCGCTCACGTTTGCCCTCTTGAACCTGACCATCCCGACCGGCCTCCTGGCCGCGGTGCCGATCGAGCAGCTCACCGACCTCGCCGGCAAGGCCAGAGCGGTCGTCACGCTCAAGGGGCGCGATAATTTCTCCAACGAGTTCCGCTACGATGTGAGCATAAAGAATGAGTCGTCTGACCCGTTGGTGGCCGATTCACTGGTCCTTGTCCTGGACAAGATCACAAACCTGGCCGGTGAAGACAACGAACCCCTGTCGCATGAATCCATCCTGAAACGGATGGAAGTGCTGGGCAATGACGGGGAAACCCCCGATGGCAAGCCTTATTTCAGAATTCCCCTGGATCAGAACCCCGACCTCGCTCCCTACAGCCAGAGCCAGCCTGTCACGGTGCGACTCCGCAACCGTGACTATTTCATCGTCTTCACCCCGTCGTTCCGGGTCCTGGGGCTACGCCGTGCCCCGCCACCTCCCAAACCTGCGGAGGCACCCGCACCTGCTCCCAATCTTAATCAGCCTCTCAACAGGCTCATCCAGTTGCTGATCAAAAAAGGCCTGCTCACCGAAGAGGAATGGCGCGCAGCCAACCGCCCCCCGCAACAGCCACCACCATAGTGATCGCCGCGACGATAGGCTGCCCACCAATCGTCCCTCGCACCCCAACAAGGATTTGACCCATCGATGGTCGGCGAGACAAGTACCAACTCGATCAGAAATGCCAGGAGATTCAGAGCCGTCTCCTTCTCCACCTCACGAGAAAATAGAGCGCTCCGCGGGAAAAGAGCCAGACGCTAGAAATGATACCCAGCCCCGACGGCAATGATCTGGGCCGCATAATTCGTGCTGAACCCCACCAAATTGGGGGCCGGGTCGAAGTCGAAACGTACGTAGTTGAATTTCCATTCCGCAAACGCACTCAGGTGCTCCGTAAACCGATAGCGCCCACCTGCATAGATATTGAGTCCAGGGCTTGTACTGGACCGACTCGTGTCGGTGAGGCCATCGTGCAGGCGAGCAAAAAACACCCCCACCCCGACTCCTCCGTATGGCTCAAATTTCCCCCCTGGCCTGCGGAACTCCAGGTTGGTCGCCCACGTCACAAGTTGATTGGATTGCCCTTGAATAGCAACATTCTGGGAAGGTGCAGATCCTGGAGGGCTCACCAACAGAGTCTGCTGCTTGATATTGGGCGTCGAGTAAAATACCTCGGTCGATAATCCAAACCAGGGCGTGGACTCAAAGTAATGCCCGAGCCTGGCCCCACCGAGAAACGTATTCTTAAACACGAGGTTACTTGCCGGGGTCCCGGGGGGGAAGCCTCCTCCGCTCACTTCGACATTTCCATCGTTCTTCTGTGGGAGAACAAGGCCGAACTCTCCAGCAACATAAGTTTCCGCTCGGAGTGAAGGGGCGAAACCAAAGAACGCAATCACGCAGAGGAGCCAAAAGAGCAAGCACCGGTCGCCGTGACACATCCTGTCGTTCCAGTCTCTAGGCTTCATGGGCACCTCCAGTTTT
>Ga0209874_1000434_pt1 | contig 12232 bp, 10 predicted proteins | sample GWRWN1_20_30_FD_187216 | JGI IMG/M metagenome (GOLD analysis project Ga0209874, IMG submission 187216) | Riverbed sediment microbial communities from areas with no vegetation in Columbia River, Washington, USA - GW-RW N1_20_30 (SPAdes)... | ecosystem: Environmental > Aquatic > Freshwater > River... | reverse complement strand
CGACGACGAGCTCGTCCCCGGTGGCCAGTTGCACGATGGTGCCGTCCCGCAGCCGGCCTGATGGGCGGACGAGTGCCTCCCAGCGACCGTCGGGCATCGGACGCAGCAGGAGGACCTCCGCCGCTCCCCCACCCGAACGCCGGCCGCGCAGCCGGGCGCGGAGGACGCGGCTGTCGTTCACGACCAGCAGATCGCCGCGCTCGAGCCAGCGACCGGTGTCGGTGAACGTCCCCTCGGTCAGCGCCGGCTCCCCCGGTCGGGACGCCGGGCGATCGAGGACCAGAAGGCGGCTCGTGTCGCGTGGTTCGGCCGGGATCTGGGCGACCGCCGCCACGGGCAGCTCGTAGTCGAAATCGTCGACTCGCAGTCGACGGCCGTAGTCGGTCATAGCCAGAGGCTAGCCGGTGTCGCTTCGAGGAAATACAGCGCCCGGCCGGATGGCCCGGCCGGGCGCCATCGGTCAGGAGGAAGCTAGATGTACAGCTGGATGAGCGCCTGGGCGAAGTAGATGACAAACGCCAGGAAGACCAGCCACATCAGCCAGTGGACGTCGGCCCATGTGCGGGTGACGACTTTCAGGATGACCCACATGACGATTCCGGCACCGATACCGATGGTGATGGTGAAGGTCAGCGGCATGAGGATCATGATCAGCAACGCCGGGAAGCCGATCACCATGTCCCGGGCGTCGATCTCGCCGATCTGGGTGAACATCAGGTAGCCGACCAGGACCAGGGCCGGAGCCGTGGCCGCAAGCGGGATGATCTGGACGATCGGCGACAGGAAGATGGCCGCCAGGAACAGGAGGCCGGTTACGACCGAGGTCAACCCGGTCCGCCCGCCGTCCCCAACCCCGGCCGCGCTCTCGATGTAGGTCGTGTTCGAGCTGATCCCAGCCGCGCCGCCGACGGCGGCCGCCAGGCCGTCGACGAACAGGACACGCCCGACCCCCGGGACTGACCCATCTTCTTCGGACAGGCCCGCTTCGGCCGCGATGCCGGTGACGGTCCCCATCGTGTCGAAGAAGTCACTCAGCATGATCGTGAAGATCGCCAGGACCGCAGCCAGGACGCCAGCCTCGATCGTGAAGATCCCGCCGAGGTCCTGGAGGCCCAGCCCCAGGGTGCTGAAGTTCGGCGTAATGGTGAACGTGTCCGGGAGCGCCTGCACCCCGGTGACGATGGCCAGCACCGTCGTGGTGGCGATGCTGATGATCAGCGCCCCCCTGACCTTCAACGCCCATAGGGCGGCCGTGATCAGCAGGCCGGCCAGGAAGACGTACTGGGCAGTCGTCGTCGGAAATTGGAAGGCCAGCGGTGGCGGTGGCGGCGCGAACTCGGGGGTCACGCCCACGATGAGCCCGCCGTCCCAGAAGCCGATGAACAAGATGAACAGGCCGATGCCGACGCCGATGGCACGCTTGAGACCGAGTGGCACCGCGTTCATGATCGCTTCCCGCAGGCCGATCACGACCAGCAGGGTGATGATGACGCCCTCGATGACGATCACCCCCATGGCCTGGGCTGCCGTCATCCCCAGTCCCAGGACGAGACCGAACGCGACTGCCGCGTTCAGGCCAAGGCCCGCGGCCAGGGCAAACGGATAGTTGGTGATGAGACCCATGGCCAGGGTCATGACCCCCGCCACGAGCGCGGTCCCGGCCGCCACGGCCACCGGGTCGAGCCCCATCGGTCCGGCAATGATCGCCGGGTTGAGCGCAACGATGTACACCATCACCAAGAAGGTGGTGATGCCGGCCCGGATCTCGGTGCCGAACGTGGTACCCCGTTCCTGGAATTTGAAGAACGAAGTTAACGCTTCCACGCTGGTGGGACCCTCCTCACTCCCGGGGCCGACGCCGCACCAAGGGCCTGGGCGCGTGACGCGACCCGGACGCCGATCCTACCCCCGGTCGAACGCCGGGTCGGGGCATTTCTGCGCGGTCGCTTCGCGGGGCAGAGCGGCCGCCATGAGGGTGGGTTTGGGGCGCTGATAGCTAGTCGAACAGGCCCGGCTGGTCGCTCGCCACGGCCACTGCTTCGGCCGGTGGAGTCAGGCCTAGGTGGGCCCAGGCACCGGGGGTCAACTGTCGCCCGCGCGACGTTCGGGCCAGCAGCCCGGCCTGGATGAGGTACGGCTCCACGACGTCCTCGATCGTCTCCACCGGCTCGCTGATCGTGGCCGCCATCGTCTGCAGGCCCACCGGGCCTCCGCCGTGGTGTTCGGCGATCGCGGTCAAGAGCTGGCGATCCAGGGTGTCCAGGCCACGCTCGTCGATGTCCAGCAGCCCAAGCGCCGCTTCTGACGCCGCGGGCGTCGCTCGCCCGTCCTCGTCGCCGCGCACCTGGGCGTAGTCGCGCACCCGCTTGAGGAGCCGGTTGGCGATCCGAGGCGTGCCGCGGCTCCGCCGCGCGATGAGTTCGGCGGCCTCGTCATCGAGCGGGATGTCGAGAATGCCGGCGCTGCGACGGAGGATGGTGACCAGATCGGCAACGGTGTAGTAATCCAGCCGGTGCGTCACGCCGAACCGGTCGCGCAACGGGCCGGTGATGCTCCCCACCCGGGTCGTGGCCCCGATGACCGTGATCGGCTCGATCTGGAGCCGCACCGTGCGCGCGCCCGGTCCCTTGCCCAGCACGATATCGAGCACGAAGTCCTCCATGGCCGGATACAGGACCTCTTCGACCACGTGGGACAGGCGATGGATCTCGTCGATGAACAGGACGTCGCCGCGCTGCAGGCCGGTCAGGATGGCGGCCAGGTCACCGGCTCGCTCGATGGCCGGCCCGGACGTGGTCCGCAGCTGGGCTCCCAACTCCGCGGCCACGATGGTGGCCAGGGTCGTCTTGCCCAGCCCCGGCGGGCCATAGAGCAAGATGTGGTCGACCGGCTCCTGCCGCTGGCGCGCGGCATCGATGAGGATGGCCAGGTTCTCCTTGATCCGTTCCTGCCCGGCGAACTCGTCCAGGCGGCGCGGCCGAACGGTAGCCTCGAGTGTCCGCTCCTCTTCGAGCACCTCGGCGCTGCCGACCCGTTCGATGGTCATGACCGCAGTCTAGCCCGCCTCCAGCCGGGCGAGGTCGGCCGCGGTGTCGATGTCCGGGGCGTGCGCGGGCACGGACACGGCATGGACCAGGTCCGGGTTTCGTCGGAAGACCTCCCGCAGGCCGATGTCACCGGCCAGCGTGGCCACCACGGGAAATGCATCAGGTTCGAGGAGCACGGGCGGGGCCAGGCGGCCGCTCGACTCGGCGGCCAGGATGGGTCGCGTGCCGCGAGCGGTTAGCACGGCGGCAATGCTCTCCGCGCCGAGGGTCGGCTGGTCCACAAGCAGCACCAGGGCCGCCATGCCCGGAGGTACGGCGCCGATGCCGAGCTGCAACGACGAGCTCAGCCCGAGCTCCGGTTTCGGGTTGACCACGACGATCACGCCCGCGGGGACGTCAACTTCGCCCGGGGTCACGCCAATCACGGGGTTCAGCCCTGCGCTCCGGGCCAGATCCACAACGTGCGCGAGAAGGGTCTGCCCGTGGAGGCGCGCGCCAGCCTTGGGTCCGCCGAAGCGCCGCCCCAGGCCGGCGGCCAGGATCACCGCGGCCACCTCCGATCGGCTCTCCATGGGCGGCATACTGGACCTCTAATGGATGAGGCGCTGGTAGCACTGCGCACCTGGCGGAACGAGGGCAAGGACGCGGCGTTGGCCACCGTCGTGCGGGTCGAGGGGTCCGCCCCGCGCGGCGTGGGGGCCAAGCTGGCGGTGACCGCAGACGGCCAGATGGCGGGCTCCGTCAGCGGAGGCTGCGTGGAAGGCGATGTGGTCGAGCATGCCCGCGCGGTGCTGCGGAGCGGAGAATCGGTCCTGCGCCGCTACGGGATCAGCGACGACCAGGGCCTGGAAGTGGGCCTCATGTGCGGCGGCACGATCGAAGTGCTCATCGAGCCCGTGCGCGGGCGCGGCGCCTCGCTGGTCGAGCTGTTCACCGCCCTGATCGCGGCCGGCAAACCCGCCGCCCGCGAGATCGGCGTAGCGGGAACGGGGCTGGGAACGCGACGCGTCCTGGATGGCCAGGAAGCGATTACGGCAACCGACGGGTCCGACGCGGTCTACGACCGCGCACTGCCCGCGCCGCGGGTCTGGATCGTGGGGGCGGGGCACATTGCCGAGCACGTGGCCGCCTATGCATCGCGCGCCGGCTTTACCCCACTGGTTGTCGACCCGCGGCGATTGTTCGCCGAGCAGCCACGACTCCAGGGTCTGGAGGTCATCGCCGACTGGCCGGATCGCGCGTTCGCCGCGCGCGGGTTACGGCCCGACGACGCGGTGGTCGTGCTGTCCCACGACCCCAAAATCGATGAGCCGGCTCTGGTGGCGGCGCTGAGCGCGGACATCGGCTACGTGGGAGCCATCGGCAGCCAGCGCGCCCAGGCGGATCGTCGCGTCCGCCTCCGAGCCGCTGGCCTGGACGACGCGAACCTGGCCCGCCTCCATGCTCCGATCGGTCTCGACCTGGGCGGTCGAGAACCGGCCGAGATCGGGCTGGCGATCGTGGCCGAGCTGGTTGCCGCGCGCCATGGTCGGGAAGGTGGCCCGATGCGTGGACCGGCGAGTGGCGCGTGACCGACCTCCTCATCACCGGCGGCACGCTGGTGGACGGCAGCGGAACGCCAGGTCGTGCCGGTTCTCTGGCCGTGGCGGACGGTCGCCTGCGCCTGCTGGAAGAGGATGAACCGCCGCCGCCCGCAGGGCGGGTGATCGACGCCGCCGGGCTGGTGGTGGCGCCCGGGTTCATCGACCTCCACTCCCACTCCGGGCTGTGGCTGCTGCACGAGCCGCTGCATGAGCCCAAGGTCCGCCAGGGCGTCACAACCGAGGTCATCGGCGTCGATGGCCTGTCGTACGCGCCGATGTCGAAGGCTTCCGACCTGGCGGCCCTGGTCGTGATGAACGCGGGGCTCGACGGGCGGCCCGAAGTGCCCCTGGACTGGGACACCGTGGCCAGCTACCTCGGCCGATTCGACGGCCAGGTGGCGGTGAACGTCGCGTTCCTGATCGGGAACTCGGCGCTCCGGATCTGTACCGTGGGCTGGGACGACATGCCGGCCGATCACATGGCCATGGCCGACATGCGAGCCATGCTGCGCGAGGGGATGGCCGAGGGCGCGTACGGGGTGTCGAGCGGGCTGGACTACCCGCCCGGTTCCTACGCGAGCATGGAAGAGCTGGCGGATCTGACCGCGGCCGCCACGCGGCACGGCGGCTTCTACCACACCCACGTTCGATACGACCTGGGCGACCGCTACCTCGACCCGTTCCGTGAGGCGCTCCAGATCGGCGAGGTGGCGAACGGGCCGGTCCACCTGACCCACTTCTACCATCGGCAGACCTATCCGGGCGGGCATGAGCCGATGCTGGCGCTGGTCGACGACGCGCGGGCCGCGGGTCGCGACGTGACGTTCGACACCTACCCCTACGAGTGGGCCTCGACGCGACTCCTCATCCAGCTTCCGCAGTGGGTGCAGGCCGGCGGGCCGGGGCCGCTCAAGGAGCGGCTCGCAGATGCCGGGATCCGGAAGCGGCTGCACGAGGAGATCCAGCGCCACGGGCCGGCCCACGGTGCCCCGCTGGACTGGGGCGACGTGCGGCTGGGAGCCTTCTCGGCCGAGGCCAACCAACGCTGGGAAGGACTCACGCTCGAGGACGTCGGTCGCGAACGTGGAGTCGACCCCATCGACGCGCTGTGCGATTTGCTGCTGGACGAGGACCTGCGCATCAACCAGGTCACTCCCGGGCCGTGGTCCGAGACACTCCCCCATTTCGTGGCCCACCCCGCCGGCATGGTCGGCACCGACTCGACGTTCATCGGCCTGAAACCCTCACCCCGGACCTATGGATCGTTCCCGCGGGTGTTGGGGCAGTTCGTCCGCGACGAGCGGCGCCTGTCGTTGGAGGAGGCGGTGCGCAAGATGACCTCCGCGCCCGCGGCGCGCTTGGGGCTCCGCGACCGTGGCCTGCTGGGCGACGGCTACGTCGCCGACCTGGTCGTGTTCAACCCGACCCGGGTGCGATCCAATGCAACCTACGACCAGCCACGGCAGTTTCCCGATGGAATCGAGTACGTGGCCGTCAACGGCACGCTGGTGGTGGACGGGGGCCGGCACACCGGCGCCCTGCCAGGCCGCGCCCTGCGCCACGGGCGGGACTAGATACCATGCCGCCGTGAGCACCCCGACGCTGCCCGACACGCCGCTCCTGCTGGCACCCGGGACCATCGCCCCGGGGCGAGCCCGTCCGGCCCTCCCCCTGCGGCGCGAAGGCCCCGAGAAGCTGACCGGGCTGGCCAAGTACGCGGACGACCTCGTCTTTCCCGGGGCCTGGTACGGCGCGACCGTCCGCTCCACCGAGCCCCACGCGCGACTCTTGGGCATCGACCTCGACCCGGCCTTCGACTGGTCGAAAGTGGTGGTCGTGACCGCTGCCGACATCCCCGGCGAGAACGTGGTGGCCCTGATCCAGGATGACCAGCCGGTGCTCGTCCCGGTCGGCGGCGAGATCCAGCACCAGGCCGAGCCGGTGTGCCTGCTGGCCGCTCCCGACCGTGATCTGCTCCGCGTCGCCAAGCGGCACGTCACGCTCCGCACCGATCGCCTGCCCGCCGTCTTCGACCCCCTTCTCTCGACGCGAGAGTTCGGCCACTTCGAGCTGACCAAGGGCGACGCGGAGGCTGGGCTCGCGGCGGCAGACGTGGTGGTCGAGGGCGAGTACCGGGTCGGCCACCAGGAACAGCTGTACATCGAGAACCAGGCCATGATCGCGGTCCCCCGCCCTGACGGCGGGATCGAGGTCCACGGCTCGATGCAGTGCCCGTACTACATCCACGGCGCACTCAAGCGGGCTCTGAACCTGACCGATGCGCAGGCGGTGGTCATCCAGGCCGAAACCGGCGGCGGTTTCGGCGGTAAGGAGGAATACCCCTCGATCATTGCCCTCCACGCCGCCCTGTTGGCCCAGCGAGTGGGCAAGCCGGTCCGGATGATTTACGACCGCCACGAAGACATCAGCGCCACCACCAAGCGCCATCCGGCGTGGGTGCGGCACCGGACCGGGGTGACCCGCGACGGGCAGCTGGTGGCCCAGGACATCGAGGTCGTCATGGACGGCGGCGCATACGTGACCCTCACCCCGGTCGTTTTGAGCCGCGGCACGATCCACGCCGGCGGGCCGTATGAGTGCCCCAACGTCCGAATCCGCGGCCGCGCCATGGCCACCAACACGCCGCCCAACGGGGCGTTCCGCGGCTTCGGGGCTCCGCAGACCGAGTTCGCGGCCGAGACCCAGGTCAACCGGATCGCGGAGCGCCTAGAGCTGTCGCCGCTCGCCCTGCGACGCAGATGGGTGTACCGCGAGGGCGGCGTGACGCCCACCGGGCAGGTGCTCCGGGAGAGCGTGGCCGGGCTCGAGGTGCTGGAGGCGGCGGCGCAGGCCAGCGAGTACGAGGGGGTTGCGGCTCACACCAAGAAGGCGCGCGCCCAGCGTGCGGAGGATGCGCGCTCTGCACGCGGCATCGGTATCGCCCTGGCCTGGCACGGCGCCGGGTTCACCGGATCGGGCGAGGTCCACCTGGCCAGCGTGGCGTCGTTGGAGCTCACCGCAGACGCGCGGATCCGGATCCTGACCGCGTCGACCGAGATGGGCCAGGGCACCAAGACGATCTTCCCCCAGCTGGTGGCGGAGGCCCTGGAGATCAGCCCCGACGAGGTCGAGATCGCACCCCAGGACACCTCCATCGTCCCCGACTCCGGCCCCACCGTGGCGTCCCGGACGGCGATGGTGGTCGGGGGTCTGCTGATCAAGGCCGCCCAGCGGATGCGGGCCCAGGTCGAGGAGGCCGCCGGAGGTTCGTTTGCCGACACCTATCGGTCCTTCGCCGCGGAGCATGGAAACCTGCGGGTGGACGAGCAGTTCCAGCCGTATCCCGGGGTCACGTTCGACGACGCGGCCTACACCGGGGACGCGTATCCGTGCTACGGCTGGGCCTGCGCAGTGGCCGAGGTGGAGGTCGACCTGGACACCGGCGAGGTGACAGTACGGGACGTGGTCAGCGCCGACGAGATCGGCCACGTGATCCACCAGGTGCTGGCCGAGGGCCAGGTTGAGGGCGGCTCGCTGCAGGCGGTCGGGTACGCGACCATCGAGGAGCTCAAGCTGGTCGACGGCCGCTACCAGAACGACCGACTGGCAACGTACCTCATCCCCACCGCCATGGATGCGCCGCGCATCACGTCCATCCTGCTCGAGCACCCGTACAGCGGCGCGCCGCACGGAGCAAAGGGCGTGGGCGAGCTGCCCATGGACGTGGTGGCGCCGGCGGTTGTGGCCGCCATCCACGACGCCACTGGATCCTGGATCTGTGACCTGCCGGCCACTCCAGAGCGCGTGCTGGCGGCCTTGACCGGGTCGCCCGCACCCGGACCGCCCGGGATCAGCGCCGAGCGCACCGAATGACGTACCGGCTGACCGTGAACGGGGTCGCCACCGAGGTCGAGTCGCCGGGCATGCGGCGCCTGCTCGACGTCCTGCGCGAGGACCTGGGCCTGACGGGCACCAAGGAGGGGTGCGGCGAGGGCGAGTGCGGCGCGTGCTCGGTGCTGGTGGACGGTGCGGTGGTGGACTCGTGCCTGGTGCCGGTCTGCCAGGTCGACGGTGCGCGGGTGGATACCGTGGAGGGCCTGGCCGCGGTCGGTGATCTGAATCTCCTGCAGGCCGCCTTCCTCGAGACGGGTGGGGCGCAGTGCGGGATCTGCACCCCCGGCATGCTGATGGCCGGCGAGGCCTTCCTGGCGAGTGGGGTGGAGGCAACCGAGGACACGGTGCGGGAGGCGATCGCGGGCAACCTGTGCCGCTGCACCGGCTACACCAAAATCATCGACGCCATCGTCCTGGCCGATGCCCGTCGGTCGGGGACCGCGGAGGCCCAGGCCTGACCGATGCCGGTGGAGCCTCCGGTCCAGAGCCCGCGCTCGCTGGCTGACGCCTACCGCTTGCTGACCGATGGCGGGGCGCCCTGGCGGCCGGTGGCCGGAGGAACCGACCTGCTGGTCCAGCTGACCGGCGAGTTGGGTCCCCCGCCGGATCGTGTACTCGACATTTGGAGCCTCGAGGAGCTGCGTGGGATCAACCTGGATGGCGACGAGCTGGTCATCGGTGCGCTGACGACGTACACCGAGCTGCGTCAATCGGCCTTGGTGAGTGAGCTGCTGCCGGCCCTGGCGGAGGCGTCGGCCACCATCGGTGCGGCCCAGATCCAGAACAGGGGCACCGTCGGAGGCAACCTGGTCAACGCCTCGCCTGCCGGCGACACCCTCCCCATCTGGCTGGCCACCGACTCGCTGGTCGTGCTCGGCAGTGCCGCGGGCGACCGTTCCGTGGCGGCCCTGGACTTCTTCACCGGGTATCGCCAGACCGCACGGCGCGACGACGAGCTGGTGCTCCGCGTGCGCGTGCCACTTCTCCCCCGCCGCCACGTCCGGTTTCGCAAGGTCGGCACCCGCCGGGCGCAGGCCATCAGCAAGGTGGTCATGGCCGTGTCATGGCTCACCGGCGAGGATGGAGCCTGGATCGATACCCGCGTCGCGCTGGGTTCCGTGGCGGCGGTTCCGGTTCGAGCCCGGGCTACCGAGGCGGCCCTGGACGGTCAGGAGCCGGTCCGGGCCGCAGCCGACGCCGCGGTGGCCGCCCTGGAAGCGGAGATCCAGCCCATCGACGACGTCCGGTCCTCGGCCGACTACCGCCGGATGGTCGCGGGCCGCGTCCTCCGCCGCCTCATCCGCGAAGAAGGCGGCTGGTGAAGGCACCCGCGCCGGAGGAGGTACAGGTCTTCGCTGACCCCGCGGCCTTTCGTGCCTGGCTGGGAGCCAACCACGCCGCCGCCGATCACGTGTGGGTGGGCTACTTCCGCAAGGGCGTCGGCAAGACGGCGATAACGTATCCCGAGGCGGTCGAGGAGGCTCTGTGTTTCGGGTGGATTGACGGCATCGGCTATCGGATCGACGACCAGGTCCACACCAATCGGTTCACGCCGCGTCGCAAGGGGAGCAGCTGGAGCGCGCCCAACATCGCCAAGGTCGCCGAACTGCGCGAGGCCGGTCGCATGCACCCGGCCGGGATCCGCGCGTTCGAGGAACGGGACAAGCGCAAGGACATGCCACACCTCCGCGACAACCCGCTGCGCCAAACACTCCCGGCAGAACTGGAAGCCCGGATTCGGACCAACCCCGCGGCCTGGACGTATTGGCGGGCTCAGCGGCCGACCTACCACAAGACGGTGGCCTTCTGGATCCTCTCGGCCAAACAGGAGCCCACCCGCGAGCGGAGAATGGCCAGCCTGATTGAAGACTCAGCCGCGGGACGCCCAGTCAAGCCAATGCGCTACGGGAGGAACCGAGAGTGAGCGACAAAATGCCGGGCGTCGAGGTGATCGGTCCGACAACCCCGCATGCCGACGAGGTGCTGACCGCCGAGGCCCTGGCTTTCGTCGCCAGCCTGCATCGGTCCTTCAACCCCCGTCGCCTCTTGCTCCTGGCGGACCGATCCGAGCGCCAGGCCAGATTCGATGCCGGGGAGATGCCGGACTTCCTGCCCAACACCGCCCACGTTCGCGCCGACCAGGACTGGCGGGTGGCCCCCCCGCCGGCCGACCTGGACGACCGTCGGGTGGAGATCACCGGCCCGGCCGAGCCGAAGATGATGATCAACGCCCTTAACAGCGGGGCGAAAGTGTTCATGGCCGACTTCGAGGACGCCCTGTCCCCCACCTGGGACAACGTCGTGACCGGCCAGTGGGCCGTGGCGGCTGCCGTTCGTCGCGAGCTCACCTACCAGAGCGCGGAGAAGGCGTACGCCCTCGCCGAACACATCGCCACCCTTGTCATCCGGCCGCGTGGCTGGCATCTCGACGAAGCCCACGTCCTGGTCGACGGCTCCCCCGTCTCGGCCAGCCTGTTCGACTTCGGGATGGTCTTCTACCACAACGCGCGCGAGCAGCTCCACCGCGGCAGCGGGCCGTATTTCTACCTGCCCAAGCTCGAGTCGCACCTGGAAGCCCAGCTGTGGAATGACGTGTTCGTCGGGGCGCAGACCGCCCTGGACGTCCCGCGCGGGAGTATTCGCGCCACGGTCCTGATCGAAACCATTCCGGCCGCATTCGAGATGGAGGAGATCCTGTACGAGCTTCGTGAGCACGCCGCGGGGCTCAACGCCGGCCGCTGGGACTACATCTTCAGCCTGATCAAGAAGCTCCGGTCGCGGCCCGACATCGTGCTCCCCGACCGCGTCCAGGTGACCATGGCGGTGCCGTTCATGCGGTCGTACCAACAGCTGCTGGTCCAGACCTGCCACCGACGCGGGGCACACGCCATCGGCGGCATGAGCGCGTTCATCCCCAACCGGCGTGAGCCGGAGGTGACCGCCAACGCGCTGGAGCAGGTGCGGGTCGACAAGCGGCGTGAGTCGGGCGACGGGTCGGACGGGACGTGGGTGGCGCATCCGGATCTCGTCCCCGTGGCGCGCGAGATCTTCGACGAGGTCCTCGGAGAGCGCCCGCACCAAAAGGACAAGCTGCCCGAGGCCATCGTGACCGCTGCGGAGCTGCTGAAGGTCGAGGTGGCCGGCGGCCGCGTGACCGATGCCGGCGTCCGAACCAACGTCAACGTGGCGCTTCAGTACCTCGCCTCGTGGCTGGCCGGCAACGGTGCCGCCGCCATCAACAACCTGATGGAGGACGCGGCGACCGCCGAGATCAGCCGCTCACAGCTCTGGCAGTGGCGCGTCCACAAGGTCGGGCTGGAGGACGGCGAACCGATGTCGGCCGATCGCTACGCGACAATCCGCGACGACGAGCTCGGCCGGCTTCAATCCAGCATGCCGGACTTCCGCTGGACCGATGCCGTGGCGCTCCTCGACGAGCTGGTCCTGTCCGACACCTTCGCCGAATTCCTGACCATCCCGGCCTATGCCCGGCTCGAGGACTCCTAGCTATTCTCTCGTCGGGCGCAGCCTGGCGGTCAGCTCCTCGATCTGCTGCCGGTAGCGCGCCGCCAGGGGCCGGCGCTTCAGCCACTCGAGGTACTCCGGGTCCACGCGGGCAACCTCGAGCAGGGACATCCCCGAGTACCGCCCGAAGTCCAGGACGATGCGGCCCTCGGGATTCAGGCCCTCGGTCCCGCCACCGCGCGC